>Ga0126383_10002678_pt1 | contig 11556 bp, 18 predicted proteins | sample PanSoiMetPlot_35_FD_96882 | JGI IMG/M metagenome (GOLD analysis project Ga0126383, IMG submission 96882) | Tropical forest soil microbial communities from Panama - MetaG Plot_35 | ecosystem: Environmental > Terrestrial > Soil > Tropical forest > Bulk soil | place: Panama | collected 2016-02-17
ATCCTCATCAATATCGATAAGATCAAGCAGCAGATGAAAGTCTTTTTGGATGGCGTGGAAAGCTATAACTGGCCGGTCTCGACCGGCAAGGCAGGTTACTCGACGCCGTCGGGAACCTTTACTGCCATGTCCATGAACGAGGTTTGGTACAGCAAGGAGTGGGACAACGCGCCCATGCCGCATGCAATTTTCTTCATGAAAGATGGTCATGCGATCCACGGCAGCTACGAGGTGAAGACGCTCGGTAAACCTGTATCGCATGGCTGCGTGCGGATCTCGCCGCAGAACGCAACAACCCTTTATGCCCTGGTCGCTGAGACTGGGCTAAAGAACACGCAGGTCGTGCTGGCCGGCGACGCTCCTGGCGGTGAAGCCAAGGTGGCCAGCAAGTCAAGAAGCGGAGCTCGTTACAGTCAGAACTCTCGCCGTTCCTTCAAACCGCGGTTCGACTATTACGCAGAGTCATTCCCACAGCCGGAAAGGCGCGGCGGGTTTTTCCGGCGCCTGTTCGGCGGTCCATAAACGAGGATCGACTTTAGTGGCGTCCTCGATTGGAAATGCAAGCGCACTGCATCAGGTGAAATGTTTAATCCGACGGGTTGACCGCCGCTCACCGGTGGCTCCCCTTCGGCACTTCGCCGGGGATTTGCTCGAAGGGGTGGCGGGAATCGACGAACTTGGGACGACTGAGGTTAGCAAAAAGAACGGCCCCGGGGATCGGAGCCCTAAGGCCGTTCATGATGCTTCGGTTATTGATCCAACTGCTACGGTGCGGTGCCCCTAACGAAATGCATGATTAGGGATACCAACAGCAGCACAAGGAATATGTAGAAGATGATCTTTGCGATGCCCGCCGCGGCGCCTGCAATTCCGCCGAAGCCTAGAGCAGCCGCGATCAGCGCAATCACAAGAAACGTTAAAGCCCAACCAAGCATAGCGATCTCCTTGTATGTCAGTCCTTGGATGGATCAACGCTTGGGGAGCAGGGTTTCCAAAGAAGTACAAGATCAAAACGATTTCCAAATTAAGAGACCAGTGCCGATCCCGACTATCAACTGCAGCAACGGAGTGTGCTTAATTCCGAGCGCTTCATTGAGGTCGTTGTCAGCCTGCTCAGCGACGCCGCTAAGCAAGAGCGCCAGCGCTAGGACAATGATAACTGCGTGAGTGCTCATGATTGCCCCCTTCATCGCGCCGGTGACCGCGCCATGTCCCAACCAAGCACAAGCTGGTAATGGAGGCAACTTGCCCCAGGAGAGTCATGCCTGAGGCCGCTTCAGTTGACCGTTGACCGACTTTTTCAACCAACCTCGGGCGGTGGTTTGGGAAGGTTCTCTAAATGGAAGGGTGATCCTACCTTCTTGTGAGCATCAAGCAAGAAGCGCTCCACCGTTTCGACGAATTCATAGCTCCTAGCCAAATGGCTCCAGCGTTTGGCCATCTTTAGAAACTCAGCTTTGATCCCGTCATTGGTCGCTTCTCGGGCCTGAGCCTCACACTCAGCGGCTCGTATGTGACAGTCGGCGACGTGGTCGCCTAGCTTCAAGAGCATGGGCCGCTTCCCCGGGGTAGCATCTCAGTCGAGGGCGAGGTCGCCCGAAGGACGACCTCTAACTCGCGAGCAACTTAATCCCAGTGGTGGTAGCGGTAGTGGTCACGATCCCAATACGCACCGCGATGACGCCAGCGCCAATCGTCATCATAGTAGTGACGATGACGCGGGCCAATGTAGATGCCACCAGGTCCGACATCTACGCCAACGTGGGAACCCGCAGAAGCGGGCAGCGGCACAGTCGCCATGCCCGCGAGGGCTAGAGCAGACGCGCCAATGAGAAATGCCAGTTTCTTAGCCATGTAATGCTCCGTTGTTTTTTAGATTTTCCTGATGGGCTAACGTCAGCAAACTTTACCAGTTCCGATTTTTCTTCGACCTTTCGCCGTACCATCACGTCGCTGTGACTCAGATTAAGGGAACGCAGCGCGGCCCTTGGCGTTCGCCACGCGGCCGGGCAACCCGAGGGAGAATTCCCATGACCATACTGGATGGAGTTCCAGTAAAGACGCGTCTTCCCGTGAGTGCGTGGGTCTTGGCCGCACTCGTGACGCTCTTCTCGTTGTTATCCTCGCTTAGTGCCGCCGGTGGCCCTGGAGAGTTTTATCAGGCGAGCATGACACAACTCTTCGGCTTCGCTCGGGCGCTTTAGGAAACCAACCGAGTCTGAAGTGTCGGCCCTCGCGAGGGAGGGCACTGTGCGAGGTCCGCTAAATGACCCAAGGCTGACCTCGCAAATTATTGACTGGAGCCTTAAGGCTGCTGATGTCAGCGCCGCCTTGCAATTCGGGCCAGCATTGCGGCCGAGGCATTTCATACCTAAGCCTGCCGGTATTCCGTCCGCCCTTCGCGGTCGAGGCTATCGAACTCTTCATCCGATAGCTCAATGTTGACGGCTGCGACATTCTCTTCCAAATGCGCAACTTTGGATGTGCCCGGAATAGGCAGCATGACGGGACTACGCTTGAGCACCCACGCGAGCGCGATCTGGCTTGGTGCGGCGTTATGGGCCTTGGCGACGACATCTAGAATCGAGCCGGTCCCGGCAAGACGGCCGGCAGCTAACGGAAACCACGGAATGAAGCCGATCGTGTGCTCTTCACAATAATTCAGCACGTCTTCACTGCCGCGATCGACGAGGTTGTAGCGATTCTGCACGGTCGCCACTTTGAACACTTTCGAAGCGGCTTCGATGTCAGCAACGGTCACGTTGCTTAAGCCAGCGTGGCGAATCATCCCATCCTCTTGAAGCGACTTGACCACAGCGAACTGTTCATCGCGTGGCACTTTGGGATCGATGCTGTGAAGCTGCCAGAGGCCAATTTGCTCGACTCCAAGTCGCTCTCGGCTTTTGATCGCTTGCTGGCGCAAGTGGTCCGGGCGTCCATCCCTCTCCCATTCTCCAGGTCCGGGTCGCGTCAGCCCAGCCTTGGTCGCGATGAGAGTGCCATCATAAGGGTAGAGGGTGTCGCGGATGAGTTGCTCTGACACCTCCGGACCGTAGGAGTCCGCGGTGTCGATGAAATCGATACTAAGTTCCGGCAGGCGCTTGAGGGTCCGGATCGCCTCTGCCATGTCAAGCGGTGGTCCCCAGACGCGGGGTCCGGTGATGCGCATGGCCCCGAATCCGAGGCGATGGATTTCGATGTCGCCGCCGATTTTGAAGGACCCCGATTTGCTGGCGTCCAGCTTTGCGCTCATTGCTCACCTCGCGCGGCGCGCTGCCCGATAATCGACTCCTGTGTCTTAGCTCTTCTGGTCACCACGTAGACGGTGCCGGGTACAAACGACACCTTCTTACTCCCACACTTGGGGCATTTCAGTTTCTTGGCCACATGCTCAGCGACGGCCTCAATGCGTTCAAACTTCTTCCCGCATTTCTCGCAACGATATTGATAGGTGGGCATGTCTCGAATCCAACGGCGCCGGCGGCATGTAAAGCATTTTATGGCCGGCACCTGACGTGGAGAAGCCATCCTAGGGCGAGCTAACTACCGATCTTGCCACATCCAGCGCCTCGTGATGCCTGGGAGCTACGCGCGACGCACGGGCGAGAAAATCTACCTGAGACAAACCAGCATCTTTGTCGCCACGGACACCAAACGCGATCAGTCCCGCAGTTTCTTGCGGCTTTCTTTAGATCACACGGAAGGTTGTCCCCGGCAGCGTGACAATGATGCCGTCATCCTCTACCTCTACGTGGAGCCTGATGCTTTCAGCCATGCCTGCGGCAGCGCAATCTTAACCACCGTGGTAGCCCCGGAGCTTCCACGTTTCGAGTTCTTCTTCCACCTCATCCAGAGTGAGGTTCTCGCGTCGCGCCGGACCTGATAGGCCCACGGTCCGGCAAAGCGAATAGCGGTCGCCCTGGCGTGTCAATTTAAAGTACATGCTCTTGGCGAGACGCTTGACTTTTCGCTCTCGACTGGTGAGGTCCGGATGCACTTTTGCGGAGGTTGCCATTTGCGGCTCGGAGCGAACTGGAGCAGTGATTGTCAGCCCACTTTCGCGCTTAGGCGACGGAAGTAATACAGCAACAGCAATATGACCAGGGCGTGTGCCGCGAAAAGGACTGTTCCCTTTACAAAATAGCGGTACGTACGCACATGCTCTGCATACTCAGCATCGCCAAAAGCTGTTTCTGTCTCGGCTACCACGCGACGGAAACGCCTCCTACGGGCCCGCGTTCCTTTTCGTGATCCTAGCGCTGTAGCAACAGCTCAAAAGAAACGGCCCCGGAGTAGGGGCCAGGGCCGTTCTAGGCTGAGCGGACGACGCAAAACAACTGTCCGCGACGCGAAGGTCAGTGGTTAACCGGCCGTGTCGCAGCTCCAAGCGACGAGGTGTCAGGCTGCGATAATTGCCGCCCGAAATCGGTCAGCGTTTCTGTACATCGCGGTTTGTTGAGCTTGAAAACTACGGAATAGAAGAGACGAGGGCAGCGAGTACTCGCTCATTTTCGGTCATCGTCCGGTACGCTATCCCGGATCGGCCGGCTGGGCAAAAACACTCGGTAGGCAAATTTTTACTCGTTTTCGGCTCAATCGCAGCTCTGGCCGCGCTTTTGCGCCATGGAATGCGCAAGCAATAACGGTTGAGGTGGGGGCCAAATTGAGTCTCTTTGCTGCCGGGGCTGTTGTTTTCGTTCTTTTTGTGGCGTCCTACAGCAAATGCGACAGTTGGCTTGCGCTGTGTTCAGTGTCGATGTCGATGGCACTGGTCCTCGGCTGCCTTTTTCTCTCGACGGTTCACGATAACGGCCAACTCCGTATGAGGTTTGCCTGGGCCGCAAGTAAGCTTCCTCAATTGGTTGATCGGCAAATTGCCGATGACCCAGTATCCGCCCACGAACACCTAGCGACTTCACCACGTTGCAAGATAGGACAGCAAGGGTGCAACGCAGCGGCAAGCGCGGCATTGCTTCCCACGAAAGATGTGGCCAAGCAGCCCGCCGCAGCTGCCGCCTGGACCGAGACGAAACCAGCTTGGCGCCTGACGGGTGACGATCGAGACTACCTGATCAGGACGATTGCTTTTGAGGCTTCCGGTGAGCCTGCGATGGCGAAGATTGCGGTAGCGTATGTAGTCCTCAATCGGAAAAAGAGCGGCAGGTGGGGTGACAATATCAAGGCGGTGGTGACTCACCCGGGCCAGTTCGAGCCATGGGCGACCAGGCGGACGGAGATAGAGGGACTTTCCCCGGATGATCCACGGTATAAAAGTGCAGCATTAATTGCGGATGCCGTTCTCAGTGGGCAGACGCCTGATCCCACCGCAGGCGCAACACACTTCCTCAATCCCACAATCGTTCGGGAGAGGCGCGGTGGTGCACTACCCTCATGGGCACAGGGAGAGGGGCTGCCCATCGGCAACCACACCTTCTACTTTCCTGAAGAGGGCGGTGCCTCACCGCGGCAAGCGGGACTGACAATAGTAGATCCTCGGCTTAGTCCCGGCGGGGACCGGTGACGCGGTATTGCACTATTCTGAACCCACTGGTTTCCGGGCGCGGGACTATTGAGGCTACCGAACGACGCGCAAGGGCGACACGCTGATCAAACATCAGCCTTTCGAGGTCGAAACACTGACCTGGGACAATGTGTTCGGCACACTGACTCGAGTATTGGGTTTTACGTGGGCATCACGCGGCCGTCCCGGATTCCTGAGTAACATTGGCAGCCATGTCCGCCTTGAGGTGATTTTGTGGACCCTAACGGACAGCCGAGCTCATCCGCTCAGTGCCAAAAGCGACACTGTTGAGTCTCGAAGGCGCGCCGGTACGAGTTTACAGTCCATATTGCTGGTATCGACAGGAGAAGATCATGAAGCTTTATTACGCTCCAGCGGCCTGCTCGCTCGCACCCCATATTGTGGCTAGAGAGGCGGGCCTCGATCTTGCGTTAGAGAAGGTGGACCTTGTAGCAAAGAAGACCGCGAGTGGTCGCGATTACCTCAGCATCAATCCCAAGGGTGCGGTTCCAGCACTCGAACTCGATACTGGTGACGTGCTGACCGAAAACGCGATTGTTCTTCAGTATCTCGCCGACAAGGCTCCCCAATCGGGGCTCATGGTCGCCAACGGAATGGCGCGATGGCATTTTTGGAACTGGTAAACTTTATCGCGACTGAGCTGCACAAGGGTTTTGGTCCTCTCTGGCATCATCCCAGCGCCGGAGTGCGCGAGGCCACGATAGAATACTTATCGAAGCGATTTGACATCTTGGACCGCCAGCTTGGGGATCAGCCCTATCTCACGGGTGAGACATTCACTATCGCCGACGCCTATGCGTATGCGATCCTGAATTGGACGAAAATTCACAAGATCGACATGCACCGATGGCCAAGGCTTATGGCCTTTCTGGACCGGGTTGCTGCCCGGCCAGCCGTGCTGCGAGCGCTTGCTGAGGAGGGACTCACGCAAGTACGACCAGCCCAAAGTGCCTAGCCTCAAGGTTGTTTCATTCTGCCGCGACGACATTTTGGGCACCTTACTTTCCCTCTCTCGTGCTCAGTAATGGAATCGGTGCGTTCGAATGACTTACCGCATTCCCTACAAGGCACGTCTCTCCTCCGCTTGCTTGGACACTCGATCAAATCGCTCCCCTGAAATTCCTAACCAATTCAACTGCAGCGATGCAGCCAAGCAAGTGCGACGGGGATAGTGCTTGTAAGCGAGCGTGTTAAGGTCCATATCGCCCCCCTTCGTCAGGTTTGAGAACCATGCCCGCTCAACAAAAGGCTCCAATCAAAAAGGAAGATGGCTCCGTCGATGCGCCTCGTTCAAGCCGGGCGGAAGTGGACGCCTTCCTCGACCGCCTGCAAAGCCTCGCTCCAGTCCAGTCCACCGGTGGGCGTGGTCGGCTGATTTTCGCAATGGATGCCACTATGAGCCGGCAGCCCACCTGGGACCTTGCCCTTGGTCTCCAGGCCGACATGTTCCGCGCGGTAAAGGAGGTCGGCGGCCTAGACGTGCAGCTCGTCTACTTTCGCGGATATGGAGAAACTCGCGCGAGTAAGTGGGTCAATGATCCCGAAGCCCTCGCCCGCCTCATGACGCGGGTCTCTTGTCAGGGGGGGTATACGCAGATCCGCAAAGTGCTTGCACATGCGCGACGCGAAGCCGAGCGGAACAAGGTCAACGCCGTGGTCTATGTCGGCGATTGCATGGAGGAGGACATAGACGAGTTAAGCCAACGTGCAGGAGCACTCGGCTTGCTGGGTGTACCCATGTTTCTCTTCCAGGAGGGGCGTGAACCCAAAGCCGAGTTGACTTTCAAAGAGATCGCCCGATTGACCCGTGGTGCTTATTGCCGCTTCGATGCTGGTTCGTCTCAGCAGTTGCGCGACCTCCTATCGGCAGTTGCGGTATACGCGACCGGCGGCCAGAAATCTTTGCGAGATTACGGAGCAGCAACGAACAGCAGTGCTGCAGTTCGCCTCCTTGAACAGCTCAGTTGATCAAGATGCCAATCTTCGTTGCCTTTGCTGCGTTTATGCTTCTCCTCTTCGGGCAGCGCGTCGGCTTATCGATTGGACCTTGGGTAATCGCACAGGGGCCGTTCGCTCAAAGGAGGAAGACGCCTGGACAGAAATCGGGCGTACGCACCGCTATGCTGGAAATGGTGCTAGACCATGATAGCGGGCGCATACAGGGTAAATGCCTAAAGGGTCGCTTCGCAGGCCGGTCTCTTTCATCGCTGAGCTGCAATGAGTTGTTTGAGCTACTCCAAGAGATGCGCACGAATGATGCGCAAGGGGTTCTTCTTCTTGAAGCCTATCTAGATCGGCAGTTTCAAGGCTGGCGCAAAGGTGGCGCAAACCAATCTCAAAGAGAACAATCACACGAGCAACGAGAGCAATCGCGGGCGTGGCATGACCGTCGTCATGGAATGACCGTCAAGGAGGCTTACGATGTGCTCGGCCTCAAACCAGGAGCGACCCAGACTGATATCCGTGCCGCGCACCGAAAACTCATGATGAAGTTCCACCCAGATCAGGGTGGGTCAACTTACTTCGCCGCGCGCCTTAACGAGGCGAAAGAAATTCTTCTGGCTCGATAAAATCGATCTCCTGTGTTGAGCTAGTGAGCACCCCGTGATCGCTGCTCAGGAATCTGGGAGTAGCTCTTGCCGTTAGCCTGGAGAGCATGGGCGTCCCGATCCCAGGTGAGACAGCGCTGAACAGTCTGGCATCATTCCGCAGTCACGGAAGACTAGAAGGCCCTTAATTTTGCGGTGTGCCAAAGCCCCTTGATGCACCGATAAAAGAATCATTCCCTTTTAGATGCACCGCGGGGAAGTACAGTCCCAACAATTGCCGGTCCCACCATTGGCCCTCTGACCGTTCCTCACTTTTGGCAAAAGTGTAGTCGTAGAACTGCGCGCGAACGTAGATCGGCGGCTTGTCCGGAAAAGGATTTCTCTTCAGCAGCGGCATCACTGTGGGTTCGTTCTGCAACAACCGTTCGAGGAAACGCCAAAACCATGGCAAGCGTCTTGGGTTGTCGAGTGCGGCGAACCACATCTGCCAATCCAGGCGCGGCTGATGTGGAATGTTCCAGAGTGGCCGACGTGCGACATTGCCAGGCTTGTACCGGAATTCATAATCACGCCATTCGACACCGTCTTTGGAACCTTGGATGACGATCTCGTAACGCCTTGTAGTCATGACGGCGAACAGGCCGTACGGACCGACGATATGCAGCGGTTCGACCATGCTATCTACAGCCTCTGCCCAAGCGGGCGGATCGCCGCCGAAACGCTTATCCATCTGCACTAGGCTACAAAACACGGCTAGGAGCGCCATCGCACTTACGACTATCGTTGCGGCCCGTCGTGGCGGTTGATGTCTCGTTTTGAGTTTGACCAGACGAGACGGCAATATTTCGCGGATCGCCGCGTCATCGAATAGCGGCAGGCACAGCAACATGGTTTGAAGATTAAACCAGTTATAGTTCCCGGTGATGAGTATGAGGGCTTGAAGCAATAAGATGCCAAACGCCGCGCAAAACCGGAGCCGCCGCGGGCTGAAGATCAGGAATGGTAGAACGAGCTCGACGAAAAATGTAGTGCCGGTGGCAAATTTCAAAAGGCCGGGCGGCAGTTGGGCCGCGTACCAGCCAAGTGGGGTGGGCAGTGGCTGTGTCAGAAAGTGATACGACAGCGCTGACAGATTCCACCAGTTGGGATCGCCGCTGAGCAGCTTGACGACACCGGACATGAACATGAAGCGGAACAGCACCCAGCGTAAGAGCCAGATACCGGGCGTCGTCGCGAAGCTCAGAAGGAGCGCCGCGAAACCAGTCTCCAGCAGGTACGTGTCCCACTGGTAGTTCATGAAGGTTTGCCCGGCATACAGCAGGGAAAGATAAAGGGCGTAAAGCAGAAACAGGCTGAGACGTGGCAATAGATTCACGATCAGCAGCAGCGACAATCCAGCGCCGACCCAGCATACAGCTTGAATGGCAGCGTCGCTGTCGTTCAGCCAGAAGACCATCGGTACCAGAAAGAATCGCTCTGGTCCGTAATGCGCGGCAACACCATCGACGAATTCCGCGACGGGGAGGATGCCCCGGCTACCAATGAGCCCCTGCGCCTGCACGGCGAAAGAGACGAAGGCTGATAAGTAGACGAGCCCGAACAGCCGAAGAAACAGGAATGAGACGAGATCGAAGCGCGGCGGCTCCGGGTTCCTTCCCCACAAAAGCAGGCTGATGCGGAAAAAGGCCGGCCGATGCGCAGCGATAATAGCGTAAACCCATTCCGAGACGGCCGCGAAACCGGGCAGATGTCTATAGAGAGCAAGCCAAAATCCCTTGCCGCGCGCGTGACTCAGGGTCAGGAAGCTGGCTTCGGCTGCGCTGGCATGATGTCCGTCGGGCGCAATGAATTGCACCGCGCGCTGAAAGTCGGCCTGTGCGATGGTGGGATATTGCGGGGCTACTTCTTGGTACGGCCGGTATTCAACACGGTCGCCCGTGAGCTTTTGCCAGTATCGCGCCCAATAGCCGCAGAACCCGCAATCGCCGTCGTAAATCAGCAGCGGCCGCGGACTGGCAGGCCTTAGCGGCATGATTTCCTAATATCTCCTGCACGACCTTAACAACGACTGGTGCGCCGCGTCATTCCTCGAAGCATATGATACTGGGCTAACTTGACGGCCCTGACAACTGGACGAAGTCCGGCTGAGCCCGTCGCGGAATGACCGAGTAGCGTCAAAAGCGGTCGTTAAATCCGTAGCGCGATGCGTCGGCTCCGCTGCCGAAATTTTGGACCATGGGTCACAAATGGGTAACACGCGACCGAGCGATTGCACGATACGGGTTGTGACGCCCTGAAACGCTTCAGCGATCTCCGGATACCTAACGCAAAGCACCGGAGGTACGGCGTGTTGTGTGTTGTAAGAGAATGGTCAGCGTGGAGAGTTGGCTGAAAATCCGCGTGTCGGTGGTTCGATTCCGCCCTGGGCACCATTCCCAATTAGTTCCAATTCAGCATCAACAACTTAGGGAAAATGGCACAGCTCTGTCTCTTCTCATGTTAACATTGAAGCGCTGTAGCGCTACGTTCGCTCTGCACCTTTTGTAAGTTGAGACATGAGTGACACAGAGCTGAAGGCCCTAACCGCACAGGTAAAGAAGCTGACGGCCAGGGTGGAGGCCTTGGAGCGGCTTTTACAGAGAATTATTCAGCAGAGGCCGGTCTCCGAAAGCCAGTTGGAAAGAGCGCTCCGGAGCATGAAGCGTTCTGACGAGCGCGCCATGAGGTAGATGTGATGCTGAGCGGCAGACCTCTGTAGCTGCTACTCTGGCATCTGCTCACCTGACCCGCCGATCTCTGCGGGAAAATCCTTGAACGCCGTCTGTCTACTCCAGCTGGCTAGAGTAGCAGTCACGCCCCGCGCCGCCTTCCGCCACGCTATATCGGACCTAGTGTCTACCGCTGGTCAGGCCACCTTAGGCGGATAAGGCGTAAGATCAATTTCGTCCATTGTCCCAAGAAATGCCTCAGCACTCTCAAGCTCAGCGGCAAATCTGGTCCAAGCAGTTTTGAGAGAAAGCAGGTGCTCTCGCTCTTCAGGAGTAGCGGCGAGTACGGCTAGTTCTGCGCAACGCCGCGCGTGCTCACGGCACGCTCTGGGATCGCCGGGCATTTGACCCTCCGTAGTCAAGTGCCGTCCCGCTAACCATCATTATGGTCCAACTTACTCGTCTCCTGCGTCAACCCCGTGATCGTGCGCCGCACAAGAACCTAAACCAGAAGGCATATACTAGGGCGTGTACCCATAAATTTTTTCGGCGCCCCACAGTTCATTGAGCCCGCTCTCGGGCTAGATTACGCAGTCCACTGAGTTCGCTTTTGGGGTGTAGCCTTCTGACCTTATGGGCCGCGCCCCACTGACAGCAAGGAGGCAAAGATGACGAAGCTCGTACTTGCTTTATCTGTGACAGCAGTTGTGGCACTCGCTTCGCTCGCGTGGAACGCCCAGGCGGCGTCAGTATCGGG
>Ga0126383_10002680_pt1 | contig 11551 bp, 14 predicted proteins | sample PanSoiMetPlot_35_FD_96882 | JGI IMG/M metagenome (GOLD analysis project Ga0126383, IMG submission 96882) | Tropical forest soil microbial communities from Panama - MetaG Plot_35 | ecosystem: Environmental > Terrestrial > Soil > Tropical forest > Bulk soil | place: Panama | collected 2016-02-17
CATAGGCCACACAGCTGTCCCGCCACGCAGCCATTCTGTCCGTCTCTCACAGTCGTCTCACAGACTGGTGGGACTATGCCGGACCCGGGCGGACAGAACGGACACTCGGTAGACACTGACCTGCGGATACGGACCAAGCCGGACAGGCCGGACGCGCTGCATTGATCTACGGATCAGATGACCTGGGTCGCTTCTGGAGCACGGTAGCTTGTCACCATGATCTCCGGCGCGACCCGGTACGACGGGCATGCCGAGTGGTATGACCAGACCTTCTCGGTCTTCCATCCCCCTAGGGAAGAGCTGGCCTTCCTGCAACAGGCTCTGGGTACCGGCCATGGCCAGGTCTGCATCGATCTTGCCTGCGGCACCGGCCTGTCTGCGCAGGCTATCGCGGACGCCGGATACCGCGCGGTCGGATTCGACGTCTCGGCTGATCAGCTCCGCTTCGCCCGGCGCAGGCTTGACGCGGTGGCGCGAGCTGACGCGTGCCTGCTACCGGTGCAGGACCAGTCGGTGCCCGTCGTGGTGGGCATGTTCTTCCATACCGACCTGGAGGACTTCGCGGCGGTGAGCCGCCAGGTGGCCAGGTGCCTGCGCCCGCAGGGACGTTTTATCTACGCTGGCCTGCATCCGTGCTTCATCGGCCCCTTTGTGGACCGGACGAGCGAGTCCGCGGAGCGTCGGCTCCATTTCTCTCCTGGGTATGGCAGCGTCGGCTGGGCTAACCGCGCCTCCGGCGATGGCACCGGGCTTGGCGGGCGGGTCGGCTTCCATCACAAGACGCTCGCGAGTTTTCTCGGAGCCATCACCAGCTCGGAGCTGCATATCCGCGCCGTGCACGAGTTCTCCGGAGGAGGCGTGGTGCTTCCACGGAACATCGGCCTCGTCGCCGAAAAGTGACCCGCCGCGCTTGTGGCGCACGGTCAGGGTGACCTGACCGTGGGCCGGTCGGTCCTGCTGCGTGCCCGATGAGACAGTCTCTCGCGGAGCCCCACGGTCAGTCACGGATACATGGACCAGGGGCGGACCTGCGATCATGCAGGTGACAGCACGTGTTGGTAATCCCTGATAAGGAAGAGGTCTGGTACGACAGCGCCGCGGCATCGAGCACTTGGCCCACGCATTACGAGCGTGCCCCCGAGATGCCCCCGAACAGCCGTCAACAACCAACGATCGCCACCAGCAGCAACCTGCAAACATGAAGCTAGCGCAGGCTTTGAACCCGCGAGCAACGCACGGGAACACGCTCGTAATGCGTAGGTCATCGGTTCGATTCCGATAGGCGGCTCCGAGTATGCGCAGGTCAAAGGCCCTTTTCTGGGCGCTCATCGTGATGATGAATCTGGCTCGTGGACCGAGCAGCTCGGTCCACGAAGACACCGCCCTCGATCACGCAGAGTAAAGGCTCGAGCTTTTCTCCGGATAGACGCCGGTCACATCCGCCTGGTCCCCGTCGATGACCCCCCGAATCCTCCAGCTGGGGGCGAGCGCCGATACCGGTTTCCGCGACCCTGGCCGCGAACGAGGCTCTGACCCGCAAGCGGCAGGCCGGCAAAGCCGGTGCTGCCGCTGGCCCTCGGGGAGGCGGGACTGCCCGTCCACCCCCTGCTGGCCGAAGCGCTGGCCGCGGCCGCCGCGCGCAACGCCTACCCGCCCGTGGCCGGGCTGCCCGAGCTGCGGGAGGCGGCAGCGGGTTACTGGACCCGCCGGGGACTGCCCACCAGCGCCGGCGCAGTCATCTGCGGGCCGGGCAGCAAGCCGCTGCCGTTCGCGGTGCTACTAGCCCTCGGCGCTGACGTCGCTGTGCCCAAGCCGAGCTGGGACAGCTACGCCGCCCAGGCCACGCTCGCCGGTGCCCGCCCCCACTTCGTGCCCACCCCGCCGGGCGAGGGCGGGATCTGCGACCCAGCCGCGCTCGCCCGGGCCGTCACCGCCGCAAAGGCGGCCGGGCGGCGGATCGGCTCGGCGATCGTGACCCTGCCCGACAACCCCACCGGCCGACTCGCCCAGCCCGCCACCGTCCGAGCGCTGTGCGAGGTCGCGGCCCGGCACGACCTGGTCATCATCTCCGACGAGATCTACCGCGACCTCGTATACGACCCCGCGCCGCCGCTCCTCAGCCCCGCCGCCTGCGCCCCCGAGCGCACCGTGGTGACGACCGCGCTGAGCAAGAGCCTGGCCCTCGGCGGCTCGTGGGCTGGGGCCGCCCGGTTGCCGGACGGCCTGGCCCGGCCGGCGCTGCGCGGCCGCGTGCTGGGGATCGCCAGCGAGATCTGGTCCGCCGCCGCCCCGGTCCAGCACGCCGCTGCCCTTGCCTTCACTGACCTTTGGAACTAGCCGAACGGATCGCCCGCAGCCGGTCCTGCACGCGGCGGTCTGCCGCGCCGTCGCTGACAGGTTCGCCGTCGCCGGGCTCGATGTCCGGCCACCGCAGGCCGCCTTCTGCCGCTACCCCGGCTTCCACGCCTGGCGTGGCGCACTCGCCACGCGTCAGGGCGTGATCACCGACCAAGCTCTCGCCCGCCACCTGCTGGACCGCTACGGGATCGGAGTGCTGCCCGGTAGCGCGTTTGGCGAGGACAGCCGCGCGCTGCGGTTGCGGGTGGCCACCGGGCTGCTGTACGGGGATACCGACGCCCAGCGGGAACTGGCGCTCGCCTCTCCCGACCCGCGCACCCTCCCCTGGATCGCGGCCGCCCTGGACAGAATCGAAGCGATCCTGGCCGATCTCGCCCCCAGTCACCACACTGCGCAGCCGGCGTAGCCAGCCATCTGACGGCGGGCTCAGCGCTGCTTGACCGTCTCCAGGCTGCCGCCGCCGTCGCGGACCCACTCGATCCGCAGGTCCACCTTGGCGTCCAGCAGCAGGTTCATCACCGGGCACCGGGCCTCGGTCTCCTCGATCACCGCGGCCAACGCTGCCACCGGCTCGCTGGTGGCTACCACCGCGCGCACCCGCACGGTCTGGAAGTGCGGCCGCACCGACCGGTCGCCCTGCCGGCCCCGGATGTCGATCGTGAACGCCGCCTCAAAGTCCAGGGACTCATAGCGCAGGCCCAGCTCGGCGGCGGTGCGGTGGAACGTCACCGCCTCACACCCGCACAGGGTGCCCAGCACCGCCTGCAGCGGCGAAGGGCCCTGGCCGGTGCCGCCATGCGGCACCGGCTCATCCAGCGTGACCCGGCCGAACTCGCCGAAGTCGGCCACGGTGCGCATGGTCGCGTCGTTATGCGCGGTGACCGTCTTGCGCCGCACTAAAACGCTGCCCGCGGCGCCGACCCCAGCCATGGCTCACCTCTCTTGGAAACGATTGTGACAGGACACACCGAACGTAACCGCAGGAATGGCCGCGGTATAAGCCGTCCAACCCCGTGCGGGCACGGCTGAAAACTCCGGGAATCTTGGCCGGTCAGGGTGTGGGCCGGCGGGCCCACAGCTGCTGGGCTCTCTCGAACTCGGCCGCCGCCCGCGGGCCGTTGCGCAACAGGTGCTCGGCGAACCGCTTCCGGTCGGGGTAGCGGAACTCGGCCTGCTGGGTCTCATACATCACCGGTGTGGCCCTCGACGGGTGCTCGGCGCGGGCAGCCAGAAACCGTTCCAGGAATGCCTCCACGTTCGCGGCGCTGGTCCAGTCCGCCTTGTAGGCGACCCGGCCGCCCCGGCCGATCACCCAGGTCATGTTCGGCATCAGCCCGTAGGCGCGGTGCACCGTGCCGTCCAGGTCGTCCACCAGGATGTCCCGCCCGATCCCGGCCTCCTCCCGCAGCAGCTTGGCGCAGGTCAGCTTGCGCTCGAAGCTGTCGTGGCAGGGGACGTTCTCACCCGGGTGCGCCTCCCTGGTGTAGATGAACACCCACGCGGCCTGCCGATGGCGGGCCGCCGCGGCATCAAGCAGAGGACCCTCTGCTGAGCAGTACGGTCAAGTGAACGAGCCGAACTCCATCACCAGCGGCTTGGACCGCCACAGGTCCGACAGCGTGACGTCGGCACCGTCTCCTAGCCGCGGCAGGGTGAAATCGGGCGCGCGCTGCCCCGCCCGCGGCGAGGCCCAGAACGCCGCCTCATCCGCCACGTCGCCCCCCGCGGCGACGTAAACGTCAAAGTGAGCATAGTTGTATGCGGCTGCGCCGTTCCCGTCATCAGCCTCGCCCATCGCGTTCTCCCTCTGCTCACCGAGCCCGCCCAGGCCGGCCCGCCGCCATGATGTCACCGCCAGGCAGGATCCAGCGAATCCCGCTTGACCTCGGGTAAGGCAACGTCGCCGGCGGTGGACCTGGGCGCGGCAACTCAGCCCGACACGGCCACTTCGTGCCATAGCCCGCCGTTGAGGTTGAGGTTGTTGCCGAAGGCCTGGCCGGGAGCGGTGTCGCCGACATAGGTGTAGAGCGGGTGCCCGTTGTAGGTGACCTGGGTGGTGCCGTCGGACCGCTTGATCGTGCCGAGCCTGCCGGTGACACCGGGGCCCGCCGAAGCGGCCCCGGTCACGGTCACCGGCGGCCAGTAGCCCGCGCAGGTCCCGTAGCAGGCGGACCTGGTCGGGCTGTCGGGGGCGAACCAGTACAGGGTGAACCCCTGAGCGCTGGTGAGCACCGTCGCGCCGCCGATGGTGGCCGTTTTCAGGATTGCCCGGCCGCCGGTGGCGGGGGGTGGTGGTGCCGGGCCGCCCGCTTGCGCTACCGCGATACCCAGCACCACCAGGGCGGCGATGGAGACGCCGGCCACTGCCCGTCCCGCGCCCGGGATGCCAGCTTGGAGCCCGGCCATCAGCCGGCTGCCACGGAACCAGGCCGGTAGCTGGCTGCTACCGGTGGCTTGCGTGGCCTGCTGGTCTGTCGCGGCGGGGGTGGCGGCGAGGGCGGCCAGCGCCGCGAAGGCGGCCACCTCCATCACCCCGGCGACAATTCCCGCGGTGGTGCGGATCTCGGTGAACCCGAACAGGCCCACCCAGATCGACAGCAGGTACCCGCCGAGGGTGGCCAGGGCGAACCCGGCGCCGGCCGCGGCAATCAGCCGGCTGCCGGTGGCGAGCACGGCCGCGGCCAGGGCGAAGGCGGTGATCACCTGCAGCAGGAACAGCCATCCGATGGTCGGGATCGACCGGTACCCGGTCAGGTACAGGTCCAGGTGGATCGCCCCGGCCGCGGCCAGCAGCCCGGCGCCGGCCACCCGCAACCCGAGCCGCCAGAGCCGGTGGGACGGCCAGGCGGGCCGTCGGCGGCGCGGCTCCCCGCGCCATCTCCCGGCGGGCCTGACCTGCCGCGATTGCATATCCGGTCCTGGCACGGGCTCACATGCCTATCTTGGACTTGCCGATCCGCACGGTCACCCGGGAGGCGATCAGCGGCATCAGCGGGGCGTGCTCGTTGTCGACCAGCAGCGCGATCAGCGTGTGGTGTGACCCGCGCTTGAGTCCCGCGGTGGACACGTGGATGACGTGCGTGCAGCTCATCCCCATCATGCCGCCCATGCCCATCATGCCGCCGGTGGCGGTGTCGAGGTTGAGGTGCCAGTGGCCCCGCCCGTGCAGGTTCGGCTTGCCGAACAGCGCGCAGCTCAGGTGGTAGTCCTTGACCCGGACTTTCACGGTGAAGTTCCCGGCCACGGTGGCCCCGGGCTTGGGCGAGACGATGCTGATGGACGGCTTGCCCATGGTCATCGTGCCGGTCAGCGCGGGCAGCGGCCTGGCCGGGGCGTAGTCGAACATGATCGAGCGGGCGTTGGCGGTCACCTGCGCGTGGTCATCCAGGGACGGCACGACGGTGAGCGTGTGCGTGCCGGGCTTGACGTTCTGCAGCGAGACCACCGCGGTGGGGGTGCAGAACATGTTGATCAGCGACCCGTCCAGCAGCACGTGGTAGTGCCCGGTTTCCGTGCTCATCATGCCGCTCATCAGCGGCCGGCCGGCCAGGGCGCAGGTGTCCTTATACCCGGTCGCCTGCACGTGCACCGTGATGCTGTTCCCGGTCACCTTGGTGCCCGCCGCCGGTGAGGTGATCGTCACGTGCATGTGCTTGGCGCCCATCGGCAGCATCCCGCTGCCCATCGACATGGACGGGCTGGCCATCGGCATCGAACTCGACATTTCCGGCATCGGCGACTTGGAATGGGCGCCCGCCGCCGAGGTGGTTCCCGACGAGCCGCACGCCGCCGCTACCAGCGCAACCGCCGCCACACCAACCCCAGCCCTGAAGGCCGAACCCGGCCACGAGCGGCCGGGCGATACGAATTTGGACATGCGCAGACCTCCCCAGGTGCCCGCACCCGCTGACGGGCACGAACACAGACGGCTTGGGTGATGCCTGTTATAGACGCCCCGACAGCGGCGTTGATTGCACACCCACCCAAGAAGCGGGATGGCGTGGCGGTCAGGTGACAGGTACCCCCGGATCGGCGGGTGGCCCGCGGCCAGCCAGGCGCTTCGCGCTCCAGGCGAGTCCGGCCAGCAGGAACGCAAGCGCAATCGGGAAGAGCCAGTTGCGCAGGCCGGTGAGGGCTGCCGCGACCTGGGTTCCCAGGAGAAGTGTGAGGGTGGGGGCGCAGCAGGTGAAGCCGGTGAGGAATCCGGGCAGCACGCCGAGCAGGCCGGCGAATGAGCGGCGCCTGCCGGTGGCCGCGGTGCGGTAGAGGTGGACGGCGGCCGCGAGGTTGGTCCGCCGCCTGGGGCGGACAAGGTCAGCAACCCGACACACTTGGCAGAAGGCGTGTGCGACCCAGCCGCCCAGCGCCCGCGTGCACCGGGCGCCGGGTCAGGCCCGGGAGGCGAGCCTGGCAGTATCGCGGATCTCGATGGCGCTGTAGCTGATCGCGATCAAGCCGTCGTGTTCCAGGTCCTTGAGCACCTTGTTCAGCGAGGGCCGCTGCGCGCCGAGCATCGCAGCCAGCGTCCGCTGCGGCAGCTCCACCCGCCCGCTCACGGCCTCGTCGGCGAGCAGTTTGCAGGCCTGAGCGGTCAGGGATCCGCCGAGCAGCTCAAGCACACGGGCCTGGCTTGCCGCCAGCCGCTGGGCCACGCTGGACAGCCACCGCCGGGCGATCGCCGGGTGAGCGCTGAGCAGCCGCCCGAAATCGTCGGGGGCAAGAAACAGGCATGTGACGCCGGACAAGGCGCGGCCGGTGTAGGGAAGGGGCATCTCCAGCAGCAGCTGGACGTCGCCGTCCACGTCACCGGGGCGCAGCAACCGGACCACGGCGCGGCGGCGCCCCGCGCCAGCCGACAGCTCGATCCGGCCCTCACGGACGATCCACACGCCCGGTGCCTGGTCACCGCTGGCGAACAGGACCGACCCTGGCGGGAAGGTGCGCACTACAAGCGTGGAGGCCAGCGCGGCCAGGTCTGCGGGCCGCAGCGGCGCGGCATGACCGCGGCCCACGCACCGGGCCACCCACGCGGCCTGCTGGATCTGCCCTTCCGTTGCGCCTGCGGGCGCCGGCTGCAGCCGGGCAGCCCGCCCAACTGCTGCGCCGGGAATCCGCCGCAACCCCATGGCACCCCCCTTGTCACCTGGCTGACACTGCGGCAGCAGCGGCCCCCAGGTTCCTAGAGGAGCGGCCATTGGCAAACTCCTTCACGTGCGCGCCGAAGGTGTGCTCAGGCGCTGATGTGGTGAGAGACGCCCGGAGAGGGTGTTTGATTGCACCCGGCGCAGCGGCGGCGCTGGGCGGGGCTGTGCTGCCCGCCGACCGTGCCGTCAGGCCAGTGGCAGCCGCGCCGCCAGGGCCACAAGCTCCGCTGCCGGAACCGGCGCGGCCACCAGCTCCGACGTCGGGCCGTTAAGGCAGTACAGGCCCAGCCTCCCCACCCGCGCCGACCACGCCATCCCCATGCCCGACACTCCCTGGGCTTGGGCAGGCATCGGGAACGGGTCGCCCGAGACCGCGACCACCGCCTCGGCGCCGCCCAGCCGCCAGGTCCGCAGCACGATCCGCTGCCCGCCCGCGGTCACCGTCACCGGGTGGCCCACCTCCACCGGTGCGGTGTGCTGAGGATGCAATCCCCCGGTGGGCGGCGGGATCGCCTGCGCGTACCGCGTCACAGCCGCCACCGCCGCAGGCACGCTGCCAGCCTGGTGGCCGCCTGGGAGCAAAAGCACCATGAGCGTGACCACCAGGCCGGCGGCAACGGCCCCGGCACCTGCAAGCCGCCAGCGCAGCCGCCGGCCGAGACGGGCCGGCCGGCGCGACCGGATACCCGGGCGTGCCTGCTGCGGCGCGGCCGTGCGGGCAGCGGCGGCCATCTCGACGGCGAAGGTGACCCGGTCAGCCAGCCCCGGCGGCGCGGGCTGGCGCAGCACCTGCGCGGCCTGGCGGCCGGCCCGGTTCTCGCGCACCGCCCGCCAGCAGGCCTCGCATTCGAGCAGGTGCTCATCCCACCACCGGGCCTCCGCCGGGTCCAGGTCTCCGGCCAAGAATGCCGCCAGCAGCCGGTGGTCACGGTCATGGCTGTCCATGGCTCACCCCCGCCTGCGCCAATAGTTGAGCCAGCCTGCGCCGGCCGCGGTGCACCCGGGCCAGCACCGTGCCGCGCGGGCAGCCCAGCGTCTCCGCCGCCTCCTTCGCGGTGTACCCGGCCACATCCATCAGCACGATGCACACCCGCTGCGGCTCCGGCAGCAGCGCCAGGCACCGGGACACCTGCTCCGCGTCCAGCCCGGCAATCACCACCTCCGCCACATCGGCCGCATCCTCCCCGCAGCCTGCCCAGGGCCGCGGCAGCGCGTCCGGGACGGCGGGGGCGGGCACCTCCCACGGCCGCCGCCGCCGGCGCCGCGCCTGCGACCGGGCCACGTTCAGGCAGATCGCCGCCAGCCACGCCCGCGGGTTGCCGCCCCGGTAGGAGCCGAAGGCGGCGTATGCCCGTAGGTAGGTTTCCTGCACCAGGTCCTCGGGGTCCTGCCCGTCCCCGGCCGCCTGCCGCGCCACCTGCCACACCGCGTCCAGGTAGGGGATCGTGGCGTCCAGGAACACGCGATGGTCAGCACCCACGGCTCTTCACATCCATTTACGACGCCCGGCGCCTGTTCTTGATTGCACCACAGCCGGGATCTCGCGCTCAGGACCGGCCGACCCCATACCCTCGGCCCGCCCGTAGCAGTTGTTGGTCGACGCTGTGACGGTCAGCAGATGATCGTGCTTGCCCCAGTTGCCAGAAGAGGACGGGCTGACGTGGTGGGATCTCACCACGGCCGCCCAATCCGGGGTTCGGCGCCTGCACCGTATCCGGCCCCGGTCGCTGCCCGCAGTTCGGCAAGGGCCGCCTCCAGCCCGGCCCTGATCCCCGGGTCTGCGGCATCGAGCCCCTGATCGAGGACGACCAGCCACCTGACCTGCGGCCCGCCGGGCACGCGCCGCGCGATCACCCGTGCCCCGGCCGCGCCGTTCAGTGAAATCCGCTGGTCAACCACCTTCGCCCAGCGGGCTCGCTCGGCCGCCACCGCGGGCAGGTCCCAGCCCTTGGCCAGGCGCAGCATCGTGCGCGTCGGCACCGCGGACGTCAGGCCAGTGAGCGTCAGGACACGCCGCTGCTCGTCCCAGTCAACCCGGCCCACCTGGTCCCACCCCAGCCGCGCCCAGGACTGGCCGGCCTGGTGGTACAGCGCCCAGTCCGTGGCCGCCAGCAACTCGCCGCTGACGCTGCAGGCGACGGCCAGTAGCCGCTCACCCGGCCGGAGCGGAGCGTGTGCCCGGGCCCGGGCCCGCGCAGCGGCATGCTGCTCGTGGTCTTCTCTCCAGGTTTGCACCCACCGCCGCCATGGGGCCAGCGCGCGGTTCACCCGCCGGCGGTGTCCGTTCCCTCGCACCAGCATCGCCACTGCCTTCCCAGTCGGCCTTCCGCCTCTGGGAACAGCGATGCCTGGCAAACCCGCCTGCCCGCGCGACTGTCAGCAAACGGACACTTCTGCCGCCAGATCGGGGGAGCAGCGCGCGCGAAGCCGGTTCGCCGCCAGGCCTGGCCTGCGCCCCAGCTTGTCGGCATGCTGGGAACAGCCTGGGCTTGTTCAGAGTCTGAGTTCCTGGGCCGCCAGCTGGGTGCCGGCCACCCGGGCTTGGATCTTCGCGAACGCGGTCTCGCGCGTGGTGGAGGTGTCGTCGCATGGCGCGAAGCCGCAGTCATCGCAAGTGCCCAGGCGGCTTGGTTCGATGTGCTCCGCCGCCTCCAGCACGCGGTCTTTCACCTCCTCCGCCGTCTCGACCCGCGGGTTGATCGGGTCAATGACCCCGACGAAGATCCGGCCGAGCGCGCACAGCCCAGGCACCACGACTCCGCTGCCGTCGCACCGGCGCCCCACTATCGCCAGTCACGCAGCGTGACCGAGAATCCCCGGCGTCGTGGACCGGGTCGTGGACCGGCTGCCGGTGCTTTCCGGGCACTCAGGGCATCCTGAGCGGTCCAGACGCTGCATCAGTGCAGGCCGGGCGCCCAGGGCAGGGAACCGGGCCTCTCGTAATGCGTAGGTCATCGGTTCGATTCCGATAGGCGGCTCCGAAAGAGCAGTTAGTTGCATATTTTCGATACTGAGTTCGCATGTGATCAACTTCCGTGGAACAATTCGTGGAACGAGCAAGCGCAGGGCGCGGCCGGCACGGCGATAACTTAGCGTGACCAATCCCGCCGCGGATCGGCCGTGGCGTCGGTGTCGAGGCCGGGGAGTGGCCGCCTGCCACCGACCCGGCGCTGGCCGCCCGGTTGTTCACCGCCGGGCTGTATGGGCTGATGGCCCAGTGCACCTGTCGCCCGGCTCGTTCCCATGGGAGACCGCTGCGGCCGCCCTGGCCGGGGGCCCGGCCGCGGTCCCGCACTCAGGGTCCTTCGTCTTCGACGGTGACGCCCGGCCGTCCCCCTCCCCGCCGGGCCCGGGAGGTCAACGATGAGCGAGACGACGGGCCCGGACGTGAACAAGCGCTGCTCCGCCGTGGCGCTCACCCGGCCCGCCCAGGATGTCCGTGGATAGCGGCGCCGATCTCGAGCCGTGCGGGTTGTCAGCTTCGGCGGAGACGACCCGCGCCAGACAGGTGCCCGGGAAGAACCCCCTGATCCAGCCCTGGGGTGCGCGCTGCGTAACCGGCCATGCCCGCGCGCGCCGCGCGGTCCCGCCGATATGGCCGGTCGTTCCGCCCGGCGCCCTGTTGCCGGCGGCTAGGCCGCGCGCATCGGTATGCCGATTGCAGGATGTTGCGGAGGCGAATTCCTTGGTCGGCGTGCGGGGCGGGGTTGCCTGCCTGTGAGCCAGGGCTGGGCTGGGCGATCGGTGGAGGTTGATCCGGCGCTGCGGATTACCCGGACTGGCTGGTGCTGGTTTGCGAGCTGGGCAGCCATCTGCCGAGGTAGCGTGCCAGCTGCGCGGCGTCGGTACCGCCGGCGCGGTAGCCGACGTGGCCGTCGGGGCGTACCAGGTACTGCGCGGTGTGCCGGGCGGTGAGGCCGAGCCGGCGCAGTGCCTGCCCGCCTGGGTCGTGCAGCGCGCCTGGCGTGTTCTGCATGGTGAGGTGGTGCACGGTGACGAGGCGGGGGTAGCGCTCCTGGAGTTGTGTCATTGTCTGCGCGGGCCAGGCG
>Ga0126383_10002681_pt1 | contig 11550 bp, 8 predicted proteins | sample PanSoiMetPlot_35_FD_96882 | JGI IMG/M metagenome (GOLD analysis project Ga0126383, IMG submission 96882) | Tropical forest soil microbial communities from Panama - MetaG Plot_35 | ecosystem: Environmental > Terrestrial > Soil > Tropical forest > Bulk soil | place: Panama | collected 2016-02-17
ACCGGATGGTTGTACCAGCTGCCGGAATCGGGCCCGCGCGACAGAGAGACGCTCACCGACGGGGGCGTTGCGTCGTACTTGATCGGCCCGAAGCTCGCCGCAGAACTCGTATTGCCTGCATTGTCTGTGCAGGTCCCGCTGAACGACGCACTCGTAGTGTCCGGCCCGCCATAGCTCGGGCCGCTGCAACTCGCGATTCCCGAGGTCGCGTCGGTGCCGTTGAAGTTGATCCCGACGGGATGGTTGTACCAACCGTTCGAGTCAGGTCCGCGACTCGGTGATCCGCCGGACACCGTTGGCGGCGTCGAGTCCTTCTTGATCGTCACGCCGAGCTGCGAAGACGAGCCGTTCGAGTACGTGACGACACATGTAGCCGACCACCCTGTCGTATCGCTCGAGACGGTATTCGTGTCGCAGCTCTGCGTCTGGACGACGCCGGTTGGATCCCAGGTGAAGGCGACCGTGACCCCCGTCGTGTACCAGCCGGTCGCGCAGCCTCCCCCATTGCACGCGACGCTGATGGGGACCGCGCTGGCTGCCGGAACGAATACGACCAGCGGCGCACACACGAGCAAGAGCACCAGGAACGTTCTCGTCGCGCGACTCACTCGACCACCCGCAGGGCGAGGACGTGCATCGACAGCCCGGCGACAGCGAGCAGCGCGAAGGCGAACCCGGCCAGCCACAGATATCGATTGCGATCGCTCGTGTCAGCCGCCGTTCCCAACAGGGACGACGTCGCGACGAAGTTGGCAAACGGGTTGAACGTCACCTTCACCGGCTTCGGCTTCGGCACCACGTGGCGATGCACGACGCGCGCCTTCCGCTTGTGCACCACCCTCGCCGGCCGCGGGCGCGCCGTGTGCCGCGGCTGGACCGCGCTCGGGCGTACCGTCGGCGCCGGCGGCGTGTAGGTCCGCACAGGCGCGTGGTACACCGGAGCGGAGTGCACGACTGCCGGCCGAGTCTGCTTCGGCTTTGACGTGGACACCTTCGCCGGCGGCTTGTACGGGTCGGGCGGAGGTGCGTCCGGCGTCGTCGAGGTCGGCGTCGTCGTCGGCGGCGTGCCGCTGTCGGCGCGAGCGTGGGACACGCAACACAGAGCCGCCAACACGACGACGGTCGCAACGGCCGGGGCGCGCGCACTGGGACGAGGGATGGCCGCCTCCCCGTGTCCTCTTACGTCGCGCGCCTGCCCGGCCGTAGCGTCCTGCGACGCGGATTCCCGCGTCAATTCTCGGTCGCCGGACGTGTTTAGGGTGAGGGCCGCCCCGAGGGCCCTGAGCTGTCGCCGCAGTAACGACCTTTTCCCACGGGAGCTCCCCATCGCTCCCCTCCCCGGCTAGTCGTTACTTCACGTCAACGTACTCCGGTCCCTTCTGAATTTCAATATCGATCGTCAGCCCGGCGTTGAGCTGATCAGCGCCGCAATGCTCGGGAGGTACGTCTCGAGCGCCGTCCCATTGAGACGGACGACCCGCTTGACGAGCAAGCCGTCGAGCTCCTCGGGGACGTGCAGCACTGACTTGAACCTCACCTCGCCGTCCTCGAAGTCGAGCTCGAAGTTGCCGTCCGCGAGCCCGTGGTTCGCGCGGGTGAGGAACTCGGACACCTCGAGCCTGCGCTCCGCCGGCACGCGGCGTGGTGCGATCGAATACAGCAGGACGAGGTCCTTCTCCTCGACGGCCTGCGCGTAGAAGTCCCAACTCCCCTCGGGGCCGGAGAGCTCCGAGAGCAGCACCGGTGCTCCGGCCACTTCCGAATACGGCCAGCCGTTCTCGACGAAGACCCGCTTGAGCTCACCGAGCAGCGTCTGCTGACCGTTCGGCTCGGCAAGAGGCGAGGAGACGCCCTCCAGCTGGGAGCGCATCGTCTCCATCGCCGCCCAGATGTCTGGACGAATCGACCGTGCGCGGCGGCCTGCGCGTCGCCACACACCGGCGCCGCAGCGCCCGCACCTACACAGCAAGGCGTCCTCGCTCGGCCAGAGCCTCGGCTCGAACGCCGGACCGCGATACCCGCAACCCCGGCACTCGAGCTCGGAGTCCGTCACTGCGGTTGTGCCCTCGCCCACCGATCGCCAGGCGACGTCGGCGGCGGCGAGCCCGACGTCGAACTCGTTGTCCTGCCCGACCTGCCCCGTCGCGCCGAGTCGCGCCATCAGCTCCGCGGCGCGCGCCAGGCGCTCAGCGAAGCTGGGATCGCCTCGATGCCGCTGGCGCAAGGTCTCGCCCAACGCGTCGACGGCGAGGTCGGCGTCGGGCTTCCCCGGGGCGTTCAGCCGGAAGTACAAGCGAGGTCCCGACGCACCGTCGAGGAATCGGACAACCGTCCGTGTCCGCGCCCCCGTCACCGTCGCGGGCAAGTCCACCTGGCGCCCGTCGACCAGCGCGTCGACGACCGCGCCGGCGCGCGCGGGGCCCAGCAGCAAGAAGACCCGCGCGGCAAAGTGCGCAAACGCGACCAGCTCCGCCTTCTGTGCCAGCTCGCCGCCGACGTTGGAGTCGACCTTGCAGCTCGTCTCCGTGCCGGCGTGTGCAGTCTCGAACGTCGTCTCGATCATCCGCAGCACTGTGACTCGCAGGGCCCTCGACTTCAAGGAAGGTCCCGGAGCGACGCGCCTTGCGGCTAGGCGGTCGCTCCGGAACCTCGTCGGCGTCTAGGACGCCTGCTCTGTCAACGCCCGCTCGCTACTCCCGCATCACTCCCCTCTTCCCGTACGACTTCTCCTGTCCGTAGACATCGACGGGAGTGTTGGCGTTGAGCGCCTTCTGCTTCGCCTTGGCGTCCGAGTCGGCGCGCTGCTTCGTCTTGCCGAGCTGGATGACGTTCTGCTCCTGACCGTTGCCGCCGCATCCGGACCAGCACCAGACGTCACCGGCGATTTGGGTCGGAGTGGCATCCTGCTCGGTCTTGCTCTTGTTCCGCGCGTCTGCGTCCGCCTTGTTGCGGGCGTCCTGCGTGGCCGAGCTCGGATCGCCGCTCGGATCCCCGCCGACGACCGACACCGGCACGTCCGCGTTCAGCGCCTTCTGCTTTGCCTTCGCGTCCGCGTCGGCGTTCTGCTTCGTCTTGCCGACCTGGATCACGTTCTGCTCCTGGCCGTTTCCGCCACAGCCGGAGAAGCACCAGATGTCCCCGGCCTTCTGCGTCGCGGTGGCGCTCTGTTCGGTCTTGCTCTTGTTCGAGGCGTCGGCGTCGGCCTTGTTGGTGGCCGTCTGGTCCGCGCTCGGGTCGGAGCCCTTCAGGTCGCCGCCCAGGATCGACACCGGCGTGTCCGCGTTGACCGCCTTCTGCTTGGCCTTTGCGTCCGCGTCGGCGTCCTGCTTCGTCTTCCCGATCTGGGCGACGTTCTGCTCCTGGCCGTTCCCGCCACAGCCGGAGAAGCACCAGCTGTCGCCGGCGGTCTGGGTCGCCGTCGCATTCTGATCGGTCTTGCTCTTGTTCCGCGCGTCAGCGTCCGCCTTGTTGCTGGCGTCCTGCGTGGCCGAGCTGGGATCGCTGCTCGGGTCACCGCCAACGGCCAGGATCGGGGCGTTGGCGTTCAGCGCCTTCTGCTTCGCCTTCGCGTCCGCATCGGCGTTCTGCTTCGTCTTGCCGACCTGGATCACGTTCTGCTCCTGGCTGTTGCCACCGCACCCGGAGATGCACCAGCTGTCGCCGGCGGTCTGCGTTGCGGTCGCGTTCTGATCGGTCTTGCTCTTGTTCGACGCATCAGCATCGGCCTTGTTTCGCGCCGTCTGATCCGCCGAGCTCGAGCCCGAGCCGCTCAGTCCGTCACCCAGGATCGACACCGGCGTGTCCGCGTTCTCCGCGTCCTGCTTTGCGGTTGCGTTCCCGTCGGCGTCCTGCTTCGTCTTCCCGATCTGGACGACGTTCTGCTCCTGCCCGTTCCCGCCGCAGCCCGAGAAGCAGTGGCTGTCACCGGCGGTCTGGGTTGCCGTCGCGTTCTGATCGGTCTTGCTCTTGTTCGAAGCGTCCGCATCCGCCTTGTTGCTGGCGTCCTGGGTGGCTGAGCTGGAGCCGCTGCTCGGATCTCCCCCGACGACGAGCACGGGCGTGTTGTCGTTGACGGCGTTCTGCTTGGCCTTGGCATCCGCGTCGGCGTTCTGCTTCGTCTTGCCGTCTTGGATGACGTTCTGCTCCTGGCTGTTGCCGCCGCAGCCCGAGTAGCACTCGGAGCTGCCGCCCGTCTGGGTTGCGGTCGCGGTCTGATCGGTCTTGCTCTTGTTCGAGGCGTCGGCGTCGGCCTTGTTGGTGGCCGTCTGATCGGCGCTCGGATCAGCCGAGCTCGGATCGCGGCTCGCGCCGTAGCCGGCAATGCCGACGGGAACGTCCGCATTGACCGCGTTCTGCTTCGCCTTCGCGTCTGCATCGGCGTCCTGCTTGGTCTTCGCAGACTGGTCGATGTTCTGCTCCTGACCGTTGCCGCCGCAGCCCGAGTAGCAGGAGCTCGAGCCGCCCGTCTGGGTCGCCGTCGCCTCCTGATTGGTCTTGCTGCGGTTGGACGCGTCCGCGTCCGCCTTGTTGCTCGCGTCCTGTGACGCCGTGCTGGAACCACCCTGCACGCCGTATCCGGCGATGTCCACAGGAACGTTCGCGTTGACCGCGTTCTGCTTGGCCTTCGCATCGGCGTCGGCGTTCTGCTTCGTCTTCGCCGACTGGTCGATGTTCTGCTCCTGGCCGTTGCCGCCGCAGCCCGAGTAGCACTCGGAGCTGCCGCCCGTCTGGGTTGCGGTCGCGGTCTGATCGGTCTTGCTCTTGTTCGAGGCGTCCGCGTCGGCCTTGTTGGTGGCCGTCTGGTCGGCGGAGCTCGAACCTGGGTTCACGTCGTATCCGGCGATGGCGACGGGAACGTTTGCGTTCACGGCGTTCTGCTTTGCCTTCGCATCGGCGTCGGCGTCCTGCTTCGTCAGGGCCGACTGGTCGATGTTCTGGGACTGGCCCGCGCCGCCGCAGCCCGAGAGGCAGCTGCTGCTGCCGCCGGTCTGGGTGGCGGTCGCGTTCTGATTCGTCTTGCTCTTGTTGTCAGCGGAGGCGTCGGCGGTGTTCTTGGCCGTTTGGTTGGCCGAGCTCGATCCGCCCGACACGCTTCCTCCCGCGATGCTGACGGGGACGTTGGCGTTGACGGCGTTCTGCTTCGCCTTCGCGTCGGCGTCGGCGTTCTGCTTCGTCAGCGCCGACTGGTCGACGTTCTGCGACTGACCTGCACCACCGCAGCCCGAGAGGCAGCTGGAGCTGCCGCCGGTCTGCGTGGCCGTCGCCGTCTGGTCCGTCGTGCTCTTGTTCGACGCATCAGCGTCCGCCTTGTTCGTGGCGGTCTGATTCGCCGAGCTCGAGCCGCCGGACACATTCCCGCCGGCGATGCTGACCGGGACGTTCGCGTTGACCGCGTTCTGATTCGCGTTCGCATCGGAGTCGGCGGTCTGCTTCGTCAAGGCCGACTGGTCGATGTTCTGCGACTGACCGGCACCACCGCAGCCCGAGAGGCAGCTGGAGCTGCCGCCCGTCTGCGTCGCAGTGGCACTCTGATTGGTGTTGCTCGAGTTCGACGCGTCAGAGTCCGCCGTGTTCGTGGCGGTCTGATTCGCCGAGCCGGAGCCGGAACCGATCGAGATGCCGCTGCCGGTGACGCCGATCGGCAGAGACGTGTTCGACGCGTTCTGTCCCGCGACGCTCCCCGCAGGCGCACCCTGGAGTGCCCCGGCCAGCTGGCCGAGCATCTGGTCTGCACCAGGCGGCGGAGGATCGTTCGCGGCGGAAGCCGTCCCCACCCACGCGGCGAGGGCGATCAGTACGACGCCCACCGCTATGAGATGGCGCTTCATGGCTTGTTCGATGTCTCCTTGTGTCGTCGTTACGTCTGTCTCGGCCGGAGCGCGCCGGAGCGCTGCGGCCCGGGGTTCCGCCGGCGGCGGCTAGCCCGGGCGCTCGAGACGGGAGACGACGCCCATCAGTCGCCGGACGAGCGACGGGCGGTGACGACGGGCCCACCACGGGGCCGTCAAGAAGAAGGGAAGCAAGAGGCCTGCGAACGTCCAGAGCGAGCCGCCCGACGACCCACCTGCTGCGGCGCCGAGGGCTGCCGGCGGCGCCTGAGAGGGCAGCGGCGGCTTCGGCGCGCGCGGTGCGAAGTCGCGCCGCACCGAGCCGGGGCGCGGCTGGGACGCGGGATCGCGCCGCGGCGACCAGGCGTGCGGGGCGGCCGCGAAGAACGCCGGCGCTCCGCCCACCCGGATCCACCCGTAGTCGGAGGGAGAGGGCGAGCCGTCGAAACCGACGACGTCGGTGCCGGTGCTCTGTTCGAGAGCCTGGGTCTGGCCGTCGCCGCCGAACTGCGTCTGCTCGCCGGTCTGCGACACGTCGTTGGAACCGGTCTCGGTCGACGTCGAAGAGCTCGTTCCCCCCGACCCCGCCTGCGTCGACGACGCCGACGCTGTGGCGGTCTGGGTGGTGGGTGCGTTCTGGACGACCACCTGGGACTGTCCTCCCCCCGCCTGGGTGGAGGGGGCTGTCTGGGTCTGGTGGGCGGTCTGCGTGACGGAGCTCGAATTCGCCGCGGTTGCGTCGGCGCTCGAGCTGTTCGTGCTGGTCGAGCCGATCGCGGCCGGGATCCAGATCTTGATCAGCGTGCCGAGCACGCCGTAGCCGTCGGGATCGGTCGCCGGCTCGAGCGTGACGGAGACGCCGGCGTTGACCGGCGCCGTCTGCGTTGACGTCGCGCTCGAGCCGGCCGCCTGCGACGTCGGCGCGCTCTGGACGATGCTCTGCGACTGGCCGCCCGTGGCGCCGCCGCCTGTCTGGGTCTGGTCGGCGGCCTGCGTGACCGCATTCGTGTTCGCGGCGTCAGCCGTGGCCTGGGAGGAGTTGGTTTGCGTGACCCCCGCCGTGTCGCCAGGGCTCTTGTTCCGGACGACGATGTTGACATTCAGCGGATTCACCTGGGTGGAGTGCGCGTCCGCGTTCGACGCCTGCGTCGTCGGCGCGTTCTGGATCGCCTCCTGCGCCTGGCCGCTACCGGTCCCGCCGCCCGCCTGGCTCTGGGTGCCGGCCTGCGTCACGCGGTTGGCGTTCCCGGCGGTCGCGTCCGCGACCGAGGAGTTCGTCTGGGTGACCGGGCCGTCGTCGCCGGGGCTGTCGACGCGGACGACGATGTTCACGTTGGTCGGCGCCTGCTGGGTCGAGGTCGCCTTGGCGTCGCTCGTCTGCTTCGCGGGCGCGCTCTGCTCGGCCGTCTGCGCCTGGCCCGAGCCGGCGGCCGCGGTGGCAGCAGGCGCCGTCTGGGTCTGGGCGCTGTTCTGGTTCGAAGTGTTCGTGTTCGCGGCGGAGCTCGTCGCGGAGCTCGCGTTGTTCTGTTCGGTGGCATGCCCACCGGAGGCAACGTTCGCCGGAGACTGAGTGGAGTTCGCCGCGCTCGCTGCGTTCTGCCCGGTCGGGGCCGACTGGACGACCGTCTGCGACTGGCTGCCGCCGCCGGTCTGAACCTGCGTGCTGTTCTGGCTCGTCGTGCTGTCGTTCGTCGACGAGGACGTCGCCTCGTTCGAGCTGGACTGGGCGTCGTCTGCCGCAGCCGTCCCGACATGGGCAAGCGCCAGCGTGACCGCCGCGAACGCGCAGAGCAGCGCGAACCACCACCGCATGCGCCCAGCTTCCTTCTTCGCGCGAGCGCGTTATAGACCCCACCTGTCGGGTCTCGAGTCCCCCCGAGTGGCTGGAGGTCTCTACGATCCAGGCGTGAGCGCACGTGTGCTGCTCGTCGAGCCGAATCGAATCGTCCGCTCCGGAATCCGAGCGGAGCTGTCTCGCAACGGTGCCGAGATCGTCGCGGAAGCGGCCAGCGGCGACGAGGCGATCGCAGCCGCTTCGAGCCACGAGCCCGACGTCGTGCTGCTCGACTTCCAGCTGCCCGACGCGCCCGCCGCCGAGATCTGCGAGACGCTCGCCGCGCGGCTTCCCGCGACGCCGATCATCATCCTCGCCGAGCGGGGGCAGGAAGCGGAGGTAGGCGAGGCGATCGACTGCGGGGCACGGGCCTACGTGCTCAAAGACGCAGAGGACCTCGACCTCGGCGCCGTCGTCGACCGCGTCCTCGCGGGAGAGAGCGTCCTCGACCCGCGGGCGGCGGCAGCCCTGATCGACTCACGCCAGAGCGTGGCCGAGACGAAGCTCAGCCGGCAGGAGCTGAAGGTCCTGCGCCTGGTCGCCGAAGGGTTGACGAACCCCGAGATCGGGCGCCGTCTGTACTTGAGCCGTCACACCGTCAAGGAGTACCTCAGCCACGCGATGCGGAAGCTCGAGGTGAGCAACAGGATCGAGGCGGTTCGAAAGGCGACGGAGCTCGGCCTCCTGGAAGGAGTTCCGCGTTCCGCCGGCAGCCTGACCTACAACCGCACGGGCGAGCCTGCGCGCAGCTCGGATCTGAAGGTCACGCCGTTGAAGGTCGACCAGCTGCGCGCGGTCAGCAAGGCCGACGACGCGACCGATCAGTCGCGGTAAGAGATCCCGTTGCCGCGCGCCGGCGCGGCGGCGCGCTCGCGTCCGAGATCGATGCGGCTGCTCGACAGCCCCTTGCTCGCAAGCCGTGTCCGCATCCCTGAGACGGCCGTTTCGGCCGGCGGCAGCTCGGAAACCGCGGCCAGCAGAAGCGCCACCATGGCGGCGGCGACCAGCACGACGAGGGAGCGGAGCAGCCAGTCGCCGGAGGCGGCCGCTTCTGACTTCGGCGCGACCTCCCGCCTCCCGGCGGGCCGATCCACGACGGCCGCCTTCACGGCCGGAGCCCGGTGCGTCGCCACTGCCGCCAGGACGTGTCTGCGTCCGCCCGTCGAGACATGCGCGGGGCTGCTCGGAACAGCAGCCGCACGACGGACAGGCGTCCGTCGGCTCGTCTGCGCGCCGACCGTTTCCCAGCCGAACGCGCTTGTCGTGGCGGCCGACCCCTCCACGACGCACGCTCCGCTCTGATACTGCGCGCCGAAGCACTGATACTGCGCGGCCGAACCGGCCTTACGGTCGTCGAGAGCGACCGTCCAGAGGCGTTGAAGGAGGAGCTCGTGCAATCTGTCGAGCCCCGAATACCGGTCACGTGTGGAGATGCACGTACCGATCCAGCGGTTGTTCTCCGGAGCGTTATCAACAGCAATTCGACTGCAGAACTGCAAGCACTTCTTCAGGCGTAACTCGCAGATCGTTCGCACTCCCAGCACGGGCGCACGGGACGGAGCGGCGAGGCCGGCCGTAGGCTGCGGCGCTGCGCTCGTGGCGACGCCGGGAGAGCTGCCGTGGCTGTCCGCGCGCGCGCTCCGATACTGCGCCGCTCCGAGCTGATACCACCACTGCGGCGCCGAATCAGCATGCTTGACGGCACGCTGCGGCCGGGTTGCGTGCACCGCCCGCGGGCGGCTTGATATCACGCGCGCGGGAGCTGCACGCAACACGGCGACGTGCGGCTGCGCACGCGCCGACCGGTGCTCAACAGGCGGCTTTGCAGCCAATTTCCAGCCGGGCGTTGCTACAACTCGGACCGGCACCGGATCCGGCGTCGGCGAGGGCGCACTGTCGGCTGGCGGGGCCACAGGATCGACAGAAATGGTCGCGTCGGGCTCGTCGAGTGCGACCACCGCGGTCTTGGCGAGCATCAGTGGCGGTGGAGTCGCCTGATCGTCTGCGTGCGCCGGCGTCGCAAACGCAAGCGCGACCATCCCGGCGCCCGAAAGCACCGTGAGCTTCAGCATCGTGCGTCTCCCCGCCCGCTCGAACTGCGCCGCTTGCACCAATCTCCCCTACGCCGGTGAAATGGACGTCCACAAGAACTAGTACCCACATGTCGCCGCGATCACCCATCGATTTGTGAATGCAGAGCGGAATGTCTAAAGTGACTTCGCAGGAAATGCTCAGCGCCGCGAACCGGGAGCCGCCACTCTCACGCGCGCAGGCCGCGACGCTGCAGCGCGCGTACCGCCGTGACGGCGACCTCGCCGCTCGCGCGCAGCTGATCGAGGCGTACCTGCCGCTTGCGCGCTCTCTCGCCCGCCGCTTCGCGCACCGCGGCGAACGGGTCGAGGACCTGGTCCAGGTCGGGTCGATCGGCCTGATCAAGGCGGTTGACCGCTTCGAGCCCGCGCGCGGCGACCTGGCGTCGTACGCGGCCCTGACGATCGTCGGCGAGATCAAGCGGCATCTGCGCGACCGCGGCACCCTCATCCGCACGCCGCGGCAACAGCCCGAGGCGCCGGTCGTGCTCGTCCCTCCGGACGACGTGCCCGCGCCCGACGACGAGCTTCGCGCGAGCGAGGACCGGCTCGCGGTGTCGAGAGGACTGCGCACGCTGCACCGCCGCGAGCGGGACGCCGTCCGCTGCCGGTACTTCCGCGACATGAGCCAGGCAGAAGTCGCATCGGCACTCGGTATCTCGCAGACGCACACCTCGCGTCTGCTTGCGTCGGGCCTCGCCAAGCTGCGCGCAAATCTGGACGGAAACCAGGATTTTGCGGCTTCCGGCGAGCTAGACTCGGGCCATGGCGACTCCAGACGCCGTCAGGGACGAGCCGCCTGAGGCTGCGTCCGCCAAGCCGCGCCAGAAGACAGGGACGTACAGCGGCCGCCTGCTGCTCCGCATGCCGCGGACGCTGCACGAGCAGTTGGCCAAGGCGTCCGAGCGCGACGGGGTCAGCCTGAACCAGTTCATCACGGGCGTGCTCGCCTCGGCCGTCGACTGGCGCAACGACGAAGCCGGGCCGGGGAAGCCGCGCGCCCGCGGCCGCTCGCGCGGAATGGCTTTCCTGCTCGCCGCGAACCTCGTGCTCGTCGGCCTGGCCGCCGCCGCGGCGATCGGCTTTCTGATCGCCGCCTGGCTGAGCTAGCGCCGGCGGCGGAAGAGCCCGCCGCGCGCTGAATCCGACGCCGGAGCCTCGCCGAGGGCGCGTGCGCCCGAGAGCACGTCCGGCGCGCGCAGGGTCATCAACTCGGTTCGCTCGAGCTCGGCGAGATCGGCGCCCTCGACACGCGCGAGCCGCAGCGCCTGCGCGTTGAGCGCCTGCTCGAAGAGCGTGCGCGCAAAGCGCGCGTTGCCGAAGCCCTCTCCGCGCGCGGCGCCGGCCAGAATCGCGTCCAGAGCGTCCGTCGCGTCGGCGTCGAGCGTGTACTCGTACTCCCCGGCCAGCTTCTCGGTGATCGCGACCAGCTCGTCGGTCGAGTAGTCCGGGAAGCTGATCTCGCGCGAGAAGCGCGAGCGCAGGCCCGGGTTGGACAGGAGGAAACGCTGCATCAGGCGCGGGTAGCCGGCGACGATGACGACGAGGCGGTGGCGGTAGTCCTCCATCCGCTTGAGCAGCGTCTCGATCGCCTCCGGGCCGAAGTCGTAGCGCTCGTCGCCGACGGAGAGCGAGTACGCCTCGTCGATGAAGAGCACGCCGTCGAGCGCGCGCCGGATCACTCGGTCGGTCTTGATTGCCGTCATCCCGACGTACTGGCCGACCAGCGCGGCGCGGTCGACCTCGACGAGGTGGCCGCGGCGGAGGAGACCCATGGCGCGGTACATCTCCGCCAGCA
>Ga0126383_10002682_pt1 | contig 11549 bp, 7 predicted proteins | sample PanSoiMetPlot_35_FD_96882 | JGI IMG/M metagenome (GOLD analysis project Ga0126383, IMG submission 96882) | Tropical forest soil microbial communities from Panama - MetaG Plot_35 | ecosystem: Environmental > Terrestrial > Soil > Tropical forest > Bulk soil | place: Panama | collected 2016-02-17
ATTTCGGGGGCGCGGTCGAGCATCCCGTCAGGAGCACGGCCACACTCACCCCGACCCAAAGCGATTGCCCGCGGAGCCGCTTCACTCGCGTCATGATAGTCCTCCGCTTACTGGTTGGTGTGCGGCATCATTGGTGGCGGCGTCGCAGATCTGCGTCCGTCGCGCCTACCCAGTCACTCATTGGGTGGCAACGCTAGCACTTCACTCTCGGCTCGGTCAAGATGCTGGATCGGCGTGTGCCGGTGCTCTCGGCCGCCTCGGCGCCCCGGCGCAGTTCATGCTTGACGCGCTGCCAGCGCGCTCCACACGGCCTCCGCCGCCCCCGTTGCTCGCGGCCGTGGCCTCGAACGCGCGCGAAATTGTCCCCAGTCGGAAGGTCGTCTGCGTGCGGTGCCACCAACCTCGGTGGCTCTCCCTCCCCGGCACGTTGCCCGTCGACTCGAACGTTTCGACCAGCACAAACCCGCCAAGCTGGCCGACAACGTGACGTGGTCAATGCCCAGAGGTGGATAGACGGCGCCAATGTGCCGGGGCCAGCCTGGTACCGATCGTCGAACGGACGTCCGCCCGCGCCCCTTCCTGATCCGCTCTTTGAGCGCTGCGGCGGAGGGCCGTCGTGTCGTATCGACGCCGCGCGGCGCGTCCGCGCCGAACCAGCCGGTCCATGTGCTCCCCGTGCCCCCGTGCCGCTTGACGGCCATGGTGCGCCCGCGTAGCATCCCGCTCAGCCTCGGCGGTGTCGGCGCGCGCGGAAGCGGCTCATGCGCGCTGTGCCTGCGAACTCCAGCGGGAATCCAGCGCGCGGAGGTGGGACGTGGAGGGCAACGGGAGGGCCCACGCGGTGGGGAAGCGCGGGGGAAGGATGTTCAAGTTACGCTCTCGCGCTAGAGCCCAGGCGCTTCATTCCATGCACGCCCTATGCACGCCCTGAAAAAGTCCTTCGCCGAGCGAGGCAGGGTTCCCGCGCCGGCGCACTGAGGAAGAGATCCATCATGAAATCACTCGCGACTGCCTTGACCCTTGTCGTGAACGCCATCGTGATGACCTCGGTGTCCGGGACCTCAGCGCAAGCCGACAAGGGCAAGGGATCACCCCCGCCGCCGGGTGCTCTGCCGATCGCCGAGATCCGGCTACTACTCGGCCACCCCGTGCACATCGGGGATATCGTGCGGCTCGCCGCGACCGAGGTGGACGACAAGAAGGCCGACTTCCGCTGGCGCCTGCTTCGTCGGCCGTTATTGAGCCGCGCCAAAGTCCCGGACAAAAATGGAACCGAGGCGTCGTTCTTGGGTGATGTTCCCGGCGTCTACGTGGTGGAATTAACGGTTCGCCTGCGCTCCAGGAGCGCGACGGCAACGTTGTCCGTGGCGGCGACACCATCCTACCCCCTCGTCGCCGTAAACACGATCGACGTCGTCAACGGGCCTACCGGCATGACGGTCAACGCTCAAACCTTGAACTTCCCTGTCACCTCGAGCGGGATCTCCCAGATGGCGACCTATTTCTCGGGCCTACTTGACACGGATCTGGTCCTCGTGTCGCTCCCAGCAAGCGCTTTCGTTTCCAATCATCAACCGTGCGGCGCTACAATCGCCGTCTGATTAACCGATAGAGGTCTCACCTCTTGAAGGTGCTTCTATCGGACTAGGGAGCAGATCTTATGAGCAGCCGAATCACAGAGAGACTTACCCTACACTTCGACCTCAGCCACTGCTCCCCTGACCGGGAGTTCTCCCTCGGCGCGCTGGGCCTGAGACATATGCTCGCGCGGCACACGCCCGAGACCTTCAGCCGGCACAGCGAGACCAACAAGGCCCTGGCGCTGATCCCCCGGGAGCACCAGAGCCGGGTCACTCATTACGTAGAGGATGTGGAGCTGCCGGCCGACGCAGTCGGGATACAGCTGGTAACTTATCCCCACCAAGACCCGAACAGCATCCCGGAACTGGCGCTCGCCTTCATCCACATTCCGACTGCGGCCAAGCGCCGCCACTTCCGCCAGAAGCGTAAGGACGGGGCGTGGGAAGCGCACGCGTCTTCGTTGACGCATTTCGGCATCAGCCTCGACTCGCACGCGCCGGAAGAGGCTGCCGCCGTCAGGCTCGACGCGACACAGATCGTGACTCCATTTTCGACCGCGGAGACCATCATCTTCACCCACCCCGATCTGCTGACCACGCGTGCCGACGTGGCCTCGACGGTGATTTACAACCACATCAGCCAGACCCTATATCAGGACCGCACATTCCCGCTTTATCTCTCGGCGCACGGACCCGGTACGTCCGACCCCTACTACGCCATCCACACCGCCATCAACCCGCAGACGGGCGCCCCCATCAACCCTGTGACCACGGACAAGAACGGCAGGCCCATCGTTGATAAAAACGGCCACCCCATCACGTGGCCGCAGCAGGGTGGCCAGAACGTGGTCCAGCAATACAAGCTTTCGCCGGGCGTCGTCGGCTCGACTGACGGCACACAGCAGGGCAAGGCCTTTTCAGCGCTGGCGGCAGTGCTCCAGACCACGAAGAACGATCCGTCCTTAAACGGACAGTCGTGGTCCGTGCAGCACGGCATCACCTCGACACAGCAGTCGAACGTCCAAACGCAGCCCCCGTCTCCAGCCGCCCACGCCAGATTGGGGGCGGCGGACATCGGAGCGGAGGCCGCAGACACGGGCGCTGGCTTCCAGTGGAACCTCAGTAATAAGACCTCCGCCTACGGTCTCACCATCGACGGCAGCTCGCTCAGGTATGACCCTTCAACCACGAACCTTTCCTTCAAGGTGAAGAACTGGGCGAACCGCTACCTTGGAGCATACGTCCAGTTCTTCGACGAGACCGGGAGCCCAATCAACACCCCCCCCACGTACGTCACTGACCTCTCATCGGGCAACACGCTGATGGGATGCCCAATCTGGACGGATTACACACCGATCACCTTCCAGGTCCCATCCAATGCGACGAAGGTCAACGTGCTCCTCGGTGGGATGGGAATCGGCCACGCGCACGCTGATGTTGATATCCGCGGCATCCTCATGACAGGCCTCTACAACTATGCCATTCCGACCCTCATGATCGGCCTCGACGTGGGCACGTACGGATTGAGATTCGTCCTCGACACGCTCGATGACGATGAGATCACATTGGCCATCAGGGTGTGCGAGGCGTTCCTCGGCTCGCCGGACGTCATCATTACTGCGCTGGAGAACCCCAAGGGCCTTATCAGCATGTTTGGTGAGATAGCCATCGGCTGGATCTTCTCCGAAGACTGCTTCAACCTGGCCCTGAAGATTGCGGGCCTCGTGACGGCGGACGAAATTCTGGAGAAGACCCCGATCGTGGGCTGGGCTTTCCAGATCGCGAGCGAGGTCGCCGGCATCGCCGACATGCTTGCGACGACCGTCGAGGTGTTCCTCTCTCCGGCCACCTACAACATCGAGGCCGCGCGCGTCATCAACGTGCAGGTGGACGTCTCGCCGGATCCGACGCACGGGAGTGGGACACAGAAGCCCATTTGGCCGGTCGAAAGCGACCACTGGGAGGTGGTGGTCCAGTACCAGGGCGGCACGACGGTCATGCAGAGCGGCACGATGGATTCGATCATGCCGGACACACCGCTGTCGGTTCTCTTCTCTGGCAACATGGCGGTTTCGGCCGCACCGGGCGCGCAGATTCAGATCACCGCCAACATCTATTCGGCTACGGACTGGATCTGCGGCAAGTGGTCCAGCGCGTGGATCGCGGCAGTCGCGCCCGACGGTAGCACAACGCTCAACGTGCAAGGCTCGATCATCGAATTCCTCGTCCCGCTCACGGCCCAGACGCAGTACGGACACTATCAAAAGCTCGCCTACCAGAACGGCCACCATGTCTGGCAGCGGACGACCACGCCGCCGACCGCCGTCTTCAACGGGAGCACCGACTGCCCGGACACAGGCAACGTCCTCTGTCGTCTGGTCGACATCTCGCTCAACGACCTCGCCTACGCGCTCGGCTACACGTACCAGGCGTCGGGTCAGGATCTCCCGCTCGATTTCGGCACGCAGCGCGAGAACGGCCAGATGTATGCGTTTCAGAGCATCTCGGTGCTCGAGAATCCGGAGGCTGGGATGAAGCAGCCGACGATCGGCTTCTCGCTCCAGCCCTACATTGCCTACGACCAGTTCGGACCCGCACCGCTCTTCACGATGCCCGCGGCGCCCTACCAGTCGGAGCTGGACGGGGCGAACCACGAGCCCGTCCCCGCCGATGTGGCGAAGGCCTTCGCCAACGCCAGCGGCTCGGCCGGGTCCGGCTCCGGTTCCCCGGCGACCGGTAACGGGAACTTCACCCTGCCGGCCGGTTCGGTGGTGACGGTCGTCACGCCCCGAGCCGAGTGGTACATCGGTACGCCCGGGCAACCGCTGTACGACCTGAGGCGCGAGACGGACACCATCAACGTCTTCGCCTACCCGACGCCGGCCTTCAGCCCGCGCAACTACTACCTGGACTCGCGTTCCTATGCCGCAGCGCAGAAGTATTACGTGCGCCAGGTGGCGCTCGACGATAACAGCGGCACCTTCAACTACGCGCCCGGGCAGAGCTGGGGCGCCTTCTCTGACACGACTCTCAAGGCCATCGTCGTCCACCCGAATGGCTACGTCGTCGGCGTCGACTACGACTACCACAAGATGCTCATCCTGAAGCTGCCGTCGGCGGCCGTGGACGACGCGGATGCGCCCGTGGCCTTGCCGATGAGCGGCAAGGGTTTGCGCGAGGGCCTGGTCCACGGCCCCGTCGCGCTGACCGTCACGTTGGACGGTCGCATCCTCGTGCTCGAACAGGACAACGCGCGCCTCCAGGCCTTCGACACGATCGCGAACCCCGTGCAGTGCTTCGCCGGGCTGCTCACCTTCACTGTGGACGCGCAGTTCAAGACGGATTTAAATAGCGGCACCCTCTCGAACGCGTTCCAGCAGGCTTACCAGCAGAACGTGCAGCCGCAGCTCGCCCTGAGCTTCAGCCTGCCTTCGACCTTCTCGGACGCCCTCAATGCGGGCGACATCACCGCCGACCTCAAACAGCAGTTCGCCAACAACGCCCTGGCCCTTTCCGACAACGGCCCATACCAGGTGCTGACGACGCAGGCGGGCAGCGTGTGGCTGCTGATTGACCATGGCTCAGGCGTCTCATACGACATCCGGAAAAACCTCTACGTCAACAGGGCCGGGAACGAGCTGCTCACCCTTTCAGCCTCGTTCATCACGGACCTGAACAACGGCGTGGCAAGCGCCGCCCTGAGACGGGAGTTCAAGGATTACGGCGTCACTCTCTCGCCTGCTGGCAAGCTGCAGGTGCTGGTCGTGACTGAAAACTCGGAGTGGCTGTTGCTGGACACGGGCGTCACCCCCAACGTCTCTTACGACATCACGGTCCAATCGAACGCCTACGCTTACCGGGGCTCGACCCTGCTCTTTAATCTCCCGGCGGGGCTCGTCAGCGAGATTACGGGGAGCGGCCCGCCGCCCCAGGACATCGTGGACCAGTTCACGGGCCACGGCGTCGCGCTCTCCTCCTCGCTGCAACTCAACGTCATCACGCCCGGCGCGGCCTGGCAGTTGGTTGACGAGGGCAACAACGTGACCTACGACATCAAGACGGAGCCGGATTTGGACGTGTTCCACGCTTCCACGTTCAGCGTCGAGGTCGTCGCCCCGAACACCCACTGGGTCTTGAGGGACGCGGTCAACACCCTGACCTTCGATATCCGGCCTGACGCGCAGAACTCCGCCGTGCTCGACGTACAGCAACTGGTCTCCGTAATGGGCCTCAAGGACGGCGTCTCGACCAACATTCACTACCTGGATGTCGGCGTGGAGGCGAAGGGGTTTATCTACGTCCTCTCGTATCAGGGGACGGGCAGCGCGCCATCCGACTACCACCTGGACATCTACAACCCGGACGGCACGTGGCTGTCGCGCACGCCCGCGAACGCGGGCGACCCCGGCGTCAACGGCGCGCGGATGATCGTAGACCAGTGGCGCAACTTGTACACGCTGAATTACGAGGCCATCCTCGGCCCCAACAACCGTACGGAGCCATCCGTTAGCACCTGGATTCCCTCGACGCCGACGGGAGGGGGGAACTCATGACGTGTGCGGGAGGGTTGCTTCCAGCAGATTTCAGTTGGACCTCGGAAGCATCCAACGAGGTCGCCTGAACGCCGAACGGTGTCGTAGAGAGCTGGGAGCTCTCTACGACACCCTCTCCTCACGCCGGCGGTGCGAGCAGCCTTTCCCTCAACCGAAGATGCGCCGGGCATTCATGACCCTAGAGGAGTAATGGTCTATGGAATTTATGGGCAAGTGGATCATCTGGTCTCGCCTGGGAGACAGTTCCGTCGCCCCCGTCCTGAACCTCTCTGCTAATGATCAACAGATGTGTCTTTACGCGGCCCAACCGATGGACATCAACGACGCCGTCTACAATCTTTACGCCAAGCCGAATGCAGCCGAAGTGCTCGTCCAGTCCAACTGTTCTGGCGGGAGGCACTTGTAGTCAGCAGGGATTTGACAGCTCTCATAATTGGCTCCAGTGCGTCCCCGCGGCGAATCACGACCTGTCGTGACACTCAACGATTACGCGAACGCCAGCCCGATTCCCAAGCAGATGAACGGCGAGTGGCCCAACCTGCTCTACAACTCGACGCCGCTCTACCTCAAAATGTTCTTTTTAGGCATGTGTGGATCGTGCTCGGTAACCTTAGCGCTGAACCTTGACGGCTCCCCGTTTTGACGCAGCAGACCGCGACGGCCGGCGTATCAGAAAGGGAAAGTCATCATGCCAGCAACATTCTTAGGTAAATGGAGAATCTATATCCCTGCTCTGCCTGCCCTTAATCTACCCGACGGGTATGCAGCATACTCCACCGAGGGGGAGTATGAAGCCTTCTTCTGCAGATGGTACGTCAGGACCCATCCGCCGCCTGCGCCGCCTGCAAAGGTCGTGAACATTGCCTTTCTCCTGCGTGCTGACGGACAACTCTGTCTTCTCTTAAATAACGGTCAGTACGTCGGATATCAGTCTGTAGACTATGAGTTTTCGTTCGTGAGCACGTTGGAAAGCGCGACGGGCTTTGCTTTCCCTGGGCACAACCCTCAGAGTCTTCCGACGCCATTCACTGGCCAGATTCAACATACGACGAATGGCACCCTTCTCATCTGCACGGAAGTATTTGGACAATACCCACCTACCGCGCCGGCCCCCCCCTCGTTTACGATGACGCAGGTCACGCCGACTTTCCCGAGCATCATGGCGAGCGGCACCGGCAACGGCCTGGACTTCGCCTGGGTAGACCTGACCGACACTATATTAGAGAACATCTCGTTCGTCGAAGCGGACTTTTCCCACTGCGATCTGACCAACGCGAGGTTTACCAACGTCAACTTCACCGGCGCCGTCCTGACGCACGCCAATCTGTCGGGCGCCACCTTCTCGAACTGCACGCTGGACGGAGCATTCCTGACAAACTGTACATTGACCAATACTGATTTCACCGGCTCAACCCTCCTCGGGACGCATCTGGACGGCGCGACCTTTAATGGCACTGTGCTCTCCAGTGCGCGCCTCGCCGGGGCCATCTTCAAGCAGGCGGATTTGACAAATGTCATGGCCTCCCCCCTCCCGCACTTCTACAACACGCCGCTCACGCCGCCTTCGCCCACTAACCCGCGCACGACCCTTGCGGGATGCCGCCTCAACCAATCGCTGATAGCGAGCGACTGGACGATGTTAGACCTGACGGGCGCCACCATTCTGAATCTTTCCTCGCCGCTCTCTAGCGCCACCGAGCCCCTGCAGGCGAGCTACGCGATTCTCAAGGGTCTGAACAACAATAGTCTCGTCGGCCTCACTCTCCAGAGCGCCGTCTTCAATAACACCGTGCTGGACGGACTCGTTTTAAGCGGCGCAGACCTGACGGGCGCGTTTCTGATTGAGGCCAGTCTGCATGGGACGATGCTCATAAACGTCACACTGGCAAAGGCCACCCTCACCGGAGCGCAGCTCGGCACCTTGGGCTATCTCTTCACACTGCCTTCAGGCAGCAAGACGGCCCTCAACGAGGCCGCCGCGGCGGCCATCACCCCCTTCTTCACGCAGCACAGCATCATGCTCTCGCCCGAGGTAACGCTCAATACGCAAGCGACAGATCGTGTCTGGGCGTTGAACGACGTGGGCAATCACGTCGTCTATACCATCCGCCTTGAGGCGCAGGCCGACTCGACACAGGTGCTCACCGTCTATGCGCCCGCCCTCGCCGCCAGTCTGTCGGACGCCTACATGCCCGACGCCGTCCTGACCGGGGCCAACCTCTACGGCGTGATCGCCAACAACATCCAGTTCTACGGGAGCGGCGCGCATTTAGATAGCTCCGCCAACCTCGAAGAGGCCCAGCTCAACAGCTCGAACCTCTCCAACCTGAACCTGACGCAGGCTCGATTGTTGGGGACGAACCTGAGCGGGGCGTACCTCTTCAACGCCAGGTTCAATGGTGCCAACCTGATGCCTTCGGCCTCGGGCGTCGCGGCCAGCCTGAGCGACGCCAACTTGCAGGGAGCCGACTTCACCGACGCGCAGCTCTACGGCGGTAACCTCGCGAACGCCGCCGTCGCCATCAATGTCCCAACGACGGCTTTCCCCCAGCAGGGCGGCGTCTATCTCTTCAGCCTGCCTGATGCAGGAGACAGTAACTCCTTGCAGCAGTACACCTCGGAGCTGGACGCGGCGGCGAAACGGTTTAGCCTCAACCCGAACGGGGACGCACCCACCTTGCAGAAGTACGTCTCGGCTTTGGAGGACAACAATCTAGCCTTGCTGAAGATCGCCTTCCTCGAGCAGCAGCCTCCCGTCATACTTTCCGCCAATGCTCAAATCGAGACGATAGAGGTGGGCGGGGTCTGGCAGATCGTGGACGGGCAGAAGAGTTACACCCTGTGGACGGACTTGGGCGAGAGCGGCGAGGAACTCTATGCAGCGCCGTCCCTGACGAAGACGCGGGCGGCCTTTCAGCAGAACGACATCACGCTGCGCTGGCAGGCGTCCGCCGTAGATGAGGCGAACCAGCAGTGGCTTTTAGACAACGACAGCGAGAACCCGCAGAACTTCTCCACGGGCTATATGAGCTTCCTGTTGAAGCTGAACGGAAGTGTGCTGGACGTTTACGGCACGGCGCTGCGAATCGTCCGCCTCGGGGCCAACAACCAGGAGGAATACGACACGGAGACCTGTAACGTGACGGTGCTCAGCGTGACGAACATGGACGGAAGCACGATCTGCCCAAACGGGGTGACACTCAGTGTGAACCAGGCACAGACCGGGGCAACCTGGGACGAACGTTGGTTGCGGGCGAGCGCGCCGCCGAAGCCTCCCACCTGCGTGCCCACGCTTTACCACTGGTGCCCGCCGACGCCAACGCAGACGCATGCAAGCAACAAGGCTCCGAACGGAAGCAAACAGTAGCGGCACGGCCTTCATGGCGCTTACGCTCGCAGACTTGGCTACCGACCGTCAGATCGCTCACGGGTTCAGCTCGACTCCGTCGAACCCGAGCAGCAGCGAACCAGCGTTGTAGGGGACGCTGAAGTGCTCGCCTCCGTACGAGATGTTCAGCATTTTTGGCGATACGGCGTCGGTGCCCCAGGCTTCCCGGTCGAGGACATCGTCCGTCGCGACATAGCTCATCGTGATGGACGTGACGGCGATGTCGTGGGGCCAGGCACCAACGTAGCTCGTGTTGTAGGGCGAAATGTCATGAGGGCTGTTCGGGGTGACCTTCGCGAATTCGGTCAGTCGTACTTCGAACGAGGCCACTTCTGCTGGCAAGTCGAACCCGCCGACCACGTGATACAGGTTGAAGTCGATCCAGTCCGGGAAGAACAATACTTGCAGCACCGCCGAAGTCCCGCTGCGGACCGAGGATCCCAGGACCGAGATCGCGTCCTCCGTCGTCCACGTTCCCGGGTTGAAGAGATAACCCAGGCCGAAGAGGATCGTATACGTCTTGCCGTTCTCGTCCGTGGCTTCGATCTGCAGGGTCAGGTGTTTCCCCAGCCGAATCCGCGCTGACCAGGTCCATCTTGAAGTTCTCACCTCGGCACGAGTTCGTGAACTTCCCTTGAATCCTGTCGGCGTTCACGAAAGTCCCGCGGAACGTCGACTCATCTCCCGTCGCGCCCGGAAACGTGATGGTCACGTGTTTTCCCGTTTGGTGCACGATCACGGTCGAGCGGTCGACGGCTGGGTTCGTCGAGCAGGGCGGCCGCTTGGGCGGCTTCGCGAGGGGCACACGGAAGATGATTCCGTTCCGGCTCTGGCGGTCGAAGCGGACCTCGACGCCTTCCCTGGGGTCTTGCAGGCTCGACCCGGGGAAGTAGCCGCCCCACACACCTCCCAGCGGAAACGCCAGTGCGTTCTTCGATCCGGCCTCGCCCCATCCGTGCGAAGCGAGCGACAGCGATAGGAGGAGAAAAAGGATTCTTCGCATTGACACGCTAGCGGCAGCTCGAAACCGCTGCCGGAATCGATCTCGCGTCGCGCTGTCAGAGAAACGCGACGGAACTACGGAGGTGCTCCAACTCCTGAAGTCCTTCAGAAGTGCCACAGGTCATCGCCGCCTCCATCGAGGCGTGCGGAAGGTACACCATGCCCCTGCTCACTGTCAATCGCGCGCATCACGTCTCTCGCGTGCATCACGTCGAGGCAGTGCTTGACAATGCGTCGGCGCCCGAACACGATGCGCGGAATGCGGCGACTCCGACTGGCGGGGGTCACGAAGCGCATCATCACGGGAGCGCGAGACGGCGGTGCGCAACTCCCCGCTGCTCTCGCGAACGGACTCTTGCGGCTGTCGGGCTCGCTGTGGTACACGGCGTCCGGAGGGTGCCGGAGCGGCTTGTGGTCGACGGCAGCCTCGGCGGCAGTTGGCTTGTCGGCACTCGACACGATTCAATCCACCGCCTCGCCGGCATTGGGCCATGAATGGGGAGCAATGACGCTGCTCGGCGCGGGAACCATAGGCAGTAGTCGCGGTTTCTCATCGCGTTGAGTCACGCCGGAGTCATCGCCGGAGCGGCTCACGGCCTACCCTCTAGGAGGATCGCCATGACGGCAAGCTCGAGCATCGCCACGGTCGTCCGCTGGTCTCATCTTCATCTCGGTCCCGCCCCCGGCTGGATCACTGCGCTCCTCCTCGTGGGACTCTTGGCCGCCGGTGGGCCCGGCCACGCGGCCACCCTGAACGCGGGCGACATCGTGATTGCCGATTCGCAAGCCGCGATGATCATCGGAGTGAATCCCGTCAGCGGGCTTCAGACGCCGGTGGCGAGCGGTGGCAAGCTCGTCACGCCCGTCGGTATCGCCCTTGGAGCCGTCGCGGTCATAGGGCCGTTCGGCGGCGATCTGTACGTGCTCGATCTTGGCTGCTGCGGCCCCTCGGGAGGACAGGGCGGGGTTATCCGCGTGAATCTACAGACCGCGGAGCAGACCGTGCTCTCTTTCGGGGACAAGTTG
>Ga0126383_10002683_pt1 | contig 11547 bp, 8 predicted proteins | sample PanSoiMetPlot_35_FD_96882 | JGI IMG/M metagenome (GOLD analysis project Ga0126383, IMG submission 96882) | Tropical forest soil microbial communities from Panama - MetaG Plot_35 | ecosystem: Environmental > Terrestrial > Soil > Tropical forest > Bulk soil | place: Panama | collected 2016-02-17
CAGCGACTTCCTGCTGCACAACGTGGGAACAGGTGATGGAATCGTCCAGAACGGCGGGCAAGGAACACGGAACCAGATGCACACGCCGGCGCTCTGGGGCATGCGCACACGCGACCGGTTGATGCATGACGGCGAGACCCTGACGCGCAACGAGGCGATCCTGCGCCATGCGGGCCAGGCGACGGCCATCATCAACACCTACAGCGCGCTTAGCAGTACCCAGAAGAACCAACTGATAACATTCCTCAATTCGTTATAAACCATCACCTGCAAGTTGTTCCGCAGGATTTCCGGCGGCGGCGGATCAGAGTATCGCCGCCGCCTATTTGAACTATTTTCGAGGCAGCCGAGTGAAGATATGCCCAGTCGGATAACAATTCTGTCGTTCTTTCTCCTTATCACGATCATATGCGTCGCAATCTCCGCCTGCTCTCGTTCAAAGCAACAACAACCTCGACTGCAGATTGAACATCTGCCACAGATCTCGGCTCTACCTCCTACGCCAACGCCCGGGCCGCCCGATTTGCGCCCTCCGCAACCGGCCGAGGCGCAGGAGGCAATCAACCGCGTCTATGGCCAGACTGTGTTCGTTGAATCAAGCCTCCCCAAATATTTAATTGCGGGCGATTTCAACGGCGACGGATCGCCCGACCTGGGCGTGGTGGTCAGACCGGCGCCGGGACAGCTCGCGCAAATCAACCACGAACTGGCCAACTGGATACGGTGCGACCCGCAAAAGGTCAAGCCGCCCGTTCCACAAAGGCACGGGCGCATCCTTCTTCAGATGGTGGAGCCGACAGTCATAGAGCAGGGCGACCTATTGCTTGCCGTAATCCACGGCTACGGCCCTCAAGGTTGGCGCAATCCGCAGGCCCGGCAAAGCTACCTGCTCAAGAACGCCGTGGGCAGCGAGGTCAAACCGACCCCGTTCAACGAAGCGATCAAGCTGGCCGGGAAATACAAGAACCCGCCACGGCTGCGCGGCGATGTGGTCAGCGAGACGCTGGCCAACGAACAAGGATTGCTTTACTACACGGGAGCTAAATACGCCTGGCATCGTTTGGGAACAACCGGGCCTTGAATTATGGGAGTTGGAGGTAGTTACTAATGAAGTCGATTACTTACGCAGTCATCCTGTTAACGCTTACGACTGTCACGCCGTCCGTCCGGGGGCAATCCACGGGCGGCGGCGCCGAGAAAAGATTGCCAGCAATAGTAGGAGAGGTTGAGCGGGCCGGCGCCCAGATTCAACTCGTCCTTACTAATCCGAGCGACACGCGCGTTTTTCAAGGCGTCGCCAACGTCAGCGTCGGCCTTTCCACGGACGCGGCCATTCGGTTCACGATTACCCTCGCTCCGAATGAGACACGCCGCTTCCCACTCACAGCGTCCAGAACCTCGGGGCAGTCGAGCGATCAATACTCATTGACGGTCTACAATCAAAACGGCGCGCTCGTCTTGTCCAGAATCGCGCCCATCAAGACGACCGGCGGAAGCGAAAGAGCGACTGGGCCCAAGCAAGCGTCCACGTCCAAGAAAGGTTCCGAGGAGCTAAGAGTGAACGCGCGGCTGACGAGTGGCTTGGCGAGCAGAGACGCCGAAATTCCCACATCTGATCAGGTCGGGACTTTACTCCTAAATTTCGAAATCGAGTCAGCCACTCCTATCAAAGACGCCAGTTTCACTCTTAGCGCCAAGGATTTTCAACGCCGCCAGCCGGTCACCGTGCAGGGTCGCGCCGATATCGAATTCAAGCTGCCCGAGAAATTGGGCGAGCGCAAGCTCAGTTACACGCTTACAGCTAAAGCTGGGCAGCCGTTGGCGCGCGGCGAGGTTGATCTCGATCAGTTGACCGCATCCGACGCAGTATCGGTAGGAGCGTTGACGTTCGACCGCGCCGGTTACAAACCTGGCGAATCGGCGCGGGTTGTCATCGAGCTTCTGGGCGATGCGCCGCGCGGTTATCGGTTGGAATTGACAGTCAAAGACGGCGGCGGGAATCTTCTCCTCAAAGACGAACGTAGAGGGAGCAACACCGCTGGCAAATCACGGCAGGAATTCACGCTCGAAATTCCGCGTGAGGTTAAGGGACCAGTCATCGTCGCCTATCAGGTCTTCGGCGGCCAAACCGGCGCGCCGTTTGATTCCGGTGTGCGCGAAATCATCCTTAATGAATCGCAGGAAGATAAGAGCAGAGCCCCAAAGCGCCTGTCGCCTTAGGCGAAGCTCATCCAGCAATTTTCGGTTTAGACAATCAACAGAGCTGAGAGCGGGATTTTGGGTGCTCGATCTGTCACACTCCTTCCATCACCACCGCCCCTCCGGGGACCATTATCAACCAGGGCGCGTTCACCGTCCCGGCGGCTCTCGGCAACAAGAGAATCCGCCCGTTCAGCGACTTCCTGTTGCACGACATCGGGACGGGCGATGGGATCGTCCAGAACGGCGGCGCGGGCACGAGGAACATGGTGCGAACGGCTCCGCTGTGGGGTGTCCGCACTCGCCCCGAGTTGATGCACGACGGGCTGTCGTTCACTTTCAACGAAGCGATCCAGCGCCACGATGGCGCCGGTGGCTCAATCTCAAGAAACGCCTTTAATGCGCTGACTTCCGCACAAAGGTCGGACGTCATCGCGTTTCTATTGTCACTCTAAAGTCGCCGCTTAAAGACTGAGTCGGTACCGCGCGCTTAAGCGGTTGCCTGCGGTCAACCGCTTAAGCGCGCGGTACTGCTTGGTGAGTGAATCAACCCCTCAAGGCTCGGCAATCTCGGAGCCGGCTCCAAGTTGCCGAGCCTTGGGGGCCTTACGGTTATTCCAACTTATCTTGAAGATATGAGCAAAACGTCTGAATTAACCTGTCTCTGGTTCATCGCGGGAGCGTGCTTCATTTCGTTCGGTTGCGCCAAGCAGGCGCCGCCGCGGGTGAATGAGAAACCGATCTCGCTCGAGGCCACACCGACTCCGAAGACCGCAGCCAAAAGCGATGCCAACTTTCCGGCCCCTGAAGCCGCGGAAGTCAAACAAGCGGTTGAACGTGTGTTTAAAGGCATTGTAACCATTGATACTGACCGGGACCCCTATTTCCTCGCGGGCGACTTCAACGGAGACTCCTCGCAGGATCTGGCGGTGGTAGTGAGACCTTCGCCGGGCAAGCTCCTGGAGATCAACGACGAGTTGGCTGCCTGGATCCTCGTGGACCCCGTCAGGTCCGCCAAGCCCTTTCCGAAGGGGGCGTCTTATGCTGATATTCACACTGAAAAGATGAGGCGTCGACGAACGCTCGTCGCCGAAGGGGACACTCTGCTGGCAGTCATTCATGGGTTTCAATCAAAAGGATGGCGGGACCCGCAGGCCACTCAAACCTACGTGCTGAAGGGCGCCGCCGGCGCCAAGATGCAAACCCAGACGCGTAAACAGATCGTCTGGTCCGGCAATGTGGATAGGCTGCCACGCATCTGGGGCGACGTGATTGCACAGTCAATCGGGGATCAGCACGGATTCCTCTATTACAACGGCGCGAAGTACGGCTGGTACGACCCGCGCACTTACCAACCGGACTCGCCGGACTTACCCAAGAGGATGGGACACGGCAAGGTAGCCAGAGCGATGCAGTAGTAATCGTAATTTATTCAGGAGATGATCAGATGAGTTTCAAAAAATGGGCGATAGCAGTTTGCGCGTTTTTCCTGTCAATTTGTATGGATATATCGACCGCCAGTGTTAAAGCCGGCGGGGTTCAGGCGCCCGCACAAGCCAAGCCCGATCAGCCAAAGCTTCCTGAGGTCGCGCAAATAACCGCTGAAGAGCTGAAAGCCAAATTGGCTAAAAACGAGCCGATGATAATCATTGATCTCAGGGAGGCGGCTATTTTCAATGACGATCCCAACAAGATCAAGGGCGCTTTCCACGTGAAAGAAAGGAGACTCCGGTACCGGCTCTCTTTTGCGCCGTTCAAGGACATTCCCCGCGACAGATTGATCGTTACGTACTGCGCCTGTCCGAGCGACGAGATCAGCGCCCGCGCGGCGCGAATGCTCCTTGATGCGGGGTTCAAAGGCGCGCGCGTTTTGAAAGGCGGATGGCAGGCATGGCTGAAGGCCGGTGGCCAGTTGGAAGCAAAGCCGAAAGTGTAAGGGGTGAAATGAATGCTGTCCCGTGCGAACCGGTGAAGACGGGAGATAAAATGATGAATCGGTTCCGTTATCCATCCTTATCGCTCAAGGCCATAGTGTTCCTGGCGCTCACAGTCGGCGCGCATAGCGCTAACGCTCAACTACCAGCCGATCACAACCGAGGACAAAACCGACCCATCCTGGACGGCAGCGTTGAGGGCGTGGGGGGACGGCTCCAGGTCAGCCTGACCAACACTGACGACGCCCGCTCGGTGAGCGGCGTGGCCCGGGTCAGTCTGGGCGCCGGCGATAAGCAAGCCGAAGTAGCCAGGTTCGAATTCACACTGGGGCCCAAAGAATCGCGCCTCTTTCCGCTTGGTTCCCGAGGCGCCCCGGGCGATCACTATACGCTAGCGATCTATGGACGGGCCGGCTCGCTCATCTTCCTCAAAAACGCGCCAGTCAACCGTGGCGCCATCGCAGCGCCAATCGCGCCGCCGCCCGCGCCCGCTAACCCCGCTCCTGTAGCGACAGCCGCAAAAGAATTGACGATAAAGGCGCGGCTGGCGCCTGAGCGTCCTGTTCAATCACGGGGCAGCGAAATCAAGCCTCCGGCGGTCGTACGGCCGATCCTACCGCAGGTCGTCGAAACCAAGTCCCCGGCGCCGAGCCGGCAAGAGGTCTCCGAGTCTGAGGCTCCGGCGCCCGGGAAACCGGAAGTCGCCATAGCCAGGGTGGCCCCCTCGGCCAAGGCAGTGCGCCGCCGGCAGCGACGCGCCGAAAACCAATCTCAGGCGGTCGAGCGACCAGGGGCGCCGCAGGGCGTCGAGTCCCCGATATTCATGGAGGCCCCGATCTCTGACGAGCCTGGTCCGATGGTTCTCGCCTTCGAGATCGCCGCGCCATCGCCCATCATCAACGCCAGCCTCAGCGTAAGCGCGAAGGAGTTCAAACAACGCCGGACAGTCACCGTCGAGGGCAGCGCCAACGTCGAGTTTAAATTGCCCGAGGATTTCGACGAGCCGAAGATCGCTTATACGCTCGCCGACGCTTCAGGCCGCGCGCTGGCCCGGGGCGAACTCGGGCTCGAAGATCTCAGGCAGGAGGATTCCGTTTCGGTTAGCGATGTCAAGATTGACCAGGCGACATACGCGCCTGGAGAATCGGCGCATTTCGTGGTGACGCTCGAAGGCCGCTCGCCATACGGCTATCGTCTTGAGGTGACGGCCAAGGACGCGAACGCTGAAACCCTCCTCAACGACAGCCGGAAAGGGATTTTCTCCAAGGGCAAGTCGATTCAGGAATTCAGGGTCGAGATCCCGGCCGAGTCGAAGGGGATCGTGACCATCGAGCTCAAAGCTTTTGGGAACCTGACCAGGAAGCTCTTTGGCTCCGTCGTGCGCGAAATCATCATCAACGATAAGCAGAGTGATAAAACAGAAGATCGAGGATCGAAGATAGAAGATCTGAAGATAGAGGATCGAAGATCGCGATGAGTGACGCCCTTCTATACTTTGTACTCGATCCTCGATCCTCGATCTTCTATCTTCGATCCTCGATCTTCTACTTTCGATCCTCGATCCTAGATGTTTTTACCACCGGCAATTTAACGCCCGAAGCGTATGACTTCGATCTGTACACGCGCTGTGTGGCGACGGTGTAATCAGAATCCTTCGCCTTGAAAATGTTCTCGACATATTTTTGCGGATTACGGTCAATCACCGGGAACCACGCGCTCTGCACCTGAACCATGATCTTGTGCCCTTTCTTGAAGCAGTGGTCTTTGTGAACGAGATCAACATTGAACTCCGTCACCTTGTCGGGAACCAAAGGCTCAGGCTTATCGAAGCCAGTATGATACCTGCCACGCAACACCTCACCGGCGACCATGAACTGATAGCCTCCCATCTTAAAATTTTCCGGCCAATCCTGCGGATAGACGTCAATCAGCTTGACGACCCAGTCGCTGTCCGTGCCTGAAGTCGAGGCGAAGAGTTGCGCGATGATCTCGCCTGAGACCGTGACGTCTTCCGCCAACACTTCAGTCTCCCAGCTCAACACGTCCGGACGGTCACTTGCGAACCGCTGGTCTTCCATCAACCACGTGTACCAGCCTGAGCCCTTCGCGAAATAGGTCGGCTCGATCGGGCGTCTGCGGTAAGGAACTGGATTGGCCGGGTCGGAGACGTAACTGTCGAACGCCTTGTCGCCGTCGTCGGCCGGCGCGTCGAAAGAGAGCTTGCCGTTGGCATGGAAATAGAGTTTGCGCTCGGTTGTGAGATTTACGGGCGGCCACTGATCGTAAGTCTTCCACACGTTGCTACCGGTTTGGAATGTGACAGCTTCAGGCTGATTGAGTGAGCCTTTGCCTTTGAGGTGATAGGCGAACCAGGGCGCCTCGATCTTTTCGCGAAAATAGGCGCCCGTAGCGTTTTTGAATTCGATATTGCCGAGCTTGTCGCCATCGCCTCCGCGCCACCCGCCGTGATTCCAGGGGCCGATGACGACAAAGTTGTTCTTCAGTTTGTCATTCTTCTCCAGCGCGACGTAAGTCTTCATCGGGCCGTAGAAATCTTCCTGATCGAACCAACCCGCGACGTGCAGCGTCGGAACGGCGGGGTCTTTCAGGTAATGCGACGCCGAGCGCGCTTGCCAGAAGATGTCGAAGGACGGGTGCTCGATGAAATCCTTCCAGGTGGGTAGCGTAGGCGTCAGAAAGTTCGACAGCGCGCCCTTCTTCAGATACCACTCGAACATGTCGTAAGTGTCGAATGTCGGGTTGGCGCCGCCCTTCGAGCTCTCGACGCCGTAGACATATTCGTAGCCGTAGGCCAGACGAAACCCGCCCTGATGAAAGAAATCGTCACCGAGCCAGGTGTCGGTCATCGCCGCTTGCGGTGACAGCGCCTTCAACGCCGGATGAGGTTCGAGCAGCGGGACCGCGGCCAGCCATCCGGGATACGACACGCCGAAGACACCCACACGCCCGTTGTTGTTCTTGACGTTCTTGACCAGCCAGCCGATCGCGTCGTAAGTGTCCGAGGCCTCGTCAACCGACTTCGGATCGTTCTTGTCGCGCGGCGGACGATTCATCCTGAACTCGCCTTCGGATTTATATTTCCCGCGAATGTCCTGAAAAGCGAAGATGTAACCGTCCGCGACCAACTCTTTGTAAGCGAAAGGCAGCCTGCCGGCGATTCCGGTTCCAGTGCCGTATGGAGAGCGCTGAAGCAGTATCGGCAATTGCTCCTTAGAGTTTTTCGGAACGCAGATGACCGTGTAGAGCTTGACGCCGTCGCGCATCGGGATCATCGCTTCGATGGCCTCGAACTTTACCTGTTCGGCCTGTGACGGTTGTTGTGTGGCCTGCGTCCGGCTGAACGGAGCGATCAAAGCCAACAGCGTTATGGTCAAAATGACGTGATGGAATCTCGCTCTGCGTGGCGAGGTAAACTTGTTCAGCATTACACCTCCAAAAAAATGTACCGTAGGTTGTACAACCTGCGGAGGCTTGATTAATGAACTGTTCTGTTATCATCCACCGGCTTGGTTATAAAGCCTTCCGCAGGTTGTACAACCTACGGTACAGGGCGCGCCGATTTTCATAGTTTCTGGGACGACAAATCCGCTCAGCCAATGCCAATCAGGACTGCCATCTTGCTGGCTGTGACTTTGTTGTAGAAATCCTGGAGGCCCAGCAAATTCCCGCCACTTCGATTCTTCTCTAAACGCGTAGATCGCCTTCCAGAAATCTTTCGAATGTACACCGGCTATGAATTTGTTCAGTGTGTTTGGCGAGATCGGATAATAGCTAGCATGCAACCCCATAAAGACTACTTCAGGCGTTTCAACTTAACAATTCTTCCGACGGCCATCCACTCTTCGACATACAGGTTGCCCTGTTTATCCCAGCAGACGCCATGCGGCGAAACGAAGACCCCGTCGAGCCACTGCTCGCGCGGAAGCTTGTTAGTCGCGCGCTTCTTGGCGTCAACCTGATCGCCCAGGTGTGTGATCAATTTATTGTCTTTGTCGAGGATCGTCACGCGGCCGCCGAGGTCGCCGATGGCCAGGTCTGTTCCGCGAATGTGAAGCGTTGCGGGCAGTCGTAGCTGGTCGTTCTCGGTCCCGTCGAGCGTTTTGACGTGCTTGCCTCCGAGCGAGAACCACTGCAATCGGTGGTTGGCGCGGTCGGTGACCAGGACCAGCGGTTCCGAGCCGCGGGCGTCAATGATGATCGCGTGCGGCGTGTTGAATTTGCCGTCTTCTTTCGGATTCTCTTTGCTTACTTTGCCTCCCCACGAACTGAGGTATTCGCCTTTGGCGTCGTAACGGTGAATGTAGTTCGCGCCGTATCCGTCGGTGACGTAAAAATCCCCGTTCGGCGCGACGGCGATGCCGGTCGGGCGGAACTGATTTTTGTCCTCGTAGACGCCGGATTTTTCAGGATAGCCCTTCACCCAGACGACCTCGCCATCCATCGTCAGCTTGGCGAATTCGTGACGGAAGAGGTTGGTCAGGTAAATGAACTCCTGCCTGCCTTCCTTGCGGATCAGCATTCCGTGCGTGCCGTTGCCCTCCTTGTCGGCCTTCCATTCCTTGCCGAAGGACTTGATGAACTTGCCGTCCTGATCGAAGACGATGATCGCGTTCTCGGTGTCGGTGTTGAAATAAATGCGACTCTGCGAATCGACTTGCGCCGCGCCGTGCGTGCTGCCGTACTGCATCCCTTCGGGCAGCTTGCCCCATCCGCGAATCCATTCGTACCTGTGATTACCCGCGCCGAGGATGATCGGATCGGTCTTTCGCGTTCCGGCGTAGGCCGAAAAGAGTGACCGCCCGACGGCCGAAGCCGTGACGCCCGCGCCTAAACCGCGAAGAAACAAGCGGCGTGAATAGTCACGCGAAATTTCGTGCGACATCTGCAACCTCCATTGGTTTGTGTTGTGTGCGGCGCCTGATTTCGATTGAATGGTAACAACGCTCTGAAACAATTACAAAAAAGCATGGGGCTCGGCCTTTAGGCTACCAGACTCCGCCATTCACAAAAAGCATGGAGTTCAGCCTTTAGGCTGCCGGACTCCGCCATCCGCTATTTGCAAAAAGCATGGAGTTCAGCCTTTAGGCTGCCGGACTCCGCCATCCGCTATTTGCGGTAATCCTGACAGCCTAAAGGCTGAACTCCATGCTCTTTTTCCGCAGGAGCCATTAGTCGCCCGCCTCCGAACGCGCCGCGCCAATTTCCGGAATGTCGCCTGAAGCCGGAAGACGGTCGGAAGCCTTGACCGGTTCGGCCTCATGCGCGGGCGGAGCGGGACGTTTCGCGAACGCCCGCCGCCGCGCCCACGCGCCGATGTCGTCAAAGATCGAATAGGCCACGGGCGTCATCAACAGCGTCAGGAGCAGCGACAGAGACTGGCCGCCGATAACCACGATGGCGATTGTCCGGCGCTCCTCGGCGCCGGGGCCCGTGCCCAGGGCCAGCGGCAGCATGCCCGCGACCAGGGCCAGCGTTGTCATCAAAATCGGACGCAGACGATCGCGATTGGCCTGGATGATGGCGTCGTATCGCGGTAGGCCTTTCATCCGCAATCCGTTCATGTGATCGATCTGCAAGATCGAATTCTTCTTGACCACTCCGAACAGGACCAGGATGCCGAGGGCCGAATAGAGATTGAGCGTGTCGCCCATCACCCAGAGCGACACCAGCGCGAAGGGCACGGCCAGCGGCAGACTGAGCAGAATCGTAACCGGGTGGATGACGCTCTCGAATTGCGAGGCCAGGATCATATACATAAACGCGATCGAGAGCAGGAACGCGACTACGAATTCGGCGCCTGTGCGTTCGAGTTCGCGCGCCCGGCCCGAAATGGCGGTGTTGTAACCGGGCGGCATATTCATCTTCGCGACCTCATCACGCAGCGCGATGAGACGGTCAGCGAGCGCGTATCCCGGCGCGATGTTTGCGCGTAAGCCGACCTGCCGCTGGCGATCGAGCCGGTCAATTCTGGACGATGTGTTTGACGGCTCGACATTGACCAGGTTCGCCAGATTCACAAGGCCGCCGCGCGAAGACGGCACGAACAACCTTGAGATCGTTTCGGCGTCGTTGCGGTCGCCCTGCTTCAATCGCACCTGCACGTCATAATCCTCGTTCATCTGCTCGTCGTGGAAGCGCGAGACGCGTTCATCCCCGCCGACCATGATTCTGAGCGCCGTGGCGATGTTGGTCGAATCAACGCCCAGATCGGCGGCGCGCGCGCGATCAATGTTGACGCGCAGTTCGGGCTTGTCGAGCTTCAGCGTCACGTCGGCGTCCAGCAAACCGAGTTCCGGCGCGCGATTGCGCAGTTGATTGGCGTACTTGACCAGGGTCGTCAGGTCAGGGCCGCGCAACACGAATTCAATGTCGGAGAAGCCTCCGCCGCCGAGGTTGATGGTTTGAGGGTTGCGGACCGCCGGGCGCAGGTGAGTGAATTTGCGCAGACGCTGGCGCACCTTCTGCTGAACGTCGCGCGCGGAATAGTTGCCCTGGAAGACGGCCAGTGGCTCGCCGCGTTTCAACCCCGCCCAGAACTTTTTAAGATTGATCGTGCGTTCCTCGTGCGGCGGGATGCGCACGTAAATATCGGCGTTGTTGACCGACCCCATAAACGAGCTGCCGGCCTGGCCGAGCAACATCCGCACTTCCGGCATTTGCTTCAATTCGGCCTCAACCGCCTGTAAAGCCTCGTTCATCGACGTCAAACTGGTCCCTTCGGGGGCCGAAAGGTTGACGCTGAACTCCGCTTCGTCAATGTTGCTGGGAATGAAATCCTGTCTGACCAGACCGTAAAGCGGAATGGACGAAGCCATCACCAGAAACGCGCAAGTCCAGACCAGAAAGCGATGCCGCAAGACAAACTTGAGCATCCACGTATAAGCGCGATCGATGTAGCCGTAAAAACCGCGGCGCGACCCCGCCACATCCCCGTGTAGATGAGCGTCGTCAACGTGAATCAGCCGCGCGCTCATCGTCGGCGTCAGCGTGAACGAAACCAGCAGCGAGACCATAATCGCCACCGCCGCCGTGATCCCGAATTGATAGAGGAACCGTCCCGAGATCGAGGACATAAACGAGATCGGCAGGAAGATGACCACCAGGGAGAGCGTCGTCGCGAGCACCGCCAGACCTATCTCTTTGGTCGCCTCCTTGGCGGCCTGCATCGGGTGCATCTTCTTCTCTTCGATGAACCGGAAGATGTTTTCCAGAACGACGATGGCGTCGTCAATGACCACGCCCACCATCAGAACCAGCGCCAGCATTGTCACGCTGTTGAGCGTGAAATCGAGCGCTTTCATCATTCCGAAAGTCGAGATGACCGAGGCCGGGATCGCGATTCCCGCGATGATCGTCGAACGCCATGAGCGCATAAACAGCAACACCACCAGAG
>Ga0126383_10002685_pt1 | contig 11543 bp, 11 predicted proteins | sample PanSoiMetPlot_35_FD_96882 | JGI IMG/M metagenome (GOLD analysis project Ga0126383, IMG submission 96882) | Tropical forest soil microbial communities from Panama - MetaG Plot_35 | ecosystem: Environmental > Terrestrial > Soil > Tropical forest > Bulk soil | place: Panama | collected 2016-02-17
CGATGCACACGACCGTCACGAGCAAGAGGTTCGGGTGCCCGCCGAGGATCGTGACCTGCGCGATGATCGACAACTGGAGCACGACGGCGACGAAGAGGAGCGCCGCAGCTTTTCCGACGTCCGCCGGCATCAGGGGGCCTGCGGGTTCTTCTTGTTCGTGATCAAGGCCGTGACGGCATCGAGCGACGAGAAGTCGACGAACGGCTGGATCTGGATCTGCTTGAACAACGCCGTGTCGCTCTGCCCGACGCTGACGACGTAGCCGATCGGGATGTTGGCGGGGAAGAGCGACGGATACTGCTTCGAGCGCGTGCCGGCGGTCACGATCACGTCCCCGACCTTGACGAGCTTGTCCTTCGTGACGTGGTCGACGATCAGCGAGTTCTGGCCTGCACCGTGGCGCACGACGCCGAAGGCGCGCGTGTCCTGGTCACGCGCCTGCACGGCGCTGCTCTCGTCCGTCAGCAACGTGACGAGCGCGGCCGTCGGCGACACCTGAGTCACGCTCCCGACGAGACCGTCGCTCGTGACGACCGGCGTTTCCTGGTGGATGCCGTTGTTGCGCCCCGCGGCGATCACCACGCGCTGGTCGAACTCGTTCCGCCAGCCGATGATGCGCGTGTTGACCGGCGTGTAGTCGCTCGGGAAGAGCGGGCTGTCGATGAAGTTGAGCTGCTTGCGGAGACTCTCGTTCTGCGAGCGGGCAGCCTCACCGAGCAGCGCCTGCTGCCGCAGCTTGTTCACCTGAGCCTTGAGCTTCTCGTTCTCGCTCTTCACGTGGACGAGCCCGGCGAAGTAGCCGTAGACATCCCGGAACGGCTGGGCCACCCGCTCGGCGGCGACCTCGAACGGCCGCAGGACGGTCGCGCCGGCCGACTGGACTCCGTGCAGCGGGCCCGAGGTCGGCTCGCGGAACGAAACGGTGATCAAAATCAGCGCAAGGACGACCAGCCCTCCGATGACCGCGCGCCGCCGAAGAGCAGAACGGTTGCGGGAGGGAAACGGCTGAGGCCTCGGTCGCGGAACGGACGACCCCAGGACCGCGCTGACACCACGGTTGCGAGCCACGAAGCGACTTAGGTTAGCGCGGTCGCCGGTGGAGTGATCGGGGTCTGACCCGAAGGGTCTGACCCGGCAGTTCGGTTTTCAGCGGCGGTGGTTGTTCCGCCGCGCTTTCGAGCTCCGGTGGATGGCCTCGAACTCCTCGAGGCTGCGGCCGGAACCGACGGCCACGCAGGTGAGTGGGCTTTCCGCCAGGTGGACGGGCATGTGGGTCTCGTGACGGAGACGCTCGTCGAAGTTCGTGAGCAGGGCGCCACCCCCGGCGAGGACGATGCCGCGATCCATGATGTCCGCGGCCAGCTCCGGCGGCGTCTTGTCGAGCGTGGACTTGATCGCCTCGACGATCTGCTGCACGGGCTCCTCGAGTGCGCGCCGGACCTCCTCGGAGGAGAGGACGACCGTCTTCGGCAGGCCCGTGAGCATGTCGCGACCGCGCACCTCCGCCTGCAGCTCGTCGCGCATGTCCCAGGCCGAGCCGATCTCGAGCTTGATCTCCTCGGCGGTCTGCTGCCCGATCAGCAGTTTGTACTCGCGCTTGATGTGGTTGATGATCGCCTCGTCCATCTCGTCGCCGCCGACACGCAGCGACTGCGAGACGACGATGCCGCCGAGCGAGATGACCGCAACCTCGGTCGTGCCGCCGCCGACGTCGACGATCATGTTCCCGGTCGGCTCCGCGACGGGAAGGCCTGCGCCGATCGCGGCCGCCATCGGCTCTTCGATCAGGTACGCCTGACGGGCACCGGCGCTGAGCGTGGCTTCCTCGACCGCGCGCTTCTCGACACCGGTGACGCCCGACGGCACGCAGACGACGACGCGCGGATGCGCGAAGCGGTTCTGGTGCACCTTCTGGATGAAGTGGCGCAGCATCTGCTCGGTGACGTCGAAGTCGGCGATGACGCCGTCTTTGAGCGGGCGGATCGCGGAGATCGTCCCAGGGGTGCGCCCCAGCATCCGCTTCGCCTCGACGCCGACCGCGTGCACCTCGCCGGTCCGCTGGTCGATCGCGACGACTGACGGCTCGGACAGCACAATCCCGCGGCCGCGAACGTAGACGAGCGTGTTGGCGGTGCCGAGGTCCACCGCCATGTCGCGGCCACCGAAGCCACCGAGGTTGTCGAAGAGACCCATGGGGGACCGCCGAGTCTAGCTACCCAAAACCGTAAGTACCTGCAAACCGGTCGGCGAGCAGACGCACGAGACAGGATGCAGGTAGGCCGACGACGTTGAGGTAGTCGCCTTCGATCGAGCGGACGAGCGCCGCGCCGCGTCCCTGGATCGCATACGCCCCCGCGCGTCCCTCCCACTCGCCGGTCTCGATGTACCAGGCGAGGTCGCGCGGGGTGAGCTCGCGGAACGTTACGCGTGTGCCCTCGTGCTCGACGTCCTCCCAGCCGGAGGTGAGCAGGCAGAGACCGGACATCACCACGTGGGTCTTGCCGGAGAGCTCCTCGAGCATCAGCTCGGCCTCGGTCGCGTCGGTGGGCTTGCCGAAGATCAACCCCTGTAGCACGACTTCCGTGTCGACGCCGAGCACAGGCCGGCCGTCGGCCTCGCCCGCCACGCTCCGTGCCTTGCCGAGAGCGTGCTCGCGTACGACCTCCGTCGCGTCGGCGAGCTCCGGCGGCGCGGTCTCCTCGTAGTGCGGCTCGACGACGTCGAACGGAATGCCGAGCTGCTCGAGGATCGCACGACGCTGCGGCGATCTCGACGCCAACAGCAACGGCGGGGCCGGCGGCGCGTCAGCCACCGCGTGTCCGCGCGATCCAAAGCTCCTCGTGCGGCCACTGCCTCGCCCATTCGGCTGTGACCCACTTGTAGTACTCGTGGTTCACAGCGCCTTCCGGCGCGTACAGCTCGATCAGGCGGTCGAGCTCGAAGCCGTTGTCGCGCAGGACGTCGATCAGCTTTCCGGCCGGCAGGTGAAACTCGACCTCGTGCGTGTCGGGCCACTCGATCCGGACCATGTCGCGCAACGGGCGCACGAGACGTTCGGTGATCCCGTCGAGATCCATGCAGACGGACACGAACGTCGAGTTGCGCAGGAAGATCAGGCGTCCGCCGGGCCGGAGGAGGCGGGCTGCCTCCGGAATCCATTTGAACGGATCCGCCCAGATCGACGCGCCGTACTCCGAGTGGACGATGTCGAACGACGCGTCGGGGAGCGGCACGTCCTCGCCCGTCGCCTCGACGAGCGGAAACTCGAGCCCGGTCTCCTGCTGCATGCGCCGCGCGGTCTCGAGCTGCGCGGGCGTCGGGTCGACGCCGACGACCCGTGCGCCGCGGCGCGCGAGCCACGCCGAGAAGTAGGCGGTGCCGCAGCCGACCTCGACGATGTCGAGCCCGTCGACGTCGCCGATGACGTTCAGCTCGGACTCGGGTCTCCCCCAGACGCCCCACCTGATCTCGTCCGCCGCCCACGACTGCGCGGCCTGCGCGTCGGTGTACTCCGCGTTCGCCTGCGTCCAGTGCGCGACGTTCGCGCGGACGTAGTCAGACGAGCTCATCGTCCGTGAACCAGAGCGCGATCTCGCGCTCTGCCGACTCCGGCGAGTCCGAGCCGTGGACGAGGTTGTCCGGCATCGCGACCGCGAGGTCGCCACGGATCGTGCCCGGCTCGGCGTCGGCGGGATTCGTCGCGCCGATCGTCCTGCGCATCGTCGTGATCGCGCCCTCGCCTTCGACGACGAACGCGAACGTCCGCCCGGAGGTGATGAACTCGACCAGGTCGCCGAAGAACGGCTTCTCGCTGTGCTCGGCGTAGTGCGTCTCGCCGAGCTCACGGCTGACGTGGATGAGCTTGCCCGCGCGGAGCGTGAAGCCGCGGCGCTCGATGCGCCCAAGGATGTCGCCTGCGAGGCGGCGCTCCATCGCGTCGGGCTTGATCAGAATCAGCGAGCGCTCGACCGCCATCGAGCGCCGCAGTCTACGGGTTCGTCGTTTCCCCCGTCCGCCGGCGGCGGCGCGGCGGGCGCGCCTCGAACGCCGGGAACTCGACGGCCGTCGGCTCGACCGGCGTCTCGCAGTACGGGCACACCTGCCAGAGCGCCTCGAGCGGCGCCTTGCAATTCGTACAGGCTTGCTTCAGCTTCGTCGTGCAGACCGGGCAGACGAGGAAGTCCGCGCCGACCTCGGCCCGGCAGACCGGGCAGTAGAGATCGCGGCGCGAAAGCCGCTCCTCCATCGCCTTGATCTCGAGCTCCCGCTCGCGGATGTCCTCGAGGTATTCCGGCGGGCGGAAGAGCATGTAGACCAACGCGCCGACGTAGGGCAGCACGAGCCCGACCGCGACGGAGACCGCCACGAGCACCGGGTCGTCGATTCGCCGCTTCGCGTCCTTGTACACCCAGTAGCCGACCGAGAGCCAGAGGACGACGGCGAAGAAGATCAGGAGGTTGACGACAACGTGCCAGGTCCCGGAGGAGAAGAAATCGTGAACGCCGCCGAAGGTGCTCGAGATCACAGGAGAATTCTTCCGATCAAGTACCCAGCAAGAAATGCAAGTCCGACGATCGCCACGAGGACGAAGGTCGCGAAAGCGAAGACGGTCAGCCTGTCGCCAACGTTCGCCATCGTACGCTCTCATCCTTGGCGAGATCGGCCAGGAGGTAAAGGGATCCGGTGACGAGCACGGGGCCGCCGCCGGCCCTGGCGCGCGCCACGGCCTCGGCCGGGTCGACGACGGCCTCGACCTCGGAGAAGTAGCGGCCGGCGCGCTCCGCCAGATCGGCTGCGGAGAGGGCCCGAGCGCTGCTCGAGGTCGTGGCGACGAGGCGGTCGCCAAGGGCGGAATACCCGGCCAGCATCCCCTCAACGTCCTTGTCGGCGAGGATCGAAGCGACGAGCGTGTAGCGGGCACTCGGGAGCCGGGCGAGGACGTAGCCCACCCCGGCGAGGTTGTGTGCGCCGTCCCAGATCTCGAGCGGGTCGTCGCTCACGCGCTCGAGGCGCCCGGGCAACTGCACGTCCACGTGGCCGTCGACCGTGCGGCCGAGGAATGCCTCAGCGGCGACGAGCGCGACGGCCAGGTTGCTCCGCGCCGCGATGATCACCTGAGCGGCGCCGTTGTCGCGGGCGAGCCCCTCCCACTCGGGCTCCGTCAGCACGACCGTCGAGCCCGGCCGAACGACGGCGAGCTTCTCCGCCGCGATCGCGGGACGCGTCGTGCCGAGCACCTCCGTGTGCTCGAGCGACACGTTCGTCAGCACCTGCACGGGCGAGCGGAGGACATTCGTCGCGTCGAAGCGACCGCCGAGCCCCGCCTCGACCACGGCGACGTCGACGCCGGCCGCAGTGAATTCCGCCAGCGCCGCGGCGGTCACCAGCTCGAACTGCGTCGCGCCGAGACGCTCGGCCGCGGCACGAACACGCTCGATCGCAGCGTCGAAGTCCGCTTCCTCGCCTCGTACTCGGATCCGCTCGCTCCACCCCCGGACGTGCGGCGACACGTAGGCGCCGACCGCGAGGCCGTCGCGTTCGAGCAGCGCCTCGATCGTGCGCGTGACGGTCGACTTGCCGTTCGTGCCGACGACGTGGATCGACGGATAGCGGAGCTGCGGCTCACCGAGCTCCGTGAGCAACGCCTCGATCCGGTCGAGCCCGAACCCGTCCTTCGGCCACGGGCTCAGGGATTCGACGTATTCAACCGTTGAGGGCATCGAGCTCCCGCTGGTAGCGCGCGAGCTTCTCGCGTTCGGCGTCGACGACCTGCGCGGGCGCGTTCTCGACGAAGCGCTCGTTCGCGAGCATCCCTTCCGCCCGGGAGATCTCTTTTCGAAGACGCTCGATCTCGGCCGCTGCGTCGCCGTTGCCGTCCTCGCGCGGGCGGACGACCGCGTCGAAGATGCGCAGCTCCTCGCCCTCGAGCGGAATGCGCACACCGCTCCGGCGGTACATCTCCGCCGCTTCCTGGACCGGCGTGAGCGCGCCCGCCAGTGACTCGTCGCCGGCCTCCGGCCACGGTGTCACGATCAGGCGCGTCTGTCGGTCGGGCAGGTTCGACCAGATCTCCTCGGTGACGTGCGGCATTGCCGGGTGCAGCAGCGTCAGCAGCCGTTCGAGCGAGGCCATCGCAGTCGCGCGCGCGTCGGCGTCGCCCTCGTACAGCCGAGCCTTGACGGCCTCTGCGTACCAGTCGCAAAAGTCGTCGAACGTGAGGTGGTACAGCTCGTCGACCACATGTGAGAAGTCGAACTCTGCGAGGTGCCGCTCGATCCGGCGCTGCGTCTGCGCAAGACGCGCGAGGATCCAGTGCTCCTCCAGCGTGCGCGGCCTGGCCTCGGGAGCCGTGCCTTCGGAGGCGAGGATGATGAGGCGCGCGACGTTCCAGAGCTTGTTCGCGAGCTTGCGCCCTTCGTCGATCGCTCCTTCCGAGAAGCGGACGTCCTGCGACGACGCCATCTTCATCAGGCCGTAGCGCATCGCGTCCGCGCCGTAGGCGTCGATCACCGCGAGCGGGTTCATGCCGGTTCCGAGGCTCTTCGACATGCGGCCGCCGGCGGGCGCGTGCACCGTCGAGTGGATGACGACGTCGGTGAACGGCACGTCGCCCATCAACTCGAGCCCGGAGAAGATCATCCGGTTCTCCCAGAGGCGGATGATGTCCCGCGCCGTGGTGTTCAGGTCGCCCGGATAGAACTGGCGCAGGTCCGGCGTCTCGTCCGGCCAGCCAAGCGTCGCGAACGGCCAGAGTGCCGACGAGAACCAGGTGTCGAGCACGTCGGTGGAGCGCATCAGCTCCTTCGAGCCGCACTGCGCGCACGCGTCGGGCTCGGTCTCGGCGACCGTGATGTGCCCGTCGGGGCACTCCCACACGGGCAGCTGGTGTCCCCACCAGATCTGGCGCGAGATGTTCCAGTCAGGCGCGTCCTCCAGGGACTGAATCGCGAAGCGGTGCTGCGACTCCGGGTGGTAGCGCACGCGGCCGCTGCGCAGCGCTTCGAGCGCCGGCTGCTTCAGCCCGTCCATCGAGCACCACCACTGCAGCGAGATGCGCGGCTCGATCCGGCTCTTGCAGCGGTCGCAGACCGCGATCGTGTGCCGGTACGGCTCGCGCTGCTCGAGCTGCCCGCGCTCCTGCAGCCACGCGAGCACGCGCTCGTCCGCCTCCTCTTGCGTGAGTCCTTCGAAGTCGGGGCCGGCGTCCGCATTCATGCGTCCGTCGGGGCCGATCACCGTCAGCTCGGGAAGGCCGTGGTCGCGACCGATCTCGTAGTCGAGTGGATCGTGTCCCGGCGTGACCTTGAGTGCGCCGGTGCCGAAGTCGCGCTCGACGCGCTCATCCGCGATCACCGGCACGCGCCGCTCGACCACCGGCACGACGACGTCGCGGCCCACGAGATCCTTGTAGCGCTCGTCCTCGGGATGGACCGCCACCGCGACGTCTGCGAGGATCGTCGCCGGCCGAACCGTCGCGATCGTGACGTGGCCGTCGCCGTCGGCGAGCGGATAACGCACGTACGTGAGCACGTCGTCCACGTCGACGTGCTGGAGCTCGAGATCGGAGAGCGACGTCTGGTGGAACGGGCACCAGTTGATGATCCGGTTGGCGCGGTAGATCCAGCCCTTCTCGTACAGGTGGACGAAGAAGCGCATGACCGCGCGCACGTAGGCGTCGTCCATCGTGAAGCGCTCGCGACGGTAGTCGAGCGACGCGCCGACGCGGCGAAACTGGAACATGATCTTGCCGCCGTACTCGCGCAGCCACTCCCAGACGCGCCGCTCGAACGCCTCGCGCCCGAGGTCCTGCCGCGTCTTTCCCTCGGTCGCGAGGTGTTTCTCGACCGCGTTCTGCGTCGAGATGCCGGCGTGGTCGAAACCGGGTTGGAAGAGGACGTTGTAGCCCTGCATCCGCCGTGTGCGCACGATCGTGTCGGCCAGCGAGAGCTGCAGCGCATGGCCGAGATGCAGGTCGCCCGTGACGTTCGGCGGCGGGTGGGCGATCGCGAAGCTCGTGCGCGACGGGTCGGGATCGGCGTTGTAGTGGCCCTCCTCCTCCCACGTGCGCTGCCAGCGTTCCTCGACGCCCTCAGGTTTGTACAGCGGTTCCATCTCGCGCGCGATCCTAGCTTCGCTTTGGAAGTGGTCCGAGAGTCGGGATGAGACGGTCGCGCGAGCAAAGCTCGCACGACCTCTCTGCGGCGCCGTCAAGTCGTCGCCTTTAGCGCCCGACTGCGTAGCCCTGCATCCCGCGCGGATTTGCGGCGGCGCGCAGCTGATCGGCCTCGCACTCCACGGCCGTCACGCGGCCGAGCGACCAGTCGGGTGTGACCCTCAGATCGTGCCCGCGGCGACGGAGGTCGTCGACGACCTCCTCGGCGAACCGGCCCTCGACCTCGAGCGACTTCCGCTCGAAGCCGCGCGGGTAGAACGACGAGATCAGGTGGTCGGTGTCGAATTCCGGCGCGTCGATCGCCTCCTGCAGATTGAGGCCGCGCTCCACGTGCCGCAGGAAGACGTGGAACGCCCATTGCTCCTGCTGGTCGCCGCCCGGTGTCCCCCAAGCGAGCCACGGCTTGCCGCCGCGCAGCGCCAGGCCGGGCGACAGCGTCGTGCGGGGCCGCGTTCCCGGCCGTAGCGACGACGGCAGCCCCTCCTCGAGCCAGAACATCTGCGCGCGCGTGCCGAGCGGCCAGCCAAGCGCAGCGATGACGGGCGAGCCGTACAGCCAGCCGCCGCTGGGCGTCGCCGAGATCATGTTCCCGTCCTTGTCGGCGACGTCGAGGTGGACGGTGTCGCCGCGGGTCGGCTCGCCCGCACCGGCGAGCGGCACCGCGTCGACGACCGTCGGCAGCCGGCCCAGCCCCGGGACGTAATCGCCGGAGGCCTCCTCCTGCACGAGCGCACGGCGCTCGTCGTTGTATGCAGATGAGAGCAGTCGGTCGAGCGGCACGTCGTCGACGTCGCCGTAGAGCGCGTCGCGGTCCGCGAACGCGAGCTTCGCGCACTCGACGACGATGTGGACGAACTCGGCGTCCGAGAGCCCGGCGACGTCGAAGCCGGCGAGCAGCGCCAGCTGCTGCAGCGCGACCGGTCCCGATCCCCACGCCTGCGTCTTGCAGACGGTGAGGCCGGCGTACTCGTAGGTCGCCGGGGCCTCGATCGTCGCCCGCCAGGACGCCAGGTCGGCGCGCGTCAGGAGACCGCCTGCCTCGGCGCAGAAACGCTCGATCTCCTCGGCGACGAACCCTTCGTAGAAGAGCTGCCTCGCCCGCTCGATCTCTTCCGCGCGCGAGCCGCCGCGTGCTTCCTCGACGATCCGGCGGTACGTCGCCGCCAACGTCGGGTTGCGGAACTGCGCGCCGACGTCGGGCGGAGGGAGGAAGAGCTCGCGCGAGGACGGCCAGTCGGCGATGGTGGACTCCTCGCGGACGATCGCAGCTCGCATGCCGGACGCGACCGGGAAGCCGTCGTCCGCGTACTGGATCGCAAACGCGAGGACGTCCTCGAGCCGCCACGTCCCGTGCTCCCGCAGGAGCAGCAGCCAGCCGCCGAACGCGCCGGGGACACAGGCCGCGAGGGGCCCGGTGCCGGGGACGAGGTCGTAGCCGAGCTCACGAAAGCGCTCGATTGTCGCCGCTTCGGGCGCGACTCCTTGTCCGCAGAGGACGAGCGGCTCGCCGCGCTCGACGGCGTAGTAGACGGCCGGAACCTCTCCGCCCGGACCGTTCAGGTGCGGCTCGACGACCTGCAGCGTGAAGCCGGCGGCAACGGCAGCGTCGAACGCGTTCCCGCCACGCTCCAGCACCGCCATCCCGACCGCCGAGGCGAGCCAGTGCGTGGACGCGACCATGCCGAATGTTCCGCGCAGCTCCGGTCGCGTCGTGAACTCCACGCGGCCAGACTCTAATGTCACTCCCGTGCGCTTCGGGATCTGTCTCGCGAACATCAACACCTACTCGGATCCGCGCATCGGGGTCCGAGTCGCCGAGGCCGCCGAGGCATCGGGCTGGGACGGCGTGTTCACCTGGGATCACCTCGCGTTCGTGTGGGACGCTCCGGCGGCAGATCCATGGGTCGTGCTCAGCGCGGTGGCCGCATCGACCTCACGCGTGCGGGTGGGCACCGCGGTGACTCCCGTCGCGCGCCGCCGGCCGCAGGTGCTGGCGCACGAGATCGCAACGATCGACCGGCTCAGCAACGGCCGTTTCATCTTCGGCGCCGGGCTCGGCGGCTCGCCGGGGGAGTTCGGCAGGTTCGGTGAGCCGACAGACGCGAGCGTGCGTGCCGAGCTGCTCGACGAGGGGCTCGAGGTGATGAGGGAGCTGTGGTCGGGCGAGTCGGTCAGCCATCACGGCGCGCACTACACGGTCGACGGCGTCACGTTCGCGCCGACGCCTGTGCAGGCGCACATTCCGGTGTGGATCGGCGGCAACCGTCCCGCGTCGCTGCGTCGCGCAGCCCGCTGGGACGGCTGGCTCGCCGACAGTGCCGACCCGACCGGGATGACGCTGACCCCCGACGACGTCGCGCGAAACATCGAGCTGATCGGCCGGGACGACGACTTCACCGTCGCCGTGCTGGGGCAATCGGACCGCGGCGATCCGGTCGCGTACGAGCAGGCGGGCGCGCATTGGTGGCTGGAGAACATCCACGACAAGCGCGGCTCGATCGACCAGGTGCTCGCGCTCGTGGAGGCAGGACCTCCGTAGTAAAGGCTGGGTCAGACCCCTTCGGGGTCAGACCCCTCTACGCGCTTTCGGAGATTGCGTCGTCTTCGTCGACGCCTTCGGCGGACGTGACGAGCGTCGGCTTGAGGTGCTTCTCGATCGTCTCCTTCGTGATGACGCACTTGGAGACGTCGCGTCGTGACGGCAGCTCGAACATGACGTCGAGCAGCGCGTTCTCGATGATCGAGCGCAGGCCACGTGCACCGGTCTCGCGCTCGAGCGCCTTGTCGGCGATCTCCCAGAGCGCGTCGTCGGTGAAGACGAGCTCGATGTTGTCGTAGCCGAAGAAGCGCTGGTACTGCTTGACGAGCGCGTTCTTCGGCTCCATCAGGATCTGCACGAGATCCTCGCGATGCAGCTGGTGCACGGCGGAGATGACCGGCAGGCGGCCGATGAACTCGGGGATCAGCCCGAAGTTGAGGAGATCCTCCGGCATCACCTGAGCGAGCAGCTCCGACGACTCGAGCGAGCTCTTCGAGCGCACCTCCGCGCCGAAGCCGACGGCGCTCTTGCCGATGCGCTTGCCGATGATCTTGTCGAGCCCCGCGAACGCGCCGCCGCAGATGAAGAGGATGTTCGTCGTGTCGATCGAGAGGAACTCCTGGTGCGGGTGCTTGCGTCCGCCCTGCGGCGGCACCGATGCCACGGTTCCCTCGAGGATCTTGAGCAGCGCCTGCTGCACGCCCTCGCCCGACACGTCGCGCGTGATCGACGGGTTGTCCGCCTTGCGCGCGATCTTGTCGACCTCGTCGATGTAGATGATCCCGGTCTCGGCCTTCTTGATGTCGAAGTCGGCCGCCTGGATCAGCTTCA
>Ga0126383_10002686_pt1 | contig 11542 bp, 7 predicted proteins | sample PanSoiMetPlot_35_FD_96882 | JGI IMG/M metagenome (GOLD analysis project Ga0126383, IMG submission 96882) | Tropical forest soil microbial communities from Panama - MetaG Plot_35 | ecosystem: Environmental > Terrestrial > Soil > Tropical forest > Bulk soil | place: Panama | collected 2016-02-17
AAAAATGGCGCGAGCGACGGGACTTGAACCCGCGACCTCTTCCGTGACAGGGAAAAGCGGCTTAGCCAGCGCTGGCCGGGAGCCATCCATCCCTTCTTGCGCGCCACGCGCCACCATTCGCGCAACAGATCGAGAAGGTTGGGCGAGAGAATGACATACCGGTCCTTCTTGCCCTTGCCCTGTTCGACCCGGATGACCATTCGGTCGCTGTCGATGTCGGTGAGCTTGAGCGATACCACCTCCGATGACCGCAGGCCGGTGGCATAAGTCAGGCTCAGAACCGCCTTGTGCTTGATGTTCGTTGTCGACGCGAGAAGCCGACCGACCTCTTCCGGGCTGAGAACAACGGGGAGGCGACGCGGCTCGCGGACCGACACGACCGCGTCGGCCAGATCGCGGCGCTTCAGCGTGATCTTGAAGAAGAACCGCAGTGCCGTGGCACTGACATTGACGGTCGGTACCGTCGTTCCGATCGATGCCAACCACAACTGATAGCGATGGACATCCTCGGTGGTGGCCTTGTCGGCAGACTGGCCCAGAAAATCGGCAAACCTTTTGACCTGGCGGATATAGTGGAGTTGAGTCTTGGGGCCGAGCCGGCGGATCGCCATGTCCTCGATCAGTCGCTGGCGTAACGGACTGATGGCCTTGTCGGTCATTGGGGGCTCCTGTTCTTGGGTGAGGTTCTGCGCCCTCAATCTCAAGACAGGATGTCTGCTCCCCGCTACTCCAGGTCTTGCCGCCAATTACCGCGCGAGCGGTTTAGTCCATCGACCCGAAGCGGACCCTCGTGGGCGTTGATGGTAGCGGCAGCCCATGCCCCTTTCCGGTCGTCGCTCCGAGCGTCCAGCGGCGCGAAGCTTCGGCTCGATCTCGGTCGCGGGGCCGCCGCCGGACCCGGCCCATTGCCTCAGAACGGCGTCCGAACGATATAAACATTCTGGGGAAAGCCGGTGAGCAGTCTCATCTTGAAGCGCAAATCACGAATGGAGATAACAGTAGCCGATGGTGCCGGCGGCATGATGAGAGTGGAGGATCTCCGGTTTGAAAAGGGCGACTGGCCGATCAGCTTCGAGGTACCGGTCACGAATGAGCAGGCCGATCGCTGGTCACGCTATTTGAGCTGGTCCTGCCACCGACGAGGCTGGACACAATCGAAGTTTGCCCAAATGGAGCGCGTCGAGAACAGCGGAACAATTGCAATTACCGCTAACGGCAAATCTCAGATCGAAATTGTATGGGAGCAAAAGCGCGAGGGGCCTTTTGCGGTGAGAGCACGGCTCGTCTCATTAGCAGACATATCTTCCTCAGACGCGGAACAGTTCTTTACTGAAATCAACGATTCCTGCCGCATGGCGACTACCGTGCCTCTCTACGTACGCGGCACGTTGCAATACGAGGGACGCGCCTGGCGCGGCGAGCTTTGGCTCGATGACCGCACCCGGCTCGCGGCACCCTCTTTGCAGGATGAGACAGCGACATACGGCCCGCGCATCGTACACATAGATGCCACCTTGGACTGCGTCGGGGAGCCGGACATCGGCTATGCGCGGCAACAGATGCTCATAGAAATGTCGGCGTTCCTCAGCGTCGTGATGCAAAAAGCGGTAAGACTGTTCGATGTTGGAAGGGTTTGGACGTTTACGCCTGACGGCACAACGTCGGAAGTGCGGTCCCTTGGGTATCTTGAGCCTGCTAATCCGCTCAGCATGCCCCTGCCCGGCACTCTCAAGCAAGTTCCATTGCATGGGCTCGATGATCCCGATTGGAGCAGGCCCGACAACGAGATGTCTGTTCGGGCAGATATTAGTGATCTATGGAGCTCATATCGCTCTTTGTCCGAGAAGCAGCGCCTTCAGTTCTTGCAAGCTGCTGCCAAATGGCAAGAGGCGATGATCCACTGGCAAGATCGGCCTTCCCTGAGCTTCGCATTGATGGCGGTTGCGTGTGAAGCGTTGAAGCCCACGGATGCCGATCAACAGCACAACTGCTACGCGGTAATCGAAGCCTTGCTAGGGAAGACCGCTGTTGATCGGGTACGACAGAACGCTTTTCCGGTACAGCACGTGCGGAGTACGCATCTCCACAGCGGTGAGATTCACGGCCCCGAGTTGATGATGATGAATTTTATGCGAACGTACCAGGACCCGAGTTTTCGAAAGGCACATCGTGAAATGTTTCGAGTGACACCGGCCGCGCTCGTGGAGTGGCTTAAAAAACGCGACGTCTTCGCCATGCCGAGTGTCCGCAGGCAGCGCTCGCTCCGCCGCTGGGTTCGCGAAAATGTCGCCATCGCGCTCGGCCTGGCCTTCAGCATTGGTCTGCTGATCGGGTTGCTGCCGCGAACGCCTTGAACGAGCGGGCGACGAGGCGCTTCTAAGGCCCACTCCCCGGTGGAGCAGGAGCCTTTAGTCCTTTTCGGCTTGCGAGCGCGAGCACGCGACGTTGTGCCTACAAGGTCTTTCTGCGGCTTGTACGGCATCTTGAAGGAACGCTCTATTGCATCTCGCGCTCGCTTCGCAGCATCTTCCTCGCTGTATTCCTCGTCCGTCTTCGACCTCATCCAGAAATGATACCATGTTTCCTCATCCGCTTGATGGCGCTTTTTATCGGGTCTACCGGGCAGATGAACACCTTGAGGATCTTAGGCCAAGGGTTGCCGGCTTCGAACTGGAACAGAGAGAAGCCGTCATCGCTAGTCTGCAGTCCAACAAATGGGATCAAGGATGTCACATTGATATTAGTATGCCTGTCGGAATGAGTATTGCTGTTCGTATTGGGGAGATCCTTTACAATTTGAGAACCGCTCTCGAATACCTAGTTTTCGAGATCGCTAAACTCGATTCCAAATCTCCGCAGGACTTCACGAAGTTTCCTATCGTAGACTGCCCAAAGGATTTCCGGTCTTGGAAAAAGCAAGCCCGGCGCAAAGGTATCAACGCCAGCCATATCGCAATTTTCCAGCGATATCAGCCGTATAAAGGATGCAATTGGTCGCTGGCGCTCCGAGAGCTTTCCAATATGGACAAGCACCGGGAGTTTCCGGAACTCGGAGGCTCCGGGACAATCAAGATAATCACCTTCTCCGACGATCCCGACTTCGCCGATCATTCCCTTCCGCAATTTCGCGCACCACATCCCGTCAGCGACGAGAAGATGAATATGAAGATCGATTTCCACGCGCCGATATCTTTCAAGAACAGCGCGCCTGCCATGGAGACGCTTCAAGAAATCAAATTTGGCGTTACTGAATGCCTTGAAACGTTCAAGCCTGAGTTCTAGCGGGGATAGCAGGGCGCTCATCGCTCACCCCACCGCGCCGGCCTGTCGGGCCGCATACTACATCTTGTGCGCCCTTCCGTTGTCTGCTCACTTCAGACTGGCAAGTCGTGCCGGGGCGGGTGTTAACGCACCAGCCTCGGGGCGCATCATCGGCGCGCGATAGTCGCGCGTCAAGTATCGCGACTCGCGAAAACCTCACAATTTGTTGGCTATACCGGTGGCGACCTCACGGGGACTTCTCCTATTCGTCCATTACCGTCTATTATCGTCTATTATGCTTTGCGGTCATCTACGACCGATTGGGACCACGGCGCAGCCGACGCCGCTTCGCCATCGCGGGTCGCCACGTTGGTCGGTGTAGGAAATACATCGTAAGGTATTGAACTGGTTAGTTAGGCGTCGGAAAGCATTCCGCCGGTCGGGCGGTTTTCCGCCGTCGCCATCGGACTCTAGGGTCGGTCTCGGTCGTGCTCATAAATAATTAACCTTCCAGTCAGTTATTTATACGCCGAGCATCGGAAGTCAACCCGTGGAGGCGCCTGATGGACGGCTCTACCCGGATCGCGGGGTGGCAGCACGCGTAGGGCGGATGAGCAAAGCGAAATCCGCCGACGTTCGGTGCCGATTTGGCGGAATGCCTCCCGGGACGCCCGCCCTGGCGGGCGGCAGTACGGGGGTTTTCCGCCCTACGCTCAGCGCTGGGCCGAGATGACGCGAAAGTGCGAGGCTTAGGCGGTCAACGTGAAGTTGCTGCCGGTGCCGCAGAGCACCAGTTTCTCCGGCATCTCCTTGCCGGCGAGATCGACGAAGTTCTGACCGCTGCAATGCATCGGCATCACATGCGCGATGTCGAATTTCTGCAATTCCGCGATGACCTGGCGCAGATAGTCCCCGGGAGCCGGCGCGAGATGAAAGCCGCCGACGAGTGCGTAGATCTTTTCGACGCCACTGACCTCCTGGGCACGTTTCAAGGTGTTGATGATGCCGCCGTGCCCGCATGAGGTGATCACTACCAGCCCGCGGTCGCCGAGCCGGAAACAGGTGGCGTGTTCGTGCCAATGCTGGTCGGGCTGCGGCTTGCCAGCCAGTTCCTCGGCGGTGAAATGATGATTTGCATAGGCACCGGCATCACAGCCGAGGCCGTCCTTGATCCCGTACTCGACCCAGGTGTTGGGCAGCACATGCTCGATGCTGGCGCGCGGCACCGTGCCGGTCGTGAAAGCGTGGCCCTCGATGACGATCGGATCCTCCGACAGCACCGGCTCGACGTTCAGCGCCTTGAGCCTGCGGCGGTCGAGCGTGTGAAAATCAGCAAAACTGCCGTCGGGCTGGCGGGTGAGGCGGTGGCAGAAAACGTCCTCGCCGCCGGTATAGAGGCGCAGATCCTTGCGCATCTCCGCCCGGCGCGCTTCGAGAAATCCGATCAATCCGCCGTAATGATCGAAGTGCCCGTGGCTGAGGATCAGCGCGTCCACTCGGGCCGGGTCGATTTTCAACAGCCCGACATTGTTGGCATAGACGTCCGCAGTGAACCCGAAGTCGAGCAGGTAGCGGCGAGACTCGCTGCCTTTGGCCGTTTCGATATGCAGGGCGAGACCCCACTCGCTCTCGAGCGTTTTACCTTGCGCCGCGCCGGGGAACCCGGTGCGCTGGACGCTGAGACCGGGGCGTTCCAGCGGGCCCAAGAAGATGTTGTGTTGGTTGTCGGTGATCTCCCGTATCACGACGCGGTCGACCACGGGAGCGTCGATGCGCACGGGCGCCGCTCGCGCGGCCCGGCCGAAGCGCGAGGAAACCAGTGCGCCTCCAAGCGCCGCGGAGGTTTTCAAGAACCGTCTGCGGTTCAACGACACCATACATCTCTCCTCATCAAATGGTCTTTCTCGCCCGAAAATCCTCGATCTCGGCCGGAGTGTAGCCGAGCCCGGCGAAGATGTCGTCGTTGTGCCGTTGGCCAGCATGTCAGGGTCGTTCGAGGCTTCGAGCAGGGTGTTGATCGGCGCGGTTAGGATGTCGGCGCCGCACAGTCGTGAGAACGGAGAGCGGTACCGTGTGATTAACTATAAAGTTTGGCAGGATCGCATGACTACGATCGTCGGAATTTATCCTATAGAAGCCTGTTCGGGCAGGCATTACATTGCTTCGTTTTCTAAGAGGGGGGTCGTCCAGTAATGGCTACTGTCGGCCGTCTTGTCGTAATACTCGCCGCTGATGTGGTGGGCTACCCAAGCCTGATCGAAGCAGGCGAGGAAGGTACTCTCGAACGGCTGGAGGCGCATCGCCAGCAATTCGTATATCCCAAGATCCGGGAGCATTACGGGCGCACCGCAAGGGCGACCGGCGGTGGTTCGCTCGTGGAGTTCGCCAGCCCGACCGAGGCGGTGCGGTGCGCCGTTGAGGTACAGCGAGGCATGATCGATCGCAACATCGGCGCAGCACCGGACCGGCGCATTGTGTTCCGCATCGGCATCAATATCGGTGAGGTGACGCCGACTAGCGACGATTTGGTGAGCCGCGCTGTCGCTGCGTTGCCAATTGACCAGCTCTCGACGCTAATCAAACCTGGCGCCGAAATCTATGGTGACCCCGGCAAAATAGCTGTACGCATTGCAGCATTGGCCGAACCGGGAGGGATTTGCATTTCCGGCGTAGTCCGGGACGCCACTCGAGACCAGCTCCTGTATACGTTCGAAGACCTCGGAGAACAGAACCTCTACATCGGTGCAGGGCCAGTGCACTGCTATGCAATGCGCGCGGACTCCGTGGCAGCTGGACCGCGCATCGCGGCGCAGGATGACGTCTCCCCTCGCGCCAGCCGCGTAGCCTCTGCCCGCCTTCGCATCACTTCGCAAAAGGCCGGCCTCACAGCCGCTGTCGTCTTCACGATTGCGGTTTGGATCGCCGGAGGTTGGGCTTTCCTCAATTCATTTCGCCACCCGCCGTCAACACCGACCGCCTCCGTGACGGATAGACCGGCGGAAGTGGCCCAACCCGCAGAACCCGCGCGGCCTGAGGTAGTGGCCACCGACAATCTGCCGCACCCCCCCCGAAGCACAATCGCCGCCTAAATCGCAGTTATCGCTGACCCCACCAGCGGTCAGTCCGCCATTGGTTAGTGCTGCTACGATCCCGTCAGTTAGTGATGACGACGAACTGGCCGATCCGGCCGCCCGTGAGTTGGTCATGCAGGGATGGGCTTTGTATCATCTGCCATATACGCTTGCGAGGTGGCAGGAGGCTCGCCGTGATTTCGAGCGAGCGTTGGAGCTGGATCCGCGGTCTAGCGGGGCGCGGATTGGCCTCGCTGCGGTCCTGTCGACCAAATTAGCGGAGGGTTGGTCCCCGGTGCTACAGGAGGACATTCCGTGGGCGGAGCAGTTATTACGCGAAGCGCTTGGTAGCGGGGGTGGTTCCAACCGGGCAGCGGCTCGTTTTACGCTCGGGGTTCTCCGCCAGATGGAAACTCGGTTGCCGGAGGCCCAGAAAGAGTTCGAGACGGCGATTTCCCTCGACCCCAATAACGCCCGGAGCTATTTCCACCTCGGTGAGACGTTATTGTATCTCGGCCAACCCGAGGCTGCCATCCCGCCACTGGAGAAGGCGATCCAGCTCGACCCCAACGCTCCCAACGCGGCTTCTACTCATTGGGCGTTGGGAACCTGTCAGCTTTTGTTAGGTCGGGTGGATCAAGCGATTGATCTGCTGCAGAGGGCGCTCGATGCCAATGCTCGAATGTGGGTGCCGTATTTCTATCTAGCCGGAGCCTATGGCTTGCAGGGCGATCTCGAAAAAGCGAGATCCGCCCTTGCAGAATCAATAGGGCTGAAACCCGCCATCCGGTCTCTGGCCCGGATGCGAGTTGAGAATTCTTGGCTCGCCAATCCGCAATATTGGGCGTTGCAAGAAAAAACGCTGAACGTCGGACTACGCCGGGCCGGCCTGCCCGATCAATGACCAGCGATGGTGCCGTGGTAAGCGACCATCATCATCTGTTGATGAGTTCTCTGATATTCCGCAAACTCTCGGAACAGGGCCGGTTCATGGGTTTTCTGATATTCCGCAAACTCCCGGAAGAGGGCCGGTTCATGGGTTTTCTGATATTCCACAAACTCCCGGAAGAGGGCCGGTTCATGGGTTTTCTGATACTCAGCAAAGTCCCGGAACAAGGCTTTACGCTGTTTCGGGTCGAGGTAAGCCGGCCTTTTGTCAGGTTCGGAAGTTAGTCCAGCCTTTTTTAACCACTGCTCGGCGGCCGGAAACCGGGTCCACCCCGCGACTGAAGCAGATACATCAAAGTCCCGCCATTTCGGACGGCGGCCCTTTATCTCCTTGAGATTTGCAAAAAACGCCTGCACGAAGCGACTTACTCGCTGATGGCGTTCAGATTTCGTAGGCCAATTATATGCGACCAGAACGGTTCCCACATCGACTGTCTTGACCGGGGTGTTTCTCGAAACCAGTTCCGGATAATCGTCCGAGGTGATCGTATCTGCGGTGTAAATTGGAGATAGATCGCCCGTAATCGGCAGGAAGTGTAGGTGCTCTTCCGGTCGAATGTCCTGAAGCAGCCGGGATGGCTTAGTTCCTACATAAACCAACGCCGAAATTTCTCCCCGCCGCAGCTTATCGAGGGCGAGAGGGTGAGGTAAGTTCGTCACGTCGGGTTCGATCCCGAGGGTCTTGAAGACGGCCGCCGCGGTTGTATGCGTACCGCTGTTACGCGGCCCGAAATTAACTTTCTTTCCTCTTAGATCGTCAATCGACTGGACATCTCCGCCGACCAGAATGTGAAGCTGTTGATCGTAGAGTTGTGTGACGTATTGCAGGTATTTTTCGACGCCCGGAAAAGGCGGGTCACGCTTGATCTCATCGAGCACGTCGGTCTGCAGGATACCGAAATCGATGCCGCGAGCAAATATCACATCCTTGGCATTTTGCGATGCCCCGGCCCCGGCAATCGGCAGGACCCGCAAACGGTTCTGTTCACCCGCCAGACTGAGTGCAAGATCGACCGTGTAGTCGGTCCCTTCAGAGACGATACCGACGAGCCCGGTGTTTATCTGGTCGCGCATGTTGTGGCGTAATATCGCTTCACGATCTTCGCGAGGCGCGGCTGGTTTTGCTTGGTGCTCGGGACCGGCGCAAACGGGGGCGGCGGCAAACATCCAGCAGAATGCCATCAATACGGTTGGGCTTGCGTTCTGGGCCATCGTTCTCCCCAGACAAGTTCACCTAACAGGTTAACCTCCGCCAAAAAACAATGTTGCGGCGAGAAAGTTCCCGCCGATTATCGGATCGATTGTAATTGGTTAACGGGCCAGGAGGCGACACTAGGCCCGCCCGGAATAGGCCGCTGAAGCGATCGCTCCCCTCCCAAGAGCCGTTGACTTCACCCGCGTAGCGGCGGCCTAACTCGACCGCGATAGCATCGAGTGGCGCGCCCCCGTCAGTGGCTTACTTTCTATTGGGGGCCCGGGCTCGCTGCGTCAGATGATTTTTCTTTCCCTGAAATCCTCGATCTGCGCCGAGTTATAGCCGAGCTGCGCGAGGATTTCGTCGTTGTCGGCGCCCAATTCGGGGGCGATGCCGACCTGCGCCGGGGTTTTGGAAAAGTGCCACGGGGAGCCGTGGACTTTGAGGCGCTTGCCGTATTTCGGGTAGTCGATCTCGGTCACATAGCCGTTGGCCAATACGTCGGGGTCGTTCGAGGCTTCCAGTAATGTATTGATCGGCGCGGCAACGATATCGGCGGTGCGGAGGCTTGCGACCCAATCGTCGCGCGGCCCTGTCGCGAACAGTTCGTCGAGCATGCGCAGCAAGGTCGCGCGCTTCTCGTCGGATGAGACAATGACGCCGAGGTCGCCGAAGCCGGCTTTTTCGAGCGTCTCGTAAAAGCCGAGCATGGTCATCGCGTCGCGCCATTTGCGGGCGCCGTTCAATTGGAACACGAGCGGCTTGCCGTCGCGGTCGTTGAAGCTGGCGCTAAGCCCGGGGCGCTCGGGCGTGCCGGTGACGCGGGCTTGGCCGGTGACCGGGTCGCGGTTGCGCCACATCGCTGTCGTCAGGGTCCAGCCCATCAGCCGGATCTGACCGCCGAGCAACGAGCAATCGACCTTCTGGCCAATTCCGGTGCTGCGCGCATAGGTCAGCGCCGCGAGTGCGCCGCCGAAGGCGAGGATCGCGCAGGTCTCGTCGGCGACGGAGACGATGCCGGTCTTCAATGGCTGACCCGGCGTCGAATAGGCTTCGGCGATGCCGCCCAGAGTCTGGGCCATCGAGTCGGTCCCCGGCAGCTCGGCATGCGGCCCCTTGGGGCCATAGCCCGAGACCGACATATAGACGAGCCGCGGGTTGACCCGCCTCAGTTCTTCATACCCGAAGCCGTTCTTCTCCGCCGCGCCGGGCCGGAAATTCTGCCCAAAGATGTCCGCCTGCGCGACGAGCTTGCGGAGGATTTCGCGGCCCTCAGCGGTCTTCAAGTTCAGTGTCAGACTCTTCACGCCGCGGTTGTTCGTCTCGAAATACGTGCTCGGCATGCCCGGCAGCACGGTTGAGCCGCGCGAATTGTCGCCGACTCCCGGCACCTCGATCTTGATGACCTCGGCGCCGAGGTCGGCCATCAGCATGTAAGGCACCGTGCCGGCCTGCGCGGTGGAGCAGGCGACGACCTTGACACCGTGGAGCGGACCGTGTGGCTCAGTCATGCGCACTCTCCTCAAAAGCGCTCTTCGGCCATTGCAGGCCGTAATGCTCGCGCAGTGTTGTGCCGGCGTATTCTGTGCGGAACAGTCCGCGCCGCTGCAATATTGGGATCACCTCTGCACTGAATACATCGAGCTGCGCCGGCAGCAGTGGCGGCATGATATTAAAGCCGTCCGCCGCATGGTCGGTGAACCAGTCCTCGATCAGGTCGGCGATCTGTTCCGGCGTGCCGGCGCTCGTGAAATGACCACGGGCGCCGGCGAGGTAGCCGAACAATTGCCGCAATGTCGGCCGGTCGCGCCGCACCAGGTTCAGGATGACCTCGGTCCGGCTGCGCGCCGCCTCGACCGAGCCGGGGTCCGGGAAGTCTTCCGGCGAGAGCGGCCGATCGAGCGGCAGGCGAGAGAAATCATGCCCGCCGAACCGGCCGGACAGCCGCTTGCGCCCGACCTCGGGATCGCACAGTTCGTTGACCTCGCGCGCAAGGAGCTGCGCCTCGGCTTCGGTCGACGCAATCATCGGGCTGAGCCCGGGCAGTACAAGCACCCGATCGGGCGGCCGCCCTTGGGCCACCGCCAGCGCCTTCAGGTCGGCGTAAAATTCCTGCGCCGCCGTCTTTGCCATATGAGCGGTGAACACAGCGTCTGCGTGGCGTGCGGCGAAGCGGCGGCCGGTGTCAGACGAGCCGGCCTGTACCAGCACCGGCCGGCCCTGCGGGCAGCGCGGCATGTTTAGCGGCCAAACCACTTGGTAGAAATCGCCGCGGTGATTGATCGGCCGGATGCGGTCCGGCCGCGCATAGTGCCCACTGGCCCGGTCGTCGATGACGGCATCCTCGGCCCAACTGTCCCACAGTGCCGTGACCACGGTCATGAATTCCTCGCCGCGGGCATAGCGGTCGGCATGGCTTACCTGGCCCGCGCCGCCGAAATTGCGCGCCGCCGTGGCGAGCCATGAGGTAACGATATTCCAGGCGACTCGCCCGCTGCTGATGTGATCGAGCGAGGCGAACTGCCGCGCGAGGTTGAAGGGCTCGGTATAGGTGGTCGACGCGGTGGCGATCATGCCGATCCGGCTGGTCGCCATCGCCAGAGCGGCAAGGGTGGTGACGGGTTCGAGCCAAATACGCGGCGCCTGCGCCACGTCCTCGGCCAGCGCCAGCTGGTCGGCGATGAAAATCGAGTCGAATTTCGCCGACTCCGCGCGCCGCGCCAGATCCTGGTAGTAGCGGATATCGGTTAGCGCCAGTGGCGAGGAAGCCGGGTGCCGCCATGAAGCCTCGTGATGCCCGCGGCTGTGGATGAACAGGTTGAGATGCAACTGCCGCTTCATGGTGCCTGTCTGTCCTTACTCGGCCTGTTAACCTGCGATTCGCCCTCCGACCCATCGCACGACCAAAATAGCTGAGGTTGACCGAGCTTCAAATCGTCGACCGTTTGGCGCCGGCTAATCCGATCTTGTCCCGGTCGGGATCTGTACGGGGACCGCCGGGCTGCCTGAAATCGGGCCACTTTCGTGCCGAGCTCCACCAGGCGTTCCGTACGGCCCGCCGATGGCT
>Ga0126383_10002687_pt1 | contig 11542 bp, 8 predicted proteins | sample PanSoiMetPlot_35_FD_96882 | JGI IMG/M metagenome (GOLD analysis project Ga0126383, IMG submission 96882) | Tropical forest soil microbial communities from Panama - MetaG Plot_35 | ecosystem: Environmental > Terrestrial > Soil > Tropical forest > Bulk soil | place: Panama | collected 2016-02-17
AAGCTCGCCAAGTTCCGCGACCGTGACGGGCTGAACTTCCCGCTGCTGTCCGACCCGGACCACAAGGTGCACGACGCCTACGGCGCCTGGGGCGAGAAGAAGCTGTACGGGAAGACCCGGGTCGGCGTGATCCGGTCCACCTTCGTGGTCGATCCGGACGGGAAGATCTCCCGGGCCTATTACAACGTCAAGGCCATCGGGCACGTCGCCCGGCTCCGCCAGGACCTCGGCCTCTGATGCCTTTCTCTTTCCCGGTCCGCGCCGAAACGGGGAATTGTCCGACCCCCGCGATAATGTCAGCCCATGCCGAACAAATACAACGAGAAATACACCCGGGAACTACTCACCGAAGCGGCAGCCAACTCCATCAGCATCGCCGACGTGCTGCGCTACTTACAGATTCCCTGGTCTGGGGGCACGCACGCCCATATCAGCCGCAGACTCAAGCAGTTTGGCATCGAGACGTCCCACTTCAAGCGGGTCGCCCCGAACAGGGGAAAGCCAAGCGCATGGCGGCTCACCCCGGAGCACATCCTTGTTGTCCGTCAGCCAGGCTCAGCGCGGCCGAAGCCACGCATCCTGCGCCGGGCACTGCGCGAGAGCGGCGTGCCGTACACCTGCGAAGCATGTGGCGTCGCGGCCGAGTGGAACGGCAAACCGATAGTCTTGCACGTGGATCACGTCAACGGGGACTGGCTGGACAACAGGAAGGAGAACCTCCGCTTTCTCTGCCCGAACTGCCACTCGCAAACTCCGACATTCGCAGGTAGGCTTGCAAACAAGAAGGGGCCGTAGCCCAATTCGGCAGAGGCACGGGCTTTAGGTGCCCGGTGATGTGGGTTCGAGTCCCACCGGCCCCACAATTTAATGTCACAATCCATAGAACGGCCCCGAACCCGCATTCCGCGGGTTTGGGGTTTTGTGTTCTGTGCGGGGTCGCCTGGCGTGCTAGCGGGTGGTCGCGGTTCCGGCGAGCTGATCGCGCTGGCGATCCATGCCGAGCGGCTTGCGCATCACGAACTGATCCCGTGGCGAGTAGACGGGGGAGCCCAGGTCCGCGCCGTAATGAGTGACCGTGATCGACGTCGTACCGCCGCGCTCGTGCGGCACGACGTCGAACGAGGCGAACCCGTACGGGGTCTGCAGGTCCCGGTAGGCGGACCACGGCGCGGGCTCGGTCGTGGTGATCGCGGGGTGCTGGACCTGCGCGCTGCCCGGGCCGACGGAGGTGATCAGAACCCCGTCGTGCGGCGTATCGAAGTCGGATACCGGCGTGGGCGTTGAGTGCCCGCCGCCGCCGATGATCATGTGCACCGTACCGGTTGAGGTGTCCATCAGGGAGGCGTCAGTGCCTTGCGGCGCCGGGGTGAGCAACGTGCTGCCGGGCAGGACGCCGCGGACCGGGAAGCTCCGCTCGAAGTGGTGCTCGTGCCCCGCCACCACCAGATCCACGCCGTATCTGTCGAACAGCGGCAGCCAGTTCTCCCGGATCCCCAGGTCGCCCCCGTTGAAGTGGGCCGACGACATCGCCACCTGGTGCATGCACACGATGATCCAGTCGATCTCGTCCGAGCGCCGCGCCCTGGCCAGCTCGCGCTCCAGGAACCGCTGCTGCTCGCCCGAGCTGTACCCGATGATGTAGGGGTTGTCGCCGTTGGCGGTGTAGCCCGGCACGTTGTCGCGCCGGAACGCGCTGAACCCGCCGTCTTGCAGGCAGACGTCGTCGTTGTTCAGCGAGATCACCCGGATCGTGCCGACGGTAAAGGCGTACCAGTTGCCGCGGAACTCGTCCGAGCCGTTGTCCGGCAGCTCGAACCTGGTCTGATAGGACAGGTACCCCTGCGGGCCGTTCCCGACCTCGTTCTCGTGATTGCCGGCGGCCGGCATCCACGGCCGGTTCGCCGCGGACCTGGTGTTGTTATTGAAGAACGAGGTCCACGTCGCGACCGGGGCATCGCTGACATTGGCGTAGGACAAATCGCCGTTGAACAGGTGGAACAGCGGGTCGAGGCGCTCCACCGCCGGCACGATGAAGCCGGCGTTCGGCGTCCACGGGCCAAGGCCGAGGCCGACCGCGGCCGGGATTGCCTGGTCGCCGAAGCTGGTGAACCGGAAACCACCGGACCGTCCCCGTGGCCCGGTGCGGAACGTGCCGGCCACGGGCGCGGCGCCATCGTGAAGAACCTCGTAGACGTACTGGGTGTCGGGATGCAACCCACGCAGCCGGGCGTGGTATGTCAGCACGGTCTCCCCGGTCAGCGCCTCGGTGTAGCCGCGCTCTTCGGCCGGCACCTCAAGGCCGTGGCCAAACGATGCCCGGCCGAGCCGCAGCCGGGGCCGCGACACCGCCGCCGCGGTCGCCCACGAGACCGCCACCTGCGACGCCGCGTCCGCGCCGAACTGAACGTGCACCTGCTCGGGCGGGGGAGCCCCGGCAACGCCTGCCCGCCGGACCAGCGCCGGGGCCTGGCGCCGCGTTGCGAACGGAACGGCCACGGCCGCCAGCCCGGCGGCCGACAGCACCTGCCGCCGGGAGGGTCCCTGCCCGGTACCTTCGGTTTCCATCCCTGCCTCCATGAGCTCGGACCGTGTGCGCTGTCTGCCGGGCAAAATCGTTGTCCTCCCTCTTGCACGCCCCGTTCATGTCGGGTGAACGCGAACAGTCCCGGTTGTGAAGAATGACCCGTGCTGGCGAAGGCACATCCGCCGCTTCGCCGGATCCGGGCAATCCCGGCGTGGCGGGCGGATCCGGCCGGCGGCGTGTGCGAATCTGGGTTGTCATGAGCGGGAATGCTCGCGCCCGCCGATGGCGCCGGGCAGCCGACAGCCAGTAGCGGCGGGCCCTTCCATGAGCAACGGTGCCGGGACCCGCGGAACGAGCCTCGTTCCGCGTCGTGTCATGGCCCCGCTGCGCCGTCGTCCCCCGCTCGACCGCCGGCGGCTCCTGTTGCTGATGGCGGGGGTGCTGGTGGTGATTGGCCTGGTCGTGGCCTGGCTGGGCCAGCGCACCACGGCACAGGCGCTGTCCCGCCCCGGCGTGGCGTGGGCACTGTCCCCGGCCTCGAATACGGTGACCATCCGGCTCACCCCCGGTCCGGGCCCGAACGCCCGTCAGGTCATGGCCGATAGCCGTCTGGTGGTATCGGAGGACGGGCCGAGACACCTGCGGAGGACTTCTCCCGATGGTGGGAAAGTCCGGATACCGGTACCCCCGGGCGGGCGGACACGCCTGGTGGTCGTGGTGCAAGGCCCGCAGTCATTCCGCCGGACGCTGACCGTCACCGTCCCGCCCCGGCTGCGGGTCGTGGTGTCCGGTACCGGTTCGAGTGGGCTGTTGCTCCGGGCGTCCAGCCCATTGCGCCACCGGCCGAAAGGGCCGCTGTGTGGCACGAACACGATCAGTTTCCCCGCTTCGGCGGAGGTTGCGGTGGCCAGGAGCCCGGCTCGTTGCCGGGCCCGGCTGAGATTGACCGCTCTTGACGGCGAGCGTGCCGTTGTGCCGGTGAGCATCCCCGCTCTGCCCCAGGTCCCGTTTTACGACACCGCGAGCCCGGCTGGCCAGGCCATCTACATCACCGTGGAGGCCGGCCCGGCCCCGAGCCCGCAGCTCCTGGACACCATGCGCCGCGCCCGCGTGCCGGTCACGGCGTTCCTGAGCAAGCAAGCCGCCCAGCGGAACTTGCTGTACTGGCGCGCCTTCACCGGAGCGGGAGGGACGGTCGGCAACTACACGGTCTCCGCCCCCGACCTCACCAGGCTGACCCTGAGCCAGGCCGTCACCCAGTGGGGGCAGGCGCAGGGGGCGCTCGGGCAGTGGTTCGGCCAGGCGCCACTCATTGGCCGGCCGCCATCCGGGGCAATTAATCGCACCGTGCAGGCAGCGGCCTACCAAGGCGGATTGAAGGCTCTGGTGGGCTGGAGTGCCACGGTAAACCGCAATCGGATCCGGACGTGGAATGGCAAAGGCCTAAAGCCTGGTGAGATCGTGCTGCTGCACTGGGCCCCGGACTTGGGCCACCAGCTGAGCACGCTCCTCGGGGCCATCCAGTCACGGCACCTGCGCCCAAGGCCGCTAACCCCGGCCAGCTTCGCTGGCATCCCCCAGGCGCATTCAGTGGCCGGGGGGTAAGCGGCCCGTTCATTAGCCACGGCGACGGCTTAAAGCCACCCAATCCTCACTGCGGCGGAAAACCCGGCACACGACACGAACGCCGCTTACGCGACTATTGATGGCCTAGATGCTTGACTGGAGCCGCTCAAGGGGCGGTCATCTTCCGGCACCCGGCCCGGAAGCTGCGGTGGATGGCTACCAGACATATGCAGTAGGGACCGAAGGAGCAGCAATGCGGACACTGCGCGGCTGGCGGCCGCCGAAGAATGTGATGCGGATCGGGTTGGGTGTCGTGATGGCCGTGGCTCTTTCGGTAGCCGTCGTAGCCGAAACGACCGTCGCCTCCTCCGCTGGCCGTTCTCACGGGCGCAGCAGTGAGCCGAAGAGCCACCACCGGCAGCGGGTGAGCCACTTCAACGTCGCCAAAACCCACTCGCCCAAGCTCCTTCGCCAGCTCCGCGGCCATCACGAGGGCTCGAAGAATGGTCCGTTGCTGGGCTCGGCGCGCGCGGATGCTTTGCAGGGCGTTGATGTGGCTGGGTGGCAGCACCCGAACGGCGAACGAATTAATTGGGCCAGAGTCGCGAAGGCGGGCATTCAGTTCGCGGCGATCAAGGCCACCGAGGGCGCTTACTACCGGAACCCGTTCGCGCTGACCGACCTGGCCCAGGCAAAGGCCGCCGGGCTGTCTGTGGTCGCCTACGTGTTCGCGATCCCGAATGGCAACGGCAGCTCCGCCAGTCCCACCGCCCAGGCGGACTACCTGATCAAGTACCTGGCCAAGGCGGGCGGCCGGATGCCACCGATCATGCTTGACATTGAGTACAACCCGTACGGTGCGCAATGTTACGGACTCAGCCAGCCCGCGATGCGGTCGTGGATCGCCCAGTTCAGCAGCGAGGTACAGGCAAAGACTGGCCAGGAGCCGATCATCTACGGCCCCGGGCCATGGTGGCAGGACTGCACCGGCGGGACTTCGCGCTTCGGGCAGCTCCCTCTGTGGGTGCCGGACTGGACCACCGCGTCCAGGCCGGTGCTGCCGAAGGGCTGGAGCAACTACGCGTTCTGGCAGTACGCGAGCGATGGCACCGTCGGAGGGATCGACGCCGCCGGGAACACCGACCTCGACCAGGTCAACCCGGCTGTGATACCGCTGCTGGATCCCGGTCCTCAGCTCAGCATGGCTGGCGCTGCCGTCGACCTCCAACTGAGGCTCGCCGACAAAGGGGCCGTTAAGGACTTTTCGTATTCCGCCGCGGGCCTGCCGCCGGGCACCAGCATCAGCCCGACCGGGCAGATCACGGGCTGGCCGGCCGCCACGGGAACGTACACCGCGACGGTGAGCGCGTCTAACGCCGCTGGGCAGTCCGGGACGGTCTCCTTCGCCTGGACGGTGAGTCCCGGGCCAACCGTGGGCGCGGCGGGGCTGGTCCAGCTAGAGCGCGGCGGGCTGTGCCTGACCGCGTCGGACAACGGGCTGACAACCGGAACCCCGGCCGAGATCAGGGCTTGCACCGGTTCGAGCGCTCAGACGTGGACGTACGCCCAAGACGACACGCTGCGAATCAACGATCAGTGCCTCACGATTCCTACCGCCGCCCAAGGGGCCGCCCTAGAACTGCAACCGTGCGCGAGCGCGCCGGCGCAGCAATGGCACCTGGTCTACCCCCGGGGATTGAACCCCGCGGTCGGCTCGCACGCGACGACGCTGGTCAATCCGTGGTCGGGCATGTGCCTCGCCGATCCCGGCTTCAGCAGGACCGATGGCACTCAGGTGGCGCTCTGGCCATGCGACGGCCATGCGGACCAGTCGTGGAGCCTCCCGGCCGGGCCGATGGCGTCGCAGATCCCCGGAATGTGCCTCGATGACAGCGGTAACAGCTCCGCGAACAACAACAAGATCGAAATCTGGGCCTGCAACGACACTCCGGCACAGGCCTGGCTGGCCGGACCCGACGGCACCTTGCGCGTCAACGGCAAATGCCTTGACGTCAAGTCTGGCGCCACGGCCAGCGGCAGCCCCGTCGACCTGTTTTCCTGCAACGGCACTCAGGCACAGCAATGGCGCCTGATGCCCGCGGGCCTGGGGATCAGCCTGGTTAACGCGGTATCTGGCTTGTGCCTGTCTGACCCCGGCGACAGCACTACCGGTGGAACTCAGCTCGTGATCGCCACCTGCACGCCCGGTGATCCGGGAATGTCCTGGCGACCCTTCTAGCCAGCGCAAAGCGGGCCGGTGCCCGGCACTGAGCCGGGCCCCGGCCCGCGCGCCGACGGCTGCCCGGCGTCCCTGCGTTCCGGCGGGCCGAACGGGATGGCCGTGGCGGTGAAGGGGGTAACGCGCCGGTGAGGTCAGGGACCAGCTACGCCCTTGGCGCCGAGCACGAAATTCGCAGTCCGGCTGTGCAGGCGGCCAGCGACCGCACTGACCTGGTACTCGCCGGGACGCACCAGATGACCGCTATCGCTGCAGCCGGGTGACGAGGTCCTCCGGTTCCAGGAGACGCGCAGAGCCGCTGGCTTACCGCTGGCGATAGCAACCATGTTGGAGCCGGCGCCGCTCGCGCAATCCGCCGAACTCCAGATACGCCGGTCGCCAGAGGCAATGACCACCGACACGAACTTCGGGCTCATGTTAAACCGGCAGGGCCGGCCTGCCCGGGAAACGGCGTGCACCGTGAAGCTGGGCGTCCTGCCTGGCTCATAAAAGTACTGCGGGGACGAAACGCTGAGCGCCACGCTGCCACGGGCACAGGCCAGCGTTGCCGCCGGAGCATGGGCCTGCCTTGACGGCCGGTGCTTCGGCGGCACCGAACTGGAGCGCGGTGCAGGGGAAGGGGCCTTGACCGCCGGGGAATCGCTGATGTGCGCCGGTGCGGGGGCCGCTGCCCCCGTGCTGCCCGCCGGGGCGGCCTGACCCGCCGTTGACCGAGCGGTGAGCATCCCGTTCACCGCCCAGCTCAGAGCGGTGAGCAACCCGGCAGCCGCGCCGAGGACGGTGATCCGCCGCCGCCAGTACGTGGCTTGCGAAACCCGTGCGGGGTGGCTGCGCGCACCGCGGACCTGGGCAGGTCTCGCCCCCCGGTTCTGGTCCACATCGCTCAGTATCTGAGATAAACACTGCAAGTAGCCGCAGGCTCGCCGGCCGGCCTCCAGGGTGTCGGGCCAGCCCTGCCGCCAGGACAAGCCAGGCGGCCGGAGCGGCGGCCAGCACGCGGCCCGGCGCATGGCGGCCCCGGGGCCGGGCACCAGCTAGCCGTCTCCGCGCTGTCCCTGCGGTTCACCCTCGCTTGCTGGCCGCTCCGGGATGCCGGCGCCCGGGGCCAGTTCGGCGCGCGCCGCGTTCATCGCGAGTTCGGTGAGGTACTTGCGGGACGAATGGCGCATATGCTGCAGGCGCTGCAGCGCGAGGCCGTCGAGCAGGGCGATGAAGCGCAGGGTGAACTCGTCCATCGCGGCCGGGCGGGCGAAGACCCCCTCCTCGACCCCACGGGCGATGATTACGGTGAGGTCATCGCGCCATGGGTTCAGCAGTTCTTCGAGGAACCGGTTCACGTCCTTGTTGTGCGGTGCCCGGGCCCAGGCCTCCAGCCAGAGGATCCAGCTCGGGTCCGGGTGGCTGGCGGGCAGGTAAAGCTCGATGAGCCGCTCGAGCTGGCGCCAGGCGCCGGTCACCTTGGCCAGCGCGGCCTCCCGGCGCATGGTGTCCTTGTGCTCCTGCCAGGCCAGGGTCTCCAGCAGGATGTGTTCCTTCGAGGCGAAGTAGTACATCACCTGGCCGGAACTCATGCCTGCCCGCCGGGCTATCTCGGCGAGCCGGACCTGGTCGATGCCTGCTTCGATGATCAGGTCCAGGGCAGCCTGGAGGATGCGGTCGCGGCTGCGCTGCCCGTCTTCCGTGCTGGCTGGCCCGCGGCGCCGCGTCACCGGCGCGGTCACCCGGGCTGCCTGTTCTCTCATTGCCATGTGCGGGCTTGCTCCGTGATCTTCCATGGCGCGACGGCCGAGGCGAACATCAATCTAGAGTATTGCTCTAGAAACTTGCTTTACTCCCGATTTACATCCCAGTACGCTGAACATTACACGTGGGTGCCCGGCGCAACTGCCGCCTGCCGCTGGGGTATGAGAACGATGAGCACACTGATTCGCACCGACCAGGTGTCCGCGGCCGACCGTCTCGACTTTGTCCGGGAGATGACGGCCGCGACGTGGGTGCCGATGGAGTGCCGCGCCCTCGGCGACCACGCCGGTTACGTGGAAGAGTTCCGCGCCAGCGGCCTGGGCGCGATGCAGGTGGTCGTGATGGACATCATGCCCATCACCGTGCGCCGCACCCCCGAGCTGATCTCCCAGGCCGATCCCGACATGCTGAAGATGGTGCTGGTGTGCGGCGGCAACTCGTGCGTGGTCGAGCAGGACGGCCGGCAGGCCCCGGTGTCGGCCGGCGAGTTCGCCATCTACGACACCCGGCGCCCCTACGAGGTGTCGTGCGGGGTCGGCGGGGACCGGCCGACGCAGATGATGACCTTCATGTTCCCCCCGTCGCTGCTGCCGCTGGCCCGGAACCAGCTTCGGCAGCTGGCGGCGGTACGTTTCCAGGCCACCGCCGGCCTGGGGGATGTGACCTCACAGTTCCTCCTCCAGTTGGCCCGCAACGTCGATCACTACAGCCCGGCCGAGGCGGCGCGGCTGTCGACTGCCGCGCTGGAGGTGCTGGCGACGCGGCTGGCGCGCGAACTGGGCCTCCGCCACTGGGGCACGCCGGAGGCCCGCAGGCATGCCCTGCTCGTCACGGTTCAGGCCTTCATACAGCGGCACCTGGGTAATCCACGGCTGTCCCCGGCCATGGTCGCCGCGGCACATCACATTTCGCTGCGCTCCCTGCACCAGCTCTTCCACGATGAGGGCCTGACCGTGGCGGGCTGGATCCGGGGGCGGCGGCTGGAGCGCTGCCGCCGGGACCTTTCCGATCCGGCGCTGGCTCCCCGCCCGGTGGCGGCCATCGCGGCCAGGTGGGGCTTTTCGAGCCCGGGCGACTTCAGCCGGACCTTCCGTGCCGTGCACGGATTGCCCCCGGCGGAGTACCGGAGGTCTGCGCGCGTTGTGAAGGGCTCTGCGCGGTAGCCCAACGACAGTCCGCCCCCTCCCGCCGATGCTGGTCGTAGGGCAAACAGACCCATGGCGAACAGGCGGGGGGCATTCGCGATGAGCACCACCCAAACCGAGCGGCCGCAGGCCGTCTACGCGCTGGGACACACACCGGAGGAATACGACCGGCTGCGGATGCAGGCCCGGGTATGGGCGGACGCCACCGGACGGCTGCTGGACCGGGTCGCCCTCACGCCGGGCGCGACCTGCCTGGACGCCGGCTGCGGTCCCGGCGAGACGATGCGCCTCATGGCCGAGCGGACCGGGCCCGCAGGCCGGGTCCTCGGCATTGACACCGACTCCTCGCTCGGCGCGATGGCACTGGCGACGCTGCATGCGGCGGGCCACCGCCAGTGTTCCTTCCACGCACATGACCTCACCGCCGGCGAGCCCATCCCGGGCGGACCGTTTGACCTGGTGTACGCGCGCCTGCTGCTGTTCCACCTGCCCCAGCGCGTGGAGGTACTGGCACGGCTGTGGGACGCGGTCGCCCCGGGCGGCCATCTGGTCGTACAGGACTACGACATCCGCGGCATCACCGTGCTCCCGGCGCTGGCCAGCGTCGGCGAACTGACGCGCGTGATCATTGGCGCGTTCCACGCGGCCGGCGCCGACGTGCACGTCGGCGCCCGGCTGCCGCAGCTTTTCCTCGAAGCAGGCATCGGGTACCCGGACGGCACCGACGTAGCGGGGCGCCTGGAGCCGCTCGCCACCGGCAGCGCGCTCCTGGAGCGCACCTTCCGCAGCGTGCTGCCGACGGCCGTGGCGCGCGGCATCACCACCGAGGCCGACGCCGCCGCGTCGCTCGCCTCGGCCGGCCGCGACGCCACCCGCTTCGCGGGCTGCCCGATGACCTGGCCACTGCTGATCGGCGCGTGGAAGCGCAAGGAGCAGGCATGACCCCCATGGCCCGGCCCGGGCAGGCGGCGCCCCGGCGGCTGGGACTGATCGCCATGACCCCCGGCTCGGTCGACATCCAGGCCGTCCGCAGGCACTTCACGTTCGGCGAGGCCGGCCGGATAGCGACAAACAACGCGGCCAGCACCCAGCCGCCACGTGAGCTGCTGGCGCTGTACCAGTCGCTCGCGCCCGGATACGAAAACGTCCACCGCGGGCAGTCCACCGCCTCCCAGCAGATGACCGCGCTGTTCGAAGAGTCCTACGACACCATCGCGCAATTCATCGGCGCCCCGGGCCGGGCCAGCATCGCGCTCTACCGGAACACGACCGAGGCCATCAACGCGGTCATGTACTCGCTGCTCACCGAGTTCCGGGACGGTGACAACGTCGTCACGACGATGATGGAGCACAACTCCAACTACGTCCCCTGGTACGCGCTGTGCCGGGAAATACTGCCGCGTCTGGGGCGGCGGGTGGAGTACCGGCTGGCACGGTTTGATCCGGACAGCGGCGAACTGGACACCGATCACCTGGCATCGCTGATCGACTCGCGGACCAAGCTCGTCTGCTGTACCGGCGCGTCGAACTTCCTCGGCACCCGCAACCCGCTCGGCACCATCCGGGCGCTGGCCGGCGCCAGCGGGTACCCGCAGCCGGACGGCGAGCGGCGGTCCCACCTGCTGGTCGATGCCGCCCAGCTGGTGCCGGGGTCGTTCGTCGACGTCCAGTCCCTCGACGTCGACTACCTGGCGTTCTCCTTTCACAAGATCATGGCGCCGTTCGGGGTGGGCGTGCTGTACGCCAGGGAGCACCTGCTGGCGTCCGCGCTGCCGTTCCTCTACGGCGGTGACATGATCGCCGAAGGGCGCGTGTTCCCCCGGCAGGTCGAGTACAACGCCCTGCCCTGGAAGTACACCGCGGGCACGCCCAACATCCTCGGCGCGATTATTTCCGCGCAGGCGCTGCGCATCCTGCTGGACCTGGCGCTGACGCCGGACCGCCCGGTGTACTTCGGGACCGATGCGCCCATCGGGCGCGCCACCGTGTACGCCGCCATGGATCGCGTCTGCCGCTGGAACCGGCAGCTCACCCGCAGGGCGCTGGACGGGCTCGGCGCGATCGGCGGGATCACCATCTACGGGCCCCGGGATCCGGCGCGGCGCACGTCCCTGGTCGCGTTCAACCTGGCCGGCCGGGATCCCGTCCGGGTGGCCGAATCCCTGAACCGGGCCGGGGTGGAGTCGCGCGCCGGTTGTCACTGTGCCACGCTCGCTCATCACGCGCTCGGGCTGACCCCCCCGGCAAGCTGCCGCCTGAGCTTCTACCTCTACAACACCCCCGATGAGGTCGACCATGCCGTGGCGGCGGTGGCCGCGGTGGCCG
>Ga0126383_10002688_pt1 | contig 11540 bp, 8 predicted proteins | sample PanSoiMetPlot_35_FD_96882 | JGI IMG/M metagenome (GOLD analysis project Ga0126383, IMG submission 96882) | Tropical forest soil microbial communities from Panama - MetaG Plot_35 | ecosystem: Environmental > Terrestrial > Soil > Tropical forest > Bulk soil | place: Panama | collected 2016-02-17
GCATCCTCCACCATCCCCACGATTTCATAATCTCCCGCGTGGCTCGCGTCTCCGACCCCGAAGTGCTGTCCGAGCGCCTCTTCTTTCGGAAAGTACTTTCGCGCGAAGGCCTCGCTGATCACTGCCACGCGGGGCGACGTCGGCGTGTCTTGTTCATCGATGAACCGCCCGCGCTTTAACCGTGTCCCAATGGTCTCGAAATAATGTGCGCTCACGGAGTCCAGCGAGGAAACCAACACTTGGCCGGATGGCGCGGGGTGTCCCGCGATGCTGATGGGGTCGGACCAATTCGATCCCTCCATCGGACTGTACATGGAAAGGCTCACGCTTAAGACTCCGGGGATCCCCCTCAACCGGTCCTGCAATTCCTGGTAAAGGCCCGCCAGCCGCTCGGGCGCATAGCTCCCCAAATCCGACGCTACTCTCACCACTAGGCGACCGGCGGTCTGAAAACCAAACCTCTGGTTCTCAAGGTGCCGCAGGCTTTCCGTGGCCAGTCCTGCTCCCACCAGTAAAACCAGCGAAAGCGCGGCCTGCAAAACCAGCAGCGCCTTCTGTGGCACGCGAGAACCGTCCGTCGTCGAGCGTCCTGCCCCTCGCAGCGTCTCCGCCGGCTGCGCATGAGCGCCCGCCCACCCCGGGGCCATGCCAAAAACCACTCCTGTCGCTGTAGACAGCACAAACGCGAAAAGCACGACGGGAATCGACGGACTCGCCTCGATAGGAACATACTCCGACCCTCTAAAGGCCAGCAGCAGAATCAATCTCGTTCCCAGGAACGCCAGCCCCACGCCGACCGCGCCGCCGGCCAGGGCCAGCAGCACGCTTTCGGTCACCACCTGCTGCACCAGCCTCCCGCGCGAAGCCCCCAGCGCCACGCGCACGGCAATTTCTCCCCGGCGCGCTGTGCCGCGCGCCAGCAGCAGGTTCGCGGTGTTGGCGCACGCAATCAGCAGCACAAACGCGGAAACCACCGTCAAAAACCGCAGAGGCTCCGCATAATCCACCTGCAGACTCTGGATCCCCCCGCTGGCGGGCGTCAGAGTCAGGACCATTTTTTCCAGCTCCTCAGGCTTGTATCCGGACAGATTTGGCCGCGCCCCAATCCATTGCTGGATTTCAGACTTCAGGCGCGCCTGCGCCCGTCCCGGAGTCACTCCCGGTCGCAGCCTGCCGATGGCGTAGAGCCAGTAGTTGTCCGGATCATTCAAGTGGGAGCCGATCGGCATCAGTTTTTGTTCCGAGGCGAGAGGAACCCACAACTCCGCAGGGTCACCACCCAACCTTTCCCCAAAGAAGCTCCGCGCCGCTACGCCGACGACCATCGCCGGTTCGCGATCAATGAGCATCTGGCGGCCGATGATCGAGGGGTCCGCCGCGAAACGCACCTGCCACGTTCGATAGCTCAGCACCGCTACCGTGGGCGCTCCAGGCTCATCGTCCGCAAGCGTTAGCGTGCGCCCGGCAAATGCGCCTACGCCAAACATCGAAAAATAGTTGCCGGAGACGAACTGCGTCCGGAAAGGTTCCGCGACCGCGTCGCTGGTGCTGCTGCGCACGCTCACCATTGGTACATGTGATCGGAACGCGGCAATTTCCGAGAATTCGGGAGTGTGGTCGCGAAGCTCCTTGTACAGCGGATAGGAAAACAATGTGAAGCTGTCCTGACTTCCGCCCAGCGAGCAGCAGTTCTGGTCGTCGCCCAGGTTGTACAGTTGCTCGGGGTGCGCCACCGGCAGCGGCTTCAGCAACACCGCATGGACCAAGGTAAAAATCGCCGTATTCGCACCAATTCCCAGCGCGAGCGTCACCACGGCCGCCGCCGTGAATCCGGGGTTCTTCCGCAGCGTGCGCAGCCCGTGGCGAATGTCCTGAACGAACGTTTCCAGGAGCGGCAGCGTGTGCATCTCGCGATGTCTTTCACTGATTTGCGTCATTCCTCCCAGCCGCACTCGCGCCGCTCGCTGCGCCGCTTCGGGCGTCATCCCCCGCCGCAAGTTCTCCCGCGCCAGCATTTCCAGGTGCGACTCCAGCTCCCGCGCGAACTCTTCATCCGCCGCACGCCGCGACAACCATCCCCAAATCCGCGATGCAACAATTCTCAGCCACCCCAACACGACATCACCTCTCGGCTTCCCACTCGTCAATCCTTCAACTGCAGTCTCTCTACAGTAAGTCCATACCCGTCACCACTGGCGATGATTCCGCCCAGTATGACCGGGTCTGCGTCGTCGTGCAGTGGACGCGATCGCAACCAACAACCAACCACTAACGAGGAATCACTGAATTGTTCACCCGCGCTCCGCTGCGCCCAGCACACGCCCAATCACACCCGAAATCCGCTCCCAGCTCCGCGCCTCATGCGCGAGCTGTCTCCGCCCGGCTTTCGTGATGGAGTAAAACTTCGCTTTACGGTTGTTCTCCGAGGTGCCCCATGCCGCGGAAATCCATTTTTTTTGCATCAGGCGAACCAGCGACGGATAAATGGTTCCTTGGTTGAGTTGCAGCGCGTCCTCGCTGATCTGCTCGATGCGCCGCGCCATTCCGTAACCGTGCAGCGGCCCCATGGTCTCCAGAGTCTTGAGCACCATCAGGTCCAGCGTGCCCTGCAGAATCCCTGGTTTCTCTTCCGCCATGCTTCCTCCTGTCGAGAATCAACAGGAGTATGCACTCCGCCCTGTAGCATGTCAACAGGAGAGTTGTGGCGAGGTCCGAGACCCTGATTTGCGCGATGTCAATCTACATATCCAAAAGCCGATTTGTCATTCCGAGCGAAGCGCGGTTTGCGCGCTTCGCAAGGTTCTAAGGAGCGAGAATCTGCTTTTGCAGTTTTCTAATGCAGCGCGGCGGCGAGCGTCTTGACGAGCAGCGGTTCTTGCTCCGGGAAAACCGTTCGCAAATCGAGAACCAGACGGTCTTCTTCCACTCGCGCGATAACGGAAATCCCCGCCGGAGCCCGTCGCAGCCGCTGCTCCAGCTTCGCTGCGGAGTAGCGCGCGCTCGCAATGCGAATCACTTTGCTGGGCAACGATTGTGCGGGTGTGGAGCCGCCTCCGGCGAGCGAAGCGCCATCCACAACTTCAATCTCAACGTCGTCCAGCGGCAACTCGGGACGCAGCTCCCGAATGAAATTCTCCGCGCGGTGTTTCAGCTCCTGCGGCGTTGCGCGAATCATGCGCATCACTGGAATTTCCTCCCACGCCGCGCGCAGGTACGCGCCCAGCGTGACTTCTAGCGCGGCTATTGTGAGCTTGTCCACGCGCAGCGCGCGAAACAGCGGGTGCCGCCGCACAAGCGCAATCAAATCCTTTTTTCCCGCGATAATGCCCGCCTGCGGCCCGCCGAGCAATTTGTCGCCACTAAACGTCACGATGCCCACGCCGACTTCAACACTCCGCCGCACCGTCGGTTCGGCAATGCCGTGCTCCGTCAAGTCCGCGAGGCATCCTGAACCTAGATCTTCCATCAGCGGGATTCCTGAGCGCTGGCTCAGCGCCACAAGCTCTTCAAGACAAGGCTTGTCCGTAAACCCGGTCACCTTGAAATTCGATGGATGCACGCGCAGCAGCAAGCGTGTTTTTTCGTTGATTGCGTTTTCATAGTCCGCCAGCCGCGTGCGGTTGGTGGTTCCCACTTCCCGTAGCAGCGCACCGCTTTGCTCCATGATTTCCGGAATGCGAAAGCCGTCGCCGATTTCAATCAATTCTCCGCGCGAAACAATTACTTCGCCGCCGCGCGCGAACGCCGCCAGGGTCACAAGCACCGCCGCGGCGCAATTGTTGACCACCAGAGCCGCTTCCGCGCCGGTGAGCCGCGCCAGCAGTTCCGCCGTGTGCACGTCGCGTTTGCCGCGCGCGCCCGCTTCCAGGTCGTATTCCAGATTTGAATACTGCGTTGCCGCCAGCCGGAATTCTTCCACCACACTTTCCGGCAGCGGCGCCCGTCCCAAATTCGTGTGCAGGATCACGCCGGTGGCGTTAATCACCGGCAGAAGCGACCGCGCCAGAATCCGCTCGACCAGCGACGTGATGCGCTCTTCCAGCGAAGCAGTGTCGCAAGCAACCGGAGAAATCTCCGCGAGCAGCGCCGTCGCGATTTGTCCGGTGATGCGCGCGCGCAGATCGTCCAGCACGGTGCGCGCAACCTCCACGACAAGATTGCGGTCCACACGCTTCGAAAGCTCTCCCAGCCGCGGCTGCGCCAGCAATTCGTCCACCGAAGGAATCTGCCGCAGCAATTCCGACTGTTCGGCGGAAATCGCGCGTTTGGTGTGGGGTGCCATGCGAACATTTCAGCACAGAGCCGCTCGCGCAGCAATCCTGAGCCTCGCGCCCGGCAATGTGCAACTGGCGCCGCGGAACGCTGGGCTCAGCCGTATCGCATTCGAAGCATCCTTTCGCCCCTCCCGTTGACCGTTTCGCGATATCCACCTAGCATGGAGGTTCGGAGATTTCCGCACGACATGGCGACCATTGACGAAGATCTAGGCCAGATCGAGAAGGACATCCGTCAGCTCAAAATCGAGTACGACCAGTATTTCGGCGGCGGCCGCAAGCGCCCTCCCACCGAAATCGAATGGCGCATCGATCTTCTCGTCAAGCGTTATAACGAACGCGGCGGGGAACTGAAATCCCATCAGCGCTTCCGCTTCAACAACCTCACGCAGACTTATGCAAAATACAAAGACATTTTCCGGAAGAAAACGAAGCAGAAGGAAGAGGGTACTATCCAGCGTCATTACGGTGCGGCGGCAAAACAGATTGAAGCCTCCCGCGCCAAAGAACATGCCAAAGAAGCAGCCGTCGCCACCTCAGCCGGAAACGCGAAAGCGTTTCGCATGGTTTGCTCGCAACCCGAAAGCGAGCCGGACAAAGTCGAGAGGCTTTACGAAGCCTTTCTTCAGGCGAAGCAAATGGCCGGCGAACACACGGGAAGATTGTCGCGCTCCAGTTTCAATCAATTTGTGCTGAAGAAAACCAAGGAATTACAGAAGCAAAAAAACTGCAAAGACGTGGAATATGTCGTCGAAACCGTCGACGGCCAGGTCAAGCTCAAGGCCCTCGTCAAAACCTGAGAAGCTGACACGCGACAGCTTCGCCCACCGCCAAAACGCACACAGGCGGTCACCGGGCTTGCACTCTTCAACTATGTAACTCTTCGACTTCTTCTCGCTCCCAGCGTCCCTAGGTAACGTTCTCTCGTTTCTGTTCGTCCGACGCTGACGGCTGTTTTTCCGCCTTCTGCCTTTTCCACATCGCCACTTTCGGAATCCGCGGCGCGCGCTTACACTGGTGTGCTTTTCATGTTGCGGAGGAAGAACATGGCGGTGGAGCGCGCGCTCATCAGTGTTTTTGACAAAACAGGAATCGTCGAATTTGCCAAGCGGATCGCGGCGCGAAAAATAGAGATTCTCTCAACGGGCGGAACCGCCAAGCTGCTGCGCGAAAACGGTGTCGCGGCGCGCGACGTTTCCGACTTCACCGGCTGGCCCGAAATGCTCGGCGGCCGCGTGAAGACGCTGCATCCCAAAGTGCACGGCGGCCTGCTCTTCCGCCGCAAGCATGCCGACGACCGGATGCAAGCGCAGGTACACGGCATTTCGCCAATCGATCTCGTCGTCGTGAATCTGTATCCGTTCGAGGCAACCGCCGCAAAGTCCGGGCTCAACGCCGAAGAACTCATCGAGAATATTGATATCGGTGGTCCCACGATGTTGCGCTCGGCGGCGAAGAATTTCGAGAGCGTGACAGTGGTGTGCGATCCCGCCGATTTCGAGCGCGTCGCGAAAGAAATCGAGGCCGCGGGAGACACGACGCTCGCAACTCGCCTGGAACTAGCGCGCAAAGTCTTTGCAACGACTTCGCGCTACGACGGAATGATCACCGTGGAATTGGAGCGCCTCGCTGCTAACGGGCACGTGGCGCTGCAAGCCAAAACTACACTGCCGGAGCGCGTGCATGTCGCGCTGCGCCGACAGCAGGAATTGCGCTACAGCGAAAATCCGCACCAAGCCGCCGCGCTGTACGTTACCGCGGGCCGCGCGCCGCAAGGATTGGCGGCGGCAAAGCAACTTCAGGGCAAAGAACTTTCCTACAACAATTTCGTGGACCTGGAAGCGGCCCGCAGCCTCGCTGCGGAATTCAAGAATCCGGCAGCGGTGATTATCAAACACAACAACCCTTGCGGGACGGCCGAACAGGCGTCGTTGCGCGATGCCTACTTGAAGGCGCTCGAGTGCGACCCGGTTTCCGCGTTTGGCGGCGTCCTGGCATTCAACCGCGAAGTGGACGCCGCCACGGCGGAAGAAGTGGCGAAGCTCTTTGTCGAATGCATCGCCGCGCCGGGATTTGCAGCCCGCGCCAAGGAAATCTTTGCAGCAAAGAAAAATCTGCGCTTGCTGGAGTTGCCTCCGGGCGGATTGCAGCCGGAGCGCGAGCTTCAGTTGAAGCGCATTCTCGGGGGAATGCTCGTGCAGCAGCCGGACTTGGGCGAACTCAACGACAGCGAACTGCGCACCGTAACAAAGCGCGTGCCGACAGCGGAAGAGATGCAAACGATGCGCTTCGCCTGGAAAGTGGTAAAGCATGTGAAGTCGAACGCCATCGTGTTTGCCAAAGACGGCGCGACCGTGGGCGTTGGGGCGGGCCAGATGAGCCGCGTAGACTCCGTGAAAATCGCGGTGATGAAAGCGCAATCGCCCCTCGCGGGAACGGTAGTAGCTTCCGATGCGTTCTTCCCGTTTCCCGATGGCGTTGAGGAAGCCGCGAAGAGCGGCGCGACCGCGGTGATTCAGCCCGGCGGTTCCGTGCGGGATCCCGACGTGATTGCCGCCGCGGACCGCCTGGGCCTCGCGATGGTTTTCACCGGCATGCGCCACTTCCTGCACTGAGAACCGGAGAAGCTGATTCCGTCCGGCCTGTGCCTCCCATTCCCTTCTACAACGAAGGACAGAGTGAGCATCTTCAACGTGGTTCTAGGCGCTTTGCGCGGTTAGCTCGGCGCCAAACCGGTCATGATGAGATGCAAAATAGGGCTTTGTGGCGTGGTTGGTTCTGCTAGCATGTCGCGGAAAGTTCGCCCGGAAGGAGGCAGAATGGCTACGCTTAAACGCATTGGACCGGGTTCGGCATTTAAGGTGGGTTTGGTTACGTACGGGATTATTGGTCTGGTTGTAGGCGCACGCGTCGCTTTCTTTTCCATGGTTGCGGGGTCGCTTGGGAGTTTGCCAGGATCGGAAGCCGGTGCTGGCGCGAAAGCGCTTGGATTAGGGATGGGACTGGGCGCGATTATTGTTGCGCCCATTGTGTACGGGATCCTCGGCGGAATCGGAGCACAGCGTTCATTTACAACCTTGTGGCCGGCTGGATCGGCGGGCTCGAAGTAGATATCGGCTAGCGTTCTGTGACCTTGCTCCTTGCCAGAACCGGGACGCGCTAAAGCGTGGCCCTCTATGGGGTTCTTACGCCACACATTTCTCGAGCGCGGAAATCTTCCTGGCTCTTTCAGCATCCAATGTGGCACAGAATAGCGGGGCACAAGTGCACGCAGTCGAGGAAGAAAAAGGATGGGATTGTTCGGGGATTTAGCAGACCGGGGGGAGCTGGAGAAGAAGGCGAAGGCGGAAGGGCGGCTGCCGCCGGGGCAGTCGCTGACGCTCAAGTGGCCGGTGCTGCATCCCGGGAGCGTGCCGAGGTTTGATGCGGCGAAGTGGGACTTCAAGATTTCGGGATTGGACTGTCGCGCTTTCAGACATGACAGAGCAAGTATCCCTTCCTTTTTCCGTCTAACGAATAGCTTGTCAGGACTCTCCTTTCCAACGTGACCAATCCGATTGCGAGTCGTCTTAGTCTTTAGCCAGTCCGTCCGGTTACGGAACAAAAGGCTGAGAATCACGTATTCACGAGTAATGATGACGGGGCATCTGGACGATTGGGCACAACGGGAGAGCCGACAGTGAACCTTGAGCGGAGGCATTTTTCATGAGCTTCGACCAATGGGTGGGGTCGTGGATTGGCGATTTCCGGTATGCCTTGCGGACGCTGCGGCGGAGCCCCGGTTTTGTGGCTGTAGCGGTGATGACGCTGGCGCTGGGAATCGGTGCGAACACCGCGATTTTTTCGCTGCTGGATCAAATCTTACTGCGGCTGCTGCCAGTGAAAAACCCGCAACAACTGGTTCTGCTTACGATGCGAGGGCACCATTACGGAAACAATTGGGGAGGGAACGCGATTTCGCACCCGATGTTCCGCGATTTTCAGGCGCACAACGAAGTGTTTTCGGGAATGTTCTGCCGCTTCCCGAGTCCGGTGAGCTTGACGTTTGGCGGGCAGTCGGAGCGGGTAAATGCGGAACTGGTTTCAGGGACGTACTTCAGCGTTCTTGGGGTGAAGACGATCCTGGGGCGCGCGTTCACGCCGGAGGATGATCGCCTTCCCAACGGGCATCCCTTGGTGATGCTGACGTACGATTATTGGAGGCAACGGTTCGGGGGAGATCCTGAAATTGTAGGGAAGAACTTGATCGTGAACGGCCACGATATGACCGTGGTGGGAGTGGTACAGCAGGGTTTTGACGGCGTGGAGCTGGGGTATCCCACCAAGGTCTTCATCCCCATCATGATGCAAGAACAAGTCCTTGTGGTGCCTATGAAAATGCTCACCGACCGCCGCAGCCGTTGGGTGAACGCGTTTGGGCGGCTGAAGCCGGGCGTATCCGTCACGCAGGCCAAATCGTCGTTGCAGCCGTTCATGCATGCGATGCTGGAAAGCGAAGTGAAGGAAGCGGCGTTTAATCACGCTTCGACTTACGATCGCGAGCAATTTCTGAAATGCTGGATTGATGTTTTGCCTGGATCGCAGGGCAGGTCGTACACGCGACGGGAGCTTTCGACGCCGCTTTGGGTGTTGATGGCGACGACGGGCATGGTGCTGCTGATTGCGTGCGCGAACCTGGCGAATCTCTTGCTGGCGCGAGCGACCGGCAGGCAGAAAGAGATTGCGGTGCGGCTCGCGATTGGGGCGAGCAGGGGGCGCATTGTTTCGCAGCTCTTGACGGAGACCCTTTCGCTTGCGGCGCTGGGCGGGCTGGTGGGGCTGGCGCTGGCTTTTTGGGCGGATAAGGCGCTGATGAGGATTTACTTGCCGTCCGACTCGACGGACCTGAATATTTCGACGCTGCCGGACTTGCGGATCCTGCTTTTTGCGTTAGGCGTGACGATTCTCACGGGAGTTTTGTTTGGTCTTGTGCCGGCTTTGCAGACAACGCGGCCGGATGTGGGGCGCGTGCTGAAAGATGAAGCGGGGGCGGTGGTTGGCGGTGGCCACGCGGGATTGCGGAAGACGCTGGTGGTGGCCCAAGTGGCGCTTTCGCTGCTGTTGCTCATTGGAGCGGGGCTGTTTCTTCGCAGCTTAAGGAACTTGAGCAACCTTGGACCAGGATTTCCGGCGGAACGGTTGGTGGGGTTCAACATCGATCCTTCGCTCGGCGGCTACACTCCGGAAAGGGCGAAAATTTATTACCAACAGTTGACCACCTCGCTGTGGGCGATTCCAGGAGTGCAATTCGTGGGTTTGGCCAGCATGCGGATTCTCGAAAACAACGAGTGGGACAGCAGCATGACGGTGGAAGGATACACGCCTGCGAAACCTGAGGACCGGGCGCAGCCCTATATGAATCAGATCAGCCCGGGGTATTTCGCCACGCTGGGCGTTCCCATTGTTGCCGGACGCGATTTTCGGCTGACCGATGATCACGAAATCAAAAAAGGCCCGGAGGATGATGACTGGACTCCCACGACGGTCATGATTAACGAGAAGTTTGCGAAGAGATTCTTTCCAGGAAGGAATCCGCTCGGGCTGCACATTGGTTTTGGAAGCGATCCGGGAACGCGCACGGACATGGAAGTTATCGGTGTGGTAAAGGACATCAAGTACACTAACTTGCGGGATGAAATTCCGGAGCAGGCCTTTATCCCGTACATGGGCAGCCATTTCCTGAGCGGCATGACGGTGTACCTGCGTACGGGGGTGGATCCGAGCTTGCTTATGCCGACGGTGCGGCAGAAAGTTCGCGAGCTTGACCCGAATCTTCCGATTTATCGTTTGCGCACGACCGAGACGCAGATCGCCAATTCGCTTACGACGGAACGCATGATTGCGAGCCTCTCAACGGTGTTTGGTTTTCTGGCAACGCTGCTGGCGGTGATTGGGCTTTATGGCGTGATGTCGTATACGGTGGCGCAGCGAACGCGAGAGATTGGGATTCGAATGGCGCTGGGCGCGGAGCAGGGAAATGTGGTGTGGATGGTGATGCGCGAAGTATTGCGGCTGATTGGCATCGGAGTAGTGGCGGGAATTCCGGCGGCACTGGCGCTGACGCGAGCGGTGCAGAGCCAACTTTTTGGGTTGACGGGACATGATCCGCGGACGCTGGCGATTGCCACGGTGGCGCTGACAGTGGTGGCGTGCGCCGCGGGATATATTCCGGCGCTGCGGGCGAGCCGACTGGATCCGATGAAGGCGCTGAGGTATGAGTGAGGTGGGAGAAAAAGGAGAAAGAGTGTTGAGAAATTGTTGTTCGCGGTGACCGTGCCTGTGTTTAAGTCAGCCAGAATCCCTCGCCGCGCTCGGGATGACCAACCGTGCAGAAAGCAGAAGGAAGCAGAGCTGACAGCTGACATCTCACAGCCGATAGGTTGAAGACGAAAAACAAAGAACTGAATACGCAGAGAAGAAGTCAAAGGGGCGAAAGTTGAAGAGTCGAAGAGAAAGACAGGACTTCAGAAAAAGGTTGAACGCCCCGACCGGCTCGCGGTAGAGGCCGGAGCGCAAAGGCACGGAGGGCGCAGAGAAGAGAAAACGCGGAACGCAGAAAACAGAAGAGCAGCCGACACTGACAACCAACAGATTGGAGATTCCGCAGAGGTATCTCGCCTTGTTCTACGTCGTTCGATAGCCTTCCAAGGCGTTTCTCTGAGCTACCCGTTTTCGACGCGCGCCTTTATGTCGGTGTACGCCGCATCGATGAGCCTGCTTAACGCGGCGGTGTTTGTGGCCGTCCCCGGTCTCAGCTTCACATGGCGCATGCACCTGCCGGTGCCTTGCAACAAACGGGCCGGATCCGGCAGCGCCGCGCCGTGAAAAAACCCTACGTTTACGTGCGAAGTGAACACATTGACGTAGCCGAAGGGCGCATCTCCCAGACAGGCAACCGGACAGCCGTCATGCAATAGCTCCCGGACCTCGTCCCCGCATTTTCGCATCACTTCAAACCACTGATAAGCAATGGCGCCCAATTCACCAGCATGCTCTTTCATCCACGCGTCGATGGCGGGATCCCGCTCGACGCCGCCGTTGAATCGCAGCAAGGCGGTTCGCATCGTCGCTCCACTTTCTGCTTTCGAGATTTGTGGTTACTTAGCACAAGAGGGCGTGGAGAGGAAGGCCCGCCTTCGCGGGGATTTACGTTCTTTGTTTTCCGCTGCGGCAGCAGTCGAATAAGGAACCCTCAACGAGAACAGAAAGTGAACAACGTAAAAAAGC
>Ga0126383_10002690_pt1 | contig 11540 bp, 10 predicted proteins | sample PanSoiMetPlot_35_FD_96882 | JGI IMG/M metagenome (GOLD analysis project Ga0126383, IMG submission 96882) | Tropical forest soil microbial communities from Panama - MetaG Plot_35 | ecosystem: Environmental > Terrestrial > Soil > Tropical forest > Bulk soil | place: Panama | collected 2016-02-17
CCTTGCCGTATTTGCGGCCGAATCGCGTGGTCCTAGACCAACTCTTCGAGCTCTGCGGAAACCTCGGCCGTGGTCGGTCTGGCCCCAGCCTCGGGCTCGAGGCACGCATCGATCGTTTGAGCCAGCCTGCGCGGCAGGCGCCGGTGCGTCGCGACCGGAGCAGCACGCGTCTCGAGCTGGGGATACTTCGTGTCTTTGTCGAGCGGGTAGAACGGGCGGGAACCGGTCGCCGCGGCATAGAGGACGGCCCCGATCCCCCAGACGTCCGCCGGCGGTCCCAGAACTCCCCCCCGAGCTTGCTCCGGTGAGAGGTACTGGCGGGTTCCGACGCCCGAGCTCGCCTTACCCTGCGGGCGGGCGACGCTGAGGTCGATCACCTTCGCGAGCCCGGCCTCGGAGATGATGTTCGCCGGCTTCAGGTCCAGATGGAGGACGCGGAAGGTGTGCAGGTATCTCATCGCCGAGCTGAGCTGGAGGCCGAGGTAGGCGACGTCGATCGTGGGGAGCCGTCGTGTGCGAGCTCCGAGCAGGTAGTCGAGCGTCGCACCTGTCAGAGCCTCGAGCGTCAAGACCGGATGGGGGCGCTCGATCAGCTCGTAGGCGCGGACGATGTGCGGATGCGTCAGCTGGAGGAGGAGTCGGCCCTCGCGCCGGAGGCGGCGACGCGCGTCTGCATCGTCGAGCCGGTCCGGGCGAACGACCTTCGCAACGCAGAGCGCATACCGTGCATCGCTCCAGACGTCGTAGACGTCCAGCGCTTTCCCCCGCCCGAGGTGGCGGAGCACGCGATAGCCGCGGGCGAGTCGCGTCCCCTCTGCGAGCGGCGGGGGCGCCTCGGGCGGGTCGCTCACGTCCCTTGGACGAGCGACAGGCCGGCCGGAGCGGGCGTCGCGACGCTCTGTCGTGCGCACAAGGACGCGTAGCTGTCGCTGCGGGCGAGCAACTCGGTGTGCGTGCCCTGCTCGACGACACGCCCTTCCTCGAGCATGACGACCTTGGTCGTCGCGCGGACAGTGACGAGATTGTGCGTGATCACGATCGTCGTGCGGTTGCGCATCAAGCGCTGAAGCGGCTCGAGGATTCGGTCCGCCGATTCGGCGTCGAGCCCCGTTGTGGGCTCGTCGAGGATCAGCACCGGCGCGTCACGGATCATCGCGCGTGCAATTGCGATTCTCTGCCGCTGCCCACCTGACAGACGTTGCCCTCGTTCGCCGATCACGCTGTCGTAGCCGTCGCCGAGTGATGAGATGAAGGTGTGTGCGTCAGCCGCTCGCGCGGCTCGCTCGACGTCCGCGGGAGTCGCTCCGCTTCGCCCATACGCGATGTTCTCGTAGATCGTGCCGTCGAAGACGAGGTTCTCCTGGAGCAGCAGAGCGATGTTTGCGCGGAGGGACGCCAGCGAGAGCGAGCGCAGGTCGATTCCGTCGAAACGGATCGTCCCATCGAGCGGGTCGTAGAAGCGCAACAGGAGCTTTGCGATCGTCGTCTTTCCGGCGCCGCTGCGCCCCACGAGTGCAATCGTCTCTCCGGGCTCGATGCGCAACGACACGTCCGAGAGCGCAGCACGGCGGCGCCCCGGATAGCGAAATGACACATGGTCGAATTCGAGAGCTCCCCGAACCCGGCGCAAGGTTCGAGCGTCCTCCCGGTCGACGACCGAGGGCTGCTCGTCGAGCAGTTCGATGATTCGCTCGGCGCCTGCGACGGCCGCGAAGACCGAATTGCCCGTTCGGCCGAGGCCGCGGATCGGGCCGTAGAGGTTGCCGAGGTACGTCAGAAAGACGAGGAGGCCGCCGAGGGTCAGTTTTCCCTGGTGCAACTGCCACGTCCCGACTCCAATCACTGTCAGACCACCCGCGAGCCGCAAGAGATCCACCGCCGGCGAGAAGAGCGCCTTGATTCGGGTCGATGCAAGCTCCGCGTCGTACACGGCGACGTTCTCGTGATCGAAACGGCCGACTTCGGTTTCCTGGCGGTTGTAAGCCTGCACGAGCTGCACGTTCGCCAGGCTCTCCTCGGCGACAGCAGTCATCGCGCCGCTCCGCCGCCGTTTCTCTCGCGAAGCGTTCTTGATCCGCGCGGTAAAGTGGCGCGTCGCAAGGGCCGCCAGGGGCGTGACGACGAATGCGGTCAGCGCGAGCTCCCAGCTCAGGTAGACCAGTAGGCTGGCGAAGATCAGAATCTGCACGACGTAGGCGAGCGACTGAGCCACGCCCGAGAGCACGAACGTCTCGATCGCGGCAATGTCGCTCGTCAACCGCGACAGCAGGTCACCGAGACGCCGGCGCCCGAAGAAGTCCGGTGAGAGACCGTGTAGATGACGAAAGAGCCGTAGCCGGAGGGAGCGAACGAACCCCTCGCCGATCCAGGTCGAGAGGTAGTCGTCGGCGTACGAGACGACCCCCCCGCACAGGGTCAGGGCGAGATAGACGCCTGCAATCCAGACGAACGGCCCGAAGTCGCGCGGGACGATCACGTCGTCGATCAGCAGCTTGAACATCCAGATCTGCGCCGCTTCGATCGCGGGCGCGATCACGATGAGGGCGACGTCGACGGCGAGCCAGCGCCGAAACGGCCGCGCGTACGGCCAGAATGTCCGAAGGATCGTCTTCACGGGGACGCTGGGAGCGTGATCGACGAGCCCAGGCCCTCCTCCTGCGCCAGGAATGGCGCGGCCCCAACGATGCCAGCGGGGCCACGCCATTCCCGCTTGCCCTACCGGCCTAGCTAGAGGACGAGCTCGAGCTCGAGCTCGAGCTGCCGCCAGGGTGCGGTGCGGGCGGGGGCGGAGGATGATGCTTCGCCGACTCGTGCCGGCGGAACCCCGTCTTCCGCAGTGTCCGGCGTTTCGCCACAACCTCCTCCTTCCGGACGTTGCCCAACGGGTCAATGCTAAGACGACTGCTGTGCAAACACACCTGGACAGCTGGGTAGGAATTGCCCACTACTCACCGAGCCGTGACTCGTATGAGTGATTTTCGGGCTCCCACAGACTGCGGCGAAAGGGGAATGGAGTGGGACGACTTCTGCGGAGCGTGGCGCTGATCGCAGCCATCGGTTCGGTCGCAGCCTTTCTGACCAGGGCGCTTGCCCTCGCGGACGACGACGGCCAACTCGTCGACATCAGCCATCAGGTGGCGGACCTGCAGAAGAAGCTCGACGAGCTTCACGCGAAAGGGCAGGCGGCCAGGACCGGCAAGCTCGCCGACGCCGCCGACTGCAGCTTCGGTGCTCCGAGTCAGGTCTTTCTGCCCTGGGGCGATCCGTCCACCTACAGCCTCGCCCCACAGGGCGACGTCTCAGACACGAGCGGCTGGTCGCTGAAAAACGTCACCGTCTCGTTCGACCATGACCCATTTCACGCCCGGCGCCGGCTCGCTGCTGCTCGCCAAGGGCGACTCCGAGGCGGTGACGCCGGTCATGTGCGTCAGCGTCGACAACCCGAGCCTGCGCTTGTTCCTGGCGGATCGGGGCGGCAACGGCAAGGCGAACCTCCAGGTGAAAGTGATCTACGAGGGGCTCGACGGGCACGTCCGGAACCTTCCAGTGGCCAACCTGAGAGTGGACGACCAGTGGCAGCCGTCGGTTGTAATACCGATCGGTGTCAACCTGCTCGCGGCTGCTTCGGCGAACGGCTGGACGCCTGTCGCGTTCGACTTCAAGGTTCACGGGCTCCAGAAGGACGAGACCTTCGCGCTCGACGGCGTGTACGTCGACCCCTGGGCGTCGCGCAACTAGTCGATCCGCTCGAGCAGCCCGTCCCTCGCGGCATACCGCGTGACCGTGCAGTTCGGGACGCCGGGGATCGACCGGTGGTCGCGGACGTAGTCGAGCCCGCCGGCGAGCGCATGGATGACGCGGATCGAGCCGCCGTGTCCCACGATCAGCACCGTCTCGTCGGGGTATCGCGTCAGCGTTTCGGCGAGGAAGCTGTGGACGCGGGCGGCGAAATCGGCGAACGGCTCGGCATCGTCTGCGCCGGGGCCGTCGCCGGCCAGCCACCGGGCGTGCGCCGCCGCGAAGGCGGTCTCGATCTCGGGCGCCGTCTTTCCTTCCCACGCGCCGAACGAGCGCTCGCGTAGCCGCGGGTCGATGCGCACGTTGAGCTCGAGGCGCGCGGCGAGGATGTCGGCGGTTTCGCGTGCACGAGCCAGATCGCTCGAGTAGACGACATCGATGCCGTCCAACTCGGCCGCCAGCCGCGCCGCCTGTTCGCGTCCGACGTCGTTCAAGTGCGTGTCCGAATGGCCCTGCCAGCGGCCGTCGCGGTTCCAGTCGGTTTCGCCGTGGCGGACGAGGAGGAGCTTGGTCACGAGACGCACTAGGCTAGCCGTCCCATGGACCTGGGCCTTCGCGACCGCGTTTGCCTCGTCACCGGCTCGACCGCTGGGATCGGGCTCGAGACTGCGCGGCTGCTCGTGGCAGAGGGGGCGCGCGTCATCGTCACGGGCCGCGACCGCGAACGCGTTGAGCAAGCGAAGCAGGAGGTCGGCGCGGCGGCCGGCGTCGTCGCGGATCTCGCAACCGCGGACGGCGCCGCGCGCTTGTTCGAGGAGGCGGACCCGGTCGAATGCTTGGTGAACAACGTGGGGGATGCGTACCAGGTCGCGCTCGAGGACGTGACGGACGAGCAGTGGGACGCGATGTGGCAGCTCAACGTGATGAGCTACATCCGCTGCATCCGAGCTGTCTTGCCTGCGATGCGCGCCGCGGGCCGCGGAGTCATCGTCAACGTGTCGTCAACCGCGGGGAAGCGCCCGTCCGCGGGAATGCCGAACTATTCAGTGACGAAAGCCGCAGTGCTGTCCCTCTCCAGGCTCGTCGCCGACCTGTACGCGAAGGACGGGATCCGTTGCAACGCTGTTGCCCCAGGCCCGACCGCGACCGGCGCGTGGCTCGACGAGGGCGGCCTCGCCGATCAGCAGGCGGCACGCACTAATAAGACGCGTCTACAAGTTCTCCAAGCGGTTGGCAAAGGGCGCCCGCTCGGCCGCCTGGCCGAGCCGGAGGAGATCGCGGCCGTCATCTGCTTTCTGTGCTCCGAGCGGTCGTCCTACGTGACCGGCTCGGCATGGAGCGCGGACGGCGGAACCGTCCCGATCATCATCTAGCCTGAACCGCATGGCGGAAGTTGCCGGAACGGTGGCGGGCGCCTTCGAGGCGCAGGTGCGCGAGCACGAGGAGCTGTGGCTCTCGCCGCTCGCGGTGCGCTCGTACGAAACGCGCGGCCGGCTCCGCGAGGAAGACGACTGCCGCCTGCGGACGCCGTTTCAGCGCGACCGCGACCGCATCCTGCATTCGAAGCCGTTCCGCCGCCTCAAGGGGAAGACGCAGGTCTTCATCGACCCGGCCGGCGACCACTACCGCACACGCATGACCCACACGCTCGAGACGACCGCGATCGCAAGGGGCGTAGCGCGGGCGCTGCGGCTGAACGAAGACCTCGTCGAAGCGATCGGCCTCGGCCACGACATGGGCCATCCGCCGTTCGGGCACGCGGGTGAGGAGGCGCTCGACGAGGCGCTGCAGGAACACTTCGGCCGGCGCTTCCGCCACAACGAGCACTCGCTCCAGATCGCGGAGTCGCTCAACCTCACTGCCGAAGTGCGCGACGGGATCCTCACGCACACCGGCGAGCAGCTCCCAGCGACACTCGAGGGGAAGATCGTCCGGATCGTCGACCGTGTCGCGTACATCAACCACGACATCGACGACGCCGTGCGCTTCGGGCTCCTGGACCCCGCCGAGCTCCCGCAGGACGAGGTCGCGCTGCTCGGCGACCACGGCTCCGACCGGATCGACGCGCTCGTGCACGACCTCGTCGAAAACTCGCAGCGGGCGGGCGACATCGCGCAGAGCCCCGAGATCGGCGGCGCGATGCTTGCGCTGCGCTCGTTCATGTTCGATCACGTTTATCTCGGGCCGCATGCGCGGCTCGAGCAGGAACGCGCCCGGGCCGCGATTCGCCGAATCTTCGACCACCTTGTCGCCGGCGGCGAGGAGCCGGAGCAGATCGTCGACTTCATCGCCGGGATGACCGACCGCTTCGCACTCACGTACGTCGCGGAGCTCGGCTGATGGCACGCATCAAGGACGCGTCCGTCGAGGACGTCAAGGCCGCCGCCGATATCGTCGCCGTGATCGAGGGCCGAACCCAGCTACGGAAGTCCGGCCCGCGCTACGTCGCCCGCTGTCCGTTCCACGAGGAGCGAACGCCGAGCTTCTCCGTCAACCCCGTCGAGAAGTTCTACTACTGCTTCGGCTGCGGCGCGAAGGGCGACGTCATCACCTTTGTGCGCGAGACGGAACAGCTCGACTTCGCCGACGCGGTCGAATGGCTTGCCGATCGCTTCAACGTGCAGATCGACTACGAGGAGACGACGCCGCAACAGGATGCGCGGCGTCGCCGCCGCGAGCGTCTGTTCGAGCTGCTCGACGCCGCCGCCACGTTCTACGAGCGCTACCTCTGGGACTCGCAGGCCGGTTCGCTCGCGCGCGACTACCTCGCGGGCCGCGGGCTGAAGGAAGAGGTGTGCCGCGAGTACCGGCTGGGGCTCGCGCTCGGCGGCAACCGGCTCATGCGCAAGGCGCTCGAGCGCGGCTTCACGCGCGACGAGCTCGCGGCCGCGGGCCTCGTCAACCGGCGCGGCAACGATTATTTCGCGGGGCGGTTGCTCTTCCCGCTCGCAGACGCGCGCGGCCGTGTGCTCGGCTTCCAGGCGCGCAAGTTGCGCGAGGACGATCCGCTACGTGCCAAGTACGTCAACTCGCCCGAGGGTGAGCTCTTCCGCAAGGGCGATCTCCTTTACGGGCTCGACCGCGCGCGAGCTGCGATCGCGAAGCAGGAACGAGCGGTGGTCGTCGAAGGGAACACCGACGTGCTCGCGCTGCGGCAAGCCGGCGTCGAGCCGGTCGTCGCGTCGATGGGCACGGCGCTCACGGACCGGCAGCTCAAGGAGCTCGGCCGGCTGACGACGCGACTCTGGCTGTGTTTCGACGGCGACGCTGCGGGCGAAGCGGCGACGCTCCGCGGCATGGAGTTGGCGGCGGCGCAAGGTCTCGAGGTGCACGTCGTCGCGCTTCCGCCCGGATTGGATCCGGCCGATCTCGCCGGCGGCTTCGAGCAGCGGCTCGGCGCCGCCGAGAGCTACTTGCTCTACCGGACGCGCATCGAGATCGAGCGCGCGGCGGACCGGCAGGAAGCGTTCGTGCGCGTGCGCGAGGTATTGGCGCGCTTCGAAGACTCGCCGCAGCGCCAGGACGCGATTCGCTTTGCCGCCGACAAGCTCGATCTCCCGAGGGAGACGCAGGCAGGCCTCGCGCCGCGCATCGCCGCGCCGTCGACCGGGCAGGTGTCGCCTCGGCTCCTCGACGCCGGCGCCCGCCTCGAGCGCAACGCCCTTGCCGGGGTGACCGCGCACCGGTCGCTCGTGCCGGTCCTGGCAGAGCTCGGTCCCGAGCACTTCGACTCGGAAGACCATCGCCGCCTGCGCGATCAGCTCGTCAGCGGCGGAGAGCTCGACCCGGAGCTCGACGCGCGGGCAGCGGCCGAGGGGATCGACGAGCGAACCGGCGAAGAGCTACTGCTGCGCCTCCGCGAACGGCTCATCCGGCGCGAGCTCGCGGACGCCGATCCGGCGCGCACTCTCGAGCTTCAGGCGACGCTCGCCCGGATCCGGGACGCGATCGAGCAACTGGCTTCAGCACAGCCGATTTCCCACTGAGCGACACTGGTTACCACCGTCGCCAATGCGCACTGAAGACGAGGTTTAGCAGGGCTTCTGCGGCGCAAGGGGTTGTCGGTCGCGGATTTGGCGGGAGAGCTCGGCGTCACGCGGCAACATGGTCACCGGTTGCTGACCGGGCGCCGGGCGGCCGAGACGCAGCGGGCGGAGCTCGAGACAGCGCTCGGACTCGGACGCACGAGCGGCGGCCCTCCGCTGCACGCGATCGGCGAGCTCGACGACGACGGCGAGCTCGACCTCGTTCCCGCGGGCGACACGCAGCCGTTGTTCGCCGCCCGCGACCTGGCGGCGCGTGTCGCCAAGGAGCTCGAGTCCGCCTCCGCCCACGTCTGCGTGCTGCCCCCGTATGGCCGACGTACGCGTGGCGAACCCTCGTCTGGTTTCACGCTGCGTGGGGCGCCGCGCCGGAGCCGCGGAAAGTCTTCGTCGTCGACGGAAGCGACGACGAGCTGGCGCTCGACGCTCTCCTCCAGGAGATTCGGAGCGGCCTCGAGGCGACGCTCCGCGCGCGGGCGCTCGCGCATGACGAGGGCTTTTTGCGGGAAGTCGACTCCCGCCTCAACGGCTACACTGACGCGCGCCTTCCCCAGTAGCTCAATTGGCAGAGCATCCGGCTGTTAACCGGAGGGTTGTTGGTTCGAGTCCAACCTGGGGAGCCTGACAGTTCCTGCGTGATGCGGAAAAGCGGTCGACCCACGCACTCGTGAGTGGGTCTTCCTCTCGCGAGGTATTGCCGCAGCCGGTCTGCGCACCGATCGATGACGGACTCCGGTCGGGCGCCGCCCGGACATTTCGTCCGACGGGGAAATGCCGCCAAACGATTTAGGAAGAGGTCCACCGCATGCGGAGCGTCGTGATGCCGCCGCTCGGCGTGGTGAAGTACTTCGAGGTCGCGAGGAGGCGGCGGCGGCTCGGCCAGTACCGATTCGGCCTCCGACGCCATGAGGCCATCCGGGTCATGGCCGCGTCGCGAGTTACCCAAACGGGAGGTCGTAGAGGGCGACCGCCCTCGAGGCGCTCCGCCCGGCTCCGTAGTTTCTTGACCGGTGCAGGCCTTTCTGCGTTGAATACCGCATGCTCCTGCGGGAGGTCGAGTACGCTCGTCCGGCGAGCGTCGAGGAAGCCGTGCGCTTTCTTTCGGAGCACGACGGTGCGCGCGTCCTCGCCGGCGGGCAGACGCTGATCAACGTGATGAAGGCGCGGGTGGCGTCGCCCGACCTGCTCGTCGACCTCAACGGGCTCGACGAGCTGAAAAGCATCGACCTCGCGGCCGACGGCACGCTCTCGCTCGGATCGATGGTCACATACTCGGAGCTGATCGCCTCCGCGGAGGCCCGCGCGCGGCCGATCCTCGGCGAGGTCTGCGCGCAGATCGGAGACGTGCAGGTGCGAAACCGGGGCACCGTCGGCGGCAATGTCTGCTCGAACGACCCGACGAACCACTTGCCGCCGCTGATGGTCGCTCTCGGCGCGACAATGCACATCACCGGGCCGAACGGCGATCGGACCGTCCCTGCGGAGGAGTTCTTCCTCGGCGTCTACATGACCGCCGCCGGACCGGGAGAGCTTCTCACGAAGATCACGGTCCCGCCCGGGAAGAGCGACGGCTTCGCCTCCGTCACGATCGGCAAGGACGGCACGTGCATCGTGAACGCCGCCGCATCGGTGAACGGTGGCATCCGCGTCGCCATTGGCTGCGTCGAAGCGGTGCCCATGCTGCTGAAGGCCGACTCTGCCGACGCAGTTCGCGCCGCCGTGCAGAACGCGAACTTCGACCCGCCGTCGGACGTCCATGCCTCCGCCGACTACCGCCGACACCTCGCCGGGGTCGTCGCAGCGCGGGCGACGGCGCAAGCGCAGGGGAAGAGCTGATGGACATCGACGTCACCGTCAACGGCGAGCGCTACGAACGAAACGTCGAGCCGCGCAAGCTGCTGATCCACTTCCTCCGTGACGACCTCGACCTCACCGGCAGCCACGTCGGCTGCGACACCGGCAACTGCGGCGCGTGCTCCGTCATCGTCGACGGCGTGCTGGTCAAGAGCTGCATGATGCTCGCCGTGCAAGCCGACGGCTCGACAGTCGAGACGGTGGAAGGGCTCGCGCAAGACGGTGAGCTCGCCGGACTGCAGCAGGCATTCTCCGACCACCATGCACTCCAGTGCGGCTACTGCACGCCCGGGATGCTGATGAGCGCGACCGCGCTCCTCCGCCTGAACTCGCACCCGAGCGAGGACGAGATCCGTAAGGGGATCCAGGGCAACATCTGCCGCTGCACGGGCTACGTCAACATCGTCGAAGCGATCAAGGCGGCCGCCGAGTGACCGAGACCACCGTCACTCCCGAGCGACCACTCGTCGTCGAGGAAGGAGAGACCCGCCCCGGCTTCATCGGGCAGAACATCCCGCGCAAGGAGGACAAGCGCCTCGTCCAGGGCGAGGGCGTGTTCTTCGACGACGTCAAACGGCACGAGATGGGATTCGTGCACTTCGTGCGCTCGCCCTACGCGCACGCGCGGATCAAATCCGTCGACGTCTCGAAGGCGCTCGAGCTCGACGGCGTCTACGGCACACTCACCGGCGACGAGGTCGCGATCCTGACCGACCCGTTCTTCGAGCTGTCGACGCCGCCCGGCGCGAACATCAGGGACTACGCGCTCGCGGTCGGCAAGGTGCGGCACGTCGGCGACCCCGTCGCCGCCGTCGTTGCGCGGACGCGTGAGCTCGCGCGAGATGCGGCCGAGCTGGTGGAGGTCGACTACGAGCCGCTGCCGATCGTGCTCGACGGCGAGGAGGCGCTTACCGACCAGGTCGTCCTGCACGACGACGCCGGCTCGAACACCGTCTGGTCGGGGGTCTTCGACTGGGGGGACTTCGACGCCGCCCTGGCCGACGCTGACCATGTCATCCGGCTCGAGCGCCTGCACTTCGACCGCTTCTCGTCGACTCCCCTCGAGTGCTCGGGGTGCCTCGTCGAGTACAACCGCGGCACGGGCCAGTGGACGATCTACGGCAACCACCAGATGCCCGGTGTCGGCGCGATCTGGATGGCGCCCGCCCTGCGCGTTGGCGTCGACAAGCTCCGGTTCGTCAGCCAGGACATCGGCGGCGGCTTCGGCAACAAGATCACGCTGCACCCGCCGTTCACCGCCTGCTGCCTGCTCGCGCGCAAGCTCAACCGCCCCGTCCAGTGGACGGAGTGGCGGACCGACCAGCACACCGCCAACACGCACGGCAACGAGCGCACGTTCCTGGACATCACCGTTCCCGTGAAGAGGGACGGCACCATGCTCGGCTTCTCGGTCAAGGCGATCGACGACTGTGGCGCGTTCCCGCGCTACGAACCGCTCGGTTGCATCATCTGGGCGCAGGTGACGCCAGGCTGCTACCGGTGGCGGAACGTCCGCGTCGACTTCACCCAGGTCTGCACCAACAAGTCGCCGGTCGCGCCGAACCGCGGCTACTCGCGCATGCAGCACCTCTGGCTGACCGAGCGCATCGTCGACATCGTCGCCGGCGAGCTCGGGCTCGATCCCGTCGACGTGCGCAAGAAGAACTACGTCAAGCGCGAGGAGTTCCCGTACACGACGCCGAACGGCTGCGTCTACGACTCCGGCGACTACGCCCGCTGCCTCGACATTGCGCTCGAGCTGATCGGCTACGACTCGATCGAGGAGAGGCGGCGCGACGCCGAGTCACGCGGCAAGCTGCTGGGAATCGGCATCGGCTCGACGCTCGACTCGGGCACGAACAACTTCGGCCAGTCGATGATCCTCAACCCGGAGCTGCAGTTCTC
>Ga0126383_10002692_pt1 | contig 11534 bp, 16 predicted proteins | sample PanSoiMetPlot_35_FD_96882 | JGI IMG/M metagenome (GOLD analysis project Ga0126383, IMG submission 96882) | Tropical forest soil microbial communities from Panama - MetaG Plot_35 | ecosystem: Environmental > Terrestrial > Soil > Tropical forest > Bulk soil | place: Panama | collected 2016-02-17
AAAAGGGTGGAGAACGTCAGATGAGCTATTTAACGCAATTTGCGAACCAGCGGCCAATGCTTCGCATTACGGCCGAGGTCGTTCTCTCATTTTGTTGCGCCGCGCCATTGGTGTTGGCGTTAACGTATGGCGTACACTCAATTATACATTGAGCGATGTGCTATACATTGAGCGATGTGCTCACCACGCGAAAAGCGTCACCACGGTGGTAAGGGTGAGCATTACGGCTACTGTGCCAAACAACGTTATGGGTGGAATTAGACTGCGCCACATGAGCCCGTCCCCCGACTTGCTCGAACCAGATGAAGTTTACCACACCTATCGAAAACGGCGACCCCAAAAATGCAATCAGCGGGGGTGAGTTCCATCGGCCGCAGTCGCTTGCGTGTCGGAACTAAAAACAGCGCGCCACGTTGAAGGGCATTGCATCGACGCTTCCGGCCCCTGGAAACGGGGGCCATTATCTTCTTCTGCAACAGCAACCACTCATTGGCGCTGCTTAAGTATGCCGACGACACACGGCTTTTTGACCGAACGGCGCCTCGTGTCGTCGCGTTTTCCCAAGTAGGCGGGCCGGCGAACAACGCTACGCGCCGGTCGTGCCGGTGCCCCCGGACCGGTCCCCTAACCCCCAGCCCCCAAGGTTCGGGGGCACATAACAACTCGGTTCTCGCCGCTAATCGGCCAGATTTTGCGTCCAGTACCGCGGCGTCGGTGTGTTCGGGGATAATCGAAATGCGTGAGTACAGTGAGTATGTGGTTTGCCCATGCTGCGGCGAGACTATGCGGCTTGCACGGACAGTAACCCACGCGAACTTGCCTGCGATGGAGACATTTGAATGTAAGCCGTGCGGCCTTGCCGTCGATGCGGAAGCGGTGAGCGGAAGTCACGCTCTAATCGAAAAACGTTACCTCTATTAAAGCCTACTCGCCCAATACTTGCCGTCAACATTCCTCGCGCATTTCGTCAGCGATACTCATTTGCGACAGACGCACCAACTCAGCAAACGGTGCGTTAGGCCTGCATGATCGGCATGAGAGCGCAGGAATAAGACATCGTGCGTGGCGCAAATGGTCAGGCCTTGGGTTTGACATCGGACGCGGCGATTTCAATATTCCTAATTGAGTCGCGGCGCTTGGCTGGGCCGCTTCCTACAGAGCGGCGATGTAAAAAGTGCAAAATTGGGGACAACCTGGAGTGCGTCACACTCTGGGCCTCACAAAATCAATGCGCTGTGACACACAGTTCATGCGTGCCGATTCGGTGAGATTCGGCGGGGCAATCTGGAAATATAAAAATGATTCCGGCGGCAGAATACCGAGCGTGGGCCGAAGAATCTTTAGAATGCGCGCAAAACGCTGACAATGAAAGCTCGCGTGAGGCATACATTAAATTTGCTGAGACTTGGCTTGAATCGGCTTTACGGGCTGAGCGCCTCGCCGCTTTACTTGAGCGCTCTTCTAAAGAGCCGACGCCTACGACTAATTATGAGTGGGTGCTGCCCCCGTTTGGAGAATGGCGGTACAAGGGCACTTCACTCAAATGAGAATGCGTTTCGACCGATTTCGCTCGCTGCTGAGCAAAGACGAGGCGCGGCGGATTGTGAGCAATATCGCCAAGCTGCCCCGAGCTACTAAGCCGCCGTCAGACGTCTTATCGGCATCATTGGCTTTAGTGGCGCTCTGCAAATAGCCGACCGGGGTTTTACGACAGTCGTCGGGTTGTCGGATACTGCGGATGCGCGAGTTGGGCCGGAGCCGCAGGTGCCGCCCGGTGCAGCGGCTTATGGCACGTATAACTACTATCAGGGTCGTCGGGCGTGTGGGTGCGCTCCCTATCCACCGTGCTACTGAAAAGTAGTTCGAGCCACACATCAGCAACGAAAATGGCCCACGGGTGTAAAACCCGTGGGCATGTTGCTTTTGCTGAAGCAATAGCTCCGGCACGAGACGATGAATGTCCGCTATTGGGGGTAAAGCGGACATTACGAGGACGTGCTATTGATCATTACGTCGCTTCCCGCCTCCTTGGTCTGCCAAAACTTGTTCAATAACTCCGTGTGGACCTGTCACACGCGTTACATTATCCGTTGGGGATGATTGTATGACCGATGGTTTATTGCGCCGGCTCCTACCGAACTAATCACCGCGATCCTCGTTAATTTTCGGACGATTCATCACTACGCACTCGGCTATTGGGTGCTACCGGTATGGCCGCTAAAGACACGACATGCGCGCCTACACATAAAGAAGAGAAGAGATGTCGTAGCTGCCATCCACATGACCGGCGCTGCCATTGGCAAAGTGTGGCCGCAGCCGGACTGAAGAGGGATCGTTCGTTGAGTAGGCTCTTCATGGCGCTAGGGAAAACGACAGCATTCCAGTCGCGCGCGTTTGCGATCATGCTTGTGGTCATGGCGAGTTCTGTGGCGTGCGGACCAGCCTCGGCCCAATATTACTGGAGCGATCGCTCCTCAGGCGGCTGGGGTGGTTGGGGTTGGGGTGGTCGCTCGTCGGGCGGCTGGGGAGACCGCTATCCCTCGGATCGCTATTATCGGCGATCGCCCCGCCGCGATTTTCTTTCTCCGTTCTCCGGTGAGCGCCGCAATCGTCCAGCGCTAACCGCCGATTACTCGAAAGCGCCGTCGCCGCGTAAATTGGAAACGCCGCCGAGCCAAACAGCAGTGGTCATCGGCGATTCGATGGCCGATTGGCTGGGCTATGGATTGGATGAAAGCTACGCCGAGCAACCGGAAATTGGCGTCGAGCGCAAAATCCGCCGGACGTCAGGACTGGTTCGTTACGATGCGAAGAACGAGGCGCTGGATTGGCCACAAGCGGCCAAGGATGCATTGTCGAACGCAAAACCGAATGCCATCGTGGTTATGCTGGGGCTAAACGACAGGGTGCCGCTGAGTGAGAAAGCTCCAGCACAGCCGAAGCGAAATGGTGAACCGGCCCAAGGAGCAAATCAGTCGGCGGGCCAGGCTTCGCAGGATAAAGCCGCGCCAGCGGCGGACGCTGAGGCGCAGCCGCAAACTGCCGGGCAAACCGCGTCGCAACACTTAATTTCGATTGGTCCTTACGATTTCCACACCGAGCAGTGGTCGGCACTCTACGCCAAGCGCGTTGACGCAATGATTGCGGCGCTCAAGAGCAAGGGCGTACCGGTTATTTGGGTAGGGTTGCCGGCAATTCGTGGCACCAAGGCAACCAGCGATGTGAGCTATCTAGATGAGCTTTATCGCGAGCGGGCTGAGAGAGCCGGAATTATTTATGTCGATATTTGGGACGGCTTTGTTGATGAAGATGGCGATTTCGCTATGCAGGGGCCTGATTTCGAGGGTCAAACCCGGCGGCTGCGCACTGCCGACGGCGTGTATTTCACCAAGGCCGGGGCGATAAAAATCGCAAGCTATGTTGACCGCGAACTCCGACGGGTGATGCCAAGCTCTGTGGCGCCGGTGGCGCTGCCTGGTCCGGAAAAGACGCCGAAATCGGGACCAGCCGGTGCAAGGCCCGATGTCGGTCCAGTATTGCCGTTAACTGCAAGCAGCGGCAAGAAAGGCGGCGAGCTCCTCGGGGCGTCACCAGGGACGATATCCGACCCGATCGCGGCGAAAGTTTTGAGCCGCGGTGAAAGTTTGACAGCACCCGCCGGCCGCGCCGATGATTTTTCATGGCCACGCCCAGGCGGCGATGCGAGTGTGATGCCTGACGTTTCGCCTGAACCCGTCGCAGTGGCGCCGGACACGCCCGAAAAACTAAGCACCGCGGCTAAGGGCGATGGCAAAAACCAAGCGGACGCCAAGAAGAATGCGAAGGAGAAAGCCGCAACCCATTCGCGCGCCAGCGCGCAGCTCGTACCGCACCAATATTATAACTACTACACTGGGCGCAAGTACCGCGGACATCGCTAGGTTGGCAACATCGCTGGTAATCTTTGCAAACCAAAGCGGCAACGGCTGAACTAAAAGAATGGGGGTAAAGCGGACATCACACAGACGTCCGAGAATGTCCACTTAAGTGGATCGAATTTCTTCCCAGAATTTGTGGGCGAGCCCTACCGGCAGAACTACAGCTCATGCTTCGTCGACGTGAGGCGGCTTCTTGCCGATATCAGGCGGCGCGCCAAGCGTTGTGGCTTGATCTCTGTACTCAACAGCCACGCGCCACGCCTCTCGCGCTGCATCTTTCATCGTGCTTGTGCGTGCTTGATTAGCGCAAAAAGCGCCAACTTGACCAGCGCATCGTAGTTCTTCTGCATGCCCCCCCGACGGACAATGCTTGCACCGAATCCGCGCTCGAAATGTAATCTAAATCAGGGCGAAGTGTGATCCCATTGCCCCCTCGCCGTTTGCCGCCACCCTGGTTAGTCGAAGAACCGTCCGCCTGTTACCGCCCCCGCTTGTTTTAATCCGTCTGGTGGCAATTTTTATCGAACTAATGATCGCAATGCTCGTTACGCTTGCGGACGCAAAGCGTCCGCACAGCACAGGGAGAATGCAATGAAGAAAGTTCTCGTTCTTAGTGCGCTGCTTTGGGGCGGAGCTTCATTGGCAGTGGCACAGAACGGCTCCGCGACTGGCGGCCAAGCACCGGTAGCTGGTAGCGCGGCCAGCAATTCCGCAGTGTCCGGCACCGCACCGGCGCGAACTGCCCGTCATCGCGGGACACGGCACCACAGAATGTACATGATGACGGTGAACCGCACCCATAAAGGTTCAAAATTGACGCCCGACAGTAATGCCAAGCCGCTGAGCGAATGGCTTCATCGACCTTAGGTCCAGCCTGCAGACGGACCAGGAAGTAGCCTGACTCCACGAACTGATGACCGAGCGCTGTGGACCCAACGCCCTCATTGCTGTCGTTCGGGGAAGCCATCGAGCTAGTACGCCAGCGCCTTAATGCAAGCAGCGCAAGAGCTGCGGCAGTCGTTCGCGAAGCGCTTAAGTCGGGCGAGCTCCACATCACCAGAGATGACCACATCGACCCGGTCAGCGGCTCGCTATTTGCGATCGTCGAAGAGGATTTTCTCAACTGGCTTAATCGCCAGGTCGCGACCACGCTGCAAGCTACGCCCAAGCAACCAGATCGCGAGCGGGTAAGGCGGGCTGCTATTGAATTGTGGGGCACAGCCGGACCGCCTGACCATCTGTCGAATTTGTCGATCTGTCGTGAAGTGACCCAATGGTTGAAGAAGAACGGTCAAACGGAGGACATTAGCGACGGTAAGATCCTTCGCGCTGTCGACCGAAAATAACAACACGAACCGCTCGCCGCCCGGGTCTGCCGTTGTCAATCCCTTATCTGAACAGGCGTGGGCGTTTTCTTGTTCGACGCGACGGGTGCCGGTGCAATTTCCGACAGTTCTTGATTCGACGCGACGGCTGCGGATGCCCGTTCCGCCTGCCGCGGCCGCGGCAATGGTGGCGAATGACTGACGACCCGACTGTGTTTAGCGCCGGTGTCACCGATGCGATCCAACCACGTAGTAAGGTCATGCACAAACATAGACAGGCGTGACGGTGCTTCAGTCGACGCTGGTGGCGCCTGCGCGTGGGCCAGCGTATAGCCCGACAGCAGGAAGACGAGAGAGAAGCTAGTGGTTCTTAATATTCTTAGTTTCATCATAATCGCATCCCCAGCAGCGTGCAGCTAAGACCTTCACTCGGAACTGGGGCGATGCCTAGGCACACGTCGGGCCAAATTGCGTATTCGAGGAAGAACCAAGACGGCACTCTGCGAAGTCGCGAATTGTTCGGTCTTTGCCCAGCGAAGGTCACAAACTCGGCAAGGTTTGCGTCGAAGCTTTACAAATTACGCAAAGATAAAGTCGGAGGGTGGGATTATGCGGAGCCTCCACAACAGCTCCTTCGATCCTCAGACCCTGCTGCTTTTAGAGACAGCTTTTGACGAAGCGTGGCTGACGCTCAAGGCAGTCGGCAATAAAACCGTGAAACCTGACGAGCTCGCACGCTCTGTGCTGCGCACAGCGATGGAAGGCGAGCGCGATCCCGTTCGATTGCACGACGGAGCGCTGGAAGGACTGCTACCCGCGACCACCTGGCGCGAGGCGAGCTGATGGCGCAGCCAAGCAAGGTAATCCGCTGTCAAGGTGTTAGCCCGCGATGAGGCGCGGCGCATTGCCGCGAAGAGAAGCTGTCACAGTGACGATCTGGCAAGTGTCGAAGCAGGTATCCAGTCTTTTAGGCTGTCAGGGCTTTTGAAAAAACTGCGCGGCGTGGCTCGCGTGGAGGCTGAAGAAGATTCGGGCCAGTGAATGAGGCTTGCTCTTTTACTTGCTGCTGCCGTTATCCTGATCGGCGATGAATCGTTAAAGCCCTGGTTTGACTCTTTGCGCAATAAGCTTGGGCTATATTGCTGTGCCGAAGCCGACGGTCACCCGCTCGATGACGGTGAGTGGGACATCAAGGACAATAGCTATCACATTTTCGTGCAGGGCGAATGGACTATTATGCCTGACGATGCGGTACTTTTAGGTCCTAACAAGTTCGGTAAGGCAATAGTTTGGTTCAGGGATCCGTGGGGCGTAAAACCTAGTTCCCGCATACAATGCTTTATCCCAGATCGGGCGTTTAAAGCCGAGCCGTTATCTGAGGCGCGTCAGGTCGCGGCCAATGTAACGAAACTGTCGGGGTTGGTGCTCCGAACGTAACTTGGGTCAGCTCTTATGTTCGCTTTCAGGGGTAAAGCAGACATCACACCTTCAGGCGGCTTCGGGACTGTCAAGTTGTGAAAACCGTACCGGCAGAATCTCTTTGGTCGTTATTCCGCCGTTGCGTGGCTTTTCGACCAGGATGAGCGTTTGCGAACCAGGCAGACCGGCCGGAAGCACCAACTTCCCGCCAGTTTTCAGTTGCTCGATCAACAGTGGAGGAATCAAGTCGGGTGCCGCCGTCACGATTACCTTGTTGAAGGGGGCGTGCTCGGACCAACCACTATAACCATTGGCAATCTTGAGCTCAACGTTGGTACAGCCCTGTCGCTGGAGCCGTTGCTTTGCCTGTCGCCCAAGCTCTTCGATGATCTCTATGCTGTACACTTTACGAGCAAGCTGAGCGAGGATGGCCGTTTGGTAGCCAAGTCCGGTGCCGATCTCGAGGACCGAGTCTTCGGGACCGATATCGAGCAAGTCCGTCATCAACGCCACGATAAACGGCTGCGAGATCGTCTTGCCGAAGCCGATCGGAATAGGAATGTTGGCGTAGGCGTAAGCTTGAAATTCGATTGGCACAAATTCGTGCCGCGGAACCTTTTCCATCGCTGCCATCACCTGCCGGTCAAAGGCAGACTTGCCAATTGTCTCGCGCAATTGAACGGCGTGGGCAGAAATCTCCGCAAGCATGCGGCGGCGCATTGCCTCGAACTCTTCAGCTCGCATGTGCCATCCTAGGATTGGCAGATTGTAACCCCGCCGCTCTCTAGCGGCGCCAACGAGATTTCATTTCTGATCCGACAATCCTTCATGCGGATGACGGTAATCCCCACGCCGATTGGATTTTCGAACGTACGTGATTGTTGCGTCAGGTTTTGCGTGTTTCGCCTTAAGCGCTGCAATTAGTGCATCCTCGGCTTCAATTGTTAAGGCGTGAGAACGTGTCTTGTACCGCAGACCGACGATGTAAAGGGTCATGAGCTACCCTCAACTGACTCTGTTACGCCGAATGCTACTGGGCGACATTATACAGCCAGCAATCGGCCGTGCCGTAGTCGGGGTTTAGACGATACCGGTTGCAAACTCATGTCCGCTTTTACCACAAAGCGGACATCACAACCGTGCCGATCCATGTCCGCTATTGGGGGTAAAGCGGACATCGCTCAGACACGGCTGAATGTCTGCTTTTGACCCAAAGCGGACATCGGCGGCCACATTCTGCTGTGCTGCAAGACGTCACCGTTGGCTGCTAAGATTTACGCCTCGACCTGAGGGCTAAGGCATGAGGCGGCGGGAGTTCATATCGCTTATCGGTGGTGCGGCCGCTTCGTGGCCGTTACATGCTCCAGCTCAACAGTCCAACAAGCTGCCAATCATCGGATTCTTAGGTACCGACCCAGCGACTTGCAATCCGTGGACCGCTGCGTTCGTCAAACGGCTAAGTGAACTTGGCTGGAATGAGGATCGTACAGTTACTATCGAGCATCGCTGGGATGAGGCACGGCCCGAACGCGACGCCGAGATTGCTAGCGAATTTGTTCGTCTGAAGGTTGACACCATTCTCACCAACGGGATTGCGGCTGCTACGCTTAAGCGAGCTACCCAGGTTATTCCCATCGTCTTTGTACTATCTCCAGACCCTCTCGGCGGTGGTCTTGTCGAGAATCTAGCGCGGCCGGGCGGCAACATTGGCGACAAAATGCCGCAAAGTACGGAGCGCTATCCCGTCCAGACGGAAAGGTCTCTGTCGATTGGCAATGGAACCGCATCAAACTTTATTTGATCTGGAAGGAATACGGAGAGCCAAAGATCACATCGCTGCCGAGCAAGCAAGGTTTGGAAGCCAATTGATCGATGTGTCCGTCAAGTCTTTCTGGAACCATCGAGCCGAATTTTCATCCGGACGGATTTACCTGCTCCATGAACCTGAGGTTTGGCAAATGTTCGCAAAATAAAGTGGAGTAACAAGCAGATCACCTTAATCCTAGTCGTTTTTCAAGCCCCGACCATAAGCGGAAAAAGACGTAACCATCTGTTACTTGCTTTTTGAATATGAATTAGCGTTCCATAGCGGTCTTGGTCTGCGAGACGTTCCCTCCGGGCGACTGGGATGTCCGAAGCTCCATTGATTTCGATTGTCGATGATGACGCGCTGGCCCGCGACGGCATAGCGGCGCTTGTTGAGTCCTTAGGGTACAACGTCATTACTTTCACATCGGCGGAGCATTTCCTCGGATCTGATGTAATCGCGGAGACGACATGCCTGATCACTGACATGCAAATGCCAGGATTAAGCGGCCTTGAATTGCAGGAAGCATTGCAGTCGCAGGGACATCAGACGCCGGTCATTGTGATTACCGGCTACCCGAACGAGAAACACCAGACCCGTGCGCTCGCAAACGGAGCGATCGGCTACCTGAGCAAACCGTTCGAGGAACAAACGCTGGCCGAATGCCTGACCGTTGCGATCAAATTCCAATCATCGCGGGCGTGGCGGCGGCGCACAGCATGACGCCCTGCTGAGCACGGGCAGACTCGCGCTCGCTACTGCCGTCGCCACGGTCCGTCCTTTCGCCTGTCGTGAGGCCAGCCGGATCATCGCCAGCCCTGGAATTTGCTGCAGTGCACGAGTCCGCTTTTGGCACAAAGCGGACATCACGCGACCGAGGTTCAATGTCCGCTTTTGGGGGTAAAGCGGACATCGCGCGGACAAGCCTTGATGTCTGCTTTTGACCCAAAGCGGACATTCGCTTCCGCATGTTGCTGCGGCGCAAGACCATTTTTATGGCCCGCCATTCCGTGCTGTAATTTGAAAATCGACATCCGCTTGGTCCTGATCTCTGGGGACGCGATGCGACGACGCGATTTCAGCGTGCAGGTATGTCAACTTATAAATGCCCCGAACAGTTGCTCGATCACCTCGCCGGCGGTGGCGAGCACAGGCTTTGATCGACACAGTCCTCGTAACTATGCATTCGGGAAATAAACCCACCAGACTTGAGGCTTTCGGCCAGGCGATCAAACCCTTGACGTGACACCTCCGGCGTTCGCGCCCACAGGCCCGCGTCTCGGTAGCGTCGAAGCGAAGTCGTAAGGAGATCTGGTAGCACGTCCGGGTAGAATGGCGTGACCTCATGCGCCAATTCCTCCGCGCTGTGCTCGGCGATCCAATTAAGCGTGCGCCGCGTTGCGCGGACCATGGCGGCGAACGCCCCACGGTTGCGGCGAATGCTGTCACGCGTCGTCAGGAACGTCGTATAGACGGTTGGCCCGCGGTTGCTCGCGGCATAGAGGATGTCGCCCGCGCCCACCCGCAGGGCCATCGACACGTACGGCTCGAACATCTGCACCACGTCGACTTCGCCTTTGCGCAACGCCCTTAGATTGTCGCCCATGGTGCGATCTGTGACACGATTAATGCGCCCCGGATCGACGCCCCGCTCGCGCAGGTCGTGCTGCAGGCAGAGCCATGGGGTCGGCACTTCCGACACGGTCGCAACCTTCAGCCGTCGCAGATCAGCCAAATAGAAGCCGGAACGTTCGCACTTGCCGACCAGAAAGAACGGATCGCGTGCGGCAACCTCGCAGAAACAGACAAGCGGCGAGGCGGGATCGAGGTCGCGCGCTTTCATCACCCGCATCGGTCCACCCCACGAAATGTCGATCGATCCGTCGAGCAGACCGGCGGCGGCGGAGGCCGGCGCCGGAGAGTTGAACAAATCTACGACGATGCCCTCGCCGGCATAGAAACCGAGCACGTGCGTGGCGTAGAATGGCGCATAAAACAAAGCACGAAAGTTTTCCGCGAGCCTGATCCGCATCGTGGTAATTTAGTCTATCGACACGCCGGTCGTGTCACTCTCCACGAATTTTTGCAGATAGTTCGGCGAGCGACAATCGGGCGCGACCTGATCAGCGCCGATCTCTTGAATGCGCACCTGAACGACTGGGGTGTCTATGGTCGCGACAGTGGCAGAGTTGAGTTTTTGGACGAGCGCCGCAGACGTGCCGTGGGGCAAGAACAAGGCCAACCAGTTTGACGCCGAGAAATTAGTCAACGCTGTTCGTGTGCGGATGCCAGACCCGGCAGCGTTCTCAGCGTGTCGCCCTGAGGCCTCACTTCTGCGCCGCTGCCTTGAGGATCGGCGTTAACCGCGCAATCTCGCTTTTGACCAGCGCATTGAGCGGTGCAGGACCACGCCGGCCCTTCTCGGCGATCGCGGCGCCGAGTTCGGCGAACCGCTTGCTCGCCACCGGATCGTCCAGCGTCTGGTTGAGGGCCGCGGCAAGCACGTCGACGACTGACTGCGGCGTGCCTTTGGGGGCGAACAGTGCGAAGAACGGCGCGATGTTGAACTGCGGCAGGCCCTCTTCAGCCGCGGTCGGCACGTCTGCTAGGAGCGGATGGCGCGCTGCAGCGGCGATCGCGAGTGCATGCACATTGCCGGCGCTGATCTGGGCCAACTGGCCGATGATCGGATCGCAAAAGTAGTCGACCTGGCCCGCCATCAGCGCATTCGTCGCCGGCGCGCTGCCCGTGAACGGCACGAGGGTCGGCTTAATACCGATCGCCGTGTTGAGGAGAAGACAGCCGACATAGGACACCGAGCCGACGCCGGCATGGGCCATGTTGAGCTTCGACCGGTTAGCCTTCGCATAGGCGACGAAATCCTTCAGCGTCCGGGCCGGAAAAGTCCTTGCGCGTCACCACCACTTCGGGAAACTCGGCACCAGGCCGATCGGCGCGAAGTCCTCGGCGGGATCGTAGGCGAGGTCGGGATAAAGCGCTGGCGCCGCTGCATGCGTGCCCATGTGGCCGATGATCAGCGTGTAACCATCAGGCGTCGCGCGCGCG
>Ga0126383_10002694_pt1 | contig 11533 bp, 12 predicted proteins | sample PanSoiMetPlot_35_FD_96882 | JGI IMG/M metagenome (GOLD analysis project Ga0126383, IMG submission 96882) | Tropical forest soil microbial communities from Panama - MetaG Plot_35 | ecosystem: Environmental > Terrestrial > Soil > Tropical forest > Bulk soil | place: Panama | collected 2016-02-17
GTCCGGCAGTCCCGGATCCCGCGCGAGGTGCTCGTGCCGACCTTGCCGCCCGACGCCGCGACGGTCGAGGCCTGGCTGGGTGACAAGCGCGGCGGCCGGGTGAGCCTGCGCGTGCCGCAGCGCGGCGACAAGAAGGCACTGCTGGAAACCGTGGCGAGGAATGCCGGCGAGACGCTCACGCTGCACAAGACGCGGCGGGCGAGCGATCTGACCACCCGCAGCCGTGCGCTCGGTGAGATCCAGGAGGCGCTCGAGCTGGACGAGGCGCCGCTGCGGATTGAGAGCTACGACGTATCCAACCTGCAGGGCACGCACGTGGTCGCGTCCATGGTGGTGTTCGAGGACGGGCTGGCCCGCAAGTCGGAATACCGCCGCTTCGCCATCCGCGGCCTGGACGGGACCGACGACGTGGCCGCGATCCACGAGGTGATCAGCCGCAGGTTCCGGCGCTACCTGGAGGAGCAGGCGGCAGCCCCGCCGGGCCTCGACGAGCTGGCCGCGGGTGCCGACAGCGACCGGCGCAAGTTCGCCTACCCGCCGAACCTGCTGGTGATAGACGGCGGGCCGGCGCAGGTGTCGGCAGCGGTCAAGGCGCTCGACGAGCTGGGCATCGTGGACGTAGCGGTCTGCGGCCTGGCGAAGCGGCTGGAGGAGGTCTGGCTGCCCGGCGACGACGGCCCGGTCATCCTGCCGCGCTCTAGTGAAGGGCTCTACCTGCTGCAGCGGGTGCGGGACGAGGCACACCGGTTCGCCATCACCTTTCACCGGTCCCGGCGCGCGGCCGCGCTCACCAGCAGCCAGCTTGATGAGGTGCCCGGTCTCGGCCCGGCTCGGCGGGGAGCCCTGCTGAAGCGGTTCGGCTCAGTCAGGAAGCTGCGGGCGGCGTCGGTCACGGACATCGCGGCGGTGCCAGGATTTGGCCTGCGGACGGCGCAGGCGGTGTACGAGGCCCTCCATGCCGAGGCAAGCCCCGCCGACCAGCCAGCGGCCCAGTCGCTGCCCTGAGGTGGCCTCAGGGCTGGTTCGGGGATGATCCCGATGTTCCGCAGGGCGGCGCGGCCATAATCTCCGAGCCATGACGATGTTATTTCGCTGGGTTGCTCTGCCCCTCGCGGCCGCCAGCCTGCTGGCCATCGCCGCCTGCGGTGCGGTCCACCCCACCACGATCACGACAGACGACAAGACCGAGCAGGTGGCCATCACCGACGTTCATATCAGCGGCGGTTCCGGCGACATCACCGTGCGCCCTGGCAACCACGGGCAGGTGCGGATCCGCCGGACGATCAGGTATGCCGGCGACGCACCGTCTGGCACTACCTTCCGGATCGAGGGCAGCACCCTGTTCCTGACCACGAATTGTGGCCGCCACTGCGGCGTCGACTATGACGTCCAGGTGCCCGAAGGTGTCACCGTGACCGGCACGACCGACGCCGGCGACGTCCGCCTGACCGGAGTGTCGAAAGTGGATATCGATGTGCACGCGGGCGACGTCAGCGTCACCCGTGCCACCGGACCAGTACAGATCAGATCGGATTCCGGTGACATCGGCGCCACGGATCTTCGTGGGGCCACCACCGACCTGCAGGCTGGGCTTGGCGATATCACCGTTAACCTGTTCTCTGCGGGCAGCGTGACAGCCAGGACGCTCGCCGGGGACATCCGCGTCCGGGTGCCGTCCGGCACCGGATACCGGATCCATGCGAGCACCGGCGCCGGCGACACGAACCTGGCAGTGCCGAACGATCCGAATGGCACCTACCTGCTCAGCCTTCAGGCCAAGGTCGGTGACGTCGTAGTCTCTGCGGGGACCGCAGGGTGAGCTAAGGTCCGACTACGCACAGTCCGTGGGGGCGGAGAATGAGCGCTGACAGCGCGACACCGCAGGCACAGCAGGAGATCGTCATCATCACCGGGCTGTCTGGTGCCGGCCGCAGCACCGCCGCGAAGTCGCTGGAGGACCTGGACTGGTTCGTCGCGGACAACCTGCCCGTCGACCTGCTGCCGACAATGGCGGATCTGGCCCGCCGGGCAGGTGACGCGGTGCCCCGGCTGGCCGCCGTGGTGGACATCCGCAGCCGCGCCTTCTCGATCGACCTCAAGTCCGCGATCAGCGACCTGAACGCGCGCGGCGTCCGGCCGTATGTCGTCTTCCTTGAGGCCTCCGACGAGACGCTGGTCCGCCGCTTCGACAGCGTGTCGCGGCCGCATCCGCTGCAGGACACCGGGCGTGTCATCGACGGGATCGCGGCCGAGCGCGAGCTGCTGCAGGGCATGCGGGCCGAGGCCGACCTGGTCCTCGACACGAGCAAGCTGAACGTGCACGAGCTGCGGGCCCGGATGCGCGACGCGTTCGGCACCGAGGGGGACGTCGGGCTGCGCGTGACGGTGGTCTCGTTCGGCTACAAGTACGGCCTCCCGGTGGACGCGGACATGGTGGCTGACTGCCGGTTCCTGCCGAACCCGCACTGGATACCCGAGCTGGCGCCGCAGACCGGCGAGGACCAGGCGGTCATCGACTATGTGCTTGGCCAGCCCGGGGCGCCCGAGTTCATAGCCGCCTTCGTGCGTGCCGTCGGAATCGCGCTGGAAGGCTTCGGGCAGCGAGGCCGGCACGACGTCCTCATCGCTGTCGGCTGCACCGGCGGCAAGCACCGCAGCGTGGTCATGGCCAACCAGATGGCCGACATGCTCGCCCAGTCCTGGCCGGGGATCCAGGTCACGCACCGGGACCTGGGCCGGGAATAGTGACGGCCGGACATACGCAGGGACGGCCGCCGCACCGCAGGGTCGTGGCGCTCGGCGGCGGTCACGGCCTGCACGCGTCGCTGTCAGGCCTGCGGCGGGTGACCAGGGATCTGACAGCCATCGTGACGATCGCGGACGACGGCGGGTCGAGCGGCCGTCTGCGCCGTGAGTTCGGCGTCTTGCCACCCGGCGACCTGCGGATGGCGCTCGCCGCGCTGTGCGGCGATGACGAATGGGGAACCACCTGGAGCCGGCTGATCCAGCACCGGTTCGTCGGGCCGCCCGGCACACCGGGGACACCCGGGGCACCCGGAGCATATGGAGCACCGGCGGCATCCGGGGCTGACCACGGCGGTGCCATCAGCGGACTCGGCGGGCACGCGGTCGGCAACGTGCTCATCGTCGGGCTGTGGCAGCTGCTTGGCGACACCGTGCAGGGCCTCGATTGGGTCGGCCGGCTGCTCGGCGCGCACGGCCGGGTCCTGCCCATGGCGGCTGTTCCGCTGGACCTGGTGGCGGAAGTTGAAGGGGCAGACCCGGACAGGCCGGACGAGATTAGCTTCGTTCACGGCCAGGTCGCCTGCGCGACGACGACCGGGCGAGTACGGTCGATAGCGCTAATACCCGCCGACCCGCCAGCCTGCCCGCAAGCCGTGGAGGCGATCGGTGCGGCGGATTGGGTGGTGCTCGGGCCCGGCTCGTGGTTCACCAGCGTGCTCCCGCACCTGCTGGTCCCCGAACTGGCTACGGCGCTGGTCGGGACTCGTGCGCGGAGGCTGGTAGCGCTGAATCTGGCGCCGCAACCCGGTGAGACGGAGGGCTTCTCGCCGCACACGCATCTGGAGGTGCTGGCGCACCACGCGCCGGACCTGGCGATTGACGTCGTACTCGCGGACCGCGCCGCGGCCAGCGGTTCGATCGACGAGCTGGAGAAGGCGGCGAGCCGCTGCGGTGCCCGGCTCGTGCTCGCCGACCTGGCCGTCGCGGACGGGTCGCCGCGGCACGATGCGCTGCGCCTCGCTGGTGCGTTCGCGCGGATATTTGAGGGGGATTGACAGCACAATGGCGCTGACGAGCCTGGTCAAGGACGAGCTCAGCCGGGTGAGCGTGCTGAAGCCCTGCTGCCGTAAGGCCGAGGTGTCGACCATCCTGCGGTTCGCGGGCGGGCTGCACCTGGCGGCGGGCCGCATTGTGGTCGAGGCCGAGCTCGACACCGGCGCCGCCGCACGACGCCTGCGCAAGGACATAGCCGAGGTATTCGGGCACGCCTCCGACCTCATCGTGCTCGCGCCCGGCGGTCTGCGCCGGGGAAACAGGTATCTCGTGCGCGTGCACACCGACGGCGAGAGCCTGGCCAGGCAGACCGGCCTGGTCGACAGTCACGGCCGTCCGGTTCGCGGCCTGCCCAGGCAGGTCGTCTCCGGCACGACGTGCGACTGCGAGGCCGCCTGGCGCGGCGCCTTCCTCGCGCACGGCAGCCTGACTGAGCCCGGCCGGTCGATGTCGATGGAAGTGACCTGCCCCGGCCCGGAGGCAGCGCTAGCGATGGTGGGCGCGGCCCGGCGCCTCAAGATCCACGCCAAGGCGCGGGACGTGCGGGGTGTCGACCGCGTCGTGGTCAGGGACGGCGACGCGATCAGCGCCCTGCTGACCCGGCTTGGTGCGCACGACAGCGTGCTGGCCTGGGAGGAGCGCAGGATCCGCCGTGAAGTCCGGGCCACCGCCAACCGGCTGGCCAACTTCGACGATGCCAACCTGCGGCGCAGCGCGCGGGCCGCGGTGGCGGCCGGAGCCAGGGTCGAGCGGGCGCTGGAGATCCTGGGGGCTGAGGCACCCGAGCACCTGATCACGGCGGGGCAGCTGCGGATCCTGCACCGGCAGGCGAGCCTCGAGGAACTCGGCCAGCTCGCGGATCCAGCCCTGACTAAGGACGCGATCGCCGGCCGGATCAGGCGCCTGCTGGCGCTCGCCGACCGGCGCGCCATGGAACTAGGCGTGCCCAATACCGAGGCGAGCCTGACGGCCGACCTGCTCGTGCCCTAGGTCCCGCGAATTGCCAGGAACTGTCCCGGTAGGGTTTCCGACCGGGGGTGAGCGATGAAGGGCATCGAGGCACTGGACGTAACGGGCAAGGTCGTGCTGCTGCGCGCCGACCTGAACGTGCCACTTGACGGCACCACGATCACGGACGACGGCCGGATCCGGGCGAGCCTGCCAACCATCAATAAGCTCAGGGAACGTGGTGCCCGGGTGCTGATCACCGCGCACCTCGGGCGGCCGAAGGGGGATACCTACGCTGAGCGCGCGGCCGGCGGCCCGTCGCTGGCGCCGGTGGCCGCGCGGCTTGGCGAGCTGATCGGCTGCCTGGTGCCGCTCGCCGCCGACGTGGCGGGAGACTCGGCCAGGGCCACGGCCGCGGCCATGGCGGACGGCGACCTCGCGCTGCTGGAGAACATCCGGTTCGAGCCGGCCGAGACGAGCAAGGACGACGCCGTCAGGGGCGAGCTCGCCGCCAAGCTCGCGGCGCTGGCCGACGCGTACGTGGGCGACGGCTTCGGCGCGCTGCACCGCAAGCACGCCAGCGTGTACGACGTTCCCGCGCTGCTGCCCCACGCCGCGGGCGAGCTGGTCCTGGCGGAGGTGGCGGTGCTCGATCGGCTGACGACGGACCCGGCCCGGCCCTACGTGGTCGTGCTCGGCGGCGCCAAGCCATCGGACAAGCTCGCCGTCATCGGCAACCTGCTGGATAAGGCAGATCGGATCCTCATCGGCGGCGGGATGTCGTACACCTTCCTGGCCGCTCTGGGCTACGAGGTCGGCCGGTCGCTGCTGGAGGCCGACCGGCTCGACGATGTCCGGAAGGTGATGTCGGACGCCAGTGCGCGCGGCGTGGAGCTGGTGCTGCCGGTCGACCTGGTCGGCGCGACCGGGTTTGCCGCGGATGCGGCCCACGAGGTCTACCCGGCCACGGCGTTCCCGGCTGACCGGGAGGGCATGGACATGGGTCCAGCGACCCGGCAGCTGTTCACCGAGAAGCTCGCCGACGCCGCGACCGTGTTCTGGAACGGGCCGGTGGGCGTGTTCGAGTTCCCCGCCTTCGCCGACGGCACCAGGGCGGTCGCCGAGGCGATCAGCAAGCTGTCCGGTTTCACGGTGATCGGTGGCGGTGACTCGGCGGCGGCGATCCGACGCCTCGGGCTGCCCGAGGACGCGTTCAGCCACATCTCGACTGGCGGCGGTGCGAGCCTGGAATACCTCGAGGGCACGACCCTGCCAGGCCTGAAGGCGCTCGCGTGACCACTCGCAAACCGCTGATCGCCGGCAACTGGAAGATGCACAACAACCATCTCGAGGCTATCGCGCTCACCCAGAAGCTCGGCTTCGCGCTGGTCGACAAGGACTTCTCGGCTGCTGACATCGCCGTGCTGCCCCCGTTCACCGCGCTGCGCAGCGTCCAGACGCTGATCGACGGGGACCGGCTCCGCCTTCAGTACGGGGCGCAGGACGTGTCACCGCACGCCGACGGCGCCTATACCGGCGACGTGTCGGCACGGATGCTCGCCAAGCTCGGCTGCCAGCTCGTGCTGGCCGGCCATTCGGAGCGCCGGCAGTACCACCACGAGGACGATGCCCTGGTCAACGCCAAGGTCAGGGCCATCCTGGCGGCAGGTATGACCCCGCTGTTGTGCGTCGGGGAGCCCCTGGAGGTGCGCCAGGCCGGCCGCCACCTGGAGTACACCCTCGGCCAGCTGGACGGCGGGCTGGCTGGGCTATCCGCCGAGCAGGTGGCCGGGATGGTGATCGCTTACGAGCCAGTCTGGGCCATCGGCACCGGCGAGGTAGCCACGCCGGCCGACGCCCAGGAGACCTGTGCGGCCATCAGGAGGCGGATTTCAGCCGTTCACGGGGACGCGGCAGCCAGCACTGTGCGTATCCTGTATGGCGGGTCGGTTAAGTCCGACAACATGCCCGCGATCATGGCCGAGCCAGACGTCGACGGGGCGCTAGTAGGCGGCGCAAGCCTGGATGCCAGCGAGTTCGTGAGGATCTGCCGGTATCATGACCTCCGTGGGGCCGGCCCCTCGTGAGCCTCCGGCGGGCAGCACACCGCACCGCCGCCCAGATAGAGACGAGTGACCGCAGTGGTTGTCGCATTCTCGGTGATCCTGATCATCACTAGCCTGCTGATGATCTTGCTTGTGCTCCTGCACAAGGGCAAGGGCGGCGGATTGTCCGACCTGTTCGGCGGAGGCATCTCGTCGTCCCTGGGCTCGTCGTCCGTCGTAGAGCGGAACCTGGACCGCATCACCGTCGCGACCGGCATCATCTGGTTCATCTGCATCGTCGCGCTGGGGATCCTGGACAAGCACTGAGGCCGCCGCGGCCATGGCGGCTGGCGGCATGTTCGTGACCAAGGGGTGATCAGTGAGTAGTGGCAACGCCATTCGTGGCAGCCGGGTAGGCGCGGGCCCCATGGGTGAGGCCGAGCGGGGCGAGGCTGCGCCGCGGGTGCGTGTCTCCTTCTGGTGCTGCAACCAGCACCAGACCATCCCGAGCTTTGCCTCTGACGCGGCCATACCCGAGTTCTGGGACTGCCCGCGCTGCGGCCTGCCGGCTGGCCAGGACGAGGCCAACCCGCCGTCGCCGCCGCACTCCGAGCCCTACAAGACCCACCTGGCCTACGTCAAGGAGCGGCGCAACGACACCGATGGCGCCGCCATCCTCGCCGAGGCCCTGGAGCGTCTGCGCCAGACTCCTGGATCGATACTGCGCCGCGGGGCCTGATAGGGCCGTCGCGGCGTGAGCCTCGCTTATGACCGGGTCGGCTCTGGACCGCCGCTCGTGCTGCTGCACGGCGTCGGTCACCGGCGCCAGGCATGGGCCGCGATAACAGACCTCGTTGCGCCCCATCGCGAGCTGTTCCTGGTTGACCTCCCCGGCCACGGTGAATCTCCGCCACTGGTCACCGATGGCCGGCCGCCGGTGCCGGTCATGCTCGATGCGGTGCTCGGTCTCCTCGATGAACTAGGCGTGCAGCACCCGCATTTTGCCGGGAACTCGCTCGGTGGCCGGCTGGCGCTGGGAGCTGGCGTCGCCGGGCGGGCGGCGTCGGTGACCGCGCTCTCGCCGGCCGGGTTCTTCCGCGGCCGGGTCGACGTGGCCTACGCCCGATCGATGTTCCGCGTCATGGAGGCCGCAGCCCGCTGGCTCCAGCCAGTTGCCGGGCAGCTCGCGGCGAGCACCGCCGGCCGGGCGGTGCTGTTCAGCAGCATCGTGAGCCGGCCGGGCCGGCTAACGGCAGAGCAGGCGGCCGGTGACGTCGAGGCTTTTCTCCGGGCCACAGACGCCCTTGATGCCGTGCTCGCCAGCCCGGACCACTTCACCGGTCAGATCCCGGCCGGCGTGCCGGTCACGATCGGCTGGGGCGCCAGGGACCGGCTGCTGCCGCGCCGTCAGGCGCTCGTCGCGAAGGCGCTGCTGCCCGGAGCACGGTTCGTGCTGCTGCCCGGCTGCGGGCACGTGCCGATGACCGACGACCCGCAGCTCGTTGCCGACGTCCTGCTAGCGGGCAGCGCCAGATCCGCTTAATGCCGCCCGTCGGGGGTAGTTGGGTCGGCCGGACGCCCCGGTTCCGATTCGCCGGGGCGTCCGCCACGCCGGAGCACCGACGTCGTAACTGCGCCCGTTCGCGCAGCGATAAGCTGCCGGGCGTCGTTTGAAGGAGCAGGGGTGACGGAGCCTGGGAAGGCGTCCGATCAGGCTGGGCAGTGGGTGACGTGCTACTGCTGCGGTTTATCGTTTGACGCTGCCAACATGGTCGCCTTCGACCGGCGTCCCGAGGATGGTGTATGCGTGGGCTGCGCGGCCTGGCTGTACGGCCTCAGTCGGCCCATCGTACGGCGGATGTACCCGCCCCTCGGGCAGCTGCCGGCTCGTGCTCGTGCATGCGTGGCGTTGATGAGAAGGGTGCTCGCACACGGAACCCTGCGGCACATAGCCGGGCCGCCCGCAGGCACGGTCGGCCTCATACGTCGGATGGTCGTCGGGCTGTTCCGCGACTAATCGTCATCACGCCCGCGGCTCGCTTCGCCCAGGGCGGAAGCCTGTGCCGGCGCTTCCACTTCTCAACGCGCGGCCAATGTGGCCGCGGATCGAGCAGATCAGTGTGCGAACGCGTTGCGCTGGCCCGCTGGCAGCAGCGGTACCGGCGGATTTGGCGCGGCGGCCAGCGCAGCGACCTGCGTCCGCAGGTCGTCCAGCAGCAGGTCGGCCAGGTCGCGGCTGAATCCGTTGCGCACCACGATCCGCAGCACGGCGGTGTCCTGCAAGTTGGCCGGGAACGTGTAAGCGGGGACGAGCCAGCCGCGCTGGCGCAGTCGCTCGGACAGGTCGAACACCGTGTACCCGGCCGCTGTGGGATCGGTGAGCCGGAACGCCAACACCGGCAGTTCAGTCCCGTCCGACAGCAATGCGAACGGGCCCATGTCGGCGATCTGGCCCGCCAGGTACGTGGCGACCTGCTGGCAGGCGAGCTGGATCTCGCGGTATCCCTCGAAGCCGAGGCGCAGGAAGTTGTAGTACTGCGCGGCTACCTGGCCGCCCGGCCGGGAGAAGTTCAGCGCGAACGTCGGCATCTCGCCGCCCAGGTAGTTCACCCGGAAGATCAGGTCGTCCGGCAGCGCGGCTGCGTCCCGCTAGACGATCCAGCCGACTCCCGGGTACACCAAGCCGAACTTGTGTCCGGACGTGTTGATCGAGGCGACCCGCGGCACCCGGAAGTCCCACGGCAGATCGGGTGCCAGGAACGGGGCCACGAAGCCGCCAGACGCGCCGTCGACGTGGATCGGGATGTCGAGCCCGGTCCGCTCGGCAAGCGCTTCCAGCGCCGCGGCGATCTCGGCCACCGGCTCGTAGCTGCCGTCCATGGTCGAGCCGAGCACAGCGACAACGCCGATCGTGTTCTCGTCGCACCGGGCTGCGGCCGGCTCGCCGGTGAGGTGCAGGCGGTCAGGCTCCATCGGCACCAGCCGCGGCTCCACTTGCCAGTACCGGCAGAACTTCTCCCAGCAGACCTGCACGTTGGCGCCCATCACTAGGTTCGGCTTCGCGCCGGATGAAGTCGCGCCGGCTCGCGCGCGCCAGCGCCACAGCAGCGCCAGCCCGCCGAGCATGCACGCCTCACTGGAGCCCGTCGTCGAGCACCCGATGGCGGCCTCCGAGTCACCGGCGGAGGGCGCGTGCCAGAGATGCGCCAGGATGTTGACGCAGCGCCGCTCGAGCTCCGCGGTCTGCGGGTACTCGTCTTTGTCGATCATGTTCTTGCTGAAGCACTCGGTCATGAGCTGCCCGGCTTGCGGCTCCATCCAGGTGGTGACGAACGTCGCCAGATTGAGCCGTGCGTTGCCGTCCAGCATCAGCTCGTCCCTGACCAGTTGCAGGGCCACATCCGGCGGCATCGACCGGGCCGGGATCTGGTGCCGGGGGATCGGATGTCCGACGAGGCCGCCGTACACCGGGCTGACGCCGAGCTCGGCGGTCCCGTGCGTCTCATCGACCTTGGCGTGAAGTGGCATCGGGACTCCCAGTGCGCTTACTCGGCGGGATCTGCGGGGACGGTCAGGTAGCGGCAGAGCAGGGCGTCGCCGTCGGCGAGCACGTGCCCCAGCGACAGCTGGGCCGGCCACGGGCCCGGGCCGTTGCCAGCAGGAGCAGCCAGGATCCGGCCGCCGGACCCAGCAGCCAGCAGCGGACTTATGGTCAGGCATAGCTCGTCGAGCAGCCCGCAGGCGGCGAGCTCGCCGAGCAGCATCGGCCCGCCTTCGGTGAGGATGCTGGCGTAGCCCAGCTCGCGCAGGACGCCGGCCGCCGCGCGCAGGTCGACGCGCTTCTCGCCGGCCTCAATGAGCCGTACGCGGCCGGCCAGCTCGGCCTTGCGGTCAGCGGGCGCCGCGGCGCTGGTGATCACGATGGTCTGCGACGGGCCAGTCGGGACGCTCAGCAGCCGCGGGCAGTCGGCGAAGTCGAGGCTCGCGGTTACGACGGCGATCGCCGGCAGGGACGCCCCAGCCGGCCGGAGCCCTGTCCAGACGCCGTCCGGCTGGACGGGCCGGTAGTGCTCGGCCCTGGCGGTGCCCGCGCCCACCAGGATGACGTCCGCCAGGCTGCGCAGGACCTTGAACAGCATCTTGTCGGCAGGCCCTGAGAGTCCGCCTGACCGTCCGTCGAGCGTCACTGCGCCGTCAGCGCTGGCGACCATGTTCGCGCGAACCAGGCCGCGACCCGATGGTACGACCGCGTTGGCAGCGACCACGTTCCCATACAGGAAGGCGAGCTGGCTGACCGCGTCCGGCAACGGGCCGGCGCCGGCCCCGGTGATGACCTCGAGATCCGGCCCCAGGGCTGGATAGATCTGGCGCACGGCCAGCAGTCAACCAGACCGTAGTGCGCGGCCCTGCTGGCAGGCGGCGCTATCGCTCGCGCGCCTGCAGGACGACGGACGTCCGCCCGGTTACCGAGAGCTGGCTGGCGGCGGCGTGCCGGTCACCGGGCTCCGACATGGGGCGGGCGGTGTCGACAATGACCTCCCAGTCGGACTCCTGGCCCGCGGCGGCCAGGGTGAAGGTCACTGGCTGGTCCCCGGCGTTGAACAGGAGCAGGAAGCTATCGTCGGTGATCGCCTCGCCGCGCGGTCCGGGCTCGGTGATGGCGCTGCCATTCAGCAGGACCGCCAGCGCCCGGGTGTCGGAGCGCCAGTCAGCGACGGTCACTTCGGTCCCGGCCGCGGTTA
>Ga0126383_10002695_pt1 | contig 11529 bp, 5 predicted proteins | sample PanSoiMetPlot_35_FD_96882 | JGI IMG/M metagenome (GOLD analysis project Ga0126383, IMG submission 96882) | Tropical forest soil microbial communities from Panama - MetaG Plot_35 | ecosystem: Environmental > Terrestrial > Soil > Tropical forest > Bulk soil | place: Panama | collected 2016-02-17
ATGCAAAACCGGTGGCAATAGCAGAGTGGCCAAAAAGCGCAAACATTTTTAGCGACAAGCGGAATTTTTGAACGCGTTCAGCGAGAAACCGTTTGTTGCGTCGGCTTCATAATTTCAAGCTGTGCACTCACTTTTTGTAAACCCTCAGTAAGCGCTTCAATTTGCTTTTGCTGCTGTGCGGCGGTCGTTTCCTGCTTCGCCAGAGCCGATTTTAGTTCCTGCACGGTGCGGTGCTCTTTGAGGAACTCGTTGAGCAACATCGCGTTCACCGCTTCGTAGCGCACGGTGTAGGGTTTGCCTTGCTCATCACGAGCCACTAGATCTGGATTCACCTTTTCCACTTCTTCGGCCACTAGGCCGAACTGTGGAATGCCCTCGGGGTCGAGATCGTGTTTGTAGCGAAAGGTGACCGGCTTCAGCGCCAAGATCGCTTCGCTCGCCTTATCGATGGGCTTAATTGCCTCTTTGAAACGTTCTGAGGAGACGACTGTGCCGAGTTGACCGTTGGTCCCAACGATTACTCCTACTCCCCCAGCGACTGTTACCCCACTGATGCCCGCGATGAATGCTTTTTTCTGTATTCCGGTCGTGCCGATCCGGATGTGCTGGGACTCCCCCGCCGTACCGGCGTTGCCAATATCGATGTTGTTACTGCCGATGGTGAGATTGATTCCGGCATTTGAACCTAAGGCAATGTTGGATGAGCCGGTAGTGTTGTTTTCAAGCGCCGTGAAGCCCTCCGCAGTGTTGTCGTGCCCGGTTGTGTTGAACAGAAGCGCATTAACACCGGTGGCGGTGTTGTTGTCGGCGGTTGTGTTGCTAGAGAGCGCATGGGCACCGATGGCCGTGTTGTTCTGGCCACTTGTGTTGCCGTAGAGCCCCGCAGTCCCGGTGGCCGTGTTCAAGCTGCCTGTACTATTGCCAAAGAGCGCATTACCACCGGTGGCCGTGTTTTCGAAACCAATTGTGTTGCTATAGAGCGTGTTGACGCCGTTGGCCGTGTTCTGCGTGCCGGTGGTGTTGGAATAGAGGGCTTGAAAACCGCTGGCGGTGTTGTTATCGGCATTGTTGTTCAGGAGCGCATAAAATCCGGTCGCTGTGTTGTTAACGCCGGTTGTGTTGGAAGTGAGCGCATTCTGACCATTTGCGGTGTTGTAGCTACCGGTTGTGTTACTAAGGAGCGCATAAACGCCGGTGGCTGTGTTGCTGCTCCCGGTCGTGTTGAAACCGAGCGTATTAAAACCGACAGCCGTGTTGGAGATGCCGGTGGTGTTGAACAAGAGCGCATCATCACCGAGGACGGTGTTGTCGTTCGTTAAGCAGCCTTCTCGACAAGTCTGCGCACGCGCTTGCGGCGCAAGCGCAAAGCAGGCGAACGCGAACAGCGCGAACGCGGGGTAGATAATATTCGTTATTGTTTTCATGATTGTATTTCCTTTCATTACTGATTATTGGCGACGGTTTTTGGAGCGGATTTCGTTAACGCAAGCTGTGCGCTCACTTTTTGGATTTGCGCCGCCTGCTCCTTGAGCATGGCTCGCATGGTTGCGTTCTCCTTCTGTTGCTCCGCCATGGCGTTTTCAAGTGATTCGACCTTGCGATGTTCTTTGAGGAACTCGTTGAGCAACATCGCGTTCACCGCTTCGTAGCGCACGGTGTAAGGCTTGCCTTGCTCGTCCCGAGCCACTAGATCGGGATTTACTTTTTCTACCTGCTCGGCCACTAGACCAAACTGCGGGATGCTGTTGGGGTCGAATTCCTTCTTATAGCGGAACGTGACTGGCTTGAGCGCCAGGATCGCTTCGCTGGCCTTGTCCATCGGTTTAATCTCGCCTTTGAAACGGGCCGAGGATGTGGTCGTACCAAGATGACCACTGCTATCCACGATAACGGCTACACCCGTCGGAACGGTTGCCCCGCTAATCCCCGCGATAAATGTATTCGTCTGAAATCCTGTTGTTCCGATTCGAATCGTCTTAGCCTCGCCAGCTACACCAGCGTTACCGATATCGATGTTACCGTTGCCCGTGGTGAGATTTCCACCGGCTGACAGACCTAGGGCGATGTTACTGTTACCGGTCGTGTTGCTTGAAAGCGCATTAAAACCGCTGGCAGTATTGTTCGCGCCTGTCGTATTCTTCAACAACGCATTACCACCCGTAGCCGTGTTATTGCTGCTGGTTGTGCTGTTTACGAGCGCATTATTACCCGTTGCAGTGTTGTTGTTGCCTTCGGTGTTGACTTTAAGCGCGAACGCACCGAGAGCCGTGTTATTTCTGCCGTTCGTGTCGTCAAAGAGCGCACTATAACCGTCTGCCGTGTTATTCGCTCCGATTGTGTTGTTAAAAAGAGCTTCAAACCCGGTGGCCGTGTTATCGAATCCGGTAGTGTTGAATTGGAGCGCAGCAAAACCGGTGGCTGTATTGTTGGAGCCGGTAGTGTTGAAAATAAGCACAAAAGCACCGGTGGCCGTATTTTGAGCACCGATTGTATTGCTAAAAAGCGCCTCAAAACCCGTAGCCGTGTTGTCGCTGCCGGTTGTGTTGCTTATGAGCGCATCGTCACCTAGAACGGTGTTGTCATTGGTTAAGCAGCCTTCTTGGCAAACGGCTCGCGCTTGCGGCGCTAGCGCAGACCACGCGAAGGCGAGTGCAAACGGGATGAAAAGTCCAGCGACCGTTCCGCAGTGGCGGGACGACCGGTTCATCGAATGTGTTGTGGGTGCAGTTTTGGTTTTCATCAAAGAGACCTTTCTGTTCCCCCGATTGGTTAATTCTCGACTACAGGTCTGAACGAGGAGAAAAGAAGCTGTCGGGAGAAGCGCCCTCTCCCGGATTCAGATCTTGGTTTCTCGAAATCGTGCACAAACTCTCGTCAGCTTGGCAAGACAAATCGTAATGCAGATGGCGTTACAGCTTTCGGTCTGCTTCGCTGAACGCAATGATGCGCTCAACTGCGCCGGTTGAATTCAGGACACGAATCTCACCGGAACGAAAGCATGCGCGGCAAGTGGCGTAGTCAATCGTTTGCTCTTGATCCGAGAACACTGGCTCGACGCCGGGCGCTTCAAGGCACTTCCAGCCGTTTCGGAATGGTCTGACTTCGATGATCGTCACAGGGGGCGTCATCCGGGTTTACGATACGACCGGCAACGTGATCGAGACGCACAAGCACGCGTGCGGCCCCATTTCGAAATACGTTGAGCGTGCTTGCCCCGACACCCTGCTGTGGCTTATTTCTTTCTCGTTAGATGAACGTGCTAATCAAAACCAATGAAGGAGCGTGTTATGCGATCTGCTAGTGCGTCTATCCTCTTCTGCGTAATACTGTTTTGCCCTAACCATCAGCCCGGTGCGTCTGCCGAGGCAGCCAATCAGCCAACTAATGCAGCGAAGCCGACGCCACTCATTCTTGAGAAGAACGACGGCGAGCAGCGAGCATGGAGAGACATCGAGGGCCTCGGGCCGCAACCCGAAATGAGGTTTATTCTAAAGGTCGATCCGCAGAATGGTGGCTCCTCGCATTTGGTTTTCGGGACAGAGGATATGGCGCCCGGAGGCAAAATCGAGATGCACAGACACCCAGGCTCAGATGAGATCCTCTTTTTCCAGAATGGGACAGCGAAGGTTACCCTCGGCGAGTCGTCGAGGGAAGTACACGGTGGCGCCACCGTGTTTATCCCCGCCAACACCTGGATTGCTGCGACGAATATCGGGAATGAGGTAATCCACTTGGTGTTCATCTTTTCCGCACCAGGGTTCGAGGAATTTATGCGGGCAGAGTCTGTTCGCGACGGAGAGAGAAATATCCCACTGTCGAAAGTTGAAGATGAAGAGATCATGAGGAAGCACTCGCATGCGGTGATTTACAAGTGAAGGCGCGAGACCTAACCAGACGATGGCGTTACAGCTGTCGTGGCGAACTCGCAAGTGGCGGCCAGAAGCTGTCAGCGCCGATTCGATCCATGAATGAGAAGCACGGGTCGCCCCGAGCCGCCTTCCTCGTACTCGACCTCCGCGCGTGTCGGAGACGGCGCAATTCACCGTGACCGGCTTCCCCCCTCAGTCGCCGAAGTTTGGGTTGCACTGATAACTGAAATTCAAGTTTGTGAATTGGTTGACGCCGTTGATCGAGGTCGTTGCCCAGTCATTTTGGCCACTGTCCACCTCAAACCCGTCGCCGTCGTTTACTTCGATCGGCCCTATCCCAATGTCCGTGAAATTGCCGTCTTGGTTCCAGTCGATCGGAGAGCCATTGGTGGGGATTTTCACATATGGCGTCGGTGTGCCAGCGTGCCAGTACGAGATGTCGGTATTGTTTGCACCCCCTTGTAGACCAATTGTTTCGTCCAGACCGCCGTTAGCGTGTGTCTCGTCGAGGGGGTTGAACACGCGATCGCTATAGTCGATACGGAAGCAGGTCTGGGTTGTAGTAGAGCAATGCGCGGGAACCGCGTGATCCCCGGAGTTGCAGTCGGCATCGGTAATGCAGCCTTGCGGAACTGTGCTACCTGGCGAAGCCGCGACTTGAATGCCTTGCTTGTAGAAGGTGTAACTCATCACGCTTACGTAGTTGGGCTTGTTGTTGTTGCACGCCGATGCGCCTGCGTCGGTACTGCCGCCGTGCAGGAGTCCCAGATTGTGCCCGAACTCGTGCATCGCGAGTCCCGACCACGCTTCAAGTGGGATTGAGGATAGCGCGATTCCTGCGTCAACGTAAGGCTGGGTAGCAACAATGGAGTCGTCTCCGATGACCTCCGAGATGCCAAGATTCTCGCCTGAGGGCTTCGATGCGTCGAGGCTGCCGCAGGCTGGATTGGTTGGGTCAGTTGGGCAGATACCACAAAGACCGGGGTTATCTCCGGGACATCCAACGTAGTGTCCGAAAATCATATAGTGATAAGCAGGCTTGATCAGATTCAAGTACGGCACTGCCGCTCTCATTTGCGCATGCGACACGGCGCTCGTTCCTACGCACAACGGGTCGGGGTTCGCCGTAAGCGTCACTACGTGGGCACCGGTTCCGGCGGTGATGCAGCCCGGATCTCCCGCGGTCTCACAGATGGCGTTGTGCTGAGCGTCGATGTGCAGGTTTATGCCGTGCGCAGCGAAAGCGTCCACTATCCATTGGATCGCTTGCGGCGGCGGATTATGGTCGTGTACGCCTTCCGGCTGCGGGCCGCCGGTCGCGCAGTCGCTGGTGGCATTGGTGCAGGCGGTATAGTCGTAATGCAGGTAAACGTCCGGTGTATAGGGATCCGCACCGGGCAGGGGGATGTCAGTGCCAGCGTCGTTAACGCCGTCACAATTGACATCAATGTAACCTTGAGTCTCGGCTGCGTCGGAAAGCCCATCCCCGTCGCTGTCGCGCCATAGACCCGCGTCGGAGCATTCAGCAAAATTGGCTCCTCCGTTCTCCACGAGCTGACACCACGGCGTCGCACACGCGCTGTAGTTCACGTTTGTGCATGACCTGGTAGCGCCACAATAATTAACAAAACAGACAGCATGCTGAGCAGGCATGCAGCTTGTGGCCGCGTTGGTCAGCGTGCCTGCGCCTTGCGGTCTGCTGATAGTGGCGTTCGTCGCTCCGCTCAGCGTTACAGTGAACTCGCGCCCGTCATTCCCACCGCTTGAGACCACATAATTGCCCAGTGGCACAGTGATCGTCGCAAGGTAGCTGCCATGCCTTCCGTTTGGTGGCATGTTGTGGGTAAAGCTCAGCGTGCCTGAGACTGGAACGTAGTCGCTACCGCCGATCGCTGCCACTCCGATGCCGCCCGGCGGACCGTCGGAGGTTGCATAATTCACCGTGACCGGCTGCTGGCCCAGATGCGACAAGGTAACCGTGAAAACAAAGCTCGTGTTTTGGCAGCTGTTCTCAGCCAGGGTGACATCGTTGATGGAGAGCGTAGGCAGGCCAGGCGAAGACGGTTGCAGAAAGGCAAGCGCCACACTCCGCAAGGAAAACCCGTCACTGAGCGCCGATGACAAACGCCCGGCACCGGCGTAATTCCGCGCCAGCGCTTCTCGTAGTTGGAGTTGCGCGATGCTGTGATCCTTGGCGGTTATGTTGACACTCGTTGCTGGACTAAGCAGCGCTGCATTGCTCATGCCTGATTTCGGCAGCAATTGCCACAGATCTTTTGGTTGGGCCACTGCCCTGGCAACCGGGTCAGGCAGCCCGAGCATGGCGCCATCGATCGCCTGCTTGAGCGCTTCAAAACTGCTTGTGCCTCGGAGTGCTCTGCCGTTCACGAAGAAGGTGGGCGTGCCTTTTACTCCGAGTTGCCGCGCTTCGCGCATGTCTTTTTCAACCGCTGCGCGGCTGCGGTCTGATGCCATGCACTGGCTGAATTGCTTTTGTTTTAACCCGACTTCTCCAGCAATTCGATGCAACGCATCAAACGATAAATCAGCGGACGCGAAAAGGTGGTCGTGATATTGCCAGAACTTTCCTTGCTCTTGTGCGCACACTGACGCTTCGGCTGCCTTGAATGCGTACTGATGAAACGACAGCGGCATCTGCTTGAAAATTACTCTGACGCGCTCGCCGTAAGTCTGCCGCAGCTGTTCAACGACGCTTGCCGCTTGCCTGCAATAAGGACACTGAAAATCGGAAAACTCAGTGATAGTGACTAAGTCTGGGGCAGCCTTAGCCTGTTTGGAGCCTTGAACTGAACGCATGCCGCTCTGCGGCGTCGGCACTTCCACGCTGGCCACGCCTAACGCGGCCGCAATTGAACAAAGAACCACAGCCAGACAGAGGCGTGGGTTCAGGAAGCCAGATTGGGAAGAGCGATTCATATCGAAGAAGCGCGGCAGAGCTAGTGCACGATGGTAATCCGGTCCTCGCCACTGAAGGCCTGCTCTGATTTCAACCAACCGGTCAGGCGGGCAACGGTCGCTCGCGGATGCAGCTTCAGTTGCGAGGTGTTGAAGATGGCCACCAGATCCAGTTTGCCATCACCATTTACGTCATCGAAGGAAATGCTTAGCGGCTTTGCCCCGTGCAGGTCGAGGCTGGAAGGTTCCACTTCGCGCACATCGAGGTTGTCTGCGCCTAGAACAGCCACGCGCACCGTCCCGGGCTGACCGGCAGCAACCGGTTTAGCTCCAGAGGGTGCACCCGGGCTGACGCTGACGGAGACGAAACGATGCGGATGCAACAGGTGATGCTGTCGCGCCCATTCAAAGCTGAGCTCGCTGGGCTCGTTAGATGTTGAGGCTGTTGTCAGGGTGGACTGTGGTGGCAGCGGCGGCCCTGCACCCGGCGATGCTGTGCCTGGAGCATCGTTTTGGAATCCGGCGGTGCACTGGAATTGAAAATTGAAATGGATGAACTGGCCGTTGACCTGCGTCCAGTCGGCAGTCGTGTCGAGTTGGTCACTGTTCGTTCCGTTGTCGTCGATGTCAGGACAATTACCATTGGGACCCTGGCCCGGCGGCAACAGATGAATACAGGTCCTCAGATCCTCGATCAATCCGTTATTGTCCCAATCGATGGGACTGCCGTTACTCGGACCTGGCAGCGTCGACCCAGCGTTCCAATGCCAAACGATGTCGTCAAGGTCAGGACGGCCACCCACGCCGACGTTTTCAATTAGGGTGCTTTCGTTCAGGTTTAGCAGATTATCTTCCGCGTAGTCGGGCCGATAACAGACGTTATTTCCGGTTCCAAGGTCGTCAGTGCAGAAACAGCTGTTTGCAGTTGCGCACCTTCCGCTGGTCACAGACGGAGGGCCGCAATCGGCATCCGTGTTGCAAGAGATGGGCGTAGTCGTGCCGGGCGTAGTGACTGGAACAATACTCCCGACCTGATACGTGAAGTTCATCACGCTGATATAGTTCGGCTTGTTGACCAGGCATTCCTGTTGGGCATTTCCCGGATCGGCTAAGCTGCCGTGCATCAAGCCGAAATTATGCCCCAGTTCATGCATCATGGTGCTTGCCCAAAGTTCGATGCCTATCTGCAGATTAGAATCAACATAATTCCCAAACGAAATGATGGCGTCATCTCCCGGTAGATCTGCGGCTCCCGTCGCTCCGGCGGTGGGCTTGGCGCCACATAACGCATCATTTGGGCAGTTGGGGATGAGCGCTCCGTTATGGGGAGTCGTCGAGTCGTGTGCGAACACCATGTAATGGTAGGCGTAGCGCAAGTTTCCGACGTACTGTGCCCGCAACTGCTGCATGGTGATGAAGTCCGTCCCCGCGCAAGCTGCGGTGGCATTGGGATCAAGAGTCGTAACCTGGTGCTCAGGGATCCCCGCGGCTGGCGCTAATACATGCAGAGTGATGCCGTGCGCCGCGAACATGGCCGTCATCTGGTCCCAAGCGTTGGCCGGCGGCTGATGGCTATGGGTTGGCGCCACCATGTAGTCGTACTTTACATAAATATCGGGCTTATTCGGATCAGCGCCTGGCAGGAGCACATCATTCACTGTGTCGATAATGCCGTCGTTGTTGATGTCGATCCCCCCTGCGATTTCCCAGGCATCATTCAATCCATCACCGTCTGAATCGGGACAACCTGATGAGCAGGCAGAGACCGGACCTAGGCAGGTCGCGCCAATTCCAGTTAGTGGCACATACTGAGAGTTATTTCCCTCCGAAATCTCCATCCTGGCATTGCGTGTGCCGGCTCTCCATGGCAAAGCAGGCTTAAATGTAACGTTGATGGCAATGCTGTTGCCGGGCGCAACTGTTACCGGCAAACTGAAATTGTAAGTCAGAGGGAAATTACCGCGGTCATGGCCTGAGATTGAAATATCTGTGATGACAAGCGGTGCAGCGCCTGAGTTGGTTACGGTCTCCACCATCTGCGCGCCGGTGGTGCCGACCAGTTGATAACCAAGGTTCATTGAGGCAGGGGATAAGGTTACGCCGCCAACAGTTGTGGTTGAAGTTATGGCCGTCTGCTGCCATTTGTTCAGGCCTTGTGTGAGCGCTGCCTTCTGGACTAATGCCAGCGTGCCACCCACGCCGTCTCCTGACAGTAACTGCCACATATCTTTCAGTTGAGGAACCACCCGCGCAACCGGGTGATGCAGCCCGCTCCTCGCGTCATCGATCTCCTGCTTGAGCGCCGCAAAACTGCTCGCACCTCGGAGTGCTCTGCCGTTCACGAAGAAAGTTGGGGTGCCTCTTACTCCAAGTTGCCGTGCTTCGTGCATGTCTTTTTCAACCGCTGCGCGGCTGCGGTCTGACTCCATGCACTGGCTGAATTGCTTCTGTTTTAATCCAACTTCTCCACCAATTCGATGCAACGCATCAACTGATAAATCAGCGGACGCGAAAAGGCGGTCGTGATATTGCCAGAACTTTCCTTGCTCTTGTGCGCACACGGATGCTTGAGCTGCCTTGAACGCGTACTGATGAAACGAGAGCGGCATCTGCTTGAAAATTACTCTGACATGCTTGCCGTAAGTCTGCCGCACCTGCTCAACAACGCTGGCTGCTTGCCTGCAATAGGGACACTGAAAATCGGAAAACTCAGTAATGGTGACAGGCGATGTGACACTAAGACCTGCCGGTTGAATCGATAAGCGGGCTGACTTACTGGCTGCGCTCGGTAGTGTTGGCACCGCGGAAGCCAACATCGCCAGCAGTACGCTACCTATTACAAGAAGCAGAGCCGCACAGACGCGCGGCCTGCAGAAGCCTGATTGCGACCAAGACTTTGCGCGCGTAAAACTTCTTTCCGTTTCTCGGAGCGATTAGAAGCGAGTCGCCCGGCGCTTGTCAATCATTTTCAGCCCTCTGTGTCGCGTTGATTTGTGTGGTCGCGGATGTTACGTAGCCTCGCTCCTCCATCATGAGTCAGAACTACAAAGATACTCTCAATTTGCCACGCACGGAGTTTCCGATGAAGGCGAACCTTGCCGTGCGCGAACCGGAAATGCTCAGAGAATGGGAGGAAACGCAGCTTTACCGTGAAATTCAAAAATCGCGAGCGGGTCGGGAGCTATTCGTTTTGCATGACGGGCCGCCTTTTGCCAACGGCGAAGTCCATATGGGGACCGCGCTCAACAAAATTCTAAAAGATTTCGTGGTGAAATCGCAAACAATGCTCGGCAAACGCGCACCGTTCGTCCCCGGCTGGGATTGTCATGGGCTGCCGATCGAATACAAGGTGGTAAAGGAATCGCGTGAGCTTTCTCCGCTGGAGGTCCGCAAAAAATGCGAAGCGTTCGCGCGCAAATACATCAACATCCAGCGCGAGCAGTTCAAACGGCTTGGCGTGTTTGGCGACTGGGAACATCCGTATCTCACGATGGATCCCAAATACGAAGCGGAAATCCTGCGCGCGTTCGCGGTTTTCGTTGAGGAAGGCTTGGTGTACGAGGCGCAGAAGCCTGTCTTTTGGAGCACCGGCGCGCAGACTGCCCTAGCCGAGGCGGAAGTGGAATATCAGGAGCGCGACGATACGGCCGTTTACGTGAAATTTCCAATCGAGGGTGGAGCGCGTTCTCCGAACGCGCTGGCGCACGCGAGCATGGCGATTTGGACGACGACGCCGTGGACGTTGCCGGCCAATCTCGCGATCGCGGTTGATCCAAAAGAGAATTACGTCCTTCAGGAATTTTCGCGCGACGGCGTTCCTGAAACATTAGTTCTCGCCGAGAAACTTCTTCCGCATTTTTCTGCAGCCACGGGATTGCAGCCGGTGGGCAAACCGCTCGCTTCGTTTCCAGGAGCGAATCTCGAGGGCGTCAAGGCGCGCCATGCGTTCCTGGATCGCGAAGTTCCGGTGTTCACGGCGGGTTTTGTCACAATGGACTCCGGGACTGGCGCGGTGCACATCGCGCCGGGTCACGGCGCGGACGACTACGGCTTGGGAATGGAACACAATCTGCCGATCTTATCCCCGGTTGATGATCATGGGCGGTTCACGGAAGAAGCCGGCTTGCCGAGTCTGACCGGCAAATACGTCTTCGACGCAAACCCCGACATTGTCGAATTGCTGCGCCTGCGCAGGATGCTGCTGGGGGAAGAAAAATTCCATCATTCGTATCCTTACTGCTGGCGCTCTAAAACGCCGATCATCTTTCGCAATGTCGATCAATTCTTTATTCGCATCGATGATCTGCGCAGCAGAGCGCTCGATGCCATTCACAATGATGTAAAATGGATTCCGGCATGGGGCGAGAACCGCATCGCGGGAACGGTCGAATCGCGACCAGACTGGGTGATCTCGCGGCAGCGCAGCTGGGGCGTGCCCTTGCCGGTTTTTTATTCCGCCGACGGCAAGACAATCCTCGACGCAAAAATTATTCGCAAACTGGCTGATCTCGTCGCCGAGCGTGGCTCCAACATTTGGTTTGAAATGGAGGATGCCGCCTTGGCGAAAGAGCTCGGATTGCCGCCAGGTGCGACAAAGGGCACGGACACGATTGACGTCTGGATCGACAGCGGCGTTTCGCATAAAGCCGTTTGCGCGCTGCATCCAGAATTGCGTGATCCCGCTGACATGTATCTCGAGGCCACCGATCAACATCGCGGTTGGTTTCAATCATCGCTAATGACG
>Ga0126383_10002696_pt1 | contig 11527 bp, 12 predicted proteins | sample PanSoiMetPlot_35_FD_96882 | JGI IMG/M metagenome (GOLD analysis project Ga0126383, IMG submission 96882) | Tropical forest soil microbial communities from Panama - MetaG Plot_35 | ecosystem: Environmental > Terrestrial > Soil > Tropical forest > Bulk soil | place: Panama | collected 2016-02-17
AAGTTGGGATTTACGCCCATATGACTGAAGGCTCATTGCCGAGTTAACGTTAACGTCGATTGCGGAACCCGAACCGACAAGATTTGATCCAGAAGGAACACCTGTGGGAAGAACCAGAATCGCTGCGGCAGTAGTGCCCACAGTGTCTGTACCCACCACAAAAACGGTCTCCGTCGTGGACGCAAGGGCAAGTGCATTGATCTGACCCCGGCCAGTTCCCGGCCCCTTCAGAATTGCAACTGTGTCAAAATTACTCATATTAATCCTCTAAGAAACACTTGCGGCACTTTCATGATCCCGCAGCGGTTTGAAAATTCTTTCTGCCGAGATTTCGCCGTTATCGATACCGATAGCGACAATACCTCCCGGCTTGACTACTAAGCTCTTATGATCTCCATATAGCTGATTACCTATCTCATGGATCACCGAACTGTGTGCTACTACAAATCCTGTACCTACTCGTGTGGCGTGTTCAAATGCTTCAGCAAGAGCAGGTAAGACTCTATCCCGGAATTCTTGAAGGCTTTCCCCATCAGGAACAGGCAACTCGGGGTTGTCTATATACTTTTGAAGTTCCTTTAGGTTTTCCTTGTTCTTTGGCTTTCCGGAAAAGTGTCCAAGATTCCAAGCCCTAAGTACAGGTGTGGTTTGGACTTCTGAACCGTTGGCTAATATATGCGCTGTTTGTTCTGCACGGGTTTTATCAGAAGAAACAATAAATGAAGGGTCTTCGCCCTCTAATTCCTTTGCTGCTTCCTCGGAATCGTGTTCGCCCTCTTTAGTTAGAGGGATATCAGCCTCACCACGAAACAATCCTTTTTGATTATAGGAAGTTCTACCGTGGCGAATTATATATAAGACAGGGATCATTATCCAGCCAGAAGATATTCGATTGGGGTTCCAAGTTGGTTAGACACTATACTCATGCTAGAGATACCGTTATTCACGGTGTTCTCAACATAGATAATCATGGCTCCGGGGTCTATCGTAAGAATCGTGGCAGAGATTCCGGTATTCGGAGTCCATGTCACTGTCAGTGTCGTTCCTGCTGTTGAAGAAAGATTTTTGACGTAAACGAACTGAGCTAGATTATTAGGAAGGGGAACAACCACAGGGGTTGTCCCTACGATAAATCCTTGAGCAAACGCAGACAAGTCTCCAATGAAGGAATTGTTGACCGGCTTTATTAGACTAGTACTGCCAGTCAAATTGTCTGTGAGTTTGATTGTGCCTGTAAGCGAAGCCGTAACGGACATATTAACCTCGAAAAACTGCTAGTAGGGGAATGTATTTTGGTAGAAGGTCTTGCATAGACTTGGCCCGAAAGCGGGAACTGTTAGCAAATGATTGGCGATATGCCTCACATAAGCCCTATTCTCCGATTTCGAGTCCACACAATCCTACGAGCTTCACCGGCCAAGGGTCCACTTTTCGGAATTCTACCGCAAAGCCTACTAGCCAATTGGGGATTGCCTAACGGCTAAGTACTTCAGAACCTTTCAGCTAGGAGGGCCGAAGCCCTCCATAGGTTACGAGCTAGAAGTCATCGAGAGGATTTTGCGTGCACGCATCACAGTTCCCGGAGGAGGAGTGATCGTGAACTTCACGTTGTAGGAAATCCAGCCACCGATCATACGAGCGGGGTCAGACACCGATCCACCTTCAGGAGCCATCTGAATGTTCAGCGAGTAGTTCTTCTTGTTTCCGCCCGAGGGGTTAGGACCAAGGAAGATACTCAGAAGAGCATCATCAGCGAAGATGTAGGTCGGATAGAACAGGTTGCCGCCGATTGTCGTCGGAGAAGCAGTCGTGGTTTCCTTGAACTTGATACCCGCAAACTCCAGCGGAGCATCACGATCAATCGCAGTGAACAGCTTCTTAGCCATCTCCGGGGTGCGCTTCATGATATCGGTGATACCATTCACGCTGGCATCGTTATAGATGTCATGCACAACCAGAGGGTTAATCACACCAGCATAGGTGTCCCCTTCGAAGAAACGGGCATTAATGCTGGAAAGCTGCTGAGCGATAGTACGAAGATTCGCGGCAGTCAGATAAGTACCGGCTGCAAGCTGCTGATTGACGCTCGAATCAATACCATTGAGAGAGTCAGCCGCAGTAGAAACCAGAGTGTTAAGAGTTAGGGCCAAACGATAGTTCATTTCCTCGGCAAGGCTGGAAAGCAAACCTTTGTCATCGAGAGCGGTGTCCATCAGGAGGTCAGACGAGTTGGTATAGTCAGCATCACTTATTGTTTTGGGCTAGCTCAATTTCTTTCTTCATTGAGGCTAGGAGATTTCTGGCCAGATTTCGACCACATTCTAAAATCTCTTCCGGGATCACCCCCGGACCGCTCTTACTGTCGCCAGTAAGGTCAGACTCTATCTTTACATCCGTTCCGCAACTGGATGCGTTTGGCGTATTAGTCGTTACGGATTCCCCTTTGTTCAGAGCCTTCATTTTGTAATGAAGTTCAAGCCTTTTAGTTGGATTGCTTACGCCAATCATGTTGACGTATTCCAACGCGGTTTTAGCTTGCTCTAACTTTATTACCAGATACGGGAGAATGTGATATATGAAATATGCCTGATTCTCGTATCCTTCTACAGTCCATCTGAAACAAGGTTTCAAACTTTTCTGACCGTTAGCTCTAGCCTTTTGGCTTATGTGCTTCACAGTCACTCTGTAGGTTCCACCAAACCGTTCCTGAAGCCATTTCATTAAAACTTCAGAAGTGTTTGAAATCATCACCTTACAATCGAATGCATTATAAGGTTTACCTTTTCTATCTCTTATGGTGCTCTTAGTGATTGAGAAGCTTCCTTCTCCGTCCATCATAGCTGCCACATAAGACCAATCAGTTTGTGTGGGATTAAGTAAGGGGTCTTTCCTCGGGATTGTCTGCATTATAGTATAATCTCCTATATAGACATTATACCACAACTCTTCAGATTTTAACCGATTTAGCCAAATTTTTGTTTAGGTCAGCAGCTTTTGTTTACTGACCAATAACCGCCTGAATCTTGACAGCCGACTCGGGAACAGGGCTACCGACGAAACCTTCAGTCGATTGCTGAGTGTTAGCGCCAAGCAGGTTGTAGGAGAAGAACTGAATCGTGTTACCGCTGTGCATAGGAAGCGGCCACTGCTTTGTGCAACCGAGGAAGGGAGTCGAAGCTTTCAGGTTAGGACATTTTGTTTTGGGAATACCTTATTCAGGTATCGCATAGGTAAAGAATTTAATTTCTTGTCCGTTTGCTTCCGGGATCACCCCCGGACCACTCTGCATATCACTATGCAGATCAGACTCTATCTTCAATCCATCAGGATTGTCTAACATATTAGTCGTTGGGCGTTTTCCACTGCCGTGACCATTCAAAGTTTGGATTTCGTTTCTCATTGCTTCTCTTTTTTGCGGGTTAGGTTCCCTGAGTCTTAAATAATCTAAGGCAATTTGAGCTTGCCGTTTCTTGATTATCAAGTAAGGAAGAATCGCTAAGAGAAGTAATTCTTTGTTTCTAGCACCTTTAGGATGCCACGAGTATCCTACTTTGTGGTTTTGGTGTTTGGAGGGATGATGTACGTAATAAGCCCCTCCAAAATGTTCTATCAGCCATTTCATTACGTCTAGATTATTATTATACAAACTAATAAGTAGATTAAAGTGGAAGTATTTCTTACCGTTCTTGGTTATCTTCCAACTTCCGGCTATTGTAAAACATCCTTCTCCGTCTAAGAGTCCGGCCAGATACGACCAGTCTGTTTTATCATTATTTTTCATTGTGGAATCTTCGCTCCGGATTGTCTCAGTGAGAGTTCCCCGGATATAGTTAGATTTTGAGGCGACTCAACTTTTAGTTAATCGCCTTGCGCTCATAGTAGATTGCCAAAGCATTAGGAAAGTTACCTGAGGTAACCGTGTTTACTGCTGGTGAATAGGCCATTAAATTGCCTTGTAGAACGTTTTTGCCGACCTATTGCTGTTGGGTCTTCATTTGCTGAAGCTGGGCCATAGCAACCTTTCGAAGATCATTCATCGAAAGCTTTTCGAGGTCTACGCCTGACAGCGGCTTCTCTTCCGGTACCGAGACAGGATTTGAATTCCTTGCCGGGATACCTAAGCCCACTGGCTGTTGTCCGTCCTGGGTCGCAATTCGCGGGGCCTCGGCAGCGGATGGGGCACTCTGATGAGTGACCACTGGTTCGGGTGAAGGTGTGGGACTGGGGCTAACAGTAGTTGTTTTCTCTAGCAATCCGCCATCGATCAACTCTTCTTTAGCTGTCTCAAGATTTTCTACTGTCCAAACTCCTCTGGTAAATAGATCATAAATAGTGTTATCTATAACCGCTTGCGGGGAGTTAGAGGAAATACGTTTGCCAAGATAAACCTTTGCCATACGAGCAATAAGCTTATTGACATTCTCAGAGTTGTTCGCGTAGTGCTGTGCGAAGTCTTGGTTCTCTCTGATAAACTCGCGATTTACATCTTCGATATCTGCCTTAGCAGCTTGCGCGGCAACGATAGCTTTCGCTTCTTCTGCTGCATTAAGGGCTGCGGCTAGCTGATCCGCATTCTTTCCAAACTTCTTAGTAAGATACGCCTCTATGCCTTCTGCCGGATTATCATTAATCTTCTGCTTAAGATCGACAATATCGTCCGCACTTAGCGTAGGAGTAGTGATAATGGGGGTAGGGCTGACCGGAGAGTAAGTCGAAGGAGCAGCCGGGGTACGTTCGTCACCGCCAAGAAGCTTTTCTTTCTTCAGACGGCGGATGGCTTTACTGGCCTCTAGCTTCCCATCAAGGACTTCGAAGATCAGATCATCCTTGTTGACTCCGTAAAAGTTTTCGGAAGGGATGTTAGACTCGCCACTCTCTAGAGTTGCCTTCCAGCCTTTACTGGTTTTTCCAAGGCTAATGAGTCCACCATGCTTACCGGGTCGGGTCTGTAGCTCTGGTTCCTGAGGTACAACAGGTTCCGGAGTTACTTGGACCGGCGCGGGTGGTGTTGTCGGTGCATCCGGAATCTGCTCCGGTTTTACTTGAAACTCTGCTGGCTTATTAAGCTCAGTAGCAATTTCTTCGAAGTATTCGTTACTATTAGCATTGGCAAGGGATACTCCGCTTGCCCATTCTTTATAGAGATCGTCTTCTGGCATTTGTCCTCACTGTCCTAAAATACTTAGGACCAGTCTTCTTGTTCTCGGGGCTTACCAGCTTCGTTAAGCAACGCTTCTGATTCTGCCCCTTGTCTTATTGCGAGATTAACACCACTAACAATCTGATCCAGAGTATGCTCTGTAGCAGCCCAGACAGCGTGAGCAGCTAAGATGGCTTTCTCGTCTCCGGGTATTTGGTTACGTAACTCTTTAAGTTGTTTCTCTCTCAGTTCCTCGAAAGTAGTGAGAAGGATACTCCAGCCCTCGGTGGCTACCATAATCCTTAGTGCTGTTGCTCTTTTTACGTTCTCCGTAAGCTCTTCAATAACTTTGCCGAACTGCTCCGGAGTAAAGTCGTTTATATCCATTAGAATTCTGAACCCGGCTCAAGCCCTGCTTCGCTGCCGAATCCCTGTCCACCGGGACCGGGTTCACCGGACAAGGCTTCGGGAGTGGCACTAGCTTCCATACTGCGTCTGAGCACTTCGTTAGCAGCACGAGCCATGTTGTTCTGTTCAGCAAGCTCTTGCTGGTGTCTAAATTTAGCTTCCATCTGAGCGTTGTCGTTTTGCATCTTAGCTTGCTGCAACGCTGCTGGCTGGTTAGCTTGAGACTGCTGCTTCTCTTCTGGAGTCTGATCCACGATAACATCGTAGAATGTTTTCCACCCAGAGGAAGCAAAGATCATCTTGAGGACCTGAGTAGTCTGAACTTTCTTTCCTTCAGCCTGTAGACCCTGTAGAATGAACTGATTCTGTAGGTACTGACTCAGCAAGGGAAGACTCTGCGCCATTGCTCTGCGCTCAGACAGCTTAGCTCCTGCTTGAATGTCGAACGAGATTCTAGCGTTGCGAAGCTCTTCGATGCTTCCGCCTTCCGCGAAATACTGAGTCTGGAGTTCTTGATTTAGAATCTCTTCTATGGTCGTCGCGGGAAGCAACCTACGATTCATTTCATCCACACGATACAGGAAAGGAATAAATACTTGTGTGGAGAACTTATCAATAAACTCTGAAATCTGGATACCTTGTCCGGAGGTAATCGCGCTAGCTCCGGTTGCTGTACGGGCAAGATTAGAATGTCCCGTAGACCCGGCAATACCTTGGCTGGTGATTTCACCCGCTCCCGAGTTCTGCTCGGCCCTAGCCTGTGACATAGCTAAATGCTGACCAGCTTCAGGGACAGCAGGAGTTCTTTCAAGCGGTTGGATGTCTGTAACCTCATCAACCTCAAGGACTCTACCGGGGTGAATACGCAAGCTCTGGGTCGGAATACTCTTGGCGCGTTTGCGAAGATATACACCAGCAAGAGCAAGTGCGGTTGAATCGAGCCAAGTGTTTACGATTCCCTGTTGAAGGCGTTGCTCCGATCCAATGGTCCTTGCCAATCCCAAGCCGTAGAACGCACCCGGTACGTCCCACCAGTTTACCGAGAAGAAAGGAATTTCACCATAAGGGTTCTTACCATTACAGATTACTTTCTTCTGCTGTACAACAATAATAACTTTGTCTTTATCCCAACGCTCTAGAACTTCTAGAGGGTGCTCGAAAGGGTCTTCCGTCGCTATCATCCAGCGGGGGTTTGACCGCATATCCCAAACAGCGTTGACTCCCGTTTGTTCGTCAAGAGCCGGAATAGCCTCTTCCGCAGGGGACAAAAACCAACTTGCTACTTCGGTACGGCTAGGGATATCATATCCGGGACGATCCCTAAGTTTTTCGAGATCATTGAAAGTCATGTACATCCGGTGGATGACATATTTAGCTTCCCGGATGTCCGGAGTACGAAGAGTTGGATCGACAAGAACATCTTTGATACTCGTGATATTCTCAAAACGAGGACGTTCAATTCGGTAGGTATCCGTCTTTTCAACAAGAGGACTATCCGGATTGTGGTACGTAATGTCTGGCTGGCCGGGTACTTGAGAAGGGATTACAGATTTCTCGTCTTTACGAGAATAATAGGTATCTGTCTTTTCGTAGCTATCCCAACCCCACTTCCAAATATTAGTCCCAAAGAGCAGCGCATTGGTTACTCCCCGCCTAACTTCTTCCTTGAAGTTTATATCATGGAGTTGATATTCAATAATATCGGAAATAGCTTCAACAGTATTCTGTCTCGTACCCGGACGAGGCTGGAAAATAAACGGGGGATCATCATAAAACAGTCCATTAATAATTTGAGGGGTAAGCGAGTTTACCGCTTTGGCTACAGTATAGAAAGGGATGTTGGCCCGTTCTACTTGTGTCCCCTCCCAGTATTTAGGAACAGTCGTGCTCTGATAAATAATGGAAGCCGAGTTCCACCCGGCAATCCACTGTTTGGCAGCCTTGGCTGTTTCTGCCATCTGCGCATCACGAACAACTAGAGTGAGCGCAGGGTCTTCGGCCCATTTCCCTGTTTTTAAAATCTGGGCAAGGACTTCCTCTGTTAAAACAGGAGTGTTGTCATTGCCGGGATTTTCTATTTGCGCCATTATTTGTCTTTGGAGCGAAAGGCGGGAATCGAACCCGCACCTTCAGCTTGGAAGGCTATAGTTCTACCTTTAAACTACTTTCGCCCTTACCGACTGTAAGGACGGCCACCGTGCCAGCAGGAGTTCTGACCTGAATCGAGATCGACGTTCTCGTCGTTCGACTGTTTAGAACCGGCTTCCGCGCTAGACCTAGAGCCATTCGACTCATCAGTCTTACCGAACACCGAAGGACCGGCAATGCCTGTGCCCTGAGAAGCGTTGTTAAAAATCTGTTCCTGCGACATCTTAAGGATAGTGTTTTTACCCGCTCCCTCGGTCTGAGCGTTATCCATGCTGGGAGCAGAGTAGTCGCGGGGGTGAAGCATATTTTCTGGAGCTTTAAGGAGTTCGCCCATTTTAAACCTCTTGAGTTTCTTTTTGTTCGTTCTGTTCGTTCTGTTTTATTTCTTCTTGCTGCCTCTTGAGTTCCTTAGCATACGGGGGAGACTCTTTAGGTAGCTCTACAAACTTGCCTGTTTGAGAATCATAGTGCTGGCAAAGAACCGCACCATGCGCCCAAATCTTAAATCCTGCATCCTTCACTTGGTTACAGAAATAAACATCTTCGCTAACCATCCTGAGGATCGATTCGTCACCCATATCCTCATACTTCTGTGTGAATCGGAAGTAAGGCTTTTTGAGGTGCTGAAAGACTTCCATATTAACCAACATGCACCCGGCACCACATTGGTCTACCTCAAACTGGTCGTTGATGTTCCATCCAAGGAACCCTCCCGGAGTGTCTTTTTTAAAGATCACGGGAGAAGGAGCAAAGGTCTTAGTACAGTAAATGCCGGTAGCAACCATTGCTCCGTCATCCTTTTTGTTCTCTAGGATCGATCCCAGAGCCAAAACTGCATACTTAGGAGGAAGCACGTCATCGTCAAGGAAGAACAAGTACTTCGCTTTATGCTCCATAGCCATATCAACGATAATGTTTCTTGCTTCGTCAATAGGTCTATTTTGAACCATCAACAACGATTTAGCGGTATTGAGGGGAAAGTCCATTATATAAAAGTTCGCTGCCCACAGCGGGTGGACACTAGGTCTCCCAAAGGGAAGCCCAATTGCAATACCTATATCTGCCATAATCAACCTCTCAGTCTGATTATTATCCTATTAATCCTGCGCCTAGAATGTTATCTAGACCTTCATTATCTACATAAGGTCTCTGATCTAAGAATGAAGATTCGTCTATTGGAATCTCATATCGCTGTTCATTCTCAGGAACAAACTCGCGGTAAGGACTTTGCCACGCTTCGTTATAGATCATGTCCCATTGGGACCGCGCCCGTTGAAATTCCATCATCTGTCTTTGCTGTTCTTGATACTTCTTAAGCTCCTCCGGATTAGAAGGGGGAACAGGTAGAAAGTATGTTTGAAAGCTAATGCAGTCGGGAATGTCGTTCTTAGAGCTTTTGGTTACTGGTCGAATAAACTGCTCGATGAGCTTTTCTCTTTCGGGAAGCGTACTTGCAAATTTAATTCTTCCGTAAAGGACCAACGGATACAATGCTGAGATTCGATTTTTCTTCGCGTCTTTGGTTGTATCAACAGGTCGCCAGTAGATTCGTCTGACGAGTTGCTTGACATACGCATCATCGGTCTTATCCGCTTCAGCTTCTATGGTAGGTTGAATCATCCTGATGCCTACCGCATCTTCTAGACTAATTACGTCAGGGTGATGTTTAATGGCAAATCGGACAATTGCTTGTGCGATAGCCACTGGATTTGGGAAATTCGCTGCAACGAGATCGACAATATATCCTGTTCCTTTGGCGTCCCAGAGGCAAGCAGTCCCAACACATTGGTCGTTGTCGCGTTTGCCTTTTCCACCATTGAGGTCCCATGTATGTGTAATTCTTCCATAAAGTGGAAGGTCCATCCAGTTGACAGTGTTCTTGAGGATCATTTCCCTCGTAAACATCTGTGCTGTAGGAGGGAGGACGTTCTGACGCATCTGCGTCTCAAAAGCCTCTGGATCGTCCTCGTACCCAACCAGCAAAGTGTCGTATGTCAGAACCTTGGGCATCAACAGATGTACACCTTCGGGTCCTGCCTTCCTAAACCACAGGTGTTTGGGAAGGTTATACTTAACTAAATCCATTTCGGCATCGGGCTTGATTGTCATGGCCGAGCCGATTAGAATTTCTATCCCTTTACCGGGATTGGAAATTTTCTTTTCTCCAATGGAAAACTCTTCAGCGTGGAAGTCTCCCATCTCGGACTTGGATATGATATCTCCGTATAGGTCTGCCTCATGGTACCGAGTACCGAGAAGGTTAGTGTACCCAAAAGTGCGAAGAATTTTTCTTGTGATACCATATCGTTTCTTTACTCCGATACAAATTTCTTCGGTTCCGGAGTTTCTGGTTTCAACTGCGTCATCAGCATGGAAGACTTCGAAGTGGAAACCGCTGACTGCCGAGGTAAGACCCCTCGACATAATGGTAGTTTCCCTACGCTTGATCTGGAATTTAGCCCATGCAGGGGAGTTATAACTACCAGATGGCCCTAACTCTTTCTCCAGAAGACAGTGTTCGGGCCAGAAAAGGTTGATAAGAGTGGGGTTATCTTCCTTCAAAATGAAGAAACCGCGAGTCTCATCTACGATAGCAGCGGCTAGATCGTCTGCCGCGCTGAGTACTAGAATACGAATCTTAGGGTCTAAAAGCACCCACTGGATAACGTCGAAAATCCCCCAAGACGATTTAAGAGTACCACGGGGGTAGAGTATTAATCTGGTCTTGATCCTAGACTGATTGGCTACGGTCTTGGTGGGGTCCTTCTTCACAAACATATCGATGATATGCTGGTGAGACTCCGGAGTCATCAGATTCTCTGTAATAGGGGTATCCGGACCACCGAATGGGTTAGCATCCCACAGAAACAGATTAAGAAAATAAAGGCTTCGAACTGTTCGATCCCGTACTATATCCCACAGGAAGTGACCCTTAAGACACTGTTCGTCCTGCAAAGTCTTCCACAGTTCCCTATTGTCATCTAGAGCTTGGTATAAATCCCAATCCGAGATTGTATTCCAGTCCTCTACGGCGTTTATATTCACTTGCTAAGCTTCTTGACCGCTCCTTTAACCTGCTCAGGAGTCCCTTTTATCTTTATTTTTATCTGTGCTTTCGGATTGTTTGCTGTCTTCTTTATCATTTTCTTCTCTAAAATTCTTAGAATATTTTGACGCTCTTTCTGCCCAACTAGAGTCTGCGTCTATTCTCTCCATCGCTAAGTTGCAGCACATACATAACAACCCACGAACACATCTTCCACAAGTTACGTCGCCGGGACAACATCGATGGTCGTGATCTACCCGTAATGCTTTGACTCCCGGCAGACTTTTGCCATAGCAAACATCTTCCGTTTTGTCTTTCTAGAAGTTCCTGATATTTTTCTACTGACATTTTATACTTAGTAAGTAGATGCCAGTTTCTATGATATTCTCTCTTTATTTCTTTTTAGTAGACTTATACTCGGATTTGCCCTTCTTAGCCTCGCCCTTCTCGCTAAGCATAATCGCAACAGCCTGTTTAGGATTCTTAACCTTCTTACCGCTTCCGCCGCTCTTAAGAGTACCGTCCTTAAACTTATCCATCACCTTATCCCAAGGCATTACATACCCCCGCCAGAAGGACTAGGACCGGCAGCAGCCGGGGGAAGCTGACCGCCAAACTGCCCTTGTACGTGACCAAGAAGATCATCGGGACCGCCCATAGCGTGGGTAGTATCCGGTGGTCCGGGTTGCTGCATTCCCATATCATCGGCGTCATTGTCGTTGTGATACTGGTGACGCACATTGAACCCGCCATTATCAGCCGGTTCAATACTCATGTGGCGGATG
>Ga0126383_10002697_pt1 | contig 11525 bp, 4 predicted proteins | sample PanSoiMetPlot_35_FD_96882 | JGI IMG/M metagenome (GOLD analysis project Ga0126383, IMG submission 96882) | Tropical forest soil microbial communities from Panama - MetaG Plot_35 | ecosystem: Environmental > Terrestrial > Soil > Tropical forest > Bulk soil | place: Panama | collected 2016-02-17
GAGCTCGTTTCATTTTCGCTCGAGACGGCTCAGGCCGAAGCGGGTGGCGCGAAGCTGTTCAGCGATGACGACGCGCGCGGCGGCGAGCAGAGCGAAGAGGCGAAGCGAGCAACGCTCGAGCGCGAGCTGGCTCGGTTGTCGCGCCTCTTGCGAGGAGTCTCGTTCCTCTTCGAGTATCCCCTCGTCGTGGCGCGGGCAGGTCGCGCAGAGCTTTGGATGGGAGCTCGGCGGACGGCTCGCAACTCTCGACCCTTGCGCACTTCGGGGTTACCAGAGGGACACGCTTTTCTCTTGGATCGCGACGCGGCCCCGGTGGTTTCGCTTTGGCCCGTCGTTCAACCCATCGTCCCGACTCCCGGCGCTCCAGAGGAGCTGTTTCTATTGGAAGGGAACGGTCGGCTCGGCGCAAAGCTCGTCTCCATCCCGCTCGGGTTCGAGCGCCACGACGACGACGCCTGGCAATGGTTCGGCGAGCACTTGGTTGGCGCATCCGGCGAAGTGGTCGCCGCTGCCAAGGAGCAGGAGACGCCATACCTTGGCCTGGCGACCTTCACCGCCAATGACGCGAAGAACTTTTTCGGACGCGAGCGCGAAGCCGAAGCTTTTGCCAACCGGCTTCGAATGCAGCCGCTGCTCGCGGTGGTGGGACCGTCGGGTGCGGGCAAGAGCTCCTTCGTCCAGGCCGGCGTCGTTCCGCTTCTGCCGAGCGGTTGGCGCGCGATCGTGTTTCGCCCAGGCCCCGCCCCGCTCGCTGCCCTCTGCGCTCGATTGGCGCAGGAGGGGCTCGCAGTGGGGGAGCTAAGAGAAACGTTGGCGCAGCAACCGGCGCTGCTCGGCAAGACGCTGACCGACTGGAGGCGCCAGGTCGGCGGTGCGGCGATGCTGGTCGTCGACCAGTTCGAGGAGCTGCTCACTCTGTGCCAGGACGCGACCGAACGGAACGCCTTCGCGGAAGCGCTCGTGCAAGCGGCCCGCTCAACCGAGGATTCGGTCCGAGTCGTCCTCACCTTGCGCGACGACTTTCTGATCCGAGCGCAGCAGATTCCCGCCTTGCGCGAACGCCTGGCGCAGGGGCTGCAGCTTCTGGCGACGCCGGCGCACGACGACTTGGTGCGCATTCTGATCAATCCGGCCCGACAAACGGGCTACGAGTTCGAAGATCCCAAGTTGCCCGAAGAGATGGTCCAGGAAGTTGCGGAGCACCCGGGGGCGCTGGCACTGCTGTCGTTCACCGCCAGCAAGCTGTGGGAGGTTCGCGATCGGCATTTCCGTCATTTGTCACGCCGGGCGTATCGGTCGCTGGGCGGAGTCGGCGGAGCACTCGCGCAGCACGCGGAATCGACGCTGGCCCAGATGCCGGCCGAGGAACGTTCGCTGGTGCGCGAGGCGTTTCGGCATCTGGTCACCGCGGAGCGCACCCGCGCCATCATCAGCCGCCGGGAGATGGAACACGTGCTCGGCGGTGGGCCGAATTCGGGCAAGGTTCTCGAGCGGTTGATCGGCGCGCGCCTGCTTACCGCTTCCGAAGGCGATGGAAGTCAGGACCGCATCGAGGTCATTCACGAGGCCTTGCTGACCTCCTGGCCGCGCTTGGTCGAATGGCAGCAGGAGGACGCCGAGAACGCGCGCATGCGCCACCAGCTTCGCGCCGCCGCGCGGCAGTGGGACGAGCGGGGCCGCGGCAAGGGGCTTTTATGGCGCAAAGAGGCGCTGATCGAATATCGCCTCTGGCGTTCGCGCGATCCGGGCAGGCTCACCGAAACAGAGGAGGCCTTTGCTCGCGCGAGCCTCGCCGACGAAGCGCGCGGCCGCCGAGCGCGGCGGACGGCGGTCGTGCTCGTGTTCGCTGCCCTGGTCGTGGGTCTCGCCGTTCTGTTCCGCGCCAACCGCGTGGCGGAAGAGAACGCGCGAATCGCGAAAAGCCGCCTCGCCAGCAGCTACGAGGAGCAGGGCCGGCAACTGCTGCTCACAGGCGATCCGCTCAGGGGCATCGTGTACCTCGAGCGAGCGATGCAGGAGGGCGCGTCCGGTCCCGCGCTGCGCTACCTGATCGGCCGCGCCAAGTGGGCCCTGGATGCACAGGTCGCATCGCTGCAGCACTCAGACTACGTCCGCGAAGCCCATTTCAGCCCGGATGGCAAGCGGATCGTCACCGCGAGCTTCGACAAGACGGCCAAGCTGTGGGACGCGGCTACGGCCAAGCTGATCGCTACACTGAAACATGAAACAAAGGTGTTTTCCGCGCGTTTCAACGCTGACGGAACGCGCATTGTAACTGCGAGCGGCGACGGCGCAGTAAGAATCTGGGACGGTCTCACCGGCGCGCCGATTGGTGCAATTGCTGCCGATGCGGGCTCAGTGTGCTCGATTGAGGTCGGTCCGCGCTTCGCGGAGGTATTTGGCGATTTCAATCCGAATGGAACATCGATTGCGACATTCCGGGGCAACGCGGCGCAAATCTGGGACGCTCAACGGCTCGAGCTCGTTGCGACGCTCCGTGGCCATACCGAGCCGATCCTCTGTTTGATATTTCATCCGGACGGCAAATCGCTGTTCACCAGCGCAAGCGATGGGACCATCAAGAAATGGGATGACCGCGGTCGCCTCGTCTTTTCGGTCAACGTTCTCACCGGAGCGGACGTCCTTCGAAGACGCGTCAGCTCCTTGAGCATCTCCGCGAGCGGCGCTCGCCTGGCGAGCGTGGGTTGGGAGGGGACTGGCCAAGTCTGGAACGCAAAGAGTGGCCAACTGACCTCCGGCATGCGTGACTCCGACGTGTTCTTGTATTCAGTCGCCCTTAGTCCGGACGGGAAGTATGTCGTCACTGCTGGCGATGCCCGCGCAGCCAAAATTTGGAATGCGGACACCGGTGAAATGATTCGATCTCTCGAAGGGCATACTTCCGCCGTGCGGAGCGTGGCCTACAGCTCGAATGGCGAAACTTTGCTCACGGCGAGTGCCGATGGAACAGCCAGGCTTTGGAGCAGCTCGGATAACGTTCCGCGGATGAGCTTGGTTGGCCATGTGGATAACGTCTCCACTGCCGAGTTTTCGCCAGATCTCAAGCGAATTGTTACCGCGAGCAACGACGGAACAGCGAAAGTCTGGGATGCGGGAAAGAGCTTTCGGCTCAAGAGCATCGCCGACCCCGATCTCCTGAGCTTTGCCGACTGGAGCAGCGACGGAAATCGCATCTTGACCGTCCATTACGATGGCAAGATCAAGTTGCGAGATATGGCGACCGATCGCGTTTTGTTCGAAAGCGAAATCGATGCGCGCGAAATCGATTGGCTTGGGGGCTGGAGCCCGGACGAGACGCAAATCATAGTACCGACGAAGGAGCGCACCTCTCTGCTCGAATTTCCCAGCGGTAAGACAATCGTGTTGCTAGATAGTCACGACAAGCGTGTCTTGTCAGCTCAGTTCAGTCCCGACAGCCAGCTGCTCGCCACCGGAAGCGCCGATCACACATTGCGAATCTGGAATGCGCGCAACGGAGCGCTGATCAGAACTTTGGAAGGACATACCGCTGAGATCAGAGCAGTCGCATTCGATGGAGAGGGCAAACGATTGGCGTCCGGCGGCGAAGATAAAAAAGTGTATGTCTGGGATTTAGCAAGTGGAGCTCGTCTGCTTGAGATCGCCGCTTTCCGGGGATGGATCAGGGCTATCTCCTTCAGCCGTGATGGAACAAGAATCGCAACCGCGAGTCGAGACAAGAGACTCATCATCTGGAACGCGCAGACTGGGCAGGTAGTGCTCCCCATCCACGAGGCGAAAACCGCCAACATCAATTTCGTAGAATTCAACCCAACCGGCGACTTCCTTGTGACGTCGGACGTCGCCGGCGCTGTCTCGGTTTGGGATGCCCACTCCGGCCGGATGCTCAGCAGCGACGTCCACAAGATTGGCGCGCTCTCGCAAGCGAGGCTCAGCCGCGATGGACAACGCGCTCTATCGGTTATCGAACACGATCTCGCGATTTGGACCGTAGGCTACGAACCTCAAGTGCTCCAGGACATATCCAACTACATCAAATGCCGCGTCCCATTTCGGCTCGAATCTGAAAAGCTGGTCGCTGGGGCATCCGTTGCCGCGGACTGTGCGCATTGAAGCAACCTGAGCGCGTTGCGCCAGCGAAAGGCTAGTAAGCATTTCTTTCTTCAGCGTCAGGCTCCTCTTTATCGGCGATTGCGTCGTTTTGGCTGGGCTACAGTGCCCAACCAATCAAATAGCAAGCGTGGTGGCACTCAGTAGGCCTTCTGATTTCTTGGGCTTGCGAGTCGACGGTTAAGAAATTGACGTCAGCGTTGCGCGATACGGGCACGTCGAGGGCCGCCAAATTGAACCATGCGTGCGCTTGAACGATCGCAAGGCGGAGTGTTCGGGCGACCAGCTCTTCCGATTTCTATGTACGAGGCCAACACCCGAAGTCTGAGATCACCTTTGATTACTATGTAGTCAAAAAGTCGGATGTATCGACCTTGTATTTTCTACGCCTCGGCGTACACTCCGCCCAAAGTGGATCCCTTTCCGAGGCGCGAGTCGTGAAAAAGAAGCTCTACATCTCCAAGGAAACGGTGAAGACTCTCTCGAGCAAGCAGCTCAAACAGGTCGGTGGCGGACTCAAGGGTGATTATGGTCAAAGCGGCGATACCTGCGAGCCATTGGCGTATGCTGCTCAGTCGCTGGACATCTGCAACATGGTGTAGAGGTTAGGCGGCCTCCATCTCGAAGCTCGAGTCTGTTTGTTTTGCGGATAATCGAGCTTTAAGTGCGACAAATCGCGCTCTTTGTTTGAAACAGACCCATCGAAACAGGGGCGTTAGTCCCTCCGCGCCTTGAAACACCACCTTTCACCGTCCTATCGTAGCGAGGTTGAAGCACGCGTCTGAACTTGCTCATGCCGCGGCTGGTCCTTTGCTCCTGGTTCCGAAAAAGACAAACGCATGACTGGTCGGCTCTGCCTGCTCGTGGTCGGGGAGCAGCAGTTCGCTACCCACTGGCTTCCTGAAACAGGAAGCGTGACCATCGGTCGCGCCGAGTCGTGCGAGGTGCGCATCAACGAGCCCTCGATCGCGCCGCGGCACGCGGTGCTCCACATCGGAGCCGAGCTCGCCCTCGAGGACCTCGGCAGCCCCTCCGGCACCCGCATTGGCGACGTACAAATCGAAGCCGGCAAGCAAGTGCCCTTCTCTCCGGGAATCAGCGTGTCTCTCGGAACCGTCTCGATCGTGGTGCAGAAGAGCTCGTACGCGCCGCCGAGGCGAATCTGGACGCACGGCTATTTCGAGTCCCGGCTGGAGGAAGAGTGCATCCGGGCCGAGCGCTTCAAGACGCAATTCTCGGTGTTGCGCGTCCGCTGCGAGCCGAACGTCGACCCGGTGGTGATCGAGGAGATCCTCGCCAACGTCCTTCGCCTGGTGGATGTCGTCGGCTCCTACCGGCCGGGAGAGTACGAAGTCATCCTCCAGGGGACGCATCCCGAAGGCGCCGACCTGGTGGGGCGCCGAATTCTCGCCAACATCGCGGAACGCGGTTTGAAGGCCCAGATTGGCCTGGCCTGTTATCCGCGCGATGGTCGCAGCGCAGATGCCCTCTCGGAGCGCGCTGGCGCGGCCGCCCGGGGAGAGGTCGGCGGCGAGCATTCGCCGCACGGCGAACCCGCTCGTTCAGTCGCAGATCACGGGCCGATGCAGCACATCCATCGCCTTACCGAACGAATCGCCGCCAGCATGATCAACGTGCTGATCATGGGCGAAACCGGCGTGGGCAAGGAGCGCCTCGCGGAGATGGTGCACCAGCTCTCCCCGCGGGCGGACAAGCCCTTCCTGCGCCTTAACGTCGCGGCGCTCACCGAAACTTTGTTGGAAAGCGAGCTGTTCGGCCACGAGCGCGGCGCATTCACCGGAGCGGTCCAGGCCAAACCGGGTCTGCTCGAGACCGCGCACGCTGGCACGGTGTTCCTCGACGAGATCGGCGAGCTGCCGATGACGATCCAGGTCAAGCTTCTGCGCGTGCTCGAAGGACAGCAGGTCTTCCGGGTGGGGAGCCTCAAGCCGAGGAGCATCGACGTGCGGTTCGTCGCCGCCACCAACCGCGACCTCGAGGCAGAGGTGGTGCGCGGAGCCTTCCGGCAGGATCTCTTCTTCCGGCTGAACGGTATCTCGCTGGTGGTGCCTCCTCTTCGCGAGCGGCTCTCGGAGCTGCCGGAGCTGGCGAAAGAATTCATTGCCGAGGCGTGCCGCAAGTCGAGCCGCACCGACGAGCCGACGATCTCGAACGAAGCGCTGGCCCTGATGAACCGCTACGGCTGGCCGGGAAACATCCGCGAGCTGCGAAACGTGATCGAAAGAGCGGTGCTGCTTTGCTCCAACGGACCGATCACGCTCGCCCACCTCCCGGTGGAGAAGATGAGCGCGACCTTCGCTGCCCGGCAAGTAGTCTCGCGCACGCCGCTCTTCCCCCGCTCGGACATGACGTTGCTCGAGGAAAAAGCCGGCGCCGCCGCAGCCGCCGAGGCCGTCAAAGAAGAGATCGCGGTGACCTTGACTCCTCCCTCCTCGATCGCCCATCTCCACGTCAATGGCTCGACCACCCCTCCCCGATTGAGCGCGGCGCTGAAGTCGAAAGATCTTCGCATCGACATGAAGGATTACGAGCGCCAGCGGATTCTCGATGCGCTCGCATCGTGCGCCGGCAATCAGACCGCCGCCGCCAAGCTGCTCGGCGTCTCGCGCCGAATGCTGGTGAACCGGCTCAATGTCTACGGCATTCCGAGGCCGCGAAAGGGCCGGGCTCGTCAAGTCAAGTAGCGCGGCTTCAAATCGGCTCGGCATACCGCGTGGGATCGACCATGCCTGCCTCCGCAAATCCGCGCCGCCGCAGGATACAGCTGTCGCACTGACCGCAGGCGGCCCCGTCGGGAGTGGGGTCGTAGCAGGAGTGCGTCAATGAATAATCCACGCCGAGCTTTGCGCCTTCGCGGATGATTTGAGCCTTGGTCATTGCGGACAGCGGCGAATGAATCGAGCAGCGAGCGCCCTCCGCGCCGGCGCGGGTGGCCAATCTCGCGAGGGATTCGAAAGCGCGGATGAACTCCGGCCTGCAATCGGGATAGCCGCTGTAATCGATCGCATTGACGCCGATGAAGATGTCTTGCGCGCCGACCACCTCCGCCAGGCCGAGCGCCAGGGCAAGAAAGACCGTGTTTCGCGCCGGCACGTAAGTCACTGGAATGCCGCTCGCGATTTCACGCGCGCTTCGCGACTTCGGAACGGGGATCTCGCCGGTGAGCGACGAGCCTCCGATGGCGCGCAGGTCGACCGATACCACGCGAAGCTCGGCCCCGGCCGCCCGAGCTATCTCCCTTGCCCTTTCCAATTCGATCTGGTGGCGCTGTCCGTAATCAATGCTCAGGCAGATGGGCTCGAAACCCTGCGAGCGCGCAATTGCCAAGCAGGTCGCAGAATCGATTCCACCTGAGAGCAAGACCACCGCTCGGCGGCTCACGGCTGATTCGCCTTCTTCTGACCCTCGACTCTGAAGACCGTCGAGCAAGAATTGCATCCGGCGTCCGGTGCTCGAGGTTGGCAACCGGCGTCGGCGATCACGACGTTGTCGATCAGCTCTCCGCACGCGCGGACCGCGTCGCATCCATTGGGCGTTGGGCAAGGAGGAGAGATGCCGCCGTCCGGATCAGCGACCGGCACACCTCCGTCGAGCGGATTCGGCGGGCAAGCGCGCCCCAGCGCATCATCTTGGCTGCTGCTGAGCAGAGCCACCTGAAGGATTTCGGTTACATATACCGGGTCACACGTGCACTCGATGAAATGCCGAGGAGCCGACGCCGTCGACGCGAAAACCTGGCCATCGAATGTGGCAGGCCTCTCGACGTTGCCGACAATGAGGTACGCCACCGAAGCGTCGGCGGTATCGCGAGAGAGAATTGCGTCAAACGTGAAGCCGGCGTCTGCACCTGCGTCCAATGGCGGCACGGCAATGTAGGAACAGTCGCCGCTCATCGGAATAGCATAAAAGCTGAACGAGCCGATCGTCTGACCCTTGATCGTGGGATTCGACGGGCAGGCGGCCAGCGCCGCCAGGGCAATTTGCAGCCTGATTTTCTTCATCCCGCCCGGTTACATCAGAGCGAGCGCTTTCATCGCAATGGCGCGGAATGCGCTGCTTCTGGACAACACCTCCAGCGCTTTCATACGCGATGGATCGGATCCGCGCACCTGTTCGTCCAACACGGTCAACACTCGAGCCGCGGCGAGAGAGGACGGCACGGCTTCGAATGCCTGCGCGGCCGCTTCTTCCATGCCTTCCACTGGACCCGCGCGCGTGAGCGATTGCCCGCGCTCGCCCAGCGCTAACGCCAACGCGCACAAGTAAGAGAGCTCGCCCGGACCGAAGCAACCCAGCGCTCCCCCTCCAAGCACCAGCTCGTCGTCTGAAAGCAGGTAGGCCTCGGCGCCGCCGGAGGGGTCAAGGTAAATCCGTTCGACACCTGACTCCAGAGCAGAGAGCGCGTCGCTCAGCACACGATGCAGGCGCGGCATCGATTCGCCGGTGATCTGCAGCAGCTCACGGGGTCGATCAATCTCCACCTGCACCGGCGATCGCGTGAGGGGCTCGATCCGCGGAAAGGGGCAGGCCGCCGGCGCACCGCTCAGGCCGATGAAAAAGCCCTGCGCCAGCTCGGCAGCCTCCACTCGCTGAACGAGCCGAAGCGATTGCGCAAATGCTTTCCAGCTCTCTGGGTCGGCTGCCTTTTCCCGGAGCAGCTCGGGCCAGAGCAAAACGGCGAGCTGAGCACCATCGCTCGCGCCGGAGAGTCGCTCGGCAAGTGCTCTCTTCGTCGGTGCCGAAACGACTGCGCGCTCCAGCATCCGATGGGCCAGGGAGACGGCGGCCGGCAGCAAGTCTGCCTGGAGATACCCGAGGAGAATACCCTCTTGCTCTTCGCGCGACTCCGCGATGCGCTCGCGCAGCTGAAGCGACTCCCCTTCAAGCCCGAGTCGGTGCGCCAGATCGGCGCGGTGCCTCAGGCGCTCCGGCGTCTCCTCGAACAGCGAGAGCAGGTGCAGCGCATCCAGGTTGCGTCCGAGCGCCTCGTATGCCCGGGCGAGCGGCTCGCGGTAAGGCTCCACCGCCGTCGCTCCCAGCAGGCGCGAGAGCCGTTCCACCATGGCAACGTAGCGATCTGCCTCCTGCTCCGGGGTGTAGAGCTCAAGGAGCCGCTGGACCGCGGGCACGCATTGGAGATCCTCGGACAGAGCCAGCTCGAAGGCAGCGCGCGCTTCGTCGGGGCGGGCCAAGTTGACGAGGTAGAGCTCGCCGAGCTCCAGGTGGAGCGACGAGCGAACAGGAAAGTCTTCCTCGCCGACGAGCAGCCGTTCCAGTGTGTTGGCAGCCGCCTCGAAGCGTCCCTCGCTCCGCTCCAGCTCAAACAGCTCGCGAAAGAGCACCGACGATCTCGACGGCACCGCGGCCGCCGTTCGGTGGAGTATCTGGGCGAGCGTCGGTCCTCCAGTTTCGCGCGCCCGGTCGAGGAGCGTATCGATCCATCCGGCAGGGCTGTGCTCGGTGATGTCGTGCATTGCCAGGCCCAAGACGCGCGGCCCTTCGCCCATTTGGCACAGCCGATCCAGCGCCGCGGACCGGGTCGTCGAATCCATCTTGCCGAATGCGAGCTCTTCCAAAACCGTCACCGCCTTCGCCGCTGCCCCGGCCCGCTGAAGAATCGCGGCCAAGTCGACCAGTCGCGCGAAGGAGCCGAGCTGTCGAAGCTCAGCGGCGAGGCGCTCGGTTCTTGCGTTCCATCCCTCCGCTTCGGCCAGCGCCCAAAGCGCCTCCCGGGCTCGCTCCGCATCTGCCGCCCGATCCGCAAGAGCGAGCGCCGTTTCGAACTGACCGGCCGCCATCAGAGGCTCGAAGCGGTCCTCAAGGGCAATCACCGGATCGAGGAAGTAGGCGCGGTCGCGAAGCGCCGCGGCTCGGGGCCCATTGCGAAGCTCCTCCTGCGCGACCTTCGCTGCCTCCAGCAGCATTTTTGCCCCGGTCACTCCGCCGATCGAATCCCCGGCGCGCTGGCACAGATCCACGAGCTCGCCATAGCGATGCAAGGTTCGAAGCCCAGCGATCGCCCTGTGCGCGAGCTCAGCATCAAGTGGGCGCAATTGGACCAGTCGCAAAAGCGCCTCGATCGCATGCTTTGGATCGTCAAAGAGCTCCGCCGCACGACGATACAAGCCTTCGGCCTCATCCGGTCGCGCGTTCTTGGCGATCGCCATCATTGTTCGATAGAGGCCGGGAGCATTTGAAGTGCGCTCGTAGATTTCGCGGAGCAGCGAAAGCGCGTCGCGGCCCGACTCTCCCTCGCCATCCAGGCTCACGGCCTGCTCGAAGGAGTCCGCCGCGTCCTGCAGCGCCCCGGACGCCAAGGAGGCGTGGCCGAGGCGCAGCGCAATCCTGGCTCGCGCGGCTGCCGAGAGGTGTTGAGCGCCGACTTCGAGCAGGCGTCGATCGAACGGCTGCGCTGCGCTGGGACCTCCGGCTCTGGCGGCGAGCTCCGCTCGTGCGCTGAGTCCTTCCCAATGCCCCGGCGCGTTCGCCAGCAACTCGTCCAGCGCCTCGGCGGCGAGAAACCATTCCCCGGCGTCGCTCAAGAGCTGGGCTCTCTGCCAGAGCAGCTGGGCGGACTGGGTGGGCACGGCGCGCGCGCGCGCCAGGAGCAGGTCGCCGGTCCGCCGCGCATCGGGGCGAACCCGGCGCATCATCGCTTCGAACGCCTTCTCGTCTTCGGGCGCCGAGGCGAAGGCGCGCTCCTCGCACTCCTCTGCCTTGCCCTCGAGCCCGGCGGCCCGATACGCCTCCGCGGCCTGCGCGTACGAGGCAGCCGCCGAACCGGCGCTTTCGCGCTCGGCGCGAACGCTCAACAGCTCCGCGAGCGCCCGATGGTCGCCGGAGCGGCGCAAAAAGCGCGCATGGCGTTCGAAGATGACCGGCTGCATCGGGTCCGCCTGCAGCAGCGAAGCATCCAGTTCCGCTGCCTGCCCTGTGCGCCCAACCTGATGCAGCAGCTCGGCCGCCTCGGCAGTGAGCTTGAGGTCTTGAGCAGCTGCGACACGGGCGGCGAGCAGTGAAAGCGCGGCGTCGTCGCTGCGCCCAAGGGCGAGCTGAACTTCCGCCGCCGAGCGCCAAAGCGCAATTCGATCGCCTTCCTCGTTCGCCCGAGCAGCAGCCTGCCTGTAATGCTCGGCGAGCTCCTCGAGTCGACCCTCTTCGCGCAGGATTCGAGCCAACAACGCCGCCGCCTTGTCGTGAGACGGATCGAGCGCGAGCGCCTCGCGCACCGCCGCCTCGGACTGTGGTCGAGAACTCAGGGGTCCGGCGTGCAGCTCAGCGAGGGCAAAAAAGGCCTCTGCCCGCTCGCTGCCGGTCGCGTGCAGCTCGATCGCGCGCTCCAGCCACTTCGCTTCGGACCGCGGATCCGATCTGCGTTGGGCCAGCGCACGGCC
>Ga0126383_10002699_pt1 | contig 11524 bp, 10 predicted proteins | sample PanSoiMetPlot_35_FD_96882 | JGI IMG/M metagenome (GOLD analysis project Ga0126383, IMG submission 96882) | Tropical forest soil microbial communities from Panama - MetaG Plot_35 | ecosystem: Environmental > Terrestrial > Soil > Tropical forest > Bulk soil | place: Panama | collected 2016-02-17
ATCCAAAGGCGATGATCCCCGATTCGCCCATGGCTCTCGCCTTCCCGGGCGTGCCTGATGCCGCGGAGCGCGCCGACATCATCGCTTATCTACAGACCCAGACGGGGCAATAGACTTCATGGAGTGGCCCGAGGTGCTGGCGCGGCTTGCGGCGTAGCCGGAGCCGTTGCCTCGGGCCCTTCAGTTCCGCTCGCGCTTTTTGCCTTGGCGCGGAATTTCTCGATGTCGTCCAGAACAGTCTTGAAGAAGTAGTCTTGCTCGCCCTCGTCCTTGGCGACCTCAGTCCAGGCCGTGCGGAAGGCAGTGAGGACATCGTCGGGCCATTCGGCAATGCGCACATTGTCCTTGGCGGCAAGATCAGCGAGCGCGTCGGCTTGGAGCTTTGCCTCTTCGCTAAGTGTCTCATCAAGGATCGTGTGGCAAACGTCCTCGATCATGGAGCGTTGTTCGGCGCTGAACCCACTCCAGCGATCCTTGTTGATCAGCAATTCAAACACCGTCTCCGGCTGGTGCCAGCCAGGCACGTAGATAAGCTTGACCTTTGACTGGAGACCCTGCTCGCGATCGACCGCCGGCGTGTAAAGCTCGGCCGCGTCGATGTCACCCTTCTCGAAAGCCTTCACCAGACTTCCGCCCGGCACGAGCACGGTGGTGGCGCCGAGTTTCGACATGACCCGGCCGCCGAGCCCGAAGATGCGCATGCGCAAGCCCTTGATATCGTCGGGTGTCTTGATCTCCTTTGCGAACCACCCGCCGGCCTCGGCACCGCCGAAGGCGCAAGGCATGACGTGGACCTGTACGCCGGCATGGTCGTACATCTCCTGATAAAGCCTGCTGCCGTTCCCGGTCTCGAACCAGTCGCGATAGGTCTTGCCGTCGGGCCCGAAGGGGAAGCCAGCGAACAGCGCCGCGGCCGGGATCTTCGCGGTCCAGTAGCTTGCAGTGGCAAATCCCGCATCGACGCTGCCGCTGCCGACCTGGTCGAGGATCCCCTGCGGCTTGGTCCCCTCGCCTGGCTCCTTGAGGTCGAGCACGAGCGAGCCTCCGGAGCGCTCCTTGATCAGCTTGGCGAGCCGCGCGGCAGGCTCTCCAAGGCCGGGTAGATGCGTGCCATAAACAATGGGAGTGACGAGGGTCACTGTGGCGGAATTGGTGGCGAGCGCGGGCGAGGCTGGCAGAAGCAACGCTAACATTGCCAAGGGTCTTGCCTGCATTCTTCCTTCGCACCCCCTCGAATTCCGATTCCTTGAGTCGCGCTGCCGATGCTACATCCTGGCTCCCACCTTTAGCCACAAGGCGTAACAGCCTGCCGGTGCTATGAGTCCTGCGCCTGAAGCTGCACGAGAGGGCCCTCTGGTTGGCCTCTTCGTCACTTGCCTCGTCGATCTGTTCAGGCCAAGCGTCGCTTTTGCCGCGATCAAGCTTCTCGAGGCGGGGGGCGTCCGGGTCGAGGTGCCGCGCGCCCAGACCTGCTGCGGACAGCCGGCTTACAACTCAGGCGATCGCGAAGATGCGGCGGCGATCGCCAGGCAAGTGATCGAGGCCTTCGAGCGCTTCGACTATGTCGTTGCTCCGTCGGGCTCCTGCGGCGGCATGCTCAAGGTTCACTACCCGCGCCTTCTGGCCGACGATCCCCGCTTCGCCGAGCGCGCCAAGACTCTTGCCGCCAAGAGCTACGAGCTCACGTCCTTCCTGGTGGACGTGCTCGGCTTCACCGAACTCGATGCGACTTATGAGGGGACCGTCACTTATCACGACTCATGTTCGTCCTTGCGCGAGCTTCACACCAAGGATGCGCCACGGCGACTCTTAGCGAACGTCCCCGGGCTTACCCTGGTGGAGCTCCCCGAGAGCGAGGTGTGCTGCGGGTTCGGCGGCACATTCTCGGTCAAATATCCGGACATCTCCGGCGCGATTCTCGATGCCAAGCTGAATAATATTCTCGACACCGAGGCGAACACGGTCCTCGCCGCCGACCTCGGCTGCCTCATGCAGATCGCGGGAGGGCTCAGCCGCCAGCGCGCAAAGATCGAAGTGCGCCATGTCGCAGAGGTGCTTGCCGGCATGACCGACACGCCGGCGATCGCTGCGTCGGAGTCGGGCTGAGCGTCATGGCCGAGGCCACCCTCTCCTTCAAAAAGGCGGCGGCAAATGCTCTCGCCGATGGCGAGTTGCAAAGAGCGCTCCAGAACATCAAAACCGGGTTTGTCGCCAAACGTGCCGCAGCCAAGACGAAGTTGCCAGAGTTCGATGCGCTCCGCACCGAAGCTCGCGCCATCAAGGACCACACGCTCACCCATCTCGACCTTTATCTCGAAGCCTATGAAAGCAAGGTCGTCGAGAGCGGAGGCCAAGTGCATTTCGCTCCGACTGCCGCAGACGCACGCGACATAGTGCTCAAGCTTTGCCGCGAGCGCGGCGCGAAACTCGTCGCCAAAGGCAAGTCGATGGTGTCGGAAGAGATCGGGCTCAATGCCCATCTCGAGGCAGCTGGCATCGAGGTGGTTGAGACCGATCTCGGCGAATATATCGTGCAGCTGAAGGGCGAGACCCCGAGCCATATCATCGCGCCGGCCATCCATCTCAACAAGGAAGCTGTCGCCGCGTATTTTCGCCGGGCCCATAAGGGACGGCTGACGTCGCGGAGACTAAGCGATGTGAAAGACCTGGTAGCGGAGGCGCGCGCGGTCCTGCGCGAGAAGTTCCTCGCCGCCGGCGTCGGCATCACCGGGGCAAACCTCCTGATCGCTGAGACTGGCTCCTCGGTGATCGTCACCAATGAGGGCAACGGCGACCTCACCTCGACTCTGCCGCGCACTCATATCGTCATTGCCTCGATCGAGAAGATCGTGCCGACGCTCGAGGACGCGTGCACCATCCTGCGTCTGCTCTCGCGGTCTGCCACGGGCCAGGACATCACCACCTACACAACATTCACGACCGGTCCACGCCGCGAGGGCGATCCCGATGGGCCCACCGCATATCACGTCGTGCTGCTCGACAATGGGCGGAGCGATATGCTTGGCGGGATATTCCAGGACATGCTTCGCTGCATTCGTTGCGGCGCCTGTCTTAATCACTGCCCCGTCTACGGCACGATCGGCGGGCACGCTTACGGTTCGGTGTATCCAGGGCCGATGGGCGCGGTGCTCACACCCGCGCTGCAAGGCCTCGATCACGCGCGCGATCTGCCCAATGCTTCGAGCCTGTGCGGGCGCTGCGAGGAAGTCTGTCCGATGAGCATTCCGCTGCCCGCGATGTTGCGGGCCTGGCGGGAGCACGAGTTTGCGCAAGGCACGCGCTCTTGGTCTGAACGGCTCGCGCTCAAGGTCTGGGCATTCGTGGCAAAGCGCCCGCGCCTCTACCACGCGCTCGCCGGACTTGGAGTGCCGCTGCTGAGGCGGCTCGCCGGAGGGCGCGGTCGATTCACCTGGCTGCCCTTCGGCACATCCTGGACCAGAGTGCGCGACCTGCCCGCGCCGGAGGGCAGAACCTTCCAGCAGCTTTACGCAAGGCGCAGCGGAGAGATCGCCAATGAGCGCCCCTGAGGAAGCCCGTGCTGCTGTTCTCGCGCGCATCCGCGGCGCGCTTGGCATTGCGAAATTGGACCGCGCGCGGCGCGCTGCCGTGGCGCGACGGCTGGAGCGACATCCGCGTGGTACAATCCCCGCCCAGGCCGTACTAGGCCCTGCCGCCTGCGCGTCACGACTGGCAGAGATGCTGACGAAGCAAGGAGCCGAGGTCGCCCGCGCAGCCACGCCGGAGGACACGATCAACGCGATTGCCTCCTACCTTGCCTCCAACAATTTGCCCCCGCGCCTGCGTATGGGCGCCGATCCGCGTTTGGCCGCACTCCCATGGAAGGCGGCGTGGGATATCAGCCGCGCCTTCGGACCCGCAGAGCCTTCTGACAAAGCCTGCCTGTCGTACGCCCTCGTCGCGGCAGCCGAGACCGGCACCTTGTTCCTCGTCTCGGGTGCCGACAATCCCACCACCCTGAATTTCCTGCCTGAGTTCCACATGGTCCTGGTCAAAGCCTCGGATATCGTTGGTTTTTATGAGGAGGCCTGGGACCGGTTGCGCGGGATCTATGATGAGCGGACGCTGCCGCGCACGGTCAATATGATCAGCGGACCATCGCGCACCGCGGACATCGAGCAGACAATCGTCAAAGGAGCGCACGGCCCTCGCCGCCTTTATGTCGTGATCCAGGGCTAAAGGCTGGCCAGAGGGTTGGGGAAAGTCCCGGATTTCTAGGACTTCGGCGCGCTTGGCTCACTTCCGTTCCCTCACCAGTTCGGTTATGGTGCAGCGCATCTCCCACCGTGGATTGAAGCTTATGGGTCCGGCGTAAAGACCGGTTCGGGGTGGCCCTTAATGCAGCTTGCCGTGTGGCTGATCGAGCGTCCGCGCTGGTTCAAGCGGACCCTCCTGATCGTCAACGACCTCGTAATGCTCACAGTCGCCTTGTGGGCCGCCTATTCGCTCAGACTTAGCCATCTCTATGCCCCCGACACCCTGCCCAAGGTCCTGCTCATGGCGGCGGCGCCGCTGATCGGCGTCGTCGTTTTCTATCTGCGCGGTCTCTACAAGCTCGTAACCCGCTTCATCGGTCCCGAAGGCACGACCAAGATCTATGTGGCGGTGATCATTGCCGTCGTGGCGTGGGCGCTCGTCGTCTATATGAGCGGCGTCAAGGATCATCCGAGGTCAGCGGTGGTGATCTACGGGCTGATCGCAGCCCTCCTCATTCGGCTCAGCCGGCAATGGGCAGGCGCAGCCCTGCTCAGAGCCGCGCCGCAGCACAAGCCGGTGAACTTCGATGAGAGAAAGCCGGTCATCATCTATGGCGCAGGGACGATCGGCATTCAGCTTTTGCGCGCGCTGAATGAGACGGGCAAATACAAGACCGTCGCCTTCATCGATTCCAATCCGTCGCTCGCGGGACAATTCGTCCACGGAGTCAAGGTGGCCAGGCCGGAGAAGCTTGGCCGACTGATCGACAAGGAGGGGGTAAAGGAGGTTCTGCTCGCGACACCTTCGGCGCTCCGCGGCGAACGGCGCCTCGCGCTCAAGCTGCTTGAAGCCTATCCGGTGATGGTCAAGACGTTGCCCGCGCTTGAGGAGATCGCCTCGGGCCGCGTCGAGGTGAGCGACCTTCGTCCTATCGAGGTCGAAGACCTGTTGGGGCGCGATCCGGTCACCCCCAATCTCGAGCTGCTCACGGCCAATGTGAGCGGCAAGGTAGTGATGATCACTGGAGCCGGAGGCTCGATCGGCGCCGAGCTCAGCCGGCAGCTGCTCAAGCTTGCGCCAAAGACGCTCGTGCTGTTCGAGCTGTCTGAGGTCGCGCTTTACGAAATCTCGATGGAGATCGAACAGCTGAGGCGCCGCATGGAAAAAGAGGCCGGGGGCGGCGCGTCGGCCGATACCGCTATCGTCGAGGTGCTAGGGTCCGTGCTCGACCGCAAGCTCGTCGCCCGCACCATCCGGGAACTAGGCGTCGAGGTGATCTACCACGCCGCCGCCTACAAGCACGTGCCGATCGTCGAAGCCAATCCCTTCGCTGGATTGCAGAACAACACCTTCGGTACGCTCACCGTGGCCGAGACCGCCAAGGAACTCGGCGTCGAGCGCTTCGTGCTTGTGTCGAGCGACAAGGCAGTGCGCCCGACCAGCATCATGGGGGCCAGCAAGCGCCTCGCCGAGCAGATCTTGCAGGCGCTGGCCGAGCAGCGCGGAACCTCGACCATCTTCACCATGGTGCGCTTCGGCAATGTGCTCGACTCGTCTGGCTCGGTGGTGCGGCGCTTCCGCAACCAGATCAAGGCCGGCGGACCGGTGACGGTCACCCACCCAGAGGTAATCCGCTATTTCATGTCGATCCCCGAGGCTGCCCAGCTTGTCATCCAGGCCGGCACCATGGCGACCGGCGGAGAGGTATTCGTGCTCGAGATGGGAACGCCGGTTAAGATCGACGACCTCGCCCGCACGATGATCCGCCTGTCAGGACTCGAAGTGCGCGACGAGACCCACCCCGATGGCGATATCGCCATTGAATATGTGGGCCTCCGGCGCGGCGAGAAGCTCTACGAGGAGCTTTTGATCGGTGAGAACACGACCGGCACAAGTCACCCCCGCATCTTCAAGAACTCGGAGCCGATCTTGCCCTACGAGGAGCTTACCACAGCTCTCGAGCGGCTTGAGGACGCGATCCAGAGGATGGACGAGACCGAGCTCCAGGAGCTGCTGCGTGCGACCGTCGAGGGTTATGTGCCGGCGAGTACCGCCCATCCGGCGCCTGGCAAGGGCGAATGGCAAGCAGTCTCTCGCACGCTTCACTGAGCTAATGATTCCCGATCAGCCTGTGCTTTCGGCCGCATTGGTCGTTGGATGTGCGCTCCTTTCGGCCCTCCTGGTCGTTCTTCTGAAACCTCTGCTCGTCCGCTATCTCATGGCGACGCCCAACCACCGTTCGGCGCACACAGTGGCGACGCCGCAAGGCGCGGGTCTCGCCGTTACGCTTTCAGCGCTCGCCGGATGCTGGCTCACCATTCACTTCTGGCCGAGTGCCGCCGGGCCGCGCCTGTTCCCCATTCTTGCCGCCGCCGCCGCGCTTACCGTTCTAGGCGCGCTCGATGACGCCCACGCTCTCCCCGTGTCCTGGCGCCTTGCGGGCCAAACGCTTGCTGCGATTGTGCTCGCTCTCAGCCTTCCGCAAGGATTTCAGGTCCTCCCCGACATTCTTCCTCTAGTGGTCGAAAGAATTTTGATCGTGCTCGGCACGGTGTGGTTCATGAACGCTATCAATTTCCTTGACGGGCTCGACTGGATGACGGTAGCCGAAGTCGTGCCCATGACGCTTGGGGTTGCCGCCCTCCAGGCGCTAGGCGCGGTACCGACAACCATCGGGCTGCTCGCGCTCGCTCTGCTTGGCGCGACTCTCGGGTTCGCTGTGTTCAATAGGCATCCGGCCAAGGTCTTTCTCGGCGATGCCGGCAGCCTGCCGATTGGGTTCTGTCTCGCCTTCATGCTAATCTTCGTGGCCCGGGCGCATCTTGCCGCCGCGTTCCTCCTGTCGCTCTATCCTCTGGCGGATGCGACGGTCACGCTTCTCCGCCGCATTCTCGCGGGGGAGGAATTTACGTCGGCCCACAAGACGCATTTCTATCAGCGCGCCGTCACCCAAGGTTTGCGCGTGCCGCAGGTCACCGCGCGGGTCTTCCTGCTTAGTCTTCTCCTCGCTGTCCTTGCTATCGTGACTGTGGTTGCCAGGTCGCTTCCCGTCGATATCCTCTGCATCATCCTCGGCGTGCTCGCGACGGCGCTCGTGCTTTTGGCACTAGCCCGGGGACCATAAGTGGACCGGCGCGTTCTCGTCACCGGCGCTACCGGCTTTATCGGCAGGCGGGTTGCCAACACCCTCGCCAAGGAAGGCTGGAGCGTCAGGGCCGCCGCGCGCGATCCCGGCGCAATTCTTGCGCCAACCAGCATTGAGCGCGTCGCCATGCGGGATCTAGCCCAGCCCGCCGACTGGTCAAAGGTGCTTGACGGCGTGACGCATGTCGTGCACCTCGCCGGCATCGCGCATGCGCCTGGCTCGCTGCCTGATGCGCTCTATATGCGCATCAACGCGGAAGCGCCAGGCGAGCTTGCGCAAGCTGCGCGCGGGAAGGTTGAACGGCTCGTGTTCGTCTCTTCGGTGCGGGCGCAAGCCGGGCTCTCGGCAGATCACATCATCACCGAAAACGACCCTCCTCAGCCAATCGACGCCTATGGGCGCTCGAAGCTCGAAGGCGAGCGCCTCATCGCTGCGAGCGGCGTTTCTTTCACCGCGTTCCGGCCAGCCGTCGTCTACGGCAAAGGCGTGAAAGGCAATATCGCGTCGCTCGCCACGCTCGCCAAAACGCCAATGCCGCTGCCATTTGCGGGCTTCGACAATCGCCGTTCGCTGCTTGCGCTCAATAATTTCGTGGCTGCTATCTCGCTTGCGCTCGCTTCCGAGCGGGCTGCTAACGAGACTTTCCTAGTGGCAGACTCCGAGCCGATCAGCGTGGCAGACCTCGTTGCCGCCATGCGGGAGGGGCTTCGCCGCCCGCCGCATCTGGTCAAGGCGCCGCTTGGAGGCGTGAAGCGGCTGATGAGGTCGTTGGGCAGGGAGGCCGAGTGGGAGCGCATCTCAGGCAACTTCGTCATCGATGCATCGAAGCTGATGGGCATCGGCTGGCGTCCTTCGGTTTCGACCCGGGATGGCATCGTCAAGATGATGCGCGCGGAGAACGGCGCTATGGCGCCTTGAGCGACTTGTAGAGGGCCACGGTTTGTTGGCCGATGGACCCGGCCGAGAACTTGGCCTCGACTAGCGCCCGCGCAGCCTTGCCGAATTTCTCGCGCAAGGCGGCATCGCCTGCGAGCTTTTCCATGGCGTCCGCTAAGGCGGTCACGTCATCGACCGACACGGTGAGCGCGGTCTTTCCTTCGATCGCGATCTCGCGGCAGCCTGGTGCGTCGGTGGCCACCATGGCACGCCCGCAAGCGGCGGCTTCGAGCAGACTTTTCGGCAAGCCCTCGCGACGCGAGGCAAGCACAGCAAAATGCGCGCGCCTCCACACATCGCGGATATCGGCGACGTGGCCAAGCCAGTTGATGCCATAGAGGTTTGCAAATTCTCGAAGCTGCTCCGGCACGAGAGAGCCGGGATTTTCCTTGTCGCAATCTCCAGCGAGCAAGAGCTGAAGCGGGACCCCACGCTTGCCGAGCAAAGCGAGCGCCTGGATCAGAATGTGCACGCCCTTGTCGGCGAGCATGCGCCCGATATAGGCGGCGGTGACCGGTGGCGGAGGCTCGGGCAGGGGCGTGAGCAGCTTGGTGTCGACTCCAGAACCCGGAATGAGAACCACGGTCTCCTCCGGTGCGCCAAGCGCAATGACGAAGGCGCGGTCGTCGGGATTCTGCACCACGGTTTTGCTACGCGGTCGCCGCAACAGATGTCTGAGGGCAAAGCGCACGGCCCGGCGGGTGATCTCGCTCACTTTGGCCTCGCCAATGAACAGCGTGCCGAGGCCGGTCACGCTATTCACTACGGCCGTATCGGAGAGCCCGAGGCTTGCCGCGGTGCCAAGCAGAACGGGCTTGAGCGACACATTATGGAGAATGTCGGGATCGAGCTTGTGGAAAAGACGCCTGAGCTCAAGCACCGCCGCGAGGCTGCCGAACGCCGAGAGGCTGCCGCGGCTCCAAGACAGTGCGTGCGGGGTGAAGCCCTCCTTCTCGATGACCATCCTGCCCTCCTTGATCCTCGTTGCAACATGGACGTCGTAGCCGGCGGCCTTCGCCGCGCGGGCCATGGGCAGCCGGTGCGACAAGAAGTACCAATCCTCTGTGACGACGTAGAGCAGGCGGGGGGTGGCCATGGCTGGGCTTGTAGCAGCGGGATTTACGCCGCGAAACAGAAGCACGGTGGGCGGTTCAGCGACACCCCTTCTCGGCCCTTCCCCGCTTTCTCGCCTTTCTCTAGTTGGCATCACAGGCAGCAATGGGTATCATCTGCTTCGGCTGACGGAGAGCAGCTTCGGGGGAACTAAAGATGAAATATCTCAGTCTCGTGCTTGCGCTTTGTGGTGCGGCAGCGCTGCTGCCCGGAAGCGCCTACGCCTTCGGCGTCGAAGGCCAGAACGCGAGCCTTGACGACGGCTCGCATTTTGCCGGCACCGGCACCGACCCACTCTTCACGCCTGACTTCACCAAGGGCAATTCGCTCGCCCTGCCGATGATTGGACAGAGCGACAGCAGTGCATCTATCCCGCAATACGGGAATTCGATTCCGATCCCGGGGCCCGGGGTTGATGCTCCCGCGTGGACCTACTCCTCGCCCTTATTCCGGAACCGCTAGACCGCGCTCAAGTCTCGAAACGATTGTCATACCGGCCGGCTGCGGAACCAGACGCCGATCGCAGAGTTTGTGCGGTCGGCGCGGCTTCATACCTCCCCGACCGCCGCGCTAGCGCCGCGATGCGTAGGAGATGCCCGGCGCCCCCCGCCGGGCTTCTTCATCGGCGACGTCATTTTTAGCCAATTAGGAAACTATGCTCGATGTCCGTCTCCGGCGCAGACATCCTGGCGCAAAACAATCGCTCATCGGTTTCCCGGAAACGGCGGCAAACTTCGCGGCCCATGTTCATCTGGATCAGCGCGAACTGCTTCAGATCCCGAGCATAGACCCGGTAGAGGTTGGCCGCTGAAAGACAAATTGCGGCGCAATTCTCGATTGCTTGGACCGAGGCGCTGCGCGGACGGAGGTCCATTACCGCCATTTCCCCGAAGCCCTTGCTCTTCATCACAGGTTGAATTCCCCCGCTGTTCATCATTGGTTAACCATATCGCGCTGCTATCGGCCGTGTGTCAGAGAACCGTTTCCTCTATCAGTTTTGCTCGATCTTGGGGGCCGCGACCCTCGTCTGCGGCACGCATCTTTTTCTTCTCGCCACTTGGAACTGGGATTCGGCCACAGACGTCGAGCCGGTTACACCCGCGGTAACAATCTCTATTGAGCTTTCGAACCGAAATAGGCCACTCGAACCTGTTGCCGAGCTGATCGCAAAGGATCAGTTAGCAGGGTCATCTGCACGCCAGGTGGCACTCGCGTCGTCTGTCGAGCAGTTGCATACATCGAGCGAGACGCCGCGGTTCACTGTTCCGACGGAAAAACAGGTGCAAGTCGCACTAGAAGATCGGCCGCATGTCACTGCTGAAGCTCACATGCGGGATCAAACACCGCCCGCTTCGGCGAGCGCCAATGTTTCCGTCGCGCAAGAAGAGCAGCCCCTTATGACTGCCGACGCTCGCATGGGGGATCCGACACCGCCAGCTCCGGTGAGCGCCAACGCTTCCGTGACGTTAGAAGAGCAGCCGCCAATCACTGCTGAAGCTCGCGTCGGAAATCAAGCAGAGCCCGCTTCGGCGAGCGCCAATGTTTCCGTCGCGCGAGAAGAGCAGCCCCTTGTGACTGCCGACGCTCGCATCGGCAAACAAATACAGCCTGCTTCGGCGATCGGCAGTGTTTCCGTCGCGCTAGAAGAGCAGCCCCCCACTGCCGAGGCCCTCGTTGGCGGTCAACCACTCCTTTTCTCGGCGAGCGCAAATGGTCCTGTTTCGGCCGAGCCCGCGACAAAAGATAACGCGGCAGATTCAGGATCTGCACCCGACGTGACACCCTCATCGTCCGCCGAGACTGCCGAAGGCGGGGACAAGAGTGCGGATAGCACTCCAATGCAGGAAGATGCAGCCGTACCCGGCGGCGAGAGCCAGATCTCTCAGCCCCTGCTGGCAGCTTCCTCCCCGCAAAAAGCTGAGGCTGCCGAGCCTCAGCGGCGGGAGACAGGCGACAATAGCTCTGTTGCGCAAGAGACCATCCGCCCTGTACCCGACGCCACGCAGCCTCAGGATTCGGAGCAGGTCGAAGATACTATACAGACGGGGTCGATCGCCACCGCTGTACCGAACCCCCAGCAGTCGAGTCTAAAGG
>Ga0126383_10002700_pt1 | contig 11519 bp, 12 predicted proteins | sample PanSoiMetPlot_35_FD_96882 | JGI IMG/M metagenome (GOLD analysis project Ga0126383, IMG submission 96882) | Tropical forest soil microbial communities from Panama - MetaG Plot_35 | ecosystem: Environmental > Terrestrial > Soil > Tropical forest > Bulk soil | place: Panama | collected 2016-02-17
AAGGACGGCGACAAGCGTGCCGCCTATGACCGCTTCGGTCATGCCGCCTTCGAGCACGGTGGTATGGGTGGCCATGGCTTCGGGGCCGACTTCGGTTCGGCCTTTGCCGACATTTTCGAAGGCATTTTCGGAATGGGATCCACGCGCGGCCGCGGTTCCGGTCGCGAGCGCGGTTCCGATCTGCGTTACAATATGGAAATCAGCCTCGATGAGGCTTTTATCGGCAAGACGGCGCAAATCCGCATTCCGACGTCGGTGACGTGCGAGGCCTGCTCCGGGAGCGGGGCCAAGGCCGGGACCAAGCCGAAAGCATGTGCGAGCTGCGGTGGTGCGGGAAAAATTCGCCACGCACAGGGCTTTTTCACGCTCGAGCGCACCTGCCCGACGTGTCATGGCCGCGGCCAGGTCATCGACGATCCGTGCAAAGTGTGCGGCGGCGGAGGGCGAGTGACGCGCGAGCGCACACTCTCCGTGAATATCCCGAGCGGTGTGGAAGACGGGACCCGCATCAGGCTGGCCGGCGAAGGCGAGGCCGGCTTGCGAGGTGGGCCGCCTGGCGATCTCTATATTTTCCTCGAAGTTGCACCGCACGAGTTTTTCCAGCGTGATGGCGCGGATTTGCATTGTCGTGTGCCAATTTCCATGGCGAGAGCCGCGCTCGGTGGGGAATTCGAGGTCCCGGCGATTGACGGCAGCAAGGTCCGGGTCAAGGTTCCGGCAGGGACACAGACCGGCCGTCGTTTCCGGCTGGGCGGAAAAGGTATGCCGGTGCTTCGGTCGAAGCAGACGGGCGATATGTACGTTCAGGTCGCGGTAGAAACGCCGCAAAATCTCACAAGGCGTCAACGTGAATTGCTGGGAGAATTCGAAAAGCTGTCGTCGGAAGAGACTCAGCCCGAATCGGCCAGTTTCTTCTGTCGAGTCAAAGAGTTTATTGACGGTCTTGCCAGTCGGAGCAGTCAATCTGGTCGACCATCTTGACCCCCTGTTTCGGTCCCTATACCGGTTTATACTACAGCTGGGCCCGCCGCTTGTACGCGTGACTTCGCATCAATGGTTTCACCATCGTTCGCCCGCGTCGAAAAGAAGAGTCTGCGTCTCGACGACGAGGTGCGATTCATCCGCTCATGGATCGAGAAACCATTGTCGACCGGTGCGGTCATGCCGTCGAGTCGGATACTGGCGCGCGCCATGGCGCGTTGCGTCGATCCGCAGACGGACGGTCCGGTCATCGAGCTCGGTCCAGGCACGGGTCCAGTAACTGAAGCGCTTGTCCGTCATGGCATCGATCCTGCGCGGCTAATCCTTGTCGAATTCAATCCTGTGTTTTGCGGTCTGTTACGCGCGCGTTATCCCGCTGCCACGGTCGTGCAGGGAGATGCGTACCGCTTGCGCCGGCTGCTGGAAGACTACGTGGATGAGCCGGCTGCTGCGGTGGTGTCAGGGCTTCCGCTCGTGACCAAACCGCTGCGTACGCGGCTGCGTCTGATTTCCGATGCCATGACACTGCTCACACCCGGCGCACCTTTTGTGCAATTCACTTACGCGATGTTGCCGCCAATTCCGAAAAAGCTGCCGGGCGTGCGCGCACAAGCCTCGGAAATGATTTGGATGAACCTGCCGCCGGCGCGCGTGTGGGTCTATCGCGGCCGCTGACGGTGTGGTGTCATGGCCCGCGAAAGCGGAGCCGTTGATGCCGATCCCCAAAATCCTCGTTCTGCCCGGGTCGACTCGCATCGGTTCGCACAATGTCAAGCTGGCTGCGTTGGCTGCGAAAGAGCTGACACTTCTCGATGTCGACGTCACCCGCATTTCACTCGCCGACTATCCGCTGCCGCTTTATGAAGCTGACCTCGACGCGCGCGCGGGCCAACCCGTTAACGCACTGAAACTTAAGCAAATGATCATGGCGCACCAGGGCGTTTTCATCGCCAGCCCGGAATACAGCGCGTCGGTAACGCCAATTTTGAAAAATGCGATCGACTGGGTGTCGCGCGTCCGCGAGCGGGGCGATCAGACCTATGCCGCCTTCAAGGGACGTGCATTCGCGATTGCGTCGGCGTCTCCTGGTCGCGCGGGCGGGCTACGCTCGCTGATGGCATTGCGCCAGATTCTTGAACTCGGCTGCGGAGCACTTGTAATACCCGAGCAGCTGGCGATCCCGCGCGCCGACACAGCATTTGACGATATGGACAGTATTGCCGATACCGGTGTCGCAAATCTCTTTCGCGCTCAGCTGGAACGTCTCGTGGAAATGTCGCGGCTCATGGCAAAGGGAGCATGAGGTGGCAATCGAGGCACGCGAACGCCTGATCGTTGCTCTCGACGTGCCTTCGGTGGCACAGGCGGAAGCCATGGTGGCACGGCTCGGCGGCTCTGTGAGCTTCTACAAGATCGGCTATCAGCTTGCCTTTGCCGGGGGCATTTCGTTCGCCGGCAAATTGATCGCGGTCGGCAAACAGGTTTTCCTCGATCTCAAGTTGCATGATATCGGCAACACAGTCGCCAAAGGCGTGGAGAGTGTCGCGCAACTCGGCGCAACTTTTCTAACGGTGCATGCTTATCCGCAGACGATGAAAGCAGCCGTGGAGGGCAAACGCGGATCGAAACTGCGTGTCCTTGCTGTGACTGTGCTCACATCTTATGACGACGCGGATCTTGCAGCCGCGGGCTACGAGATGGACGTCAAGGAGCTTGCTGCCGCACGCGCGGCACAGGCTCGCGACATCGGGATCGACGGATTGGTGTGTTCGGCTGAAGAAGTTACACTACTGCGCGATATTGCCGGCACCGGGATGGTTTTGGTGACACCTGGTATCCGGCCAGCGGGCAGCGACGTCGGCGATCAAAAGCGCATTGTCACGCCGGCGCGCGCGATTAAGGCGGGTGCCGACTATCTTGTGGTGGGACGACCGGTCGTGGAGGCAGCGGATCCCAAGGCGTCCGCTGATGCAATTGTTGCGGAGATCGCTGCGACGATTCAATGAGGGTGCTGGATGTCCAAAGGTTACTGGGTTGCGAATGTCGATATTTCAGATCTCGACGAATATAAGAAATACGTTGCCGCCAACGCCGAGCCGTTCCGCAAGTACGGCGGCAAGTTCCTGACGCGCGGCGGAAAATCGGAAATAGTCGAGGGCAAATTGCGCTCGCGCGTCGTCGTTCTTGAATTCCCGAGTTTCGAGGCGGCGCTCGCCTGCTATCGCTCGCCCGAATATGCCGCCGCGAAAAAGCTGCGCGAACCGGCGTCAGTCGCAGATATCGTCGTGTTGGAAGGCTATGACGGCTCGCAACCATAAGAACAACTGGTGCTTTTCGCGATCTATCACGCTATACCCACGCTCACGTTCCGGGAGTTTGAGCCATGGCCGAAATGAGGCTCGTGGTCGCTGGAGCCGGTGGGCGGATGGGCCGCACGCTGGTCAAAGCGATCGCTGACAGCAAAGACTTCGCGCTTGCAGGTGCCCTGGAAGACTCGCGCTCGCCCTTGATCGGTTGGGACTCGGGCACGCTTGCCGGATTGCCGGAGAACGGCATCAAGCTGGCCGGGGATACGGGTCCTTTGTTGGCAAAGGCGGACGGGATCATCGATTTCACCGCACCCGTCGCGACCGTTGCCTTTGCTGCGCTCGCAGCGAAGGCCGGCAAAATGCATATCATTGGCACGACTGGCCTCAGCGCGGCCGACGAGGCAAAGATCAAGGAAGCCGCAAAGACCGCGGTGATCGTCAAGTCAGGCAACATGAGTCTCGGCGTCAATTTGCTGGCCGCGCTGACCAAGCGTGTGGCAAAGACGCTCGACGGATCGTTCGATATCGAGATTCTTGAAATGCATCACAATCAGAAGGTGGACGCCCCGTCCGGCACGGCACTCCTGCTCGGCCGTGCGGCGGCAGAGGGCAGAGGGATCGAGCTCGACAAACGATCGGTCAAGAGTCGCGAAGGCCACACTGGCGCGCGCAAGCCTGGCGATATCGGGTTTGCCACCCTGCGTGGCGGCAGCGTGGTCGGCGAGCACAGCGTGATCTTCGCCGGCCCAGCCGAGCGCCTGGAACTGGAACACAAGGCTGAAGACCGGATTATCTTCGCGCGCGGCGCCTTGCACGCCGCGCGCTGGGCGCTCACACAAAAGCCCGGCCTTTATTCGATGATGGATGTTCTTGGATTGAAGGACTTCTGAATATGACCGACCGCCTTCTCGTGCTCGTGCGTCACGGGCAGAGTGACTGGAATCTGAAAAATCTCTTTACCGGTTGGCGCGACGTCGATCTGACCGAAAAAGGCGTTACGGAAGCGCGCGAGGCCGGTCGCAAGCTGAAGGCGCAAGGGGTCAAGTTCGACGTCGCCTTTACGTCAGCGCTCAAGCGCGCACAGCGCACGCTGGACCTTATACTCGCCGAGTTGGGGCAGACTTCAATTCCGGTTTTCAGGGACAAGGCTCTCAACGAACGCGACTACGGCGATCTCGTGGGACTCAATAAGGACGACGCCAGGAAAAAATGGGGCGAGGAGCAGGTGCACATCTGGCGTCGCTCGTACGGTGTAGCGCCGCCCGGCGGCGAGAGTCTGAAGGATACGCTTGCGCGCGCGCTTCCCTACTACATCACGGAAATCCTTCCACGCGTCATGCGCGGCGAGCACGTTCTTGTGTCGGCTCACGGTAATTCGCTGCGCGCACTTGTCATGGTGCTCGACAAGCACACGCCGGAGAGCATCACCCAATTGAATCTGGAAACCGGCGTACCGATGATTTATCGGCTCAATGCCGATTCGACGGTGGCTTCGAAACTCGACCTCGCGGCCTAGGCTACGCAGCGGCTGACATTCCGGCTTCCCAACCGAGCATGGCTCGCTTTCGCGTTATTCCCCAGTGGTAACCGGTCAGGTCGCCGCTCTTGCCAATGACCCGATGGCACGGGATCACGAAACAGATCGGATTCTTGCCGACAGCCGCGCCGACGGCACGCGCCGCCTTTGGTGAACCCGCACTGGCAGCAAGATCCGAATAGGTAGTGACTGCGCCCATCGGGATATCGAGCAATTTCTCCCAAACACGGACTTCGAAATCCGTGCCGATCAGGACAACGCGCAGTGGCTGGTCCTTGCGCCATAATGCCGAATCAAAGATGCGCCGTGCGGTGGCCGCGGTCGCCGCAAAATCTTCGACGTAGCCCGCCTTCGGCCAGCGACTACGCATATCCTTAAGCGCGGCCCGTTCCTTGCCGGCGTCGGAGAGTGCAAGGCCCGCGAGGCCGCGCGGCGTCGTCATCACAAGTGCCATCCCGAACGGGCATGGGTGAAACCCGTAGGTGATGGTGAGACCTTCGCCGCCCGACTTCCATTCACCTGGCGACATGGCCTCATGGGTGACAAACAGATCGTGCAGCCTGCCTGGGCCCGACAATCCGACTTCATACGCCGTGTCGAGAATGCTTGCAGAGGATCGCAACAGCTCGCGGGCGCGATTGAGTGTCAGGGCCTGGAGGAAGGCCTTCGGGGTCAGTCCGCACCAGCGGCGGAACAGATGATGCAGATCGGTCGCCGACACACCCGCTGCATTTGCAATCACGTCGATTTCAGGCTGAGCCCTCCAGTTTCCTCGAATGTGGGCGATGGCGCGGCGTACGACATCGTAGTCGGCTGCCGCGGTTGAGAGTGGGGCAAATTCGGTGAAGCGTTCGGTCAACGCTGACTTTGCAAGGTTCATGTCCATGACCGCTATTTAGGAAAGCCCGCAGCGCCCAACCACCCGATTTCTGGGCTAATTGAACACCGTTTTCGTTGGTCCGCGACGCGCCTCGTTAAGCGCTTTCAGAAGTTCCTTGGCAAAGCCGGCCTTTTCGTCGGGGCTCAGAAAGCTCGCAATGGTAAGCTTTTTGCCGCGCGAGATTAGAAACAACCGATCGATTCCGAAGTCCTCGATCTCGACCTTGTCGAGCTTGACCCAAAGGGGATTAAGCACCCATTCCCGCACACGACCGAGGTGACTGACCTTGCGGACCCTGAGTTCCGAAGAAGTAACTATCACCTGTTCGTATGCCTCGGCGTGGCGGTAGTTGAGACGGAACGCCCAATACAGCAACAGTACATCCAGACCGAAGAAGCCGAGCACCGGCCAGGCTCCGAGCAGAAGAAACAGAATGCCGGTAATGAAACTGATGCCTCCGAACAGAAGCATCAAAATGAGAAACCCGACGCGACCGAGCGAGCGATGCGGTGTCAGCGTCGCGGAAAAGATCGTGGGTTCGAGATCGTCGACGTTGTCGGGGGTCATTACCCTCAGTATACCGAAATCATGGCAAAAAAGCCCACCCGCAAAGCTTCAGCAAAGGCGTCAAAACGCACGAAACGCAAACGCGCGAAAGTCAAATCGGCGCCCAAGCGCTCGGCGGCCGACGTAAAGGCCGCGGCGGGCGAGCTGCCGCAATGGACGCCGGCGCAGATCGCGGAAGCCTTCCGTCGCTTCAAAGCAGCTAATCCGGAACCGAAAGGAGAACTCCAGCACATTAATCCATTTACGCTTTTGGTGGCTGTTGTGCTTTCGGCCCAGGCGACCGATGCCGGCGTCAACAAGGCAACTCCTGCGCTGTTTGCGCTTGCCGACACGCCCGAAAAAATGTTGGCCCTCGGCGAAGATCGCGTGCGTGAACTGATAAAGATCATCGGTCTGTTTCGCACGAAGGCGAAAAACGTGATTGGGCTGTCGCAAAAACTTATCGCCGAACATGGCGGACAGGTACCGCGTTCACGCGAAGCCCTGGAAGAATTGCCGGGCGTCGGCCGCAAGACCGCAAACGTCGTACTTAATATTGCCTTCGGCGAGCCGACCATTGCGGTCGATACGCACATCTTCCGGGTCGGTAACCGCACCGGGATGGCCACCGGCAAGACGCCCTTCGAGGTCGAAACAAAGTTGGATCAGGTCGTCCCGGCGGCCTACAAGCGCCACGCGCACCATTGGCTTATTCTGCACGGGCGCTACACTTGCGTTGCGCGCAAGCCGCTGTGTGAAAAGTGCATTATCAGCGACCTGTGTCGATGGCAGGGGAAAACGGTCACGTAAAATCGTTGTCGGAGGGTGCGTATGGAAGGCAGCAGCAGTGGCAAGACGAAGCCGGTCTCGCGCCCAGATCCCAAAGTCTGCTTCGAACGTGCCGGCCTTCCAGTGAAATCGGCCGTCGCTTGGCACAAGTCCGGCTTCCGCGTCACCGGAAATTTCAAGCGCGATATTGCCGCGGGCAGCAGATACTGGCGTGTCGGCGCTGATCTGATCGTGAAACTTCCTAGCAAGCCCAAGCGCAGTGTCGAACAGAAGCTCGCGGCGGACATCATTAATTCGTGCTGCCGGCAAGCACGTGAGGACTTTCTTCAGCGACACGCCGAAGCTGTCTATCGCAAACTCACGAAAAATCTCGCCGATTTCGTTCGCGTTGACGAACTTGCCTATGACGCTGGCAAACTTGTTCCCGGCCTCACACCCACGCGCAAGCAGGTCGATGCCGAGAGCGCATTGATGCAATCCGAGAAAGATGGCGTGGAAGTCGACCAGGGCATTTTTCTCGCTCAAGTGCTTGCCATTCCATCGACCGGAATGCACCTGTGCAAATCGATGCTGCTTCCGAAATCGGAAGCGATCGAGCGCTGCGACGAGTTTGCCAAGCACGGAGCCATCAATTTCGGTCCGGCCAGAGTCGAGCGTCAGGGCAAGGCTTCGGTGGTGACCGTCTGTAATCCACGATTTCTGAACGCTGAGGACGACGACACGCTCGACGACACGGAAACAGCCGCCGACATCGCCATGCTCGATCCGGCGAGCGAGATCTGTGTTTTGCGTGGCGCCGTTGTCGATCACCCCAAATACCGCGGCCGCAAGATTTTTTCTGCGGGCATCAATCTTACGCATCTCTATCGCGGCAAGATCCCGTATCTCTGGTACATCCGCCGCGACATGGGCATCGTGAACAAAATGCTGCGCGGCCTCGCGATCCCTGAAGCAAATCCGGATGAAATATACGGTGGAACGCAAGAGAAGCCCTGGATTGCGGGCGTTGACGTGTTCGCGATTGGTGGCGGTTGCCAGTATCTGCTGGCGATGGATTACGTCGTCGCGGGGAGCGATGCCTATCTGACGTTGCCGGCGCGCAAGGAAGGCATCATTCCGGGGGCGTCGAATCTCCGTCTGACGCGCTTTGTCGGTGCCCGGGCTGCACGGCAGGCAATCCTGATGGACCGACGTTTCGAGTGCGACAGTTCCGAAGGACGGATGATCTGCGATCTCATCGTGCCGCCAGGCGATATGGATGCTGCAATCACGCGCGTGGCTGAAGACTTCACTGGCTCGGGCGTGGTCAGCGCTGCCGGCAACCGCCGCGCGTTTCGCGTCGGAGAAGAACCACTGGATACATTCCGCCGCTACATGGCCGTCTATTGTCGCGAACAGGCCTATTGCCATTTCAGCCCGGCGCTCATTGCAAATCTTGAAAAGCACTGGAACGCCGCGCAACGGAAAATCTGATAAAGGCGTGTCGGGGGAAGGCGTATGCCGCGTCTGCAGCTCAAGGGCGTCAATCTTGCGCCACGTCGGGAAACCTTCGAACCGATCGAGATTGCGTCACGCGATGAGATCGGAGCGCTTCAGCTCAACCGGCTGAAATCGACGTTGAATTATGCCTACAGCAACGTCCCGCACTACAAGAAAACCTTCGACAAGGCCGGCGTTCATCCGGACGACCTTAAATCGCTGGACGACCTGAGAAGGTTTCCCTTCACCGGCAAAGACGACCTGCGCGCCCATTACCCGTTCGGCATGTTCGCCATCCCGCGCGAGCAGGTGCGTCGCGTGCACGCGTCGTCAGGCACCACCGGCAAGCCAACGGTTGTTGGCTACAGTCGTCGGGACCTCGACACCTGGGCCGACCTGATGGCGCGCAGCATGCGCGCGGCCGGATGTCAGCGCGGCATGCTGGTGCAGAATTCCTACGGCTACGGCTTGTTCACCGGCGGTATCGGCTTTCACTATGGCGCGGAGCGCCTGGGCATGACGGTCGTCCCGGTATCGGGGGGCATGACCGAGCGGCAGGTGCGCTTGATCGCCGATTTCCGGCCCGACGTGATCTTCGTTACACCGAGCTACATGCTTGCGGTTCTCGACGAATTCCACGCCCAGGGTGTCGACCCCCGACAAAGTTCACTCAAGATCGCGATGTGTGGCGCCGAGCCGTGGACCAATGCCATGCGGGCCGAAATCGAGGACGCATTCGATCTGCACGCCATCGACAATTACGGATTGTCTGAAATCATCGGGCCTGGCGTCTCCTGCGAGTGCATCGAGAGCAAGGACGGCCCGCACATCTGGGAGGATCACTTTTACCCCGAGGTCATCGATCCGGCGACCGGCAATGTCTTGCCGGATGGTGAGGTCGGCGAACTGGTATTTACTACGCTGACCAAGGAAGCAATGCCGATCGTGCGTTATCGGACACGCGACCTCTCTCGTCTTTTGCCCGGCACTGCACGCTCAATGCGTCGGATGGAAAAAGTCACCGGGCGTTCAGATGACATGATGATCGTGCGCGGCGTGAATGTGTTTCCCAGCCAGATCGAGGAGATCATCCTTAAGGACGCGCGGCTGGCGCCACATTTTGTAATTGAGTTGCGGCGCGTCGAACGCCTCGATGAAATTACGGTTGTTGTGGAGGCGCGACCGGACGCGGAGGACGGCAGCTTAGCCGCATGCGATCGAGATCTCGCGCATCACATCAAGGCTTTGATCGGCGTGACCGCGGCCGTGCGTACGGTCAAGCCGGGCACCATCGAACGCTCCGTCGGCAAGGCCAAACGGGTCATCGATCTGCGAACGAAAGGCTGAATTCAACGGCGTGCTTGAACGAGTTCCGTTTGCGCGCCGGACAGCTTCTTGTGGACGTGGACCATGAAGGCCATGGCAAAAACCGGCGTCGCCAGGTTCAGGATGGGTATGGATACGAACGCCGCGATGAACATGCCCGCTGTGAAAAGATAGGCCGAGTTGGCCTTCCGCATGGCCTTGGCTTCGTCCGGGGAACGAAAGCGCATCGCGGCCAGTTCAAAATATTCACGACCGAGCAGATAAGCGTTCGCCAGAAACAGAATGACGAAGCCGAGACCGGCAAAGAGCACGAAGGGCAGGGCGCACAAATAGACCAGAAGCGCCAGCGCGGCGACTTTTATGCCTTCGACCAGTGCCAGGAGAAATGGCAAGGCGTGGCCGAGGGGGTCGTGTGGGTAATGCTCCTGTTCGACAGCTTCGCCCACTTCGTCGACAAAGAAGCTGCCGACAAATGCAGTCACGGCAGGCATGAGAAACAGCGCACCGGTAATGATGCCCAGACTGGCAAGAATCGACAGAATCCAGGCGAGCGCACTCCAGACGGCGTGAGGGGCTACGCCTGCGGTGTGTTCGGCCCAATTGGTGCCGATTTCAGCCCAGCTGGCCAAAAAGCGTTGCAAGACAACGCCAATAGTCACGATCAGGACCAGGGCAAGTCCGACGGCTTTAAGCAGTACGCGGCGCAAGGCTGGCGCGAACATCTGCGAAAGAGTTTTGATGGCGGCGTCGATCATTGCGGCAGACGTAATGCCGGTTGCCGCTGCAGGCAAGAGCAGCGGTCTAGGCCACCGATGAAAGCCTGTCTTCGTCCGCTGGCACAAGCCCGATCTGATCGGGATCGAGGATCGGTACGTCGGCCCAGGCGATCCTCTTGTAGTCGAAGCCTCGCACAATAGTCGGCTTCACCACCTCGAAATACGGAGAAATGTCGAAATCCCGCGGAGCATAAAGCGACGAGTGCCGGATCTCCAGGATTTCCCGTCGCGCAGCTTCGCTGTCGAGCCGGGCGATTTTCGGCAAGATCGGATAGCGCACGGCTTCGAACGCCTGCGCGATGAGCGCCGAGCAGATGATGCGCGTGGGGTGGCCCGAGCCAAGCGCCATCATGCGACGGCGCCAGCGTTGTGGCACCGGCAATGGAAACAGGTAGCGCATGAGGTCGACGATGTTCTTGAGGTCGTAGTCGAAACCAATTCGCTCGGCCGCATAAGCGCAGACACGTGCGCAATCCTCGCCATCGAGCTGCGTCGGGCGGCAGATGCGGGTGTGGAAGCGTGCATATTTTGACAGAGGCGCGGCAATGACGCCTTGTCCAATGTTGGCCTCCACCAATACGAGTGGTTCCCCATCAGCGGTGGCGCGGTCGCCGATAGGGCCGACATACAGTGCGGCATGCGACCACGTGGACTGGGTGAGATATTTGATGACGCCCGAGATGTGATTGTTTCCCTCGACCAGCAGCACATCGCCCGGTCGCAGCGTTGCTCGCAACGCCTCGGGATCCGACGGCGTAAAAGGCTCGTAGCCTTGTACGGGCTTTTCCAGATAGTGGGCCAGAACGCGTCCGACCCCATCGACCACCCAGCTCATCATTGATCCCCGGCGCCAGTTCTTGGCGCGCAAGTCTTGCGTCAGCGGCATATGTCCCGCG
>Ga0126383_10002702_pt1 | contig 11516 bp, 14 predicted proteins | sample PanSoiMetPlot_35_FD_96882 | JGI IMG/M metagenome (GOLD analysis project Ga0126383, IMG submission 96882) | Tropical forest soil microbial communities from Panama - MetaG Plot_35 | ecosystem: Environmental > Terrestrial > Soil > Tropical forest > Bulk soil | place: Panama | collected 2016-02-17
CACCGGATGGTGGCCACCGCCGTCGGCGTCTTGACCATCCTGCTGGCGGTCTTGATTCAGTTTCAGGAGCGCCGCGCGTGGGTTAAGCGTCTCGCGTGGGGCGCCCTCGGGGCGGTGATCGCGCAGGGCCTGCTGGGCGGACTGACCGTGAAGCTGAGTCTGCCGCTGATTGTCTCTGCCGCCCATGCGACGCTGGCGCAGTTGTTCTTTCTCATTACGGTGAGTCTGGCGGTGTTCACCTCCAGGAGTTGGACTGAAGCCGAGCCGGGCCCGGGAACAGCGGAGGGGCCGCCGCTGCGCGCGATGTGCGTGCTCAGTTTGGCGGTAATCCTGACGCAGTTGGTTTTGGGAGCAACGCTGCGGCATTCGGCGACCTGGGACCACGACTTACCGGTGCCGTTGCTGGTGGCCCATATCTGTGGCGCGGCGGTGGTTACCCTGGTGATGGCGACGACCGTGGGGTTTGTGCTCTTGCGTCACCGCGGCGAAACATATCTGGCCAGACCCGCAATGATTGCGGCGTCCGTGCTGGTCGTGCAGTTGGCATTAGGATTGGCGGCCTACATCACGCGCATGAGATCGCCGTACGATCCGCAACCGCTCAATCCGATGATTGCCGTAACCGTGGCGCATGTGGCTGGTGGCGCGTTGGTTTTTGCGGCCACGATCGTGCTGACCTTGAGAGTGTTTAGCGTCACTCGCGCTGCCGAAGGTTATCGCCGGGGCTTGCCGCTTCCAGTGCGGTAAGGCTCGCCTTGCCGGAGGACGTCGCCTAAATTTTTCGCAGGTTATGCCTGCTGTTCGAGTCTCGAAGATATCCTGGAGGCTCGAAGATATCTCTAATGATTTCTCGGAAAGGCAAAGCCTTTCCGAACTGGCGAGCGGCAAGCCGCCTTTCTTAGCTAACGCACTAATAGTTTTACCAATATTTATGTCGACAAAATCTGCTGCCTTACCCGTACCTTCGCGCACCCCGGTTGCGGCGGTGGCGCCGTCAAGTGTCAGGTTACGGGCAGCTGCTTATCTTGAACTAACCAAACCCCGGATCACTTTTCTGATCACGCTCACCTCAGCCGCAGGCTTTGTCCTGGGCTCGCGCGGAGCGGTGAATTACCTCTCGTTGGGCCATGCGCTCATCGGCATCGCCTTGCTCTCGTCCGGTATCGCCACGCTCAATCAATTCATTGAGCGCGATTTGGATGGGCTGATGCGCCGCACGGCTGATCGTCCGCTGCCGTCGGGACGTTTGTTTCCGGTCGAAGCGCTCTGGTTCGGCGTCAGCCTGACCTTAATGGCCGAAGCCTACCTGGCGCTGTTTGTGAATCTGCTGACAGCGCTGCTCGGGCTGACGGTCATCGCCGGATATCTGTTTGTCTACACACCCTTAAAGACACGGACGTCGCTCTCGACCGCGCTCGGCGCCTTTCCCGGAGCCATGCCGCCGCTGATGGGCTGGACGGCTGCCCGCGGAGAGATTGATGTCGCCGCCTGGGTGCTGTTCGCGATTCTGTTTCTCTGGCAGTTCCCGCACTTCCTGGCGATTGCCTGGATGTATCGCGAAGACTATGGCCGGGCGGGCATTCGCATGTTGCCGGTGGTCGAACCTGACGGCCGCATCACGGGCCAGCAAATTGTGGCTTACTCGCTGATGCTGGTCCCGGTCAGTCTGCTTCCCACGGCCGTGGGAATTTCCGGAAAGATCTATTTCGTGGCGGCTGCGGTGCTCAGCGTCCTGTTCCTCATCAGTAGCGTGCGCGCGGCGATTTCCAAATCAAATCAGCACGCGCGGCAACTGCTCCTGGCTTCAGTGCTGTATTTACCATTGTTGTTTGGCGTGATGGTCCTTAATCGATAGGTCTCAAAAGTCTTATAGGACCGATAGGACGAATAGGACCGACGGGACCAATGTTAGAAGGAGACTATTAATGGGACGCCTTCTGGGAATAGCAATCTGGCTAATCACAATTCTTTCAGTCTGGATGTTCGTCAGTGGAAAGTGGTGGTTTCCGCCGGCAATCACCACGCATGGCCCGCAATACGACAGGCAGTTTCTGATCACGATTATTGTGGTCGGCATTTCATTTGCCGCGGCGCAGATCGGTCTTGGTTGGGTCGTCTGGAAATACCGTGACAGCGGCGATAAACAGCGCGCGACCTATTCGCACGGCAACAACCGTCTGGAAGTTGTTTGGACGGTAATCACCGCCATCATTTTCATTAGCCTCGGCATCATGGGCCAGCGCGTTTGGGCGTCGCTGCAACTGACGAAAGTGCCGGCGGGCGCCTACACCATCGCGGTAACCGCCCAGCAATTCAGTTGGAACTTTCACTATCCCGGCAAAGACGGCGTCTTCGGGCATACCGATCCAAATCTGATTGACGATTCCTCGCTCAATTTCGTCGGGCTTGACGATACCGATCCCAATGCGAAAGACGACAGCGTGGTGGCGACGCTGGCGATACCGGCCGACCGGCCCGTCGAATTAATTCTTAACTCGAAAGACGTGACCCACAGTTTCTTTGTGCCGCAGCTTCGGTTCAAGCAGGACCTGGTGCCCGGCATGAAGATCCATGTTCACTTCACCGCCAATAAGGTTGGCAAGTACGAACTGGCCTGCGCAGAACTCTGCGGCATGAACCATTACAAAATGAAGGCTTACATGCTGGTCCTGCCGCAAACTGAATTCGACGAACTGGTGGCGCTGCCACAGGCGCAATTCCAGGCGCGCCAAGCCGAACTGCTTAATAAATATCAACTTCCGAATTACTGAGTTTCAGATTTTTGCCCCCTGGTTTAAGGAGAGAACCTAACGATGGCAGAAGCGACTCATGCAGAAGTGCATCGGCACCCGGCGCCGACCAGCTTCATTCGCAAGTACATCTTCAGTCTCGATCATAAAGTCATCGGCATTCAATACCTGCTGCTGGCGCTCGCCGCGGTAATAGTCGGAATGATTATGTCCGTGCTGATGCGCGTGAACCTGAGTTGGCCCGGGACGCACATCAAGATCATGGAGACGCTGTTTCCGCAGGGCGCGCCGGGCGGGGTGATGACGCCGGAGTTTTACCTGTCGCTGGTGACCATGCACGGCACGATCATGGTCTTCTTCGTGTTGACGACCGCGCCTCAGGGCGGCTTTGGAAATTACTTCCTGCCAATCCAGATCGGCGCGGAAGACATGGCCTTTCCCCTCCTGAACATGATGTCGTTCTGGGTCACGCTGGTCGGATTTGTGGTAATTCTGACTGCGATTTTCGCGGAGGGCAACGCCACCGTCGGCGGTTGGTTTTCTAAACTGGGCACTTCGTTCGCCGGCGGCAGCGGCACGGTTGGCCCCATCGGCGGCTGGACCGGTTATCCGCCTTTGAGCGCGCTGGGACCGATCGCCGGCCCGGGACAGGGCGCCGGCGTGAATCTCTGGGTGATCAGCATCGCAATTTTTTGCGTCGGTTCACTGCTCGGGGCTTTGAATTTCATCACCACGCTGCTGAACATGCGGACGCGCGGCATGACGCTCATGCGCATGCCCCTGACTTGCTGGGCCTGGTTCACTACCGCGATTCTTGCGCTGCTGTCGTTTCCGGTTTTGTTGGGCGGCGGCATTCTGCTGTTGCTCGATAGAATTGCGGGGACCAGCTTCTTCATCCCCGGCGGGCTTTACGTCAGCGGCAACACTGTGCCTTTGCATAACGGCGGCTCGCCGCTGCTGTGGCAACACCTGTTCTGGTTCTTCGGCCATCCGGAAGTTTACATCGCGATTCTGCCGGGCATGGGCGCGACCTCGCACATCCTTTCGACCTTTGCGCGTAAACCGGTCTTCGGCTATCGCGCGATGGTCTTTGCAATTTTCGCCATCGGCATGTTGGGCTTCTTTGTCTGGGGCCATCACATGTTCATGAGCGGCATGAGTCCTTACTCGGCCGTGGCTTTCTCGGTGCTGACGCTTTCGATTGGCGTGCCGTCGGCGATTAAGACCTTCAACTGGCTGGGGACCTTATGGGGCGCGAAGATTCGTTTTACAACTCCGATGCTCTTTTCGATCGGGTTCGTCTCGCTCTTTGTTGCGGGCGGCATTACCGGGCTGGTGCTGGGCCAGTCGTCGCTTGATTTCTTTTTCCACGACACTTATTTCGTCACCGCCCACTTCCATCTGGTCATGGGGGTCGCGTCAATTTTCGGCATGTTCGCGGCGACCTATTTCTGGTTTCCGAAAATGTTCGGCCGCTGCATGAACGAGGGCATCGGCAAGATTCACTTCTGGATCACCTTCCTCGGTGTGTACGCGATCTTCGTGCCGTTTCACGCCATGGGACTCTTAGGCATGCCGCGGCGCTATGCGCAGTTCACTGAGTACGAATTTCTGAAGAATTCAAAGGGGCTGGTCACCTTTGTGACGGTGGCCGCGATCATTACGGTGACGGCGCAGGTTCTCTTCTATTTCAATTTCTTCTGGAGCATGTTCAAGGGCGCGCCCGCTTCCGAGAATCCCTGGGAAGCCACCACGCTTGAGTGGATCATCCCTTCGCCGCCGCCGCACGACAATTTCGCGGGCATCATTCCGACCGTGTTTCACGGCCCGTATGAATTTTCAGTGCCGGGGGCGCCGAACGATTTCATTATGCAGACCGACGGCGAAAACATAGTCGCTGAGGCGGGAGGCTCGAATGGCGGCAACGGCCACCGGCACTGACCGGACAGTCCATGCCGGCGTCGGCGGCGGCCCGCGGCCGCGTAACGGCAACGGCTTTCATAAGAACGGCGAGGGAGACGACGTCCCTTTCCGCTTCTCGCCGGCGCGTTATCGTATCGGTGTCTGGGCCGCGATTGGCAGCATCCTGATGCTGTTCGTAGCGCTGACCAGCGCCTACATTGTTCGTTCGGCCTCGTCAGACGATTGGCGCCGCATCGCGATGCCGAAGATCCTTTGGGTGAGCACCGCCTTGCTCATCGTGAGCAGTATTACGATCGAACTTTCGCGCCGGTCTTTGAAGAGCAGACACGATGCGGCATACAGCCGTTGGCTGCTCAATACGGTAGTGCTGGGCGTCGGGTTTGTCGCCTCGCAGTTGATTGCCTGGCGGCAATTGGTGCGGCAGGGCGTCTATATGGCGAGCAATCCCTACAACTCGTTCTTCTACTTGCTTACCGGAGCGCATGGCCTGCACGTGCTGGGTGGTTTGGGCGCGCTGGCTTATCTGGTGCTCACCACGCGCCGAGTGGCGAAGTCGATCGATGGTGAGTTGCGGAGGACCGGGGCCGCAGATGCGGTGGCCATTTACTGGCACTTCATGGACGCTCTTTGGATTGGCTTGTTTGCGCTATTGATGTTCTGGAAGTGAACGTAACGCAAACTGTCGGTTTGCGGGTTTCTGCTAAGGTTCGTTGTTGATTGGCCACGCAAACTAAGAGTTTGCGTTACACCTCGGAGGGTAACTGATGGCTGCTGAAGCACAAGTCTTAATGGACGATTGGGGTGGTGGCGTCCATCCCTATCGCGTCGGTCATAGAAAGCTGGGCATGTGGCTTTTTATCATGTCCGACTCGCTGACGTTCTCGGCTTTGCTGATGGGGTATGCTTACCTGCGCGCGTCGAACGTTTGGCCCACACCGTTCAAATTCTATCCGAGCATAGTTTTTTCCTCGGTCATGACGCTGGTGCTGTTGTCATCCAGTTTGACGATGGTGATGGCGGTGTCGGCGTCAGCGCACGGGAAGAAATCAAACGCCCGCATCTGGATCATCCTGACCGCGCTGCTGGGCGCGACCTTCATTATCCTGCACTCGATAGAATGGAACCATTTAATCGGTGAAGGCCTGAAGCCATTTCAGTTGCCGACGGAGTGGGCCGAGAAGTGGCCCGGAGCGACGCCCTTATTCGGCGCCACGTTTTTCGGCATCACCGGCATGCACATGTTCCACGTCTTTACGGGCTGCATCTACTTATTTGTGGTCGCCGCCCGGGTAAATAAACTTAAGCACGAAGACATCGAGATCAGCGGCTTGTACTGGCACTTCGTCGACTTGGTCTGGATGTTCGTCTTCCCCATGATTTATCTGTTGTCGATTTATCCGAAGAAGTGAAGCGCAAGCAGACGGGGCAGTAGCCCGGGCGTACCAAAGGGCTGCTTCCGAAACACAAATCGGAGCGATCAATGAGCGCACTTGCAGACACCGAAGACCACTTTGCCGGCAGCAACAAGCTTTTTCTCTCCATCTGGATCTGGTTACTGCTGCTGACCGGCCTGGAGGTGTTTCTCGGCTATGTTCAATTGCCGGTAATTTACATGCTGGTAATTTTGATGGGTGCATCGATCGTCAAAGCCGCGCTGATCGTGGCGTACTTCATGCACCTCAGGTTTGAACGGCTGAATCTGGTGCTGACAATCGTGCCCGCAGTGGTTGTCTGCATCTGTCTCTTACTGATTTTCTTCCCGGACAGTTTTCGGGCGAAAGCGCTGCGCTATAACGCGCCACTGCCCGCCGGCGAGAACCATTGACGATCTTTAATGAGAGTGATCAAATGACGTCGCAAGATATGGCCGAACCCGAATCAACAGAGAAGCGCGAACAGTCGGTGCTGAACATAGTGTGTTTTGCCGCCGCCGCATTGTTCCTGGCCCTCGTCGTCTATAACCTGTTTGCGGCCGGGACGGTGATCAGCACGGACGGCTTGTTCTTCACCGTCGTGCCGCTGCTGCTCGCGCTCTGCTTCCTGGTGGTGCCGGGCATGGACATGCTGGCAAAAATGAAAGCGGCCAGGGAGTCCGAAGGCTCTGGGGCAGCGGCTGACGCGCATGCCGCACCTGTGGAAGAGGTGCACTTTGCCGGCTCGAACCGCCTGTTCATGATGGTTTGGATTTGGTTGCTGGCTCTGACCGGCTTTGAAGTGTTCCTCGGGTACATTCAATTGAGTGTGGTGCTGATGCTCGTCATCCTGATGGGGGCATCGATAATTAAGGCGGCCCTGATCATCGCGTACTTTATGCACCTCAGGTTTGAGCGGCTGCAACTAATCCTGACGATTGTTCCGGCGGTGGTCGTTTGCATCTGTCTGCTGCTGATTTTCTTCCCCGATAGTTTCCGTTCGAAGAACTTGAGGTATTCCGCCCCGCCGGGCGCGGCTGCACCGGAGAAGTAGACGAAGGTGGTATCGACCGGCCATGTCGTGTCGCTACCGGGAGCAAGAGAGACCGGGTAACGTAGTCTCAATGAATTTGAAAAGGCATCACTTATTTTTGCTCGTGCTGGTGAGTGTCGCGTTCGCGCTCATATTGCATTGCGGCGCAATGACCACCTTCGCGCAGTGTGTCATGTGCCGGGCGTCGCTCGGCAATAACAGTTCATTCTTACGCAATTTCAACATTGGAGTTTTGGTGCTGCTTATACCGCCGGTGTCGATGTTTTGCGCTATATTCATTATTGCAATGCGTAATCGGCGGTAGACGGCATCCAGCCCTCTGGCCGGCTAAGTGGGCCGGGCCCGCTCAGTGAATAAATGGAAGATGTAGCTCTTCAACTTGGCATCGACGTGGAGCGCCGCACCACTCGCGGCCGTTCCTGTCCGCGTTGCGGCGGCAAGATCATTCCTTCGCGCCGCGCCGTCTACCAAAGCAGCGGCGATCCAAATGCAATCTTTCCCTCGTGGCAGTGTGAACGGTGCGGTTATGAGGAACTGATTGCCAAGCCGGTGAAGGCAGCGCCAAAACACGGCGCCAAAGCCGCGGAAAATAAAGCCGCGCCGGCTCAAAAGACCGCTTCAGGCGTCGCCTCAGCCGGTTCGGGCGCGTCGCCGCTGACCACGCCCGACAAATCACCGGCCGCGCGCGCCGTCCCCACCCTGAAAGATGCCAAAGGCCGCGCCCTGCCGCATGACGTCAATCGCATGATGTCGATTATGAAGAAAGATGTAGACGGACAGTAGGCGATAGGCGGCGGCCTGATCAGTGGTCAGACGTCAGTGGTCAGTGGTCGATTGTCAGTTGTGTCGTTCGCTACCCCTTTATTCAATCACATCGCGATAAGAAAGCGACCGCAAGACCATCACGTGCATCTGACCACTGACCACTGACCACTGACCACTGACCACTGACCACTGACCACTGACCACTGACCACTGACCACTGACCACTGACATCTGAATTCCGATGCCCGATCCCTACTCCATTCTTCCCCACCTGAACGCCACCCTGAACGCTTCGAGCTTTGTCCTGCTGACGAGTGGTTATTACTTCATTCGCCGCGGCCGCGTGCAGGCGCATCGACGTTGCCAGTTGCTGGCGTTGACCGCGTCGCTACTATTCCTGGTTTCCTACATCGTCTATCATGCGCACCATGGCACCACACGTTTCGCCGGGCAGGGAATTGCGCGGCCAGTCTATCTAACCATTCTGGGAACGCACACGGTCATGGCTGCAATCATCGTCCCTTTTGTGATCATCACGCTTCGGCGCGCGCTGCGTGGTGATTTCGTGCGTCACCGGGCCATCGCCCGCTGGACTTTGCCGATGTGGATGTACGTCTCGATTACGGGTGTGATTGTTTACTTAATGCTCTATCATCTCTACCCGTCGGCGCATTGATTTGGAGTGCGGCGGCTGCGACGGCGCTGGATCGTTATGGCAGAGTGCCCGTTCAGATCATCCTGGGTAAGACGATCCAAATCGGGACTCGCCGCCGCACCTCAAATGAACTACGGATGGGCTTACTCAATTACTTTCAAATCACGGTCGTAGGCATTGTGTTATGCGTGATTCTGAGCAAGATCATCTATTCCTGGCGGGCCACCGGCGTCAATCCAGTGGTCATCGGACGTGGCCACGGTCGTTGGCGAATAGTCGAGTTGCTTGCATTTCTGGCGATGATCTTCTGGGTGGCGGAAGTGATGCTGCGCGCCTTTCGCCCACGGCTGGATCAGTTTCCCGAGATAGTTGACCTGTCGCTGCTGCAAACCCAAGCGGCCAGAATTATCGGAGTCGCCCTGGTAATGCTCGGGCTGGTCCCGTTCATTCTCGCCTTCGTTGATTTCGGCACCTCGTGGAGGATTGGCATCGATCGGAAGACGCCGGGCGTGCTGGTTACGGGCGGAATATTCACAGTCACGCGCAACCCGATTTTCGTGGCCTTCATTCTGTTTTTCTTCGGCATATTCCTGATCAACGGCACTTGGTTCTTTTTGATCTTCGCGCTGCTGGCGTTGGTGGCATTGCATTTTCAAATCCGGCGCGAAGAGGAATTCCTGAAACAGCAATATGGTCCCAGCTACGAGGACTATTGCAAACACACCGCGCGGTACGTAATTTGGTAATTTGGAGTGCGGCGACTTGACGCCGCTTTAGAGCTAGCCAATGGTCAGTATCCGAGGCGGCTAGCCCGACCATAAGGGCTCAACCATTCTCAATTAACCATGTCAAATGATTCTGCCAACGGCCAACGCTCCGACTCGGTCGTGGTCAACACCCGGCCCAGCCGCCCGTCCAACATCTGGCTGATCATCGTCGCCGCCCTCTTCATCATCGTCCCCTTTCTGACGTGGTATCTCACCTGGTTTGGCCGCGGCCTGTCCGACCAGGAGCTCGCCCAGTATCTGACCGATCAAAATAACCCCCGCCACATCCAACACGCCCTGCTCCAGGTAGAAGCCAAGATTGAAAAGGGCGAGCCCAACGCCCGGCAGTTCTATCCCCAAATCGTAGCTGCGTCCAAAAGTTCTGTGCCCGAGGTGCGTAAGACCGCCGCGTGGGTGATGGGTCAGGACAACAAATCGGAAGATTTTCACACTGCGCTGCTGCAACTGATCAAAGATGACGACCCGCTGGTCCGACGCAACGCTGCGCTACAACTCACTCGTTTCAACGACGCTTCCGGCCGTCTCGAACTGCGGGCCATGTTGCAGCCCTTCGACGCCAAGGCCCCAGTTGGCGGAACCATTGTCGGCCTGCTGCCCGCGAACTCGACGGTCCGCGCCGGCGCATTGCTGGCGCGCATCCGTGATGGCTCAAGCAATCTGTTTGAATTCCGCTCGTCCGTCGACGGCAAGGTCCTGGCGCCGGCCGTGGTGAAAGAAGGCGATCAGGTCACGCCCGATCAAACCATCGCGCGCATCCTCCCCGACCATGAGACGATCATCGACGCCCTGCGCGCCCTGGCCCTAGTCGGCACCAAAGACGAACTACCTCTCATCGATGACGCGCGGCGCATGGACCCCACCGCCGACGTCATCACCCAGGCGACCCAAAGCGCCAAGGCCATCAACGCGCGACCCGAGCCGGGACAGTAGGCCTATCGTCAGGGACGAAACCCGCCGGAGACTGCTCGAGCGTGCGCCATGGAGTCAGTACCCTCAGCGTCAACGGAAGGATCATAACGCCCCCTCGCGTGTCCCCTGAACGCGCTGGAACATCCACTCACTCGGAGTACTGGCCACACCGCACGCACTCTCGGATTTCAGCCAAGTCTTCCAATTTCCTAAGAAATTTGCCGACATTAAGCCGTCGCAAAATTCCCACTACAAATTTCTGGTTGGATGCTAAAAATTTTGCTTGACATGTCGTGAAAGGTTGCTAAAATCCGCGCCGCTATATCCTTTGCAACAGGCGCCCCGACAGTTCTTTGCGCCATTCCGACGCTCCTCGATCCCACGAGACCGAGCAGCGAAACCACTTAAGCGTAGCCCAATTTCTTCCGTCGATCCCCGCGCCGCCTCGCGCGCAATGACGGGAGAAAACCGACGCCCTCAAAAGGAGGTTTCGACATGCAGACTCTGCATTACCGCCGGCGCGAGACGTTTCTGCGCCTGGAAGACCTTGCCGCCACCCATACAGACATCCCCGCGACCACAGTTAGGCCGCAACTAATCGCCGAAGTACTCATCGTCATCAGCGACCTTGAGGGCGACGTCTCAGATGGGCCGCTCCCTATTGGGGCCGGTTTGGAGCGTACACACGCCCGCGGCTCGGCTACCTCAGTCTTGCGCGAAGGTGTGGAAAGAACCTCCGAGACCGCGCGTGGCCTTAACGAATGGCATTTCGACGACTGCTGTTAGTCCCGCATTGCAGTTGCCGTCATCGCACGGCCGAAGTCCTCTGATCATATGTTTCCAGAGAAGCATATCCGGCTCGAAGCTCTAGCAGACGCAGCCTTCAAGGAATGGGCGCCCGAGGCAGCCGTTTCCTATAAGACCCTAAAACAAGGCCACTCGGGTGATCTAGTCTGGAAAGCAGATGTTAGGAGAGTTGTAAGCGGCGGTCTTGAAGCGGGCCAATATATCCTCAAACTCGGAGAAGAGTCGAAGTGGCGAGACCAGTCAATGGAAGTCGAAGCTCATCAGCGGGCGGCTTCGCGCAATGATAGTTTTTCTCGAGCTCACATCCCGACGCTCGTACGATCGTTCGCCTCTTTGCCAACGGAGGGTGTGCCACGCGGCTACGCGATGCTCTACGAGATCGCCGGACGGAGCTTTGATATTTACGCAACAACTGATGCTCGTGAGAGCGCTGCATTTCTTGAAATCTCTAAA
>Ga0126383_10002703_pt1 | contig 11514 bp, 8 predicted proteins | sample PanSoiMetPlot_35_FD_96882 | JGI IMG/M metagenome (GOLD analysis project Ga0126383, IMG submission 96882) | Tropical forest soil microbial communities from Panama - MetaG Plot_35 | ecosystem: Environmental > Terrestrial > Soil > Tropical forest > Bulk soil | place: Panama | collected 2016-02-17
ACAAGCGGCTGATCGTCCTGCCACAGTGACATCATCCCTCCGTCGACAGTCGCCGTCGTTCGCTAAGCAGCGCGATTATCGCGGCCGCAGTTTCCTCAATTGACCGCCTTGTGACGTCGATCAATGGCCAATTGTGCTTGGCACAAAGACGCCGCGAAAACGCAATCTCCTCTGCAACAGCCTGTCGATCGACGTACTGGTCGTTGCCGAGATGCACTTTCAGGCCCAAAAGACGATTCTCCCGGATTTGCACAATGCGTTCGGGACTGGCGAAGAGGCCGATAACAAGCGGATGTCGAACCAACTCAAGTTGCGGCGGGGTCGGGACACCAAGAACCAACGGAATGTTGGCGGTTTTCACGCCGCGATTTGCCAGATAGATCGATGTTGGGGTTTTAGACGTCCGCGAAACGCCCAGGAGGACCACGTCGGCCTCTTCGAGTTCATCGGCATGCTGCCCGTCGTCGTGCAGCATCGTGTAGTTGAGGGCATCGATACGCTTGAAATATTCGGCGTTCAGAATATGCTGAGCGCCCACCCTATAAGTCGATTCGGCCCCCAGATACGCCTGGAATAGCCGCAGCACAGGCCCAAGAATCGATAGGCATGGCAGACCGAGGTCTCGACACTTATCTTCAAGCCGGCTGATCAACAGTTGATCAAGCAAAGTATAAAGAACAACGCCTGGCGCTTCTTCAATCTCGGTCAACACACGATCAAGTTGTTTGTTGGTACGTACTGCCGGATAGACATGCTCGACGGGCGCCGCGTTGCTGTATTGTGCTGAAGCGGCGCGCGCGACAGTAATCAACGTTTCGCCGGTGGAATCCGAAATGAGGTGAAGATGAAAAAAACTCGAATCGTGCGTCAACGTCGACATGGTTCGCTGAACTTCTGTGGATCATAGAGGACAAAGGCATGTCTTGAGCCCGACAGCAAGAGACGGGCCCGCCAAGGAGGGCTTTCCTTTCCACATGGCCACAGGTCTGCATGACTGGAAACCTGCCGCTTCTTGCGCCGTTGAAATGTGCACGCGCAAACCACACTGACCTCTCATCGCCTCCCTTAACACATTGCAGTGACGAGAGAATATCTTCATAACCGAAAGGCCGCATCGCGCCCCGAAAGGTAAAGTGGATGTGGACAACCTCCGCACGGAACCGGAAGATCGATTCGTAAGCCTAATCCACCGCCAATCAAAAAAGCCAACGAGTCTCAAGTTCAATTTGAAAAGGACGCAAGCGATAATGACCAATTCGCATGGGCACTCTGGGATGTTGGACGTGCTAGCCAACAAAATTGCCCGGCAAACGCCGATCTGGCTCATGCGGCAGGCTGGTCGATATCTGCCGGAGTATCGTAGCATTCGCGCCAAGGCAGGATCATTTCTTGACCTGTGCTTCACCCCTGAACTCGCGGCGGAAGTAACGCTCCAGCCAGTACGGCGGTTCGGCTTTGATGCTGCGATCCTGTTCTCCGACATTCTGGTCGTTCCCTATGCGCTCGGACAAAAGCTGACGTTCGAGGCTGGGGAGGGTCCGCGCCTGTCACCAGCGATCGCGTCAACCGAGGTGTTGCACAAGCTGGCTGCCGATGTAGATATGAACCTGTTGGCACCCGTGCTCGAAACGATCGGGAGGGTACGGGCAGGACTACCGCGCGACGCGGTGCTGCTTGGCTTTTGTGGCGCGCCTTGGACAGTTGCAACGTACATGGTGGCGGGTTTCGGAACACCGGATCAGGCGCCCGCGCGTTTTTTTGCTTATCGTGATCCGGACGGGTTTGAGAGATTGATAGATATCCTCACACGGGCATCGATTGACTACCTTACGGCCCAATTTCATGCGGGCGTCGACGCGGTGCAGCTATTCGACACATGGGCCGGGATATTGGGACCCGAGGAATTCAGTCGTTGGTGCACGCAACCTGCGAAGAGAATCGTTGCCGGTCTGCGCGAAAGGGTTCCTGGAGCGCGAATAATCGGCTTTCCACGAGGCGCGGGCACATCCCTAGTGAGCTATGTTGAAAAGGTGTCGTTCGATGCGATTGGACTCGATTGGATGATCGATCGCAGGTTCGCCCGTGACGAAATTCAATCGCGTAAGCCAGTGCAAGGAAATTTGGATCCCATGGCACTGCTGGCCGGAGGAGCCGCGCTGGATCGGGAAATCGATGCGGTGCTGGAATCGTTTTCGGGACGGCCGTTCATTTTCAATCTCGGCCACGGCATCCTGCCCGAAACGCCCATACCGCACGTGGAGCGTATGATTGGTCGGGTACGAAGGTTGCGCTCATAAAGGGGCCATTGCGGAGCACTGAAGCGAAATGGTCGCACACCTGAAAAGATGGACTCGTGCGATTGTCGCGATCGGAATTGTGGCCGCTTTGGTGATTGCACTTTTGGTTTGGTCTCCCTCCGGCCTCTATCCATGGCTTAAGGCGTTTCATGTTATCGCGGTGATGTCTTGGATGGCCGGGATGCTCTATCTGCCCCGGCTGTTCGTCTACCATTGCGAAGCAGAACGGGGCTCGCGCCAGTCGGAAACTTTCAAGGTTATGGAACGGCGGCTGCTGAGGGGGATCATCAATCCCGCCATGGTGGTCAGCTGGGCGCTCGGCCTGTGGATGGTCTACGATGGCGGCTGGATTTCGGCGCACTGGCTGCATTGGAAGTTGTTGCTTGTCGTGGCCTTGTCGGCTATGCACGGGATGCTCGCGCGTTGGACGGGCGACTTCGCCGCTGATCGAAACCGCCGCAGCGAACGATTTTACCGCCTCATGAACGAGGTTCCGGCAGTTCTGATGGTCGGGATCGTCATCTTGGTCGTGATCAAGCCGTTTTGATTGGCTAAGTCGCTTGCCAGTCGCCTGGAACCCTTGCGCTTGGTCGGGACTTTTCCTATCATCAAGGCACCTCACCAAAGGCAGGTCGATACTGTCGAACGCGGCCCCGTAAAGGGACCCAGCCGCTGTATCTGCCCAGAAGCGGCGCGCTTCAGGCAACGATCTGCGATTTTCTCTCCTTCATAACGTCGATCGGCACTTTTGGTCGGTCGCGCACGGGAAGACCCGCATGCGGGAAATGAAACTCCAAGACCTCAAGTCCAAGTCCCCTGTCGAGTTGCTTGGCATTGCGGAAGAGCACAGTGTCGAGAACGCATCGACGATGCGCAAGCAAGAGTTGATGTTCGCAATCCTGAAACAACTTGCCGCAAAGGACATCGACATCATTGGGGAAGGCGTCGTCGAGGTGCTGCAGGATGGCTTTGGCTTTTTGCGGTCGCCGGAGGCGAATTATTTGCCTGGACCCGATGACATCTACGTGTCGCCCTCCCAGATCCGCAGGTTTGGGCTACGGACCGGCGACACCATCGAGGGCGAAATTCGCAGCCCAAAGGAGGGCGAACGGTATTTCGCGCTTCTGAAGGTCAATACGATCAACTTCGAAGATCCGGAAAAGGCTCGGCACAAGATCAACTTCGACAATTTGACGCCGCTCTATCCGGACGAACGGCTGCGCATGGAACATGAGGATCCCACGAAGAAGGATCTCTCGCCACGGGTGATCGATATTGTCGCTCCGATTGGTAAGGGGCAGCGTGCCCTGATTGTTTCGCCGCCGCGTACAGGCAAGACAGTATTGCTTCAAAACATTGCGCACGCCATTACCGCGAACCACCCAGAGTGTTACCTGATTGTATTGTTGATCGACGAGCGGCCCGAAGAGGTCACCGATATGCAGCGTTCCGTCAAAGGGGAGGTGATTTCCTCCACCTTCGATGAGCCGGCACAGCGCCATGTTCAGGTTGCCGAGATGGTGATCGAGAAAGCGAAGCGACTGGTGGAGCATGGTCGAGACGTCGTGATTCTGCTTGATTCGATTACCCGACTCGGACGTGCGTACAACACGGTCGTGCCATCCTCTGGGAAGGTCTTGACCGGTGGCGTCGATGCCAACGCGCTGCAGCGCCCGAAACGCTTCTTCGGTGCAGCGCGAAACATCGAAGAGGGTGGGTCGCTGACGATCATCGCGACCGCTCTGATCGATACCGGCAGTCGAATGGACGAAGTGATCTTCGAGGAATTCAAAGGAACTGGCAACTCGGAGTTGATCTTGGATCGCAAGGTTGCTGATAAGCGGACATTCCCCGCGATGGATATCACGCGCTCCGGCACCCGCAAGGAGGAGTTGCTCACGCCACCCGACGTCCTCAAGAAAATGTACGTGCTGCGTCGTATCCTTAACCCGATGGGGACTATGGATGCGATCGACTTCCTCCTCGACAAGTTGCGAAACACCAAGAGCAACGCGGAGTTCTTCGAGTCGATGAATACGTGACCAGCCGCTGGTCGCTCGCTTTCAGCCAATCTGAGGAATCGGACCACCACCGAGGTCATAACCTTGGCGGGCACACAAGCAGTGAGCTCCAACATGGCAGGGTAGGGGGACACCGTGTGGTCGCCCGGCTTGTGCGCGCCCCACGATTAGACGGTCCATCCGGTGCCTCGGCCCGAAATGGGTGACGTCGCTCATACATGGGCACAGGTCCCGCTGTATCGCTTTTTCACAATGGCGTGGAGGCTCTTTAGATAGGGCTTCCTTCGAAGCGCTGGTCTTCCTGAGGCACCAGTGATTATCGTAGGGTTGCGGTGTCCGGTGGATGAGTCGCGGAGGAAACGATGAGAAGTCATTTCGTTGGGGCGTCGGCCGCAGCATGCGTCGTCGTGTGTATGTCGAACGCTGGCGCGGATGCGCAGCAGAGCCAATTTCCATTGGCAGCGCCGGCCGGTGTGGACAGCAAGGCGCGGGAAGTGGCGCCCACGGGCGCGGTCAATCAGGGGCCGTACGATATGAACGCGTGGAAGTACGGCGCCGCTTTCACCCCACCTCCGGGGACCAAGATATGGAACCCCGCCATGATCAAGCTGCTGTCGGGCGGCAAGTTAGTGGGTGGTACTGTATCTTCCGGCATCGATCCGAGCACTTATTGCGCCATGGCGAATGCTGGATACGACTTCATCTGGACCGAGATGCAGCACGCGAACAACACCTGGGACCAGGTTGGCAAGGCGTGGAGGACCTGTCCACACGCGAAGGCGGTCCCCGGAGTGCGCGTGCCTTATGCGGATGAGTTTCAGATCCAGCACGCGCTCGACGCCGGAGCATTGGTCATTGTGGTCCCAACGGTAGATACCGTGGAAGAGGCGATGGCGGCACGAGACTGGACCTACTTTCCGCCGTTGGGTAAGCGCAGTCTCGGCGGCGGGGCTGCTTTCGATTCGAATGTGTGGGGGAATGTGCCGGGCGGCTACCGCAACACCATCAATGACAATGTGGTGCTGATCCTGATGATCGAAACCCTTGAAGGACTGAAGCACGCCGACGAGATCGCCAAGGTTCCGGGCGTACACGCGATTTTTGCTGCGAGCAGCGACCTCGGGAATTTTAGTGGCTACAAGCAGGGAGATCCGGATTACGAACGGGAGATCAACATTGTCCATGACGCCGCTATCAAGGCGGGCGTGAAATTGTGCGGTCCCTGGGCGTGGAGGGACCGGCCGGATTTCACCTGCTTTCAGGCTGGCAATGAGATGGCCGCCATTGCACGAGGCGTGAAAGTCGAGCTGGGCGAGTTCGCGGACACGCAGGCGAGACCCGAAGTGGGGCCGTTCGCGGCGGCAAGGACGAGATAAAGGCGTCTGCGCAACGTTGCGACAAAGCTGCCCGGAGCGGATTTCGATCGAATCGTAGAATGGGCAAAAGCCGCTGTGTGCACGCCGTGCCTGCCGGTTCAGCGGGGTTGGGCAGGCTTCTCTTTGCGGTCCGCGAAGTCCCGAAGGCGCGTCGATTTCGCTGCGCTCAGTCCGGGGCTACGGTGCCGAAGCTCAGCCAAGTGGTGGCCGAACTTCGCTACCTGCGATAGCCGCTGCGGTAGCAATGAGTTGGCTGGGGTCGGTGATCGGCAGCGAGCACTTTTGGCCAGCGCAGACCAACGCGACGGTCTCGTTATCAGATAACGAGAGAGTTCGCCCTGAATGCGCGGGAGGCAGATCTTCTGGTCTTGCGGCCCGCATGACGAGCCGGTCGAGGAAAGGTAATTCCAAAGCGACGGCGGCGAACTGGTCGGCTTGTGGACCAACGGCGACAACTTCGAGCGAGCGCAGACGAAGGTCGAGCGCATTCGCTAAGCTGGCATGGAGGTAGATGCTTTGCGCCGCGATCGCGAGTAATCCATCGAACAGGACATCGGCTCTCTGGCGCCAATTTTCGTTGCCCGTCAGAGCTGCGAGGCGGATAAGGTTTTGCGCCGCGACTCCGTTTGGATTGGGCGTTGCTTCGTCGATCGTCGAATCAGGACGCACGATCAGGCCTTCAGCGTCATCGGCGGCCAAATAGTAGCCGCCGGTTTCCTGGTGAGTGTAGTGGCGATCGAGAGCCTGCTGCCACTGAGATGCGCGGCCGATATATTCTGGCATCCCGGTAGCTTCGTGCAGCGCCAACGCGGCCTTCGTCATTGCAGCGTGATCGGAGGCGAGGCCGGGATAAAGTAGTTTCCCATCCCGCCAAGAATGACCAAGGCGGTCGCCTCGCGTCATGTAACGTTCGATGAACGCGAACGCCATTCGGGCCCTCGCAAGCCACGCAGGTTGATTAAGCATCACACCAGCATTTGCCAAGGCTGCGATCATTAATCCGTTCCAGTCGGCAAGGACCTTGTTGTCCAAACCCGGCCGTACCCGCCGGTCACGTGCCGCCAGGAGCTTATGCCGCAGTGCAGCAAGACGTGTCTCGTGATCTCCCAGATCATAGTCGCGATTGCCGTTGCCACGCTCGTTGTGGTTTCGGGCGGCTTGGTCTAAGTACTTGAGCCGGTTTAGGATATTATGTCCTTCGAAATTGCCGCTTGGGGTGACACCGTAACAACGGGCAAAATAGTCGCCATCCTGCTGTCCAAGCACAGCGTCGATTTCGGCGCGCGACCAAACGTAAAACCTACCTTCCTCGCCCTCAGAATCGGCATCGAGCGAAGCACAAAAGGCGCCCTCCGGAGTGGACATCTCCCGGACGAGCCAATCGAAGGTTTCTTGGGCACGTTGCAAAAACAGCGTTTTGCCAGAACGCTGATAGGCAAGGGCGAGCAGTTCCAGGATTTGAGCGTTGTCGTAGAGCATTTTTTCAAAATGGGGAATCAGCCATTTCTCATCGACTGAGTATCGCGAGAAGCCCCCTCCCAGGTGATCATAGATGCCGCCCTCGCACATGTGCTCAAGGGTAAGCTCTACAAGGTCAAAGAATCGCGGTTCACGTCGGCGCGAGCCAGCGCGCCAAAGCAGTTCAAGCAGGGAGCACTGCGGGAATTTCGGTGCCTGGCCGAGTCCGCCGTTAGTTTGATCGAATGCCCTCGCGATGGCGATGGCGGCCGAGTCCAATTCAGCAGCACCGATCACGACGCGACCCGGGGGTCGCGACTTGGCTGCTAGCGCGGCCATCAACGCGGTGCGATTATGTTCGATCCGATGGGGTTCGTCACGAAACAGGCGGGCTACTTCCCTCAGCACGTCCACGAAGCCTGGTCGGCCATAGCGCGTGGTCTTGGGGAAGTAGGTGCCTCCCCAGACCGGTTCGCCATCGGAGGTGAGGAACATGGTTAGGGGCCATCCGCCCTGCTCGCCAAGATGGTGCAGCGCCGCCATGTATATTTGGTCGATGTCGGGCCGCTCCTCACGGTCGACTTTGATGTTGACGAACAGTTCGTTCATGACAGCGGCAATCTGTTCGTCTTCGAAACTTTCGTGTGCCATGACGTGGCACCAGTGGCAGGCCGCGTAGCCTATCGACAGGAGGATCGGTTTGTTGGTCCGCTTCGCTTCGCGGAGCGCGTCCGGACCCCACGGCCACCAGTCAACCGGATTGGTCTTGTGCTGCAGCAGATATGGACTGGTCTCGTGGGCGAGCCGGTTTTCAGGCCGATAGGAGACTGAGGCGGTCATGGGTTGGACTCGATTCAAATCGACCAAATGAAAAGCATGTCATGTGCGCGCTGTGCGCTTATTGGAAAGATAGTTTGCCGAGACGAGCTTCCCAAGGACCGAACCTTTTTTCGTGTACCGGATGTGGTGTCCTTTTGCGGTGTCACTCTGGAACTTAGATGAGAAGCGCCTGAAGTGCCCGAACCATTAGCAATGTCGAGCCCGCGCGATACCATCTTTGCGTTATCATCCGGGCGGCCGCCGGCCGCAATTGCGGTCATCCGAGTGAGTGGTCCGCGGGCGAAGGACGCCATCGTCGCGCTGGCCGGACGAGTGCCATCACCACGACAAGCGACGCTACTACGGCTCAAGAGGCGATGTAGGGACGAGGAGGGCTCGGCGTCGGAGGCGGCGTTCGAGCCGATCGATGATGCCCTGGTCTTGTGGTTTCCTGGTCCGCGAAGTGAAACCGGCGAGGATACGGCTGAATTCCAGCTTCACGGCGGGCATGCGGTCGTAGCCGGGGTGCTGTCGGCCCTCGACGCGGTCGAAGGGCTCCGCCCAGCAGGGCCAGGGGAATTCACGCGGCGAGCTTTTGAGAATGGAAAACTCGATCTTACGAAGGTGGAGGGCTTAGCGGACCTGATAGGCGCTGAAACGGAAGCCCAGCGACGCCAAGCTTTTCGGCAACTCACAGGGCTATTGGGTGATCGGGCTGAGCAGTGGCGGCAGCGGTTGACGGAGGCGCTGGCTCTAGTCGAGGCGTCGATTGATTTCCCGGACGAAGACATCGTCTCGGAGAAGGTGGTGCAGCGCGCACTGGTGACAGCGGAGCAGCTTGACTGGGAGGTTCGTGAGGTCTTGGCGAGTTCCCGTCATGGCGAGCGGCTGCGGGAGGGCCTGACGGTCGTGGTCGCGGGCCCTGTAAATGTAGGCAAGTCAAGCATTGTGAACCGCTTGGCGAAACGCTCGGCCGCCATCGTCTCTCCGCATGCCGGGACCACGCGCGATATAATTGAGGTTCATCTCGATCTTGGGGGATTTCCGGTCACCGTGCTTGACACCGCGGGGATGCGCGACACCGGCGATCCGGTGGAAGTGGAGGGGGTTCGCCGCGCCCGCGCGCGCGCCAGGGATTCGGACCTCGTTCTCTGGGTGATAGATGCGACGTCTGGGGGGCCATGGCCGCCGGCAGAACTTGTGAAGCCCGACGCGCCCCCAGTCTGGATAGTGTCGAACAAGATGGATCTGGTCGAAGGGAAACAGTTGGGAAGGGTCTTGGACGAACCGGCAGCAGCAATTGGGAGCTTGAAGCGCTATCCCGTTTCAGCACTGACAGGGGCCTCATTTGAGGCTCTGGTGGACGGACTCGCCGAGTATGCAAAGCGGTTTTTCTCAAATGGAACGGAATCGGGGCTCGTCACGCGACCAAGGCACCGCGCCGCATTAAGGGAGTGCGCGGATGCGCTGCGACGAGCCTGCGTCGTGGAGGAGACTGGACGGGAGGACCTCATCGCAGAGGAACTTCGGCTCGCTACCAACGCCCTGGGGCGGCTGGTTGGGCGGGTCGATGTAGAGAATGTGCTGGACGTGATTTTTCGCGACTTTTGTATCGGCAAATGAGTGTTTCACGTGAAACAGGCATGGCCGCGATCCTAAAGCGATCGCTCTTTGTCACCTTGTTTTGACGGGCACGTGGAGCTTCGATAAAGGTTCACCCTTGAAGCAAATCACCGGCGCTGCCATGCCGTACGATGTGATAGTGATAGGAGGGGGCCATGCCGGTAGCGAGGCCGCCTGTGCGGCTGCTCGCATGGGAGCGAACACAGCACTGATTACCCATCGCTTCGATACGATCGGGGCAATGTCCTGTAATCCAGCTATTGGAGGCCTGGGAAAGGGACATCTGGTTCGGGAGATTGACGCCCTGGACGGCTTGATGGGCCGGGTCGCAGATCTCGCAGGGATCCAGTTCCGTGTGCTCAATCGCCGAAAGGGGCCCGCAGTTCGGGGCCCGCGCGCGCAGGCTGACCGGCGCCTTTATGCGGCGGCCATGCAGGAGGCGATTCGATACCATCCCAACCTGAGCGTGGTCGTCGGGGAGGCGGAAGATGTGTCAGCCGACCACGGAGCGGTCACGGCCGTAACACTCGCTGACGGCCGGGTTTATGCAACCGAGGCCGTCATATTGACCACGGGAACTTTCCTTCGCGGGCTCATCCACGTCGGGGACCAATCGACGCCCGCGGGGCGCATCGGTGAAGGGCCGGCCCTCGGCCTTTCCCGAACATTGGAGCGGATCGGGTTGAGGCTAGGGAGGCTCAAGACCGGTACGCCGCCACGGCTCGACGGCCGCACGATCGATTGGGAACAGTTGGAGATGCAGCCAGGGGACGATCCGCCGGAGCCCTTCTCGGTGCTCACCGGCCGAATCAATAATCCGCAAATCCAATGCGGCATCACCCGCACTGGTGAAGCAACGCATGCGATTATTCGGGCGAACCTTCACCGATCACCGATGTACTCGGGGCAAATCCAAAGTCGTGGTCCACGCTACTGTCCGTCCATTGAGGACAAGATCGTCCGATTTGGGGAGCGTGATGGACATCAGATATTTCTGGAACCGGAGGGTCTTGACGACCCCGTCGTCTATCCTAATGGCATCTCCACGTCGCTCCCTGTTGATGTACAGAGGGCCTTCATGGCGACCATTCCGGGATTGGAGCGCGCCAGCATCACGCGGCCTGGATATGCCATAGAATACGATCATGTCGACCCGCGCGAACTGCATCCCACCATGGAGACGAAGCGCGTCCGGGGCCTCTTTCTTGCGGGTCAGATCAACGGCACGACCGGATACGAAGAGGCCGCAGGCCAAGGATTGGTAGCGGGCCTTAATGCGGCGGCGAGGGTCCACGGATGCGCGGAGATCATATTCGACCGGTCTCAATCCTATCTGGGCGTGATGATTGACGACCTGATCAGTCGAGGCGTCACCGAACCATACCGAATGTTTACGTCGCGGGCCGAGTTTCGCTTGTCCTTGCGAGCCGACAATGCGGACCAGCGCTTGACCGCGAAAGGAATCGCCATTGGTTGCGTCGGCCGAGTCCGCCAACAACTCCACCAGCAGAAAATGGCGACCCTTTCGGCCGCCCGGGACATGGCTCGACGTTTAACGGTGACACCTGGCGAGGCCAATCGCTTGGGTTTTGCACTGAACCGTGATGGCCAGCGAAGGACGGCGTTCGAGCTTCTATCTTATCCGGATATGGGCCTTGCTGACGTTGCGCGGATCTGGCCCGAATTTCTCAGGTTACCGGCCGGCATCGGCGTGCAACTTGAAATCGACGCCAAATATGCGGTTTATTTAGAACGACAGGCCGCCGAGGTGGCGGCGTTCCGGCGCGACGAGGCCTTCCAAATTCCAGATGCGATAGACTATGCGGTTGTGCCTGGTCTTTCCAACGAGGCACGGCAAAAGCTGTCGGCCGCGCGACCGCGGACGATTGGCCAAGCGAGCCGCCTCGATGGGATGACGCC
>Ga0126383_10002704_pt1 | contig 11513 bp, 11 predicted proteins | sample PanSoiMetPlot_35_FD_96882 | JGI IMG/M metagenome (GOLD analysis project Ga0126383, IMG submission 96882) | Tropical forest soil microbial communities from Panama - MetaG Plot_35 | ecosystem: Environmental > Terrestrial > Soil > Tropical forest > Bulk soil | place: Panama | collected 2016-02-17
CCTCGAGGACTTCGTCTACCCGCTCTTCGTCGGTCCGCGGACGGAGCCGAACGCCGACCTGACGCCCTTCGGCCGGCTCGCGGTGGAGGACCTTCCCGCCGAGGCGGCCGAGCTGGAGCGGCTCGGCGTGCGGGCGGTGATCCTCTTCGGGATCCCGGACGAGAAAGACGATGAGGGCTCGGGCGCGTGGGAGGACGACGGCGTCATCCAGCGCGGGCTGCGCGCCCTCCGCCAGAGCTCGGGCGAGCTGGTCCTGACCACCGACGTCTGCCTCTGCGAGTACACGTCGCACGGCCACTGCGGCCCGCTGGACGGAGACGACGTCGACAACGACCGGGCCCTGGAGCTGCTGGCGCGCACTGCCGTGAGTCACGCGGAGGCCGGCGCGGATGTCGTCTGTCCGAGCGACATGATGGACGGCCGGGTCGCTGCGATCCGCTCCGGGCTCGACGACGCGGGCTATGCGCAGATCCCGATCGTCTCGTACGCGGCCAAGTACGCCTCGTCGTTCTACGGCCCGTTCCGCGACGCGGTCGACTCAGCGCCCGCCTTCGGCGACCGGCGCGGCTACCAGATGGATCCTGCGAACGTCCGCGAGGCGCTGCGCGAGTGCGAGCTCGACGTGCAGGAAGGCGCCGACGCGCTGATCGTCAAGCCTGCGCTTCCGAATCTCGACGTGATCCGCGCCGTGCGCGAGCGCTTCGACCTCCCGGTCGGCGCGTACAACGTCTCCGGCGAATACGCGATGTTGAAGGCCGCCGGCGCCCGCGGCTGGATCGACGAGCGCGCGGCGGCGATGGAGTCCCTGACGGCGATCGTCCGGGCCGGCGCCGACCTCGTCGTCAGCTACTGGACGAAGGAGCTCGCGACCTGGTTGTAACCGCGAGTCTCTGGGAGACGATCGCGACGGAGGCGGCGGGCGAGAGCGGCCTCTGGGGCGATGCCCTGCGCCCGGAGGCGGAACGCGAGCTGGAGCCCGTCTTCTCGCCGCTCGCCGAGGAGCGGTACGCACTGGGGCTCGAGACGATCTACGAGGGCTACCTCCTCCACTACGGGTCGCCGCGGCTGTTCGCGCCGGGCGACGACGACACCGCCCTGCTGCTCGGCGACTACCTCTACGCGCACGGCCTCGTGCGCGTCGCCGAGGCCGGGACGGTCGAGGCCGTGGCCGACCTCGCCGCGCTCATCTCGCGCTGCGCCCAGCTTCGCGCAGACCGGCTTCCCGGCGACGGCGAGGAGTGGGCCGCGGCAGCTTCCACGCTGGGGCTCGGCGAGGCCGCCCGCGCCGCATGGGAGCTGGGCGCCGAGGCACGGATCGCACTCGACAGGCACGCTCTGCGCGTCGAGTAGGATCGCGCCGTGGTGCTCGCCGCGAAGACCGCCGCCGAGGAAGGCCTGAGCGTCATCCGCGCGATGCTGGTCGTCGGCCTGATCTTCGTCGGCGTCATCGTTCTGGGCCAGTCGATCCACTGGCTCCGCTCGCGCCGGCACTGAGGTCTGCCACCGCGCGGGCAAGCGCCGGCTCGACGGGGCCGGGGCGGTAGCCGAGCTCGCGCTCGGCCTTCGCGGACGAGAAGTACGCAGGTAGGCGCGCGAGCCGCGCCTCGTTCCGGTTCACGAGGCCGACTGCAGCCGCGGCCTGCACGGCTGCATACGGAACGCGCAGGCGAGGACGCGGCCTTCCCGCGAGATCCGCGACGGCCGCGAAGAGCTCGACGAGCGTCAGGTTCGCGCCGCCGAGGATGTAGCGCTCTCCGCTCCGGCCGTGCTCGAGTGCCAGGAGATGGCCGCGGGCGACGTCGCGCACGTCGACGACGTTGAGGCCGATGTCGAGAAAGGCGCGGTAGCGGCCGCTCGCAACTCCGCGGATCATCCGCCCCGTGGGCGTCGGCCGTCGGTCGCCCTCGCCGACCGGCGTCGTTGGGTTCACGACCACCGCGTCGATCGGCGCCTCGAGCACGAGCCGCTCGGCCTCGAGCTTCGTCCACTTGTAGGGAACGGACAACTCCCAGGCGGGTGGCGAGTCCTCCTCGGTGGCCACGCGACCGGGCACCGGCCCGCACGTTGCAGCTGTGCTGGTGTGGACGAGCCGCGCCACTCCCTGCGCGCGGCAGGCGTCGAGGACGTTCCGCGTGCCTTCGACGTTGACGCGCTGCAGCTCCCGGCCGGGTGCGTCGAAGCTGTAGAGCGCCGCAACGTGGAAGACGGCGTCGCAGCCGGCCACGACCCGCTCGAGCCCAGGGCGGTCGCCGAGCTCCACGAATTCGTCGCGCACCTCGGCGCCGCGTTTCCGCAGCTCACGAACGACGTGCGCGCCCACGAACCCGGAGGCACCCGTGACGTACACGCGCATCGGAAAGGATGATGACGGGATGGGCGAGCTGCCGAGCGGTACCGTCACGTTCCTCTTCACGGACATCGAGGGCTCGACCGCGCTGCTGCACGAGTTGGGCGCGGAGCGCTACTCGGAGGCGCTCGCCGAGCATCGCCGCGTCCTCCGCGAAGCGTTTGCCGCCAACGGCGGCGTCGAGGTCGATACCCAGGGCGACGCGTTCTTCGTCGCGTTTCCGACGGCGCCGGGCGCGCTCGCCGCCGCGAGCGAGGCGCAGGAGGCGCTCGCGATCCCGGTCCGGATGGGCCTGCACACCGGCACGCCGCTGCAAACCCCGGAGGGCTACGTTGGCGCCGATGTCCACCGCGCCGCCCGGATCGCCGCTGTCGGCCACGGGGGCCAGGTCCTCGTCTCCGCCTCGACGCACACGCTCCTCGAGCCAGGTACCAGTCTGTTACTCGACCTCGGTGAGCACCGGCTCAAGGACCTGAGCGCGCCGGAGCGGATCTGGCAGTTCGGCGAGCGCGAGTTCCCGCGGCTGAAGACGCTGCACCAGACGAACCTGCCCGTCCCCGCGACGCCGTTCCTCGGCCGAGAGCAGGAGCTCGCCGCCGTACAGGAGCTGCTCGTCCGCGACGACGTCCGCCTGTTGACGCTGACCGGGGCCGGTGGCAGCGGCAAGACGCGGCTCGCGCTCCAGACCGCGGGCGCCGCGGCGGATGATTACCCCCACGGCGTCTGGTGGGTTCCGTTGGCTTCGATTGCCGAGCCGGCGGATGTGTTGCCGACAGCCGCGCGCGCGCTCGGCGGAGGCGGGCCGCTGACCGAGGTCGTCGGCGATCGGCGCCTGCTGCTCGTGCTCGACAACTTCGAGCACCTGATCGACGCCGCCTCGGACGTGGCCGTCCTGCTCGAGGCGTGCCCGCGTCTCGACGTGCTCGTGACGAGCCGTGAACGGCTGCGCGTTGCCGGGGAGCATGTCTACCCGGTGCCGGTGCTCTCGCGAGGCGACGCGCACGAGTTGTTCGTCGCGCGCGCGAGAGCGGCCCTCACCGAGTTCGAGCCGGACGAGCACGTCGACGAGCTGTGTGCCCGCCTCGACGATCTCCCGCTGGCGATCGAGCTGGCGGCCGCGCGCACGACGCTCTTGACGACATCGCAGCTGCTCGACCGCCTCGGGGACCGGCTCGACCTGCTTCGGGGAGGCCGCGACGCCGAGACTCGACAGCGAACGCTGCGGGCGACGATCGAGTGGTCGTACGAGCTCCTCGAAGCCCGGGAGCAGCGGCTGTTCGAGGCGCTCTCGGTCTTTCGCGGCGGCTGGACACTCGAGGCGGCCGAGCGCGTCTGCAGCGCAGACGTCGAGGGCCTCGAGTCGCTCGTCGACAAGAGCCTTGCCCGGCGCGTCGACCCCGGCCGGTTTCTGATGTTGGAGACGATCCGTGAATACGGCGCCGAGCGGCTCGAGCCCGCGCGCCGCGACGACCTGCTCGCGCGGCTGCTCGCACTGCTCACCGAGGTATTCGAGTCCAACCTGCGCCCTGAGACGACCGGAGATGCGCTCATGGAGCGCGCGCGAGAGGAGCGGCCGAACGTGGACGTCGCGCTGGGCTGGACGACGAGAAGCGGTCGGGTGAATGCCGGTCTGCGGCTTCTTCGAGAGCTCGAGCTGTACTGGGCGACGAACGACCCGTCGGGGCTGCGAGAGCGCGTCGACGCGCTGCTGACAGCGGACGGTGAGAGCGTCGACCCGGCGCTCTACGCCCACGCCCTGCGCCTGCGCGGATCGACATACGACATGACCGGGGATCCCGCCGACGCCGAAACCGATTACCAGCGTGCCTTCGAGCTCTTCCGCGGGCTCGGGGAGGAGGAGCAGGCAGATCATCTTCTGATTCGCATCGCACACTCCGCCCGGCACCAGGGAGACCTCGATCGCGCCGCCCGGCTCGCCGGGGAAGCGCTCAACCGTCAACGGCAACGTGGCAACCGGCAGGACGAAGCCATCGCCTTGAACAACCTCGCCATGGTCGCGTTCGCGCAGGGAGATCGGGAGAAGGGCCTTGAGCTCGCGCATGAGGCCGTTGCGGTCGCCGACAGCCTGGGCTTCACGTGGTGGCGCGGCGTGACGCTCTTCGCGGCGGCGGAATGGCTCATCGCCGCCAACGATCCGGTGGCCGCCGCCCCCGAGTTTCGCGAAGGCCTCGCCAGCCTCGCATCCGCGGGCGACCGGGTGAACCTCCCGATTGCGCTCGCTGCCGGGGCTGCACTGGCCGCACAGCGCTGCGAGCCCGAGCGGGCGGGGACCCTTTGGGGCGCGGTCGAGTCGATCAGCGAGCGCGAGGCGAAGGCCACGACCGGCGACGCCTTGGTCGAGTACGAACCGTACGTCGAGCGGGTCCAAGGCCCCGACTTCGAGCGCGGCCGCGCTCAGGGCCGAACCCTCTCGCTCGAGGACGCCATCGAGTACGCGCTCGAGGGCCGCCCCTAGCCGCGCGCCGGTCGGTCGACGAGGCGGTCGCCGAGCCCCTCGGCGGCTCCATAGACTGACTGCGATGCGAGACCTCCGGGACTGGATCGCGATGCTCGAGCGCGAGGGCGAGCTCGTCCGCGTGCAGGCCGAGGTCGACCCGCACCTCGAGATTACGGAGATCACCGACCGCGTCGTCAAGGCCGGCGGACCCGCGTTGCTGTTCGAGAACCCGAACTCGAGCCATCCGCTGCTGATCAACCAGTTCGGCACCGAGCGGCGGATGTGCCTCGCGCTCGGGGTCGAGAGCCTCGACGAGGCCGGTCGCAAGCTCGGCGACGTGCTCGAGATGCAGCCGCCGCAGGGCCTAGCGGAGAAGGTCAAGGGCCTGCGCAAGCTGAAGTCGATCGCCGACTCGCAGCCGAAGCGCGTCCGCAACGGGCCGGCCCAGGAGGTCGTGTTCACCGGCGACGACGTGGACCTCGGCGCCTTCCCGATCCAGACCTGCTGGCCCGGAGACGCCGCGCCGTTCATCACGCTCCCGGCCGTGATCACGAAAGACCCGCGTGACGGCACGCGAAACGTCGGCATGTACCGGATGCAGGTGCTCGACCCGCGCACGACCGCGATGCACTGGCAGATCCACAAGGACGGGCGGGCCGACTACCTCCTGGCCGACGGCAAGCTCGAGGTCGCGGTTGCGATCGGCCTCGACCCCATCACCGCGTACACGGCGAGCGCGCCGCTGCCGAAGCACGTGGACGAGTTCATGCTCGCGGGGTTCCTGCGCGGCGGCCCGGTCGAGCTCGTCCCCGCCAAGACGGTCGACCTCGAGGTGCCGGCGAACGCCGAGATCGTCCTCGAGGGATACATCGCGAAGGACGAGCTCACGACCGAGGGCCCGTTCGGCGACCACACGGGCTACTACACGCCGCCCGAGGAGTTCCCCGTCTTCCACGTCGAGGCGATCACGATGCGGCGCGACGCGATCTACCCGTCGATCGTCGTCGGCAAGCCGCCCGCCGAGGACGCCTGGCTCGGCAAGGCCACGGAGCGGATCTTCCTGCCGGCGATCCGGATGAGCGTCCCCGAGATCGTGGACTACGACCTCCCGGTCGCAGGCGCGTTCCACAACTGCGTCCTCGTCTCGATCCGGAAGAGCTTCCCCGGCCAGGCGCAGAAGGTGATGCACGCGATCTGGGGCCTCGGGCTGCTGAGCCTGACGAAGGCGGTCGTCGTCGTGGACGAGTGGGTCGACGTGCACGACTACGACGAGGTCTTCTTCCGCGTCTGCGCCAACGTCGACCCGCAGCGCGACGTGCTGCTCTCCGAAGGGCCGCTCGACCACCTCGACCACGCGCCCACTCGGCAGTTCTACGGCGGCAAGATCGGGATAGACGCGACGCACAAGACGCCTGCCGAGGGTACGCGCCCGTGGCCGGACGAGATCCGGATGACCGAGGAGGTCCAGCGTCTGGTGGACGACCGCTGGGAGGAGTACGGTCTCGGCGTCGCGGCGGTCGCCGAAAACGGCAGCAAGAGCGCGTTGCGCCAACTGTTACGTCGTTGACGGCGCGAACCTGCGACGATTGAATCGCACCGCCTAAACCGACGAAAAGGGGAGGCGTTCCGGGGTGGAAGACCCGCGCGGGAACATGGAGCACCAGCCGCCGCCGAGCCTGTGGCCCATCGGGTTCGCCGTCGGCATCGTCTGTCTGCTCGTCGGCCTGATCGTCAGCTGGGTCGCTGCGGCCGTGGGCGCAGCGATCGCGGCGGTCTTCGGGTTTCTCTGGGCGCGTGACGTCGTCGCCGCGAGCCGCCGAGAGCGGCCGGCGGTTCCCGTCGAGACGGACGGCGCGCCGCCCTCCGCTCGGCCGCTTCCTGCGGACGAGGGTCCGCCTGCGATGCCGGAGGCGGAGCCGGCCGAGCGCTTCCCGCGCAGCGTCTTCCTCGAAGCCTCGACGCTGGGCCTCGGCGCGCTCATCGGCGCGATCGTCACGCTGCCCGTGCTCGGCTTCGCCGTGCTGCCCGCGTTCCTCAAGCAGGGGCACAAGGATGTCGACCTCGGCCCGATCGAGAACTTCCCCGAGGGCCAGTACGTCGTGGCCACGTTCGTCTCCGACGCCAAGCAGGGATACATCTCGCGCCGCAGCGCGTTCATCCGCAACAACGGCATGGCGGACGGCAAGCCGAGCTTCACCTGCATCTCCAACCGCTGTGTCCACCTCGGCTGTCCCGTTCAGCCGGGCGGTCCGGTCTTCGACTCGAAGAAGAAGGAGGTCAGCAGCTCGGGGCACGGGCCGGTCGAGCTGATCCCCGCGCTGCCCGCCGCAGGCTTCATCTGCCCATGCCACGGCGGCGCCTACGATCAGGAAGGGAACCGCATCGCGGGCCCGCCGGTCCGGGCCCTCAACCGCTTCGAGTTCCTCATCAAGGACGGCCACCTGATCCTTGCCGGGATGTACAGCGTGTCGAGCGTCAGCGGCACCGGCGCGACGGCGCGGATCCACAAGTACCAGCTCGCCGGCCCGGGCCAGCACATCGACGGCCCGGAGGCCTGGCTCTACCCGGTGCAGCCTCCGCACTGATGGCCAGCAAGTCCGACCGGCGGCAGCATCTCGAGCGCGCGGCGACGTATCCGATCGACTGGCTCGAGGAGCGGTCGGGCCTCATCGGCGGCCTCCGCTACTTCCTGTTCCGGAAGGTCCCGGGCGACACGAACTGGTTCCACACGCTTGGCTCGGCGACGCTGACGGCCTTCCTCGTGCAGCTCGCCACCGGCGTGATCCTGGCGATGTACTACAAGCCGGACCCGAACTCGGCGCACGCGTCGATCGAGCACATCACGCACGACGTCACGCTCGGCTGGCTCGTGCGCGGGATGCACAAGTGGGGTGCGAGCGTCTTCATCATCCTGCTGTTCCTCCACATGGGGCGCGTGTTCCTGTTCGGCGCCTACAAGTACCCGCGCGAGCTGAACTGGATCGTCGGCGTGCTCCTCCTCGCGACGGCCCTGTTCGAGGGCCTCACCGGTTACCTGCTCCCGTGGGACCAGACCTCGTACTGGGCGACCGTCGTGGCGATCAACATCAACGGAACGGCGCCGTTCGTCGGGCCCTTCCTGGCCTCGCTGCTTCGGGGCGGCGCCGAGATCGGGCCGGACACGCTCGCGCGCTTCTACTCGCTGCACATGCTCCTAGTCCCCGGCGCGCTGATCGGGCTGATCACCCTGCACCTGTACCTCGTCGTGCGGCTCGGCGTGACCTCGCCGCCGTGGTCCGACGAGGCGGCGGGTGAGGGCCCGCCCGAGCCGACCAAGCCTGCGCGCGCCGGGCTCGTTCGACCGCGCGCGCGCACCGCGGTGCGGGGGAGGCCGACCGAATGAGCTCTCTCGACGAGCGCCGCGCGCGGTTCCAGCAGTACAAGCGGGACGTCAAGGAGCGCGGGAAGCCGTTCTACCCGTACGCGATGTTCCACGACACGGTGATGAGCCTCGTCGTGGTCTGCGTGATCGTCGCGCTCGCCTGCATCTGGCGCTACACGGACATCCTCGGCGCGCTGACCGGCCCGGCCGCCGACCCCGGCACGCGGACGTTCGTGCCGCGGCCCGACTGGTACTTCTACTTCCTCTTCTACCTGCTGCGCATCTTCAAGTGGCCGGAGTCGGTGATCCTCGCCACGGTCGGGATTCCGACGATCCTGCTGATCATCCTGTTCGCGCTGCCGTTCGTCGACACGCGGATGGAGCGCCGGCTCTCCCGCCGGCCGGTCGCGGTCGTGGCCGCCATCCTCGTCGTGATCTCGATGGGGGTGCTGACGTACAAGGGCGCGACGGCGAAGGAGGCGATCGCGAGCGAGGTCGAGGCGGCGGTCCCGAGCTGGGCAAAGAAGCAGGGCTTCCAGCACAACCCCGAGGCGCTCGCCGGGGCGAAGCTGTTCGCGGAATCCGCCTGCACGAACTGCCACACTTACCTCGGCACCGGCTCGTCCAACCTCGGAGCGCCCGATCTCTCCGCCGAGGGCGCGAAGGGCAAGGGCATCGCCTTCCAGATCGCCCACCTCAAGTGCCCGAGCTGCGTGAACTCCGGCTCGCCGATGCCGTCGTTCGCCGCGCTCGGGGAGGACAATCTGAAACGGCTCGCGACCTTCCTCGAGGCCTCGAAGGGCGGGAAGTAGCCAGCCGTGCGCGTCTTCCTCGGGATAACCGGTGCGTCCGGGGCCCCGTACGCCGCGCGGCTGCTGGAGGCGTTGGGCGACGCGGGATGCGAGGTAGGGGTCTGCGCCTCACGCGCCGGGGTCGAGGTGCTCGCGACCGAGCTCTACGGCGACGCGCGGCTGTCGACCGACGAGACGCTGGCGCGCCTGATCGAGCCGGTGCGCGACGGGATCACGATCTACGACGAGCGCGACTGGCACGCGCCCTACGCGAGCGGCTCTGCTCGCGTCGACGCCTACGTGATCTGCCCCTGCTCGATGGGGACTCTGGGGACGATCGCCTCGGGCGCGATGTCGAACCTGATCCAGCGCGCGGCGAGCGTTGCGTTGAAGGAGGGGCGGAAGCTGGTGCTCTGCCCCCGCGAGACGCCGCTCTCGCTGATCCACCTCGAGAACATGTTGCGCGTCCGGCAGGCGGGGGCGGTGGTGCTGTTCCTCGCGCCAGGGTTCTACGCCGGCGCCGCCTCCGTGGACGACCTGGTCGACTTCGTCGTCGGCCGCTGCCTCGACCAGCTGGGGCTGGAGCACGACCTGGTCAAACGCTGGGGCCAGGAGTGACACGCTCCGCGTCCGGTTTCACCCTGAATGTTTGTCGGGGCACGCAGCCGTCGCCAGCCCGCACAAGGCTGGAGCGCGGGGCGTGACGGTAGAGGCGGGCACCCTTCCCGCCGAGGGCGTCCGCGCGATGTTCGACCGGATCGCGCCGGTCTACGACGCGATGAACCGGGTCATGACCGCCGGCCTCGACGGGCGCTGGCGGCGGGAGACGGCGGCGGCTGCCGTGTCGCCGGGCGATCGCGTGCTCGATGTCTGCTGCGGAACGGGTGATCTCGCGCTCGCCTGCCTGCGGGCCGGCGGCCGCGTCACCGGGCTCGACTTCTCGGAGCCGATGCTGGAGCGCGCGCGGCGGAAGTCCGGCGAGATCGAGTGGTTGCAGGGCGATGCCCTGGCGCTGCCGTTCGAGGACGACTCGTTCGACGCTGCGACCGTCGGCTTCGGCGTCCGCAACCTGGAGGACCTCGACCGCGGCCTCGCCGAGATGGCTCGAGTGCTGCGAGCGGGTGGACGGGTGGGCGTCCTCGAGATCACACGTCCGCAGGGCGCGCTCGAGCCCTTCTACGACGGCTGGTTCGGGAAGATCGTCCCCGTGCTCGGGAAGCTGCTGCCCGGCGGGTCGGCATACACCTACCTCCCCGCGAGCGTGAGGCGCTTCCCCGGACCCAAGGACCTCACCCGTTTCCTGCGTGAGGCGGGTTTCTCCGATGTGCGCTACCGCCTCTTTGCCGGCGGAATCGTCGCGTTGCACACCGGGGTCGCGCAGTGAGCCTGGCCACGATCCGCGACAGCCCCGGGCTCGATGCCTACCTCGACGGGCTCGAGGAGCGGCTCGCCGAGGCGGTCGGAGCGTGTCCGGGCCTGGTCGCAACGGTCGGCTCGGAGGCGCTCCTCGCGGGCGGAAAGCGACTGCGGCCGCTGCTCGTCTTCCTGACCGCTCCGGCCGTCGAAGCGCCGATTGCCGCAGGCGCCGCGGTCGAGCTCGTCCACACGGCGACGCTCGTCCACGACGACCTGATCGACCGCGCCGCCTACCGCCGCGGGCGCGCAGCGGCCTGGGCGACCCACGGGCCCGACGCGGCGAGGGCCGCGGGCGACTATCTCTTCGCGCGGGCATTCGCCGAGCTCACCGCTACGGGCGACCGGCAGGCCGTGCGCTACCTCGCGGTGGCGACGCTCGCGCTCGCTCGTGGCGAGGCGCTCCAGCGCGCGCAGGCGCACGACCCGGATACGACCGTCGAGAGCTATCTCGAGCGCTGCGCGCTGAAGACCGGGAAGCTGTTCGAGGCGTCCTGCCTTCTCGGCAGCGGCGGCGACCGCAACCTCGGCGCGTTCGGGCTCGCGCTCGGGATCGCCTTCCAGATCGCGGACGACATCCTCGACTGCTCCGGCGAGACGATAGAGACCGGAAAGATCGCCGGCACCGACCTCCGCGAGGGAACGCCGACGCTCCCGCTGATCCTCGCGGCGCGCGTCGACCCGTCGGTGCGCCGAGCGCTGGCGGGCGGCCCGCTGAACGGGGCGCTGATCCGCGTCGGCGAGACGGGCGCGCTCGAGGAGGCGCGGGTCGTTGCCCTCGACTACGCGCGCCGCGCCCGCGCGTGCCTCGACGGCCACCTGCGCCGCGAAGAGCTCGAGGCGTTGACCGACGCAGTGGTGGACCGCGAGTCGTGATCCGCCTCGGCCGGATCAGCTACGTGAACATGGCGCCGGTCTTCTACCGGCTCGAGGCGGAGGTCGACGAGTGCCAGGGCGTTCCGACCGACCTCAATCGCCGGTTGCTCGAGGGCGAGCTCGATCTCGCGCCGATCTCGTCGATCGAGTACGCACGCCACGCCGACCGGCTCCGCCTCCTGCCGCGGCTCTGCGTCTCCTCCGAGGGCGCCGTCGACTCGATCCAGCTCGTCGCGCGCAAGCCGCTCGAGCAGGTGCGGACGGTCG
>Ga0126383_10002706_pt1 | contig 11512 bp, 10 predicted proteins | sample PanSoiMetPlot_35_FD_96882 | JGI IMG/M metagenome (GOLD analysis project Ga0126383, IMG submission 96882) | Tropical forest soil microbial communities from Panama - MetaG Plot_35 | ecosystem: Environmental > Terrestrial > Soil > Tropical forest > Bulk soil | place: Panama | collected 2016-02-17
CACACCGACTTCTCCGCCAACCCGATCGACCCGCAATTCAGAAATCCCGTCACGGGGAGAGGACCGATCGAGGGCCGCCCGCCGGGCGAGTTGTTCGCCCATCAGCGGTGGGATGAGTTCTTCCCCAAGGTCGGCTACGTGATGTCGATCGCACCGGTGGCGCCCAACACCCGGTTCCATCCCCAATTCCCGGCGCAGAATCCAAACTCGGTTTGGTGCTACGGCACCGGCCGTTTCGTAAACGGGACCTTGCCTCCACCCTTATTCAAGGGCCGCTACGGCGAACCCATCCTCACCCGCGTCTACCAGAACCTGCCGGTCAACCGCGTGGACAACGGCGGGTTCGGCCGCAACGAGACTCAGGTCCACTTCCACAACGCCCACAACGGTGCCGAGAGCGACGGCGCCGCCAACGTGCATCACTTCCCGGGCACATTCTATGACTACCGCTGGAGCACGACGCTCGCGCGGCGCGACAAGACCAATACCGGCGCCACCGACCCTCGGGCGTCAGGACCCGACGGCAACGGCGGCCTCGTCAATGTGGCGGGCGATTTCCGCGAGCTCCAGGGCACCATGTGGTGGCATGACCATCGCTTCTTCTTCACCGCCGAGAACGTCTACAAGGGCAATGTGGGCATGGTGAACTATTACAGCGGCCCTGATCGAGGCAACGAGGGGCTCAACGACGGGGTCAATCTGCGGCTGCCCAGCGGCAGCCTTCTGGATTCGGGCAACCTCGACTTCGACGTCAACCTCATCGTGTCCGATGCGGCCACTGATCAAGCGGGCCAGCTCTTTTTCGACATCTTCACCACCGACGGGTTCCTGGGTGACATCCCGCTCGTCAACTTCGCCTACGCGCCATTCATGGAAGTCCTGCCGCGCAAGTACCGCTTCCGCATTCTCAATGCATGCATGTCGCGGTTCTGGAAGCTTGCCCTTGCGGGTCCGACCGGGACAGCGGTGCCGTTTCAGTTCATCGCCAATGACGGCAACTTCGTGCTCAACCCGCTCACGATGGTCACGCTGGATCATCAGGGTACTGCCGAACGCTATGACATTGTCGTCGACTTCTCCCGAGTCAAGGTCGGTGACAGGGTCAGACTGGTGAACCAATTGCAGATGCGTGATGACGGGCGCGGTCCACAGCAGGACCTGACGCTAGCGCAGGCCCTGGCGGGCGACCCCAACGATCCGTGCATCGGCCCGATCATGGAATTCCGGGTGGTCGGTTCGGTCCAGAGCGTGGACGATCCCAGCGTCACCCTGCTTTCTACCACCCCCGATACCAGCGTGGTGCCGCTCTTCTTGACCCAGCAGATTCCGATCGTCGCTCCGATCAGGACGCGGCTCGTCGAATGGGGAAGATCGGGCGAGGGCGACTCGCGCAATCCGGTGACCGGCCAATGCACACCCGATTGTCCGGAGACCGCGGTATTCCCGTGGACCGTCAGGGTCAACGGGCAGGCGGCGCACTCAATGAACGCCAACCGCATCTCGTTGCTGATCCCGAAGCCTGGCGAGATCGAGCACTGGACCTATGTCAACGGCGGCGGGGGCTGGGACCATCCGATCCATCTCCACTTCGAGGAAGGCGTCACCATCGACCGTGGGGGCGATGCTATCCCGGCGACCGAAAGGTTCGTCAGAAAGGACGTCTGGCGACTGCGTTCCACTGGCCGAAGGACGGTCACGTTCCAGATCCAGTTCGGCGAATATGGCGGATCCTACGTCAACCATTGTCATAACACGGTGCACGAGGACTTCGCGTTGCTGATGCGCATCCAGCTCCTGACCGGCGTACCCGGATCGCCGCAAACCGCGGTCACCGCGACACCTAACCCCACCCCCGACGGTGTCGTCTTCACGACGCCGGAGATCCTGCCGGAAGGCGATCCCAGAATCTGACGGCCAATCATGCCTGCCAGGAGGAGATGATGAAAAAGCTCAACGCACTTCTAAGACTGATGGGCGCAGGAGTCCTTGGCGCGATCCCCTTTGCTCTGTCGGGATCGGCCCAGACCACGACTACAACCCCCCCCGCAGCGACCACCGCACCGCAGCCGCCGACTTCCGCAACGCCACAAATGATTGAGGAAGCGGTACAGCGGTCACTGGCGCGCTCAGCCAAGTTTAGGGATTTTGGCGTGCCCGAACGGTTTGGCAGCGAGGAACCGTTCACCTATGTTCCCGGAAGGACGACATTTTGAAGCAATCGACCGATCCGATGCGTAGAGCTTCGCGGAGCGTAAGCTCCGCGAAACGTCGGGAGAGTTACATGCAACTCATGCGTCTGCTTGCGGTTGCGGGGGTGATCACTGCAGCTTTTTCGATTTGCAGCGAGAGCATGGCGCAAAGCCGTCCTTGGGGCGAGGGTTACATCCCCAATCTGCCCGTGGTCACCCAGGACGGAAAAACGCTGCGGTTCTACGATGAACTGATCAAGGGCAAGATCGTCATCATCAGCTTCATCTACACGAGTTGCACCGATATTTGTCCGCTGACCACGGCGCGATTGGCACAAGTCGAGGACAAGCTCGGCGATCTCGTCGGCCGCGATATCTTTATGCTTTCGATGTCCGTCGACCCGGAGAGAGACACGCCTCAACGCCTCAAAGAATATTCGGAAGCATTTCAGACGGGGCCTGGTTGGACTTTCGTGACTGGAAAGGCGGAAGATATCCGGGCGATCAATTTCAAATTCGGTGAACGAAGCCAAATATTAAGCGAACATCGCAACGAGATCGTGCTTGGCAACGATGCGACGGGCGAATGGCAAAGGGATTCGGCGTTTGCCGATCTCAACCGCCTCATCATGACAATCAAAGCCTTGGATGTGAAATGGCGTAACCAGGTGCACACGCCGGGCCGGAGTTCGGCAGGTAATGCGGCCCTTGCCATGAGCGACCAGCCCGGTCAGGCCCTTTTCAAGAAGATATGCGCACCTTGCCACACGATCGGCGTGGGCGATCGGGTCGGTCCCGATCTCCGCGGGGTTACGGCCCGACGCGAGCGGGCCTGGCTTTCCGCTTACATTCAAAATCCTGCGCGGCTACGAGCGGTCCGCGACCCCGTCGCTCTTGCGCTGGCCGAGAAATATCCGGCGGTACGTATGCCTGCCCTGGGAGTAGCGCAGGACGATGCCAGCGACCTAATCGCCTATCTAGACACCGAGGCATCTCGGCTCAGCGCGACGCAGGGCCCTTCCCCGGTCGGTCAGCAGAATATGCCCCATAACCGTGACGACCATCTTCACTGAGGGCAACAATGCAGTCTCTTTTCCGCCGCAAGCCGGGAGTTCGCAATATGAGTGTCAGTCAAGTCGTGAATTCTGCTCAGCAGCCAAATGATCCCTCAGCGTCCGCGGTCCCCGGATTGAAGGCAGCGATCGCACAGGACCCGTCGACGGATGCTGGTTCGTCATCGTCGCCATCACCGCAAGCGACCGCGAACGGCGAACCAGCAGGCTTGACCGAAAGAGTCCGCCGTGATGCGGCAGTATTACGGAACGCGCTCGCTTTTACCCAGGTGATCGGGGTGCTGATGCGCTCGCCGCATTACAAGCGATATACGCTCGCCGACCTCGAATGGCTCGTGATCCCGCCGCTAAAGGCGGGGCAATTCCGAATGGGAAAAGCCAAGCTCCCCGATAACCAGGGGACCGTTCCGGTTGCCCTGGTGTTATGGGCCTCCGTTTCGCCCGAGGTGGACAAGCGCTTGATGGAAGGGAACGACGCTGCGTTTCAACTCAAGCCTGAGGAATGGAAATCCGGCGACATCCTCTGGCTTGTGCATGCGGCGGGTGAGACGCGGTTCGTTGGATTCGTCGTGGATCAGCTCACAAAGACGACATTCAAGGGACGCAAGGTCAAAGTGCGCGGTCGCGATCAGAGCGGAAATCTGAAGGTGCACGTGCTGGAGGGTATGGCATCTGGATAACCATTTCGGTCGGCAGAGTACTTGCTATGCAGGCCGGATGTCGGCAGTTCAAATCTCCGTCACGGAGCACGAGGCGGGCGTAGATTTAGCCGCTCGCAGGCGGCGTGGCCTCACATAGGAAGTTGTACAAACCAAATATTTCGTACCCTGGGCGGGTGGAAATGCGGATGCATAAGTGTGATACACCTTGTCTCAAGCCCACCGCCGCACTCATTTTGCACCAACTCGGAATCGATGCCTATAACCGCGAAAACGCCGAGGTCGCGTTGAGGTTCATGTCGATGGCGTGCGCTCAGCCAGAATCGCCCGCACAATGTCATCGCGATCATGCCGAAATGCTCCATCGGTGCGGGCGACTGGACAAGGCCGAAGCTGCCGCGAGGATCGCGGTTCAGCGCGACCCCGATTGCGCTGACGCTTGGGACACCCTGAGCACAATCCTGGTTGATCGAAGGAGGCGTTCGCGGAAAGTCGCAATTGCTACCAAACCGCCGTTCAGCTCAAGCCAGACTTTTTAGCGGCTCTCAATAATCTTGCCGTGGTTCTTCACATTTTGGGGAAATTCGATGCCGCCAAGGCGAGCTACAGAAGGGCGCTGAAACTCCAGTCTGACAATTTGGAAGTTCAGCTGAATTTCGCACATTTTTTGGGGGAATTGGAGCGCAATCGGGGGAGGCGGTGGAGGTTGCGGAACGCATTCTCGATTGCTGTCCGAAAAATGATAAATTGCGCCATTTAGCATTGGAACTCAAAAGCGATTTAAATAGAAGCGCGGGTGCAGGCGGTTTTGTGCCGATGTCCCCTTTTGAGGACACGTGATAAGCCAGCGGATATTATGGGAGAGGTTTCGACAAGCCCGAGCTTAGCTCTCGTCCACACTGCGTTCGGGGTCAGCACCAGGCCGAATATCGGCACTTTCACGGCAGGTGAATAACTCGCCGACGGCGCGTTGGGCTAGCTTGCTACCAAGCCTCTGGGACGCTTGGACTATCTGGATAATTTGAACGCCTCGTTTTCCATCTCGGATGGGTGCACTCCGTTTTTCTCTTGGGCAGCATGCGGTTTGATATGAAGGGCGACGAGAGGTCGAACCCATGCCAATGGCAGAGGCAGAAGTCCTCATAAGGTCATACGGACACCCGCCTACATTTGCCCAGAGTGTAGCCGCCTCCTCGTGTTTGAACATGGGTACAATAAGCCGGCAACTAGACTAGCTATAGGCGCGCATAGCCGCCGAGAAAGCAGTTGGCAAAACCGTCGCTACCGCAACGCACGAAGCCGCCGCCGCGACAGCATCGGCCCGAGTGCAACGACTTGATTGTCGTGGCGAATGTCTGCTGGTGAGGGTGAAGCTGGCGTGCCGCTCGACCGAAGCGAACGGCCGAATCTGGCGCGAGGCTACCGAGTTGGGCGACGCGATAGATCGGCAGCTATCCGGGGTACATTAGACGGCTGCCGGCGTAGTCGCAAGGCAGCCCGACGTTCGCTCCAACGCGTCGTTCAGTTACGCCGTCACGAACCCGGCACAGGGTACTCCGCGCCGTCGGACCCTCGCGGGCGAGCTCATCAGCGCCGCCGTAAGCGGATGCGCTGCCTCTCGGCGGTTCTCTTCGTGCAGCCTCCCGCTTGCCATGTTCGCGCGCAGCTGGTAGCGTTATAAGCTGTAGCGCATGGCCGTTGCGATCATCGTCCTTCCGTCGTGGGTTAGGCGAGAACTTGAAGTAGAATCGTCGGACGCGTCGCTTGAGCAGTAGTCCATTTTTCACTTTGCATCGAGCGTTACACATCGTAGCATATTCGGTCGGAGGCGCTGCAATGTGCCAGGGTTCCTCCCACTCGTCGCAGGCAGGCGGTACAGAGGTCGCGATGTGCGGAGTAAGATGTACGATGAGGTTGCTTTGGCTGTTTCTCTCCCTCGCGATAGCAATCGATATTGCGGCTGGCCTTCCGGCAGCGCACGCTCAAAAAGCTAACGGAGGCCCGGTGACAGGAGTTATTGACGGCGTGCAGTTTCAGGACGATCAATATTACGTCTCCGGCTGGGCTTGCCAGGAAGGCCAGCGAGGGTCAATCGATGTGCATATTTATGCCGGCCATGCCCCAGGTAACAAGTTTGCGGGTGATAAGTTTGTTACGGTGGGCACGGCAAACCTGTCGAACGAACCTGGCGTGGATCGCGAGTGTCATGACGCGAACGGGCGTAAACACCGGTTCCGGATCCCCTTACCGAACCAATTGTTGAGGACCTTTCAGAACAAAGAACTCTACGCGCATGGGATTGCAATCGCGGGCAATGTCGAAAACTCCGTCCTTCAAGCCTCGGGAATTTATAAGCTTCCTATGCCGAAGTGGCCGCCCGATCCGCCCACGCCCGACTTTCTCGATGGACCGGCTGTTGCGGTATTCGACACCAGGAAGGAATCATGTGAGCAAATCGACATTCCGGATGCCGCGGCCCGTGCCTTCCGTGACTACAAGGGAACAATCCACCTGATCGCCTCGCACTATGTCACGCGCGCGGGGCTCGGGCCGACACTCGAGACCGTCAAGCACAATTGTCAGATCGTCTATCAATCTCCCCATGACGGGAACGTTTCTAACTTCAACGACTACACCTGGCTCAATGCGTTCTACAGCATTGATGGCAAGCGGATTGTAGCGCTGGGGCACATGGAGTATCACGGCTGGGAGCACAACCAATGTACTGTCAAAACGGATACCGTCGCGTGCTGGTACAACGTGGACACGTTCAACCTATCGCAAGACGGCGGCTACCATTTCGCCCGGCCTAAGGCGCCGGCGAATTATTTTCTAAGCCTTCCTTACCGGTATGAGGCAAATCAAGGACCCGAGGGCTACAGCGTGGATGCCAACATCGTCAAGGTTGGCGAGTGGTATTACGACGCCGTGAGCGGCTGGCCGTGGCCGCCCAATTGCGGAAACGGCAAAGGGCAGAGGCCTTGTCTGAATCCCGGAGGAACCTGCCCGATTCGCGCTGCGAACATCCTGGATGCATCGTCTTGGCGCGGTTGGGATGGAAACGGATTCAACGTTGTGTTCGCGGATCCCTACCGCGGACCGGTGACTAATCCCGCGGCTCATCTCTGTGTTTCAGTGCCGAATATCGAGTTCCTGACAGGGCTCAACTATCATCCGAAATCGCAGTTGTTCGTTGGGACACAGTTTACTCGGGTGGAGACCGCATATGGTCCGCCGGGCGTGTACTTCACGACGTCGCCGGACTTTGTGCACTGGAGTAAGCCCGTCTTGGCGTTAACCATGAACCAAATGCTGCGGCGAGAACCAGAGGGTAATTGGTCTTATGCGTATTTTTCTCTTATCGATCTGAGATCGACAGATGCAAACTTCATGACGATTACCGATACTCCTTATCTTTATTACGTACGCTCGGACGACAACCACGGCCCCTACCAGCGCGTTTTGTTCCGGCAAAGGATCAAGTTGAATTGGTTAGCGAAGGCGCAGAATCGATGAACGAATTCTCCGCAACCGGGCGCCGACTAAACCGTAAAGTGGCCCGCGGCCACGATTTACAGGAGGAGAGACATCTACCGCCTCTGGCGGACCATCACGCTCCGTGCACTATGGCGTTGCTGCACTCATCCAGCGGAGCCCACTCAGCGGATTGCGGCTCCTCCCGTTCGCGAACGGAGACACGTAATCACAGGGTGATAGGTACCGAGAGCATCGACCGTCGCAACGTTTTTTCGACCGTGGCGCGCGATCGCGACCCACCCATCCGCGAATTTTTCCAAAAGCCGAAGTGATCTCGCGTCGACAGCCGACGACTTGATTGTCGTGGCGAATGTCTGCTGTGAGGGTGAAGCTGGCGTGCGGCTCGACCGAAGCGAGCGGCTGAGCGTGATCCGTTGCAGAAATTCGCCGGCCGATGTTACAGCTATACAATGCACCGTCGCCTACATTGCGACTGACTAAGGCCAAGACCATGTCGATGGAAATGCGCGTGTTTTTCGCCGGTCCGATGCCAACACCGGTCGCGGTGACGCAATCGATGCAGCAGCTTGGGCTCAACTTCGCCATCACCGGACACAAACGCGAGTTTGATGCTGACGGCGGATTTATGCCAATGTCCTACGGCAAAGGCGAAGATGCGCAGGAGACCGGGGTGGAGGTCTATGTGGGCTCCACGAGAGAGACTGTCGATGATCTTAGCATTGAAGGCATCGATCCAACGTTAAATAACGAGATTTCCTTTCGCTGGGGCGGCAATGCGTTCGAAGGCGCTTGCGCGGAAGCCCTTGCGGCTGCGATCGCCTCCCTGACCGGTGGCGTGATTTGGGACGATTCAGAAGGCGCGGCCATTTCGGTCGAGGCAGCCGTCAAATATTGCCACGAGATGGTTGCTGCCAAATGAGACCTTCTCGTCAGAGTCCATTGCAGGACTCATTGATGACTTCGGCTGCCGCGTCGGTGTGCATTTCCTAAGAACATGTGTGGAGCGCCAAACTACCGAACTCCTGCGCGAGGCGTCGCGACTTCCGGTCGTGACGTTACAGCGGAAGAGATTTGCTCACTTGAGTTCTTCTCTTCGTGACCCATTCGGACATGCTGCGGACATCCTAGGCTAACCGCATGTGCTATTTCATCACGCTCGTAGCTCAAGGCGCAGACGAAGCCTCAATCGCGCCCGTGCTCACCCGACTTGGGCGGCGAGCGACACCCATTAGCAATCCGTCGGTTGCGTCCATACTCCAGCCGGGAGAGGTTCAGTTTCTAACGACAGTCGGCCATTGCGATTGCGCGACGGTGCTTATCGGACGAAGCACAGATCGGCGCGCGAAACAGGTCGAAAAGCTCGCGAAAAAGGGCTGGTCTCCTTCTAAAATCGAAAGATGGCTTCGAGACCGCGAGACGGCCGATGTTCGAGCCCATGCCAGGCGGGACGCACAAAGCACAGATAGCGTCGAACTATGGGCAAGCCTTATTGGTGAGCTGTTTGCCATGCGACGCGTTCGGCAGGTCGGCGTGTTGTTGCACAATTACTCCAGTGACGTGAATACCGAAGCTTTCGAGGTAACTCGGGCGAGCGCTCGATTCGATCATTTCGTAGCGCGCCTGCTAGAAATTCAGGACGGCGAATTGCTGATGGCAGAGCGCAGCTGAGTCCGGTGTTGCCCCACAGCAGAAGTATCCGAAAAAGGGCAAGATAATTCCGCTTACCGAGGCTGAGCAGAAACTCCCGCGTGCAACCTGTTCGGTCGAACGCCCAATACCACAATGACTCTCATGCGATGCTGCTAGGTTCATCGTTTCGAACGGGATCCACGTTTGGCGTCCGCGAACGAATCGGGCAAATTACGATACGTTACTCCATTTTGCCGCGTTGCGGGGATAGCATGGAATGCGTCGCGATACAGCACTTCCTCCCGCCAACCAAATGGCCGCACCCATCACGTAGCCCTCCGACCCCGGAATAAACCTCGGCGTTACATTTTGTCGTGCACGCACGATCAGCCGCTCTCCAACAATACGCTTAACAAGCAGCTGAGCCTGATCGGCTGTGATGCGGCCGCCGAGCGTTGGCCCCATGGTTTCCGAAGCACCTTTTCGACTCCCTGCTGATTTCAGGAGGGCCGGCGCCGTGTGAGCTTCGACATGCCCGCGATCCAGCGGTCGTAGTTTTCCGATTTTCTCTGGCGGTAGCCTTCGACCACCGCATGGGGCAGGATGAGAAAGGCTCCCTCATCCAGCCCTTTCAGTGCGGCCTGGGCCACCTCTTGCGCGCTGAGGACTCCGTCGGCGCTTTCGGGGCCTTTGGGAACGTCTTTCAGGAGCGGGGTATCAACGCCTTGCGGACAAAGGACGGAAACGCGGATACCCTGGTGGCGGTGGCTGAAGGCCAGGTTTTCGGCAAAGCCGATAGCGGCGTGCTTCGTTGTGCCATAGACGGCGCTGCCGACTTGGTTGAGGAGGCCGGCCGCGGATGCGGTCTGGAGGAACGTCCCGCCACCCCTCGCGATCATGCGTGGCAGCAGGAAGCGCGCGGCCCGGACGTGAGCCAGAACGTTGATTTCCCATGATTTCTGCCAGACGTCGTCCGCCGCGAATGCGGCGTTGTCGGCCGGGCCACCGAAGCCCCAGGCCACTCCGGCATTTGAGCAGAACGTGCGGATCGGACCTTCCTCGATCTCTATCTGCTCCAGAACGGCCTCAAAGGCCGCCGCATCGGTCACATCGACAGCGAAGGCGCGTCCCCCGATGGATTGGGCAACGGCTTCGGCCAGCGCCGTATTCCTGTCGAGCACGACGACCTTCGCCGCCCCGTCGGCCGCGAAGGCTTCGCAAAGCGCACGCCCGATACCCTGGGCGCCCCCCGTTACGGCGACAATCCCGAAGCGGCCACTCTTTCCATCCTGGAGGTCTCGAAGCAGGACATCTTTCATGATCGCGATGCTCCCTGATGAAATGTTGACGCTCCGGTAAGCGAGCGATCGGCTCCATGTGGGAATAATTCGACATGCAAGTAAAATCGTGCCCCGCTCCCACTCCGCCATCAAGATGGCAAAACGGATTTTCGAGATCTCGAATATTTCGAGGACGTGCGGCGCGCTGTGGCAGGGCCATGCTCAGCGCTCCGATGTCGAGATTGAACGCCTGTCACGCCATATCAATGCGACCGGCCCACCGCCGGACACAGCTTCGTATGACTTGACCTAACCTTTGACGCGGGAAACAACCACTGAGATCGCGTTTTCCTCGGAGGCGGACCACAACATGAAAGCATGGCTAAGCACGGCGCCGGGCGGCCCGGAGACCCTCAATCTCGTGGAAATCCCTGCACCTGCTGCGCGAAAAGGCGAAGTCCTCGTGCGCACGCGGGCGGTCGGTTTGAACTTCCCCGACACATTGATCATACAAGACAAGTATCAGCTCCGGCCCCAGCGCCCGTTCGCACCGGGCGGTGAGCTGGCAGGAACGGTGGTCGCCACCGGCGAAGGCGTCAAATCCTTCAAGCAGGGCGACCGGGTTGTCGGGGTCACGCATTCAGGCGCATTGATGGAGCAGGTCGCCGTCGATGCATCACGTTGCGCCGTCATTCCTGATGAGCTCGACCTCGCTTCAGCGTCAGTTTTTCCTTTCGTCTACTGCACGGTCTGGCATGCGCTGGTCGAACGCGGCGATATCAAAGCCGCCGACAAAGTCCTCGTGCTCGGCGCCGGCGGCGGCGTCGGCCAGGCCGGTTGCCAGGTCGCAAAGGTTTTCGGCGCGCATGTGGTGGCGGCGGCAAGCAGCACGGCCAAGCGCGATGCCGCTGCGCGGGCCGGCGCGGATGTTGCCCTCCTCTATCCGCCCGAAATGGACGAAGAAGGCCAAAGAAACTTCGGCGCCGCGCTGAAAGCCGCAAGCGGATCGCAAGGCTTCGACATTGTCGTCGATCCTGTCGGTGGACCTTATGCTGAGCCCGCCCTGCGCGCCATGGGCTGGCGCGGCCGCTATCTGGTCGTCGGCTTTCCGGCGGGCATTCCGAGGCTGCCACTGAACCTGCCGCTGTTGAAGGGCTGCGACATCCGCGGCATATTCTGGGGCG
>Ga0126383_10002707_pt1 | contig 11511 bp, 9 predicted proteins | sample PanSoiMetPlot_35_FD_96882 | JGI IMG/M metagenome (GOLD analysis project Ga0126383, IMG submission 96882) | Tropical forest soil microbial communities from Panama - MetaG Plot_35 | ecosystem: Environmental > Terrestrial > Soil > Tropical forest > Bulk soil | place: Panama | collected 2016-02-17
GGCTCCGCGTGATCCGTAAGGGCGAAGTCAGGCCGCAACAGGTGGCGCTGCGCGAGCCTGCCTGGCCGCCGCATGTGCTCCAAGTCGGCAATGCCTTCCACAACCAGCTCGAGCTGCCGGTCCTGTTCTATGTGGTCACGCTGCTTGCGCTGGTCGGCGACGCGCTCGATGTCGTGCTTTACGTGCTCTCCTGGATGTTCGTGTTGTCGCGCCTGGTGCACACCTATATTCACGTCACCTCCAACCGGCTCGACCGCCGGACAGCCGTGTTCCTGGTCGGCGCCATTGCGCTTGCCTTAATGTGGGTGATCGTCATCGCCCGCATCTTCCTATTCGTCTCCGACTGATGACGCCAGGAGCGCGGGTCAGCGCGGCGATAGAGATCCTGGCCGATATCGAAGCGCGCAAACGCCCGGCCGCCGAGGCGTTGAAGGATTGGGGGACGTCGCATCGCTTCGCTGGCTCCGGCGATAGGGCTGCGATCGGCAATCTTGTCTTTGATGCGCTCAGGACGCGAGCCTCGAGCGCCTATGGCATGGGTGAAGACAGCCCGCGTGCCGTCATGCTCCGCACCCTCGTCACAAGCTGGCAGATGACCCCAGAGCAGGTCGCGGCACTGGCCGACGGCAGCCGCCACGCCCCTGAGCCATTATCGGAGGTCAAGCTCGCCGGGCTCGGTCACGAGCTGCCGATAGATGCGCCGGCTCATGTCAAAGGCGACTATCCGGAGTGGCTGGCCTCCGAGTTCGAACGCGCCTTCGGAAACCGGGCGGGAGAGGAGGGGGCGGCGCTGGCCAAACGCGCTCCAGTCGACCTAAGGGTCAACACGCTTAAGGCGCCGCGCGGCAAGGTGCTGGTTGCCCTGCGCCGCTTCGATGCTGAGCCCACACCCCATTCGCCTGTCGGCATCCGTATCCTGCAAGGGCCCGGTCCTGCCCGCAGCCCGCATGTCGAGGCGGAGCCGGGTCACGGCAAAGGCTGGTACGAGGTGCAGGACGAAGGCTCGCAGGTTGCGACCCTTCTCTCGGGCGCCAAGCCCAAAGAGCAGGTCATCGACCTTTGCGCCGGCTCCGGCGGCAAGACCCTTGGGCTCGCTGCGCTGATGCGCAACACCGGGCAGGTCTATGCTTATGACGCCGACCGATTGCGGCTCAGGCCGATCTTCGAGCGTCTGAAGCGGGCAGCGGTGCGTAACGCCCAGGTGCTGGCTGCGGGCGATACGGAGGCTCTGGCCAAGCTCCAAGGCAAGATGGACCTCGTCCTCATCGATGCGCCATGCACCGGCTCAGGGGTGTGGCGGCGGCGGCCGGATGCTAAGTGGAGGCTGACCCCCCAGATGCTTGAGACGCGGATCGCCGAGCAGCGGGCGGTGCTCGGAGAGGGCGCTGCGCTTGTCAAAGCCGGCGGACGCCTCGCTTACATCACCTGCTCGGTGCTGCCACAGGAGAACCGCGACCAGGTCGCAGCGTTCCTCGGAGGCCACCCGGAATTCAAGCTCGTGCCATGGCGCCAGCTCTGGGAGCGGAATCTGGACACGCCGGCGCTTGCCTCCGCCGACGGCTGTGAGGACACGCTCCTCATGAGCCCCTTGAGCCACGGCACCGACGGCTTCTTCGTCGCGGTGATGCAACGTCAGGACTGACCGGCGAGCAGCAGACGAGCATCAAAGCTGCCACCGAGCCCCGCATATCCGGCATCACTTTCCTCGCAACGGCCGGACGATAACGCGGGCATGCGACGGGCAACGGATACGGGAAAAAAGTTTAGCCGCGACCGCATTAGCACTTGAAATTAATAAACAGGTCGCTGAAATGACTCGCGCTTTTGGCGGGAGCAGAATCGGCGGTTGGCGCACGGCGGTCCGCGGAAAGCACACGGAGGGGACGCATTTCCCATGGATTTGTTGCAAGTCGAGGCTGAAGAGCCACCCAGTCGCCCCAAGGCGACATCTCAACTTCTCACCAAACCACATCGTCAGATCAAAGCTCTCTCGCCCGCGGGCTCGCCCGTGCAGGGCCCTCAGCTTGTGTCGTTCGCGGCCCGAGCCGAGCGGTTTCCCACAGGCCCGGTGACGCGTGCGTTCCGCAAGCGCTACTTCCCCGAGGTCGAGCTTACCCAGTGGAACGACTGGCGTTGGCAGGCGCGCTCCCGGGTGCGCACGCTTGCCGAGCTCGAGCGTATCTTCGTGCTCTCCGACAACGAGCGCGACGCGGTCATCCGGCACGAGGGCTCCCTACCGCTCGGCATCACGCCCTACTACGCGAGCCTGATGGCGCGCGAAGACCCATTCGAAGCGCTGCGCCGCACCCACGTTCCGGTCGGCACCGAATATCTCAAGACGCCCGGCGAGGCCGATGACCCGCTAGGCGAGGATGGCCATAGTGTGGTGCCGGGTCTGGTACATCGTTATCCGGACCGCGTGCTGTTCCTCGCCACCGGCTTCTGTTCGACCTATTGCCGCTACTGCACCCGCTCGCGCATGGTGGGCGAGGCCGGTGGTGATTACACCTTTAGTCGCCCGCAATGGGAGGAGGCGCTGAATTACATCGCTGCCCATCCGGAGGTCCGCGACGTGCTGATCTCCGGCGGCGATCCTCTGACGCTGTCAGACGAGCGTATTGACTATCTGCTAGGCCGGCTCAGGGCGATCAAGCACGTGGAGTTCGTCCGCCTCGGCACCAAGGTGCCGGTGGTTCTGCCGATGCGGGTGACGCGCGCTCTCATCCGCGTGCTCAAGAAGCACCATCCCTTATGGATGAGCATCCACTTCACCCACCCCTCCGAGCTGACGCCGGAGGTCACGGAAGCCTGCACGCGACTTGCCGATGCCGGCATTCCGCTCGGAAGCCAAACGGTCCTGCTCAAGGGCATCAACGATTCGGTGGAGATGCTGAAGCCGCTGTTCCATGGGCTCCTGATGCGCCGGGTCAGGCCATACTACCTCTATCAGTGCGACCCGATCTCTGGCTCGTCACATTTCCGCACGAGCGTCGACAAGGGACTTGAGATCATGCAGGGCCTACGCGGCCATACCACCGGCTATGCTGTGCCGACCTACGTGGTCGACGCGCCTGGTGGCGGCGGCAAAATTCCGCTGCTTCCCGACTATGTCGTCGGCCGCGAAGGGGACCATCTCATCCTAAAGAACTTCGAGGGCAAGGTCTACCGCTATACCGATCCAGGCGGCACGGTTGGCGCCAACAGGGCCGCGGGCGCACTCTAATGCGCATCGCCCTCGTCTACGATCTCCGCGACGACTATCGCGTGCTCGGCTTCTCCGAGGAGGAGGTGGCCGAGTTCGATAGTGTGGCCACCATCGACGCGTTGGCGGGCGCGATCGAGACGCTCGGCTGCCAGGCGGTCCGCGTCGGTCGCGGACAAGCCCTTGCCGCTCGGCTTGTCGCTGGCGAGCGCTTCGATCTCGTGTTCTCCATTGCCGAAGGGGTGAAGGGCCGCTCGCGCGAGGCGCAGGTGCCCGCGCTCTGCGAGCTGTTCGATCAGCCTTACCTGTTCTCTGACCCGCTCACGCTTGCAGCCTGTCTCGACAAGGCGGTTGCCAAGCGTCTGGTGCGCGACGCCGGCGTGCCGACGCCCGCCTTCGCGGTCGCTGAGAAGAGCGCGCGCGAGGCTGCGGGCTGGACGGACTTCCCGGCTTTCGTCAAGCCGCTCGCCGAGGGTACCGGCAAAGGCTGCGAGGCGGCTTCGCTCGTGCATACGCCGGCGGAGCTTCAAGCCGCCGCGACGCGTGTGATCGAGCGTTACAAGCAGCCGGCCCTGGTCGAGCGATACCTCCTCGGCCGCGAGTTCACCGTGGGCATCGTCGGCAATGGCGACGGCGCGCTCGTCCTTGGCGTATGCGAGATCCTGCTGCAGGAGAATGCCGAGGCCAACGTCTACTCGCTGCACAACAAGGAGCTGTGCGAAGACCTTGTCATCTACGCCCCTGCCGACGACGCTGAGGCACGGCTTGCAGCCGCGCGGGCGCTGGAGGCCTATCGCGCGCTTGAATGCCGCGACGCCGCGCGCATCGACTTTCGTTCGAACGCGTCGGGCGAACCGTACTTCCTCGAAGCTAATCCTCTTGCCGGTCTCAATCCCTGGCACTCGGACCTGCCGATCCTTGCCGCGCAGAACGGCGTCGACTTCGTGGCGCTGATCGGGCTCATCCTTGACGCGGGCCTTTCGCGCTATGGTCTTGCCCTGCCCGGTGAGGAGCGCCGGCGGAAGAGCGCCTGATGGCTGGCGGCCGGGGCTTCGTTCCGGTCATCCACGCGGCGACCGAACACCGCGCCGATGAGCTCGACACGATCGTTGCCGCCAAGGCTGTCGCCTCCGCGCTGAAGCGCGCGGGCTTTGCCACGCGCATAATCGCGCTTGGGCCCGACTTGATCGAGCTTGACCGCCTGCGGTCCCTGAGGCCGCTCGCCGTGTTCAACCTTGTCGATGCCGTGAAGGGAGACGCCAGGCTCGCACCTTCGGTCCCGGTGCGGCTCGATGAGCTCGGGCTTAGCTTTACGGGATGTGGTGCGAGCGCCTGGCTCGACACGCTCTCCAAAATCAGCACGAAGAAGAGGCTCGTTCAGAACGGCCGTCCCACGCCCGCCTGGTCGGAAGACGGAAGCGGGCTCGATCCGGGAACGAGTGTCATCCTCAAGCCGGTGTGGGAGCACGGCTCGCTTGGACTCGATGAGAGCTCGGTGATGCGCGGCACCGAGGCGGCTGCAGCCATCGCCGCGCGGAACGCCAAGTGGGGCACTGAGCATTTTGCCGAGAGCTTTATCGAGGGGCGCGAGTTCAACCTTTCTCTGCTCGAAGGGCCATCGGGCGTCGACGTGCTACCCATCGCCGAGATTGTCTTCGAGGGGCTTGCCGCGGCCGCTCCCAAGATCGTGGGTTACGATGCCAAGTGGGCGCCTGATAGTGAGTGCTATATCGGCACGCCCCGTCGCTTCGGACTTGAGCGTGACGAGCCGGAGCTTGCTGCGCTCCTGAAGCAGCTTGCGCTGTCCTGCTGGAGCTTGTTCGATCTCTCCGGCTATGCCCGCGTAGACTTCCGCGTCGACGCGCAAAGCCGCCCCTTCATCCTTGAGGTCAACATGAATCCGTGCCTCAGCCCTGACGCTGGCTTCGCCGCTTCGGCCACGGAGACTGGACTCTCCTATGACGCCATGGTCGGCCGTATCGTCGAGTCCTCGCTTGGAGCCTTGCGCGCCACGGCCTGACGTGCTTCGCATCTAGGCCATGCTTCGCATCCGCAAAGTGGCCGACGCCACGACGGCGGCCAACCGCTCGGCCATCGAGGCGGCGCAGAAGATCATGCGCGAGCAGTTCCCGGCGATGCCCGCCTACGACATCGACAAGCTGCCGGAGCAGCTCGCCAATCCTCTCAAGCACCGCTTCGTGTCGCGGCTGTTCGTGGCCGAGAACGCGCGCGACCAGACGCTCGGCGTGGCGCTCCTGCTGCACGCGCCCGACATCGGCTTCTCCTATCTCGAAATCATTTCGGCAGCGCCAGGGCGCACCGGCTACGGCATCGGCGCCACTCTCTACGAGCGGGTGCGCGAGGAGGCTCGCGCGCTTGGCACGCAGCTTTATTTCGAATCTCTGCCTGACGACCCGGCGCTGAGCCCCAACCCAGAGATCCGCGCCCGCAACGCGGCGCGGCTCAAATTCTACGAGCGCTACGGCGCGCGGCCGATCATCAACACCGCCTACGAGACGCCGGTGACGCCGGGCGTCACCGATCCGCCTTATCTTGTGCTCGATCCGCTCGGCTCGAACGACCTGCCAAGCCGCGACAAGGTGCGAAAGGTGGTGCGCGCGATCCTCGAGCGAAAATACGGGCTTTCCGGCGACTACGTGCAGAATGTAGTCGACTCGATCAAGGACGACCCGATCAAATTGCGCGAGCCGCGCTACACGCGGGCAAGGGCCGCACAGAAGGGCGTGGCGCAGGCGACGAGCGAACCGCGCATCGCGCTCGTGCTCAATGACGAGCACGCCATCCATCACGTGCAGGAGCGCGGCTATGTCGAGGCTCCGGTGCGCATCCGCTCCATCCTGTCGGAGCTGAATGCCTCTGGCCTGTTCGAGAGAGTTGGGGCCACGCGCTACTCGGACCGGCACATCCGCGTCGTGCATGACGGGCGGCTCGTCGATTACATCCGCAAGGCGAGCCTGATGGCCGGCCCTAAGAAATCGATCTACCCCTATGTGTTTCCCACGCGGAACCCGGCTCGCCCGCCTAAGGATGAGACCGTGCTCGCCGGCTATTACTGCATCGATACTTTCACGCCGCTCAATCAGAACGCCTATCTTGCCGCCCGTTCTGCCGTGGACTGCGCGCTCACCGCGGCAGAGAAGGTGCTCGAGGGCACCGACCTCGCTTATGCGTTAGTGCGGCCTCCGGGCCATCATGCCGAGACACGCACCTTCGGCGGCTTCTGCTATTTCAACAACGGCGCCATCGCCGCGAACCTGCTGTCGCGCTACGGCAAGGTCGCGATCCTCGACATCGACTATCACCACGGCAACGGCCAGCAGGAGATCTTCTATAATCGTGCCGACGTACTGACCGTGTCGATCCATGGCCATCCGAGCTTCGCCTATCCCTATTTCTCGGGTTTCCGCGACGAGGCCGGCATTGGCGAAGGCGCTGGTTTCAACCTCAACATTCCGCTGCCGGAGCACATCACGCCCGAGCAGCACCGAAACGCCGTGGCAGAGGGATTGCGCCGCATCAGGCGGTTTGCACCGTCTTTCCTCGTGGTGTGCGCCGGCTTCGACACGGCGCGAGGCGATCCGACCGGCACTTGGCCAAACCGAGCCAAGGATTTCGAGCAGCTCGGACGCATGATCGGCGAGCAGGGCTACCCCATGCTCGTGGTGCAGGAGGGCGGTTATCGCGTGCGCACGCTTGGCGCCAATGTGCGGAGCTTCTTCAGCGGCCTCGTCACCGGGCGGTCCGCGATGCGGCAGGTGGCGCCGGCGCTAAATCGCAGCGCTGCGGGCGCGGCGCGCGGTGGTCACCGCAACGGGCTCGATTGGCGGAGCGCGGTGATGCCGCACGACGTCGGCCGCGTGCGCTCGCTCGTAGCAAGCACCGGCATGTTCTCCAGCGCCGAGGTCGATATCGCGGCAGAACTCGTGACCGAGCGCCTTGCCAAAGGCATACGCTCGGGCTACCACTTCGTGCTCGCCGAACGCGGCCCGCGGCTCGTGGCCTACGCCTGCTATGGGTTGATCGAGGGCACGCAAGGCTCTTTCGATCTTTACTGGATTGTCGTGGCATCCGAGGAGCAGGGCAGGGGCCTCGGCACCCATGTCTATGCCCGCGCCGAGGCCGCCATGCGCAAGGCCGGTGCCAAGCACATCTATGTTGACACCTCCTCGTCCGACCGCTACGCGGCGACGCGCGGGTTCTATCAGCGGATGGGCTTTGTCGAGGAAGCTCGCCTTCCCGACTTCTACGGCCCTGGCGACGGCAAGGTAATTTATGTGAAGGAGCTTGCTGCCGGCGTTCCCCAGGTCAGCGAGATCAGGCCGGAACCGCCTCGATGATGGTGAGGCCCAAGAGCGTGGATGTTGCCTTCGCCTGTTTAAGCCTTGTCTGAGAGAGCAGCGTCTCGAACTCGGCGAGAGAGCGCGCGCGGCCTCCGGTTATAGTCATCATGTGCAGGTCGAGCATAATGGCGGCGGGATCGTCGTCGGCCCGCTCCGGCATCAGCCGCTCAATGATCATGAGCTTGGCCGATGGAGACATGGCTTTCCGGCAGTTCTCGAGGATGGTTCGGGTCTCGGCGTCGTCCCATTGCTGCAACACGCCCTTTAGAAGATAGATATTGGCGGCGACCGGAATCTTGGTGAGAAGGTCGCCAGTCTCTAGTCGCACGCGCTCAACTACCTCTTGCGCTTGCAGAAAGGGCTTAGCCGCTGCGAGGATGTGCGGGCGGTCGAGCAAAATGCCTTCGATCTGCGGGTGAGCCTTTAGAAGCGCGGCAAGCAACCCGCCATAGCCGCCACCAATATCGGCAACGACCTTCGCGCCGGACAGGTCGAGTGCGTCGACGATCGGGCCAGCCTGTGCGAGCGTCTCCTTGGCAAGAAAGGCGTCAAACAGAGCGCCTTGCCCCGCGTGCTTCGCGCGCCAATCCGACACCCGCATGCCGAAGCATTGTTCGAAGGCCGGTTTGCCAGTCGTGAGGTTCGACTGGAAATTGGCCCAAGGCCACCAGTATTGCCCGACCACGATCTGGACTTTCTCAGCGAGCCGAGAAGGCGCGCCCGAGCAGAGGGCCCGGCCTCCTCGCGTCAGCGCGAAGGCACCGTCCGGCAGTTCTTCGCAGATCCCGATGCTGCAAAGTCCGCCCAGGAAGCGGGCGAGATACGGGGCCGACAACCCAAGCGTCTTGGCAAGCTCCGATGCCGTCGCAACCTCTAATGCCAACCTGTCGGGGAGCCCGAGCTTCACCGCCGCATAGACGAGTGCCGCCTCGTGGTAGGCGTCGATTGAGCGGTTGATCCGCGCCTCAAGATCGTCCCACTCCCCTCCGGCCATCCGCTCGCCTCGATGATCGTCCAAGCTCTGCATAAGCCAATTTGAGGTCATTGCCGACTCCAAGACGCTGCTATAACCACCGGCCATGATGAACGAAACGGCAGACCCGGCGCCCCCTCCGCCACCACCGAGCCCCGCGCAAGAGGGCGCAGCAACGCGCGAGCCAGAGCAGATCCGCGTCCTCATCGTCGATTTCGGCAGCCAGGTGACCCAGCTTATCGCACGGCGTGTGCGCGAGGCCGGCGTCTATTCCGAGATCGTTCCCTACGACAAGGCCGAGGCCGCGATCGCGGCGCAGCGGCCGCGCGCCGTTATCCTTTCGGGTGGGCCAGCCAGCGTGCACGAGACCGGCACGCCGCAAGCGCCTCAGGCGCTGTTCACCTCGGGCGTTCCAGTGCTAGGCATCTGTTATGGCGAGCAGGCCATGGTGGCCGCGCTCGGCGGCCAGGTCGAAGGTGGGCATGACCGCGAATTCGGCCGCGCCGAGCTACAGATCATCGACGAGACGCCGCTGTTCGAGGGCGTGTTCAAGGAGGGCGAGCTGGCGAAGGTGTGGATGAGCCATGGGGACCGCGTGACGCGGCTCCCGCCCGGCTTCCGCGCGGTCGGTATCTCGACCGGAGCGCCATTTGCGGCCATCGCCGACGATTCGCGGAGGCTCTACGGCCTCCAGTTCCATCCCGAGGTGGTGCACACGCCGAAGGGCGCGCAGCTTCTCGCCAATTTTGTGCACAGGATCGCCGGCTGCCCTGGCGACTGGACCATGGCGCATTTTCGCGACAGCGAGGTCGCGCGCATCCGCGAGCAGGTTGGCGAGGGCCACGTCATTTGCGGGCTCTCCGGCGGCGTCGACTCCGCCGTCGCGGCGCTCCTCATCCATGAGGCAATCGGCAACCAGCTCACCTGCATCTTTGTCGATCACGGCCTGCTGCGCGAAGGCGAGGCGAAGGAGGTCGTCGATCTCTTCCGCGGCCACTACAACACCCCGCTCATCGCGGTCGATGCCTCGGCGAAGTTCCTCGATGCGCTGCACGGCGTCACTGACCCCGAGGTGAAGCGCAAGATGATCGGCAAGCTGTTCGTCGACGTGTTCGAGGCCGAGGCCGAGAAGATCGGCCATGTCGACTTTTTGGCGCAGGGCACGCTTTATCCTGACGTGATCGAGAGCCTGTCGGCCCTGGGCGGCCCGTCCGCCACCATCAAGTCGCATCACAATGTCGGCGGGTTGCCCGAGCGCATGAAGCTCAGGCTGATCGAGCCGTTGCGCGAATTGTTCAAGGACGAGGTGCGCGCGCTCGGCCGCGAGCTCGGCCTTCCTCCCGCCTTCGTCAACCGCCACCCGTTCCCCGGACCCGGTCTTGCCATCCGCGTGCCGGGCGAGGTGACCGAGGAGAAGCTCGCCATCCTGCGCAAGGCCGACGCCGTCTATCTCGACGAGATCAGGAAGGCTGGCCTCTACGACAAGATCTGGCAGGCCTTCGCCGTGTTGCTTCCCGTGCGCACCGTGGGCGTGATGGGTGATGCGCGCACCTACGACTATGCTTGCGCGCTCCGCGCCGTCACCTCGACCGACGGCATGACGGCGGACTATTACGACTTCTCCCACGATTTTCTTGGACACGCTGCACGGCGCATCATCAACGAGGTGCGCGGCATCAACCGCGTGGTCTACGACATCACCTCAAAGCCGCCCGGCACCATCGAGTGGGAGTAGGCACTCGGGGACAAGAGCGGAAGCTACGGTCAAGGCCGCACTAGCGCGTCTGTCGCGGCTTTCGGGAAAATGGGCCGGCTTCGACGTGTCGGCGAACGACGCCTCCTACCTTGCCGCAGATGTACCGATGTCGAGCGTCGCGAGCCACGCCTCGCATCTGCACTATCTCTACACCCACGGCAACCGCCATCGTCGGGCGTTTCTCCACTCTCGCCGACCGTATTTGCGCAATCGGCCAGTCACCGGCCTGTCACGCCGAGTTTCTCGGACGCAAAGCGAGAGAAGTCGAAGACTTCAATTGGGCCAGCGTCGGTCTCGATGTGGTGACGGCCAAGACAAAATATCCGGAGCCGAAAGCGCAAGCCTCCTAGGTGTTTGTTGCAGCTTGGCAACAGCACGGTACAAAGTGCCGATTCTTCTGCCTACTGCCATAGTTGGGACAATCCGTCGGCTGATCCTCACGAATTGGGGTGCAAGCACATAGCGGGGATTTCATTTGTGGCGCCATTCTTCTCCATCAAGTCACGGAATTTCACAGGCGCGCTTCTTTTCGCAGCAAGCTGTCTTGTAGGTGTTGCAGGTACTGTCAATGCAGCCGAGTTCGGATCGAGCCCATATCCACGCGGCTTTCGCGACATCTACGCGGGCGTCGTTCCCTCGGTCCCTGGGCTCTATGTCCTAAACGACGTGTATCACTATGCCGGCAACGCAAACGCGCTGGTGTTCAACGGCGCCGTACAATTAGGCGTCGAGGCAAAGTTCACCGCCGACTTTCTTCCCATCACCTATGTCACGAAATGGAAGATCCTAGGTGGCACTTATGCCTTCGGCGTGGCCCCCGGCGGTGATGTCAATGGATACTGATGTCGGCCTCACCGTGCCAAACTTCACCGGCCCGCTCGGCAGGCATTTCGGCCCCTTCTCGACCATTTTCGGCGATACCGAGACCAATGTCGGCGACACAGGTCTCACCCCGATCACGCTTGGCTGGCACAGCGGCAATTTCTATTGGGCTGCCGGGGTGGCCGGCTTTTGCGCCAACAGGCAAATACGATAAGCACGATCTCGCCAATACCAGTCTCAATCACTGGACGGTCATTCCGAATTTCGCCATTACCTATTTCGATCCAAAAGCGGCCTGGCAGGCTTCGGCCGCCTTCGCTTATGCCGTGAACTTCGAGAATCCAGACACCGACTATATGAGCGGCAGCCTCTTTCACTTCGATGGCTCAATCACCAA
>Ga0126383_10002710_pt1 | contig 11506 bp, 9 predicted proteins | sample PanSoiMetPlot_35_FD_96882 | JGI IMG/M metagenome (GOLD analysis project Ga0126383, IMG submission 96882) | Tropical forest soil microbial communities from Panama - MetaG Plot_35 | ecosystem: Environmental > Terrestrial > Soil > Tropical forest > Bulk soil | place: Panama | collected 2016-02-17
GCGCTCCCGCTGAATTCGTTCAACGACGGATTGCGTCTTTCCGGGCTTGCCAACCAGATCGAAATGATCAAGATCACTCCGGCGACTCTCGGACGGGAGGAGATGGCATGGCTGTGGACTGCGCTGAAAGCCGATTATCGTCCCACATTTCCGTTTCAAGTTTCCGTGGTCTTGATTGAGCCGAAATCCCCAACCGTTTCCGGGCTTCCAGTTCTGCAACGTGACATAACAGCGCAGCCCAATCTGGCTTCGACCTTTGCAACTCTGACCGAGGCGGATCCCCCGAATGGTCAGCCCGCCGCGAACCTGGGCGATACCGTTACTGTGAAGGGCGCGAACCTTGCCGGCGCCGCCGCCGTGTTGCTGATCAACGAACGGCAGGCGACGCAGCAGTCTATCAGTCCGCTGGCAAGCGTGCAGGACAGCTCGTTCCAATTCATGATTCCCAATCCCAATCTGCCGCCTCCGCAACCGAATCCCGCTGATCTTCCAGCAGGCATTTACATTTTGTCGGCGCAGGTCGTTGCAGGATCAGACACGCTACAGACGAATGCCATTCCTTTTGCGATCGCTCCGCAGATCAGTTCGTCGTGGGCGCCCGGAACGCTGACTTCGGGAAAGGTAACGGTGACGGTTCCGTGTACTCCATACCTTCGGCCGGGCCAGCAAGTTTCCTTGCTGATTGGCTCCCAGCAGGCGGCGGCCGACACCTTTATCTCTCCCACCAATTCGCCATCCTTCACCTTTCCTGCTCTGCCACCGACACCACCGGTGCCGGTACGCATGCGAGTTGATGGTGTTGACAGTCCCATTCTCGATCTGACAAAGAAACCGCCGGTCTTCACCGGGCCCATGGTGAAGGTGACTTGATGACGACCGCGACGACCAAAACCGAGTGGCTCATAGCGAACCTCGGCTATCTCTCCGGCGAGTTCGGCCGACTGCGTCAACAACTCGCTACAAAGGAAGCGTCGCAGCGCTCAGCTCACGCGTCGCGGCCTGCTAATCATGCGGAGGCAAGCTTGGAGCCGCCGCCGGCCATCGATCAGCTCTGCGACCTGTTCACCCTGAGCGCCTTCGAGCGGGACCTGCTTCTACTTTGTGCCGGCGTGGAGATGGATTCGAAACTGGCAGCGCAGTGCGCCGAGGCGCAGGGGCATCCCCAGCAGACCTACGCCAGTTTCGGCCTGGGGATGGCCACCCTCATCGATCCGCATTGGAGCGCTCTGACGCCATCGCGCCCACTGCGGCGCTTCCGCCTAGTTGAGGTTGAGCCAAGCCGCAGCCTCGCGTCAGCCCCCATGCGCATCGATGAGCGCATTCTCCACTTCCTCGCCGGGATGAACCTGCTGGACCAGCGTCTTGAGTCTTATCTGCGCGTCAGCCCGTGTCCCAGCTGGATTGCCGACGAGCATAGCTCCATCGCATCGCAGGTGTCGCACGTCATCGAGAGCTATTCGCAGTACTCTCCCGTGTTCCACCTGTGCGGCGACGATCCACAAGGTCAGGAGGATGTTGCTGCCGTTACGGCGCAGAATGCGGGGCGCCTGTTGCTGACGGTGCGCGTCGAGGACCTGCCGCCACTGGGGCCGGACCTGGATCAGTTTGCCCTGCTGTGGGAGCGCGAGTACCTTCTCCTGCCCGGAGCACTGCTGATGCAATGCGGCCCGGCCGGGCTGAACGCTTCGGCGAAGCACCTGCTGGATCGACTGGTGGGACAGGTCTTCATAAGCTGTCGCGAGCCCGTGCGCCTCAACCGCGCTTTTCTGCGATTTGACGTAAACAAGCCGGGGCCGATCGCACAAAAACACCTGTGGCGGAAAGCACTGGGACCGGCAGCGGCCAATTTGAACGGTGCGCTCGACAACGTGGCAGAGCAGTTTCGCCTGAGCGCGCGCATGATCTTCTCGACCAGCTCGCTGCTCTGCGGCGTTGGTGAATCTCCCCCCGGCACGGTCGACGCCAAAGAGTTGTGGCGCGCTTGCTGCTCGTTGGCGCGTCCCAAGCTTGAAGACCTGGCGGAGCGCATAGTGCCGTATGCCTGCTGGAACGATCTGGTGCTGCCCGACTTGCAGAAGCAAACTCTGCTCCAGATGGCCGCGCAGGTGCGGCATCGCATGACCGTTTACGAGAGCTGGGGCTTCTCCGCCAAGGGCCGCCGCGGCCTGGGCGTGAGCGCACTCTTCTGCGGCGAATCCGGCACCGGCAAGACCTTGGCCGCCGAAGTCCTCGCCCGCGAACTGGAGCTTGATGTCTATCGCATCGACCTCTCGGCAGTGGTGAGCAAGTACATTGGCGAAACCGAAAAGAACCTGAAGCAGGTCTTCGATGCTGCCGAGGAAGGCGGCGTTCTTCTACTGTTCGATGAGGCCGACGCGCTCTTCGGCAAACGTGCCGAGGTGAAGGACAGCCACGACCGCTACGCCAACATCGAAGTCAGTTATCTGCTGCAGCGGATGGAAGCCTATCAGGGACTCGCGATCCTTACGACGAACATGAAGTCTGCCCTCGACCGCGCCTTCCAGCGTCGGCTGCGCTTTACCGTCAACTTTCCGTTTCCTGACGCGGCCCAACGCGCGGCCATCTGGAGCCGCGTCTTTCCGGCAACGACTCCCACCCAAGACCTGGACCTGAAGAAGCTCTCGCAGCTGAATGTGGCCGGAGGAAACATCCGCAACATCGCGCTGAATGCGGCGTTTCTCGCCGCACAGGCAGGGACTCCAGTGGGCATGAAGTATCTGGTGGAGGCAGCAAGGCTTGAAGCGCAGAAAATCGACCGTCCGCTTTCCGATGCCGAGATTCGGGGGTGGGTGTGAGCCGGATTCAACTCACCATCGATCGACTGGTGCTCAAGGGTTTCGACCAGGCTGACAGCAGAGCACTGACCGAGGCGCTGCGGGCGCAGCTCTCCGAGATGATGTCGGACCCGCTCGCACGCTCTCCCTTGATACGTTCTCGCCGCATTCCGCTATTGAGACTGGGCCGGATGCCCATCGAGTCCGGCACGGCGGGAGCGCGAAGATTCGGCAAACAGATGGCACGCGCCATGGGAAGAGGGTTGAAGCCATGAGCGGTCCAGCGTTCGCGAAAAGGAATGCTCCAGCACCGAATGCAAGGACCACTGGCCTGAAGGCAGCGCCTCGTAACGTGCAGGTTGGGAATGTCAGCGACCACCTTGAGCGCGAGGCCGATCGTATGGCCGACTGGGTGATCTCGGACCGCATTGCGCGGCGCGATTGGTCGCTCGCTCAGGTGAGCGCCGAAACCGCATCTGGGCCAACCGTCACGGACGGCGTTGCTCCGGCGCTGGTTCATGACGTGCTGGCGTCGCCCGGCAGGCCGCTGGACGAATTAGCGCGGGCGAAATTTGAAGGCGGCATACAACACGACTTGAGCCAGGTACGCATTCATGCCGACGAGAAGGCCGCGGAGTCTGCCAAGTCGGTCGATGCGCTGGCCTACACGGTTGGCAACGACATCGTATTCGGACGCGGGAAGTTTCAGCTGGGATCGTCCGATGGCGATCGTCTGCTGGCACATGAATTGGCGCATACCCTCCAGCAGGAACGCAGCTTCCAACTCGTCCTTCAGCGTCAAGGGGACCCCGAAAAGAAGCAGCCAAAAACCCTGGACGATCCCGCGGCCAAGGCCGCCGAAGCGCCAGCTCAGGCACAGGTGGACGTGCGCACCTGGCCGGCAAAGCTGCCACGTGCACAGCGCAAGGGGATACAAGAGCAAATCAAGAAAGTGCCTAACAAGCTGGAGCTAGAAAACACGGCCATCGGTGGCCAGACGCTCGATGCCGATCAGAAGAAGATCGTGGCTAAGATCCGCCAAAACCGTGAGAGCTTGCCTCCTTTCCCCGGGTTAAAAGCAACTCCAGCAATGTATCGCAAAGGCGAGGATACCCAAGGTGGCTTTGTCTATGGCGGAGAAGCCCCCAAGGCGGGGGTTGGTACCGACAAGATTCGAAATGAAATCTTGGCGGAACTTGGGACCAAGGAAGGCGCTCTCTCCGCCGTCAACACCTACGACGATGCCTGGCTGACTCTGAGCTCCGGCTTAAAAGGCGCCCAGCTTTCCATGGTCATGGAGCGATTCCTAAGCCGCGACGAGGAGGCGAAGAACATGTTCCTTGACGCCGGGGTGGCGTTCGATAAAGGGAAGCTGCTCCTTGTGAACACGGAAAATGGCGCCATTGAGACAGACCAGTTGGTGGGAGGAGAGATCGGGAAAAACGCTCAAAAGATCTTCGCAATGAGCAAGCCGCTGCTCAGTCTTTTCGTGCGCATAGCCGAATCGCAGGAACATGGACCGAAATTGCAGGCAGCGCGGCAGCAACGTACTCAGGCTTTGCAGGTTCCGCCAGAGGTGCGGTCCTGGGCGGACATGGGTGCCGTCAGATTGGCTGCGCACCTCGTCCACTGGCGGAGCAGTTCGTGGTCGCTGTACTCGGGGACCGGAGGCAACGTCACCAGCATCATGAGGGCGTTTGCTGGCTCAGTTCCTCAGGATCCGAGTGTCGGCAATGCTCATGTGCTGAGCAGCGGCCAGGCGGGTGTGGTATTCGGGTTCGCAGGTGGCAAAGCCAAACTGGCGTTCAGTGGCCCCATAGACGTCGGCCAGAATGTCGCTCCGAATTCGCTCAATAACAAACTGCTCGTTCATGTGGGTGGAACAAGTTATCTTCAACTTTCTCTTTGAAGACTACGCATGAGTTCTTTCCCCAATTCGCCGCGCCTGGTAAAAGGTGGCCTTGTCACCATGGATCCGGACACTACCGCGCTGCAGAGCGTGATCGCCCTGCAATACAACCCCGACACACTGACACGCACGCTGCAAATTCAGGCCGTGCAAGGAGCGCAGGACGGCACGCGGGTCGATGCATTGCGCCTGCGCGGACCTGCGGTGGAGACGATCAAGCTGGATGCCGAACTCGACGCCACCGACCAACTGGAATTTCCCAGACAATTTCCCGTCGCCGTTCGGTATGGGTTGCAGCCGCAACTCGCGCAACTGGAGATGCTCGTCAATCCCACAGTGGAGACGCTGATCTCCGACGACAACATGGCAAATGCTGGCACGCTGGAAATCATTCCACTGCAGCAGCCGCTTACGTTGTTCGTCTGGAGCAAGAGCCGCGTGGTTCCAGTGCGCCTGACCGACTTCTCCATCACCGAAGAAGCGTTTGATCCGAACCTCAACCCGATTCGCGCGAAGGTCAGTCTGGGCCTGCGCGTCCTGAATGTGGACGATCTCGGCTTCTCGCATCCCGGCGGACGCATGTTCATGAGCTATCTCACAACGAAGGAACAATTGGCCTCGCAGGCAGCCTCGGTCGCAATCTCGGTGCTCGGCTTGGGAGGCTTGCCATGAAAAACCCGCTTCAAGCGTTGATCCAGATGGGCGTGGTGCCGACGGTCACCTTTCCTCCCGACAGCCGGTATTACGGTTCGAGCACGCTCTCGTATGTTGGACCGAACGGGCAGATGATTACCTATCTCGCTCGCCGCTTCGTACCGCAACCGGGCACGCCCAACTTCTCCACCATCGCGCACCACACGGTCCGGCAGGGCGATCGTCTGGACTTGATTGCCGCTAAGTATCTGGGCGACCCGCTGATCTTCTGGCTGATCTGCGATGCCAACGGGGCAATCAAGCCTGAGACGCTGGTCGAAACCCCGGGCACCGTGTTGAACATCACGATGCCGCAGGGCCTGCCAGGGGTGCCGAATGCTGGATAGGGTGCAGCTGAGCCTCATGATGGGCCCGTTCATCCCGATGACCGTGCCTCGCCCAGTGCTCGACGCCCTGGAAGAGGTGGAGGTCACGATCAACGACACGGGCACGAGCGGCTTTCAGCTCACCTTCCTTATCGACAAGCAATCGCCGTTGCAGATCATGTTTCTGCTGACCGGAGGGATGCCGCTGCTCTTCATGCGCGTTGTGCTGGTCGCAACTATCAACGGCAGTTCCACCGTCTTGATGGACGGGGTCGTGACGAACAACCACATCTCGCCGGGTGATAAAGGCTCCAATTCGACGCTGACCATCACCGGAGAAGACCTCAGCGCGCTGATGCACCAGTCGAACTGGAGTGGCTTCCCCTTCCCCGCCTGTCCGGCAGAGGCGCGCGTGCTGGCGCTCATCGCCAAGTACTCGATGTTTGGACTCATTCCCATCGTGATTCCCAGCATTATGATCGACGTTCCTATTCCCATCGATCAAATTCCCAGCCAGCAAGGTACCGACCTGGATTACATTCGCGCACTTGCCGATCAGGTCGGCTATGTGTTTTACATCGATCCCGGGCCGACGCCGGGAAGCAGCAAAGCGTACTGGGGACCGCAGATTAAATGGGGCCCGGTGCAACCTGCTCTCAACATTGACTTTGACGCCTATACCAACGTCGAGAGCTTGCACTTCAACTTCGATCAGCAGCAGAACAAGATTCCCACAGTCATGTTCTACATCGAGGAAACGGGAATCACCATTCCGATCCCAATTCCTCCGATTACGCCACTGAACCCGCCCCTAGGTGCCATTCCGCCGTTGCCAGCCAACATTCCGCCCGACCTGAAACCGGTGCGCGATGACCTTTCCAAGCGTCCGTTTCCGCAAGCCCTCATGATCGGCTTGGCTACGGCGTCGCAGTGGGCGGACGCGGTCACCGGCGAAGGGAGTCTCGACGTGACGCGCTATGGCGGAATTCTACAGGCGCGGCAACTGGTAGGCGTTCGCGGAGCCGGGCCGGCCTTTGACGGCCTGTACTACGTGAAGAGCGTGACGCACAAGATCAAGCGTGGACAGTACAAACAGAACTTCAAGCTGACCCGAAATGGTTTGATGTCCACAGTACAGACGGTGTCACCATGAGCACACAGCCCATTACTCCCGGACCTAACACTCCGCGCTACTACGGCAAATATCGCGGGCTGGTGGTTGAAAACATCGACCCCGAGCAGATCGGGCGCATTCTGGTGCAGGTGCCTGACGTACTCGGCGAGATCCCATCGAGCTGGGCGATGCCGTGCGTCCCGGCGGCGGGCATTCAGTCGGGCTGCTTCATCGTTCCGCCCATCGGCTCGCAGGTGTGGGTCGAGTTCGAACAAGGTAACCCCGACTATCCCATCTGGACAGGCGGCTTCTGGGGCCTGGTGGCGGATGTGCCCATCTTCGCCACGGCACCGCCGGCCATTCCGCCGGGACAGAACATCGTGCTTCAAACCACCGGGCAGAACATGATCATGGTCAGCGACGCGCCTCCGTCACCAGTAACCGGAGGCATCGTGCTGAAGGGCGTGAGCGGAGCGATGCTCGTCATCAACGAAACAGGGATTTACATCAGCAACGGGCAAGGCGCGATGATCACCCTGGTTGGACCCACGGTAGACATCAATCTGGGGGCCCTGACTGTTATCTGACGTTGTCGTATGCGTCAGGGACTATCACATTGTCGGAGTCGCGAAAGGAATTGAGTAATGGCAGGACCGGTTTTGCACATGGGGGCGACAGTGTTGTGCGCGCACGGAGGGCAGGCGATGCCCACGGTTCCCAGTCCGATGGTCCTGGTGATGGGCATGCCCATTGCTACCATCGCGGCGCCGTATGCCGTCGCCGGGTGTGCCTTCGTTGCGCCCACGGGAAACGGTCCGTGCGTCACGGCGCAGTGGGTTGTGGGAGCGGCGCGCGTGCTCTCGCAGGGACAGCCCGTGGTGACGATGGCGGGAGTTTCTACCTGTGTGCCCACAGGAACGCCGCTGGTGCCAGTAGCTGCGCAAACCCGGGTCATCGCGACCTGAAATGACGTGACCTCTAGATGTGGATTTGAAACCTATGGCTGCATACGTCAACTTTCCGTACCAATTCGATGGCCGAGGCCGAACCCAGGAGGCCACGCTTCAGGACTACATCAAGCAATTGGTGGAAACCGTACTGTTCTCGTCTCCCGGTGAGCGCGTGAACCTGCCCGACTTCGGCAGCGGGCTGCTGCAACTGCCCTTCGCGCCCAACAGCGTGGAGATGGCGGCAGCCACGCAATTCGCAGTGCAGGCAGCCCTGCAGAAGTGGCTGAGCAACTATGTGAAGGTCGTCTCGGTAGTGGCAACGGCAGAGGACGCGACACTGAGCGTCACCGTCACCTATACGCCGCTCAACATTGACGTCACCAGCGTGCAGACCTTCGTTTACCGGACCAGCTCATGATTTACCAGTGCTGCAACGAAAACCGCAAAGCAGCGGTACTGAACAATCCGAGCTCGATCACGGCGACGCCGACGGTTGACGTGTCGGGTACCGGCTATGCGGTGGGCAACGTCCTCACGATTGCGCAGGCTGGTTCCAGCGGCACAGCCACGGTGAAGGTCGGATCTGTTTCAATCAGCGGCGGAGTCACCGCGGTAACGCTCGTGTCCAACGGCACGGGTTATATCACAGCGGCGGGAGTCCCCGCCACGGGCGGCGGCGGTTCCGGTTGCATACTCAACATTGCCGGAACACCAAACGGCATCGACTACCTCGAAGTTTTGGATAGCGACGCGGTCTCGCTCGGCCTGCCGCGGCAGCAGATTCTGCTCATTCACTGCTTGCGGCCGGTTCCTGCCACGGTGACCCGCGACAACGTCATGATCACCGGTGGCGAAAGCATCACCGGTATTACGGCCGCCTGGGTGGCGCCTGCGAATAATCCTCCCACGAGCCTCACGCCCACGCAGCAGAACTACCTCAAGTCGCTTGCTGATGCCGCCAACACGCTGCTGGTGATGACGAGCGTTGCCGGCGACTTCTCGCCGTATCTGGTTCGTCTGGTTGCCAGCGTCGCACACGCCGAAGAGGATCCGTTCCGCGTCACCGACGTACTCCTTGGCTTCGACCCGCAACTGGCGGAGGTCACTTTCTCCTTCAAGGTGGAGTGTGGCCCTGATTTCGATTGCGCGCCGCAGCCTCCCGATTGCCCTCCCGACCTGCCGACGCCTCCTCCAATTAATTATTTGGCGAAGGATTACGGCAGCTTCCGCGGCATCATGCTCGATCGCCTGAGCCAGCTCATGCCGGGCTGGTCGGCGTCGAGCGAAGCGGACCTGGGCATCGCGCTCGCCGAGCTGATGGCGTATGTTGGCGACCGGTTGAGTTATCAACAGGATGCCGTTGCCACCGAAGCCTATCTTGAGACGGCGCGCAGTCGCATTTCGCTTCGCCGCCACGCGTTGCTGGTGGACTATCACGTGCACGACGGCTGCAATGCGCGCGCATGGATTCAACTCGACGTGTCCGGCAATCCAGGTGACAGGATTTTCCTCGATCGCACCCGCGCCCGCTTTTACACCTATGTTGCAGGGATGCCATCCACCCAGGCCGTGGGGGCAGGCAATGAGGAACAGGCATTGCTGGCCGGGGTACAAGTCTTCGAGCCCATGTGGGACAAGATTCTCTATCCCGAGCTTAGCCAGATGTCGTTTTACACATGGGGGAATGCGAACTGCTGTCTGCCGGCGGGAGCGATGGAAGCAACCCTGCGAGGTTCGTATCCGAATCTCCAGCCGGGCGACGTGCTGATCTTCCAAGAAATGGTCGGCCCGAAGACGGGCGAGCCCGCCGATGCCGATCTGCGTCACCGCTGCGCGGTGCGCCTGACGCAGATTGCGACGCGGAATGCCGGAGGCGATCCACTAGTTGATCCTTTGTTCGATCAGTCAGGTAAGCCTATTCAGAGTCCGGGGCAAATCCCAACGCCGGTCACCGAAATCCAGTGGTCGCAGGACGACGCACTGCCTTTTCCGGTCTGCATCTCGTCCACCTATCTGGATTCGAACGGCGACACGCAATCGCTGACCGACGTAAGCACGGCCTTCGGCAATGTTGTCCTTGCCGATCATGGCCTCTCGCTCTCCAACATAGTGATGGGAACCGTGCCGGCGCCCAGCATCTTCCTCCCGCCGAATCCTGCTGCCGATCGCTGCTTGAATGCACCGCCGACGCCTCTGCCAATGAGGTTCCGGCCGCAGGTGCCCGATAGCCCTCTAACGCAATCCGTTCCGACGAATAGCGTTTCGCTGGGGGCCCTTGGCAATCCCCAAACCACTGGCGTGGTGCGGTTAAACGCAGGAGGTTTCGTCAGCCTCACCAATAGCGAAGGTTTCTCCTGCTTCACACTCCGATCGACAAATGCTTCCGGCTGGCCGCAATCCTTCGGCGTGATGGTCAGCGCAAATGCGGGGCATCCCGGCAACATTGATTTGTCTGTTGTTTACGATCCTTCCTCTGGCGGCTCTGCTATCTACAGGCTGGTCACGGTAGAGAAGTTCACCAACCTCTCGCTGAACCCCGCTGATCCGAATTACGTGGGCAAAGCGATTAATGGGATCTCGCAGCTCATCCAGGTTCCGAGTGGCTATACTCCGCCGTCTACGCCGCCGTCCGGATTTCCTGGGACTCCAACGTTGCTGTCGAATACGGCGCCCGTAAGTTTGCTGGATGCGAGCAACAAGACTTACCTCACGCTTGAGGCCGCGAATGCCTCGAATTGGCCAGTGCTCTTTGGCGTCGAGGCCCAAGCTGCCGGCAACCCCGCCTACTTCGATCTGCTGGTCGTGTACAACCCGCCATCCGACATTGGTGTCGTTCTTCCGGTTACGCTGGAAGAATTCGACAACCTCTCTCTCGTAAGCGCAGCCGGCCAGATCAATGGCAACTCGATGTTCGTCGTTGTCGAGAGCTTTGCAAGCACGGCTGAGGCGAGCCTCTCTGCGTACGCGCTGATGAACTTCGATGCCAGCGAGGCGTTACCCATCATTACGCTCAGCGGAAGCCTGAACGCGAACACCGAGATCTGGGAGCCGCAGCAGGACCTGCTGGAGAGCGGCGAGTCGGACAGGGTCTTCATTGTCGAAACGGAATCGGACGGCATTGCCACGCTGCGCTTCGGCGACAACACTAATGGCCGCGCCCCGGAAAGCGGCACCGTGTTTGCCGCGAATTACCGCATTGGCAATGGCACTTCCGGTAACGTAGGCGCGGACAGCCTCATATACATGGCGGTGACCGATGCGCGCATCCAAAAATGCCGCAATCCTCTCCCGGCGGTGGGAGGCACTGATCCTGAAACGAACGACCAGATTCGTCGCCGCGCGCCGCAGGCGTTTCTCACTCAGGAACGCGCCGTCACCATGGCCGACTATGCCACAGTCATGGAGCGGAATCCGCAGGTGGACCAGGCGGTGGCAACGCTGCGTTGGACTGGCAGTTGGTACACGGTTTTCATAGCAGTCGAGCCGCAGGGTGCCGGCAATCTGATACCAACGTTGAAAAAGAGCTTGAAGAGGAACGTCGAGCGCTATCACCTGGCCGGCCAGGACCTAGAGCTCGATTCGCCACAATATGTGCCGCTCGAAATTGAGCTGGACATCTGCGTCGATCCCAACTACTTCATGGCCGACGTGCAACGCTTGCTGAAACAGGTGCTGGGCAGCGGCATCTCGCCCAACGGCGTGCGGGGATTTTTCTACCC
>Ga0126383_10002711_pt1 | contig 11505 bp, 9 predicted proteins | sample PanSoiMetPlot_35_FD_96882 | JGI IMG/M metagenome (GOLD analysis project Ga0126383, IMG submission 96882) | Tropical forest soil microbial communities from Panama - MetaG Plot_35 | ecosystem: Environmental > Terrestrial > Soil > Tropical forest > Bulk soil | place: Panama | collected 2016-02-17
AGTTGCAAATCGCAGGTAACGCCGCCATCGTTACGGGTGCCGCATCTGGATTAGGGCTGGCTACTGCCCGCGCTCTCGTGGCCGACGGCGCGAGCGTGGTGATCCTGGACCTGCCCGGTTCCAACGGCGAACGGATCGCCGACGAGATCGGGGCTACGTTCGCCCCGGGGGACGTCACAAGCGAGGAAGACGTCACCACTGCACTCGACAAGGGCGCGCGGCTCGGTCCGCTCCGCATCGCCGTCAACTGTGCCGGGGTGGCCGACGCCGCCCGAGTGGTCGGTCGGCACGGACCGTTTCCGCTGGATACGTTCCGCAAGGTCGTCGAAGTGAACCTCATCGGGACATTCAACGTGATCCGCCTCGCGGCGGCCCGCATCGCCGCGGCCGACGAGGTAGCCGGCGAGCGCGGCGTCATCGTCAACACCGCGTCGGCAGCCGCGTTCGAGGGGCAGATCGGCCAGGCCGCGTACTCCGCGTCCAAGGGCGGCGTGGTCGGAATGACGCTGCCCATCGCCCGCGAACTCGCCGCGTCGAAGATTCGCGTGGTCACGATCGCGCCCGGCCTGTTCGAGACGCCGATGCTGGCGGGGTTGCCGGAAGACGCCAAGGCGTCGCTCGGCGCGCAGGTGCCGCATCCGGCCAGGTTGGGTAAGCCGGCCGAGTACGCCGCGCTCGTCGAGCACATCCTCGCCAATCAGATGCTCAACGGCGAGGTGATCCGGCTCGACGGCGCGATCCGGATGGCGCCGCGCTGATTCCTTCGCCGGGCGCGTCGCTCATCGCGCTCATGCGCCGGGCGCGCTCATCGCGCTCATCCGCCGGCCATGGCGCCGACCACCCGGAGCGGTTCCTTGCCCTCGGCGACCGGTTCGGGTAGCGGCGCGTCCGGCAATTCGTGCGACAGGTCTTGCTCGCAGGCGAAGAACCGGACGAACGAGCGGCGCTGCCCCGTCGCCGGATCGCGCAGCGTACCGCGCAGGGCCGGGTAACGGTGCTCGATGGCATCGAGCACCGCGCGCTGCGTGGCCGGGGCGTCGACCGAGATCTCCCGGTCGCACTGCGCGAGCTGGCGCAGATGGGCGGGCAACACCACGCGGATCATGAGAGCGTCTGCGCCTCTACCGACAGTACCGCCGGCAGGTCGCGCACGATGGGCGCCCAGTGATCACCGGAGTCGGCCGATCCGTAGACCTGCCCGCCTGTCGTCCCGAAGTAGATCCCGCACTCGGCCAGCGAGTCGACAGCCAGCGCATCGCGCAACACGTTGACGTAGCAGTGCTCCTGCGGCAGGCCGTCCGTCAGCGCCTCCCAAGCATTCCCGCCGCTGCGGCTGCGATATACGCGAAGCTTGCCGTCCGGCGGGAAGTGGTGCGAGTCGCTCGTGATCGGCACGACGTAGATCGTCTCCGGTTCGTGCGCGTGGACCGCGATCGGGAAGCCGAAGTCGGTCGGCAGGTCGCCGCTCACCTCTTCCCAGCTGTCGGCCCCGTCGTCGCTGCGCATCACGTCCCAGTGTTTCTGCATGAACAACGTGTCCGGACGGGACGGGTGGATCGCCAGCTTGTGGACACAGTGCCCGACCTCGGCGGCCGGCGAGGGAATTCCGTCGGACAGCAATCCCTTGTTGACCGGCTGCCAGGACGTGCCGCCGTCGTCGGTGCGGAAGACGCCGGCCGCGGAGATCGCCACGTACATCCGGTCGGTGGTACGCGGATCGAGGATTATCGTGTGCGTGCACATGCCACCCGCACCGGGCTGCCACTGCGCGCCCGAGCCGTGCTCACGCAGGCCGCGGACCTCCTGCCAGGTGGCGCCGCCGTCGTTCGAGCGGAACAACGCAGCGTCTTCGACGCCCGCGAACACGGTGTCCCGGTCGGTCAGCGACGGCTCCAGATGCCACACCCGGGCGAACTCCCACGGGTGCGGGGTGCCGTCGTACCACTGATGCGTGCCCGGCACGCTCGCGTATGCGAACTCGTTGCCGACCGGCTCCCAGGTGCGCCCACCGTCGTCTGATCGCTGGATCACCTGCCCGAACCAGCTGCTTGTCTGCGAGGCGTACAGCCGGTCCGGGTCAACCGGCGATCCCGCGACGTGGTACACCTCCCAGCCCGGGAAATGCGGCCCACTGACATCCCAGCTGCGCCGCGTCTCATCCGAGGTCAGTACGAAGGCGCCCTTGCGGGTGCCCACTAGAACCCTTACGCCGCTCACGGTCACGCTCCCAGGTCGTCCTAGTGCTCCAGAACACTATGACGCCCCGGCGGGCGAGAACTCATCGGTACATCGAGAACCTACGACGCTGCCGCGGCGGCACGACGCCGGTGGCCCTGCGGGCTAGTGCCGTAGTGGCGTTTGAAGGCGGTGCTGAAGGTGAACGGGCTGCTGTAGCCGACCCGGCGGGCCACCGATCCCACGGTGGCGTCCGGTTCGAGCAGCAGGTCCGCGGCGAGGGCCAACCGCCATCCGGTGAGAAACGCCATCGGCGACTCGCCGACCAGGTCGGTGAACCGGCGCGCCAGTGCCGCTCGCGAAACAGCGACCTCGGCGGCCAGCGAGGCTACGGTCCACGGATAGGCCGGGTTGTTGTGCAGCAGCCGAAGCGCATGACCCACGACCGGGTCGGTGTGCGCGCGGAACCAGGCCGGCGCCTCCTCCCGAGCGAACCAGGTACGCAGCGCAGCGACGACGAGCAGGTCCAGCAGCCGGTCGAGCACCGCCTCCTGGCCGATGTAATCCTTGCCGATCTCCTCGGCCAGCAAGGGCACGAACGGGCAGTCCCACTCGCCGGAGCGCAGCACGACCAGCCGGGGCAGCGCACCGACGAGCCGGTGGCTGATCTCGCCCTCGCCGTCGTAAGTACCGGTGAGCAGCACCGTGCCACCAGTCGCCGCATTGCCCCAGGTGCGAACACCCTGGCTCATCGAGTCGGCGACGCTCACGCCGTCGATCGTCGTGCACACCTGCCCCGGATGGATGATCACCTGCGGCGGGGTGTCCGGAGAATCGGCCACTGTGTAGTGGTCGGGGCCGCGAAACAGTGCGACGTCGCCGGGCCGCAGCTGGCTCGGCGTCTCGTCGTCATGGACAACCCAGGCGTGGCCGCGCACCGCGGCGGCGACGGCCAGCGGTGCCTCATCCCTGATGCGCAGCGACCACGGCGGGTCCATCACGGTGCGGAGCAGGAACGCGCCCCGCGCGCGGGGTCCGTTGAGAAAACCGGCCAGCGCATCCATGTGCTAGACGATAACGAATGTTCGCGAGCGATTCAGCTATGTTCCGTCTCGGCGTTCGCCGGAAGCCTTGAAGGCATGACAACCACGCTTGTTCTCGGCGGCACCGGCAAGACCGGGCGCCGCATCGCCACCCAACTGCCCCACGACGTGCGCATCGGCTCACGGTCCGGACAGCCCCCATTCGACTGGGCCGACGACACGACGTGGGCACCAGCCCTCGCCGGCGTCGACGCCGTCTACGTCAGCTACTACCCGGATGTCTCCTTCCCGGACGCGGCCCCGAGGGTGACCGCGTTCGGCCGGGCCGCGGCCGACGCCGGCGTGACCCGGCTGGTGCTGCTCTCCGGCCGCGGCGAGCCAGAAGCGGAACCGGCCGAGCAGGGCGTCCGCGACGCCGGCGTCGAGTGGACGATCCTGCGTTGCAGCTGGTTCATGCAGAACTTCAGCGAGCACTTCCTCCTCGAGCCCGTACTCGAGGGCGTGATCGCGCTGCCCGCGGACGGCGTCGCGGAGCCGTTCCTCGACATCGACGACCTCGCCGACGTCGCGGTCGCGGCGCTGACCCAGTCCGGCCACGCGGGGCGCGTCTATGAGCTGACGGGACCCCGGCTGCTCACGTTTGCCGACGTGGCGGCCGAACTCAGTGCCGCGATTGGCTGCGAGGTGCGGTATCTACCGGTGACACCTGAGGAATATGCGGCGGGCGCGGCCGCGGCCGGCATCCCCGCAGATGAGATCGAGCCGCTGACCGACCTGTTCGTGCGCGTGCTGGATGGCCACAACGCGCACCTGTCCGGCGACGTCGAGCGCGTGCTCGGACACCCGGCCCGCGACTTCACCAACTACGCCCGCGCCGCCGCCGCGGCCGGCGCGTGGGGCACCGGAGGCGGGAGATGACCGACACCTACGCCCGCACGCTGGCCATCACGGCGGCGATCGGGGCCGGCCTCTCCGCGGGCGTGTACCTCGCTTTCTCCACGCTGGTCATGGGCGGGATACGACGTCTCAGCCCGTCGCAGGCAATCGGCGCAATGAACGGCATCAACAGGGCGGCGCCCGCGAGCCCGCTGCTCATGCTGGTGCTGTTCGGCACCGGCGTGGTGTGCGTGCTGCTGATGATCTCCGGCTTCCAGCACCGGGACGACCCGGGCGCGGTTTGGCAGATCGCCGGCGCGGCGCTGTTCCTTATCGGGATGCTGATCACGATCATGTACCACATCCCGCACAACGACCAGCTGCTGAAGGTCGACCCGAATGCGGCCGGAGCGGGCACGACGTGGACGCACTACTACCAGCCCTGGATGGCGTGGAATCACGCCCGCACTCTGGCGTCAGTGGGCGGCACGGTCTGTCTGGTGCTCGCGCTGCGCGCCAAGTGACACCCGATGCGGCCGCTGCGGCGGTGTGTCCCTAGCTCACTTTCGGCCGGTGGGACGCCGGCCGGTGGGACACCCGCCGCATCACCCAGGTGGCGATCAGGGCAACGATGATCGTCCCGATCAGAGCGCTCAGGACGCCGCCCCAATCGAAGATCTTCGTGTCACCGATGCCGAAGCCGACCGTGAAGATGAGGTAGCCGACCACCGCCCCCACCAGACCGAGGCCCAGCGAGACAAGCCAGGACTTCGGTCCCTTCATGTTTTGGAACGCGTCGTTGGGGATGAGCATCCGCGCCACGATGCCACAGAACAGCCCCAGGAAAATTGCTCCGACCACAGCTCCTCCTCGCCCTCGAGCACAGTCGATTCCGATATGACGAGCCCCGTGTCTAGCGAGCGGATTATCCCTCTCTGTGGTTAACCCGCGACCCTACGTTGATCAAGGCTTGATAACAGGGCCGGACGCAGGGCGGCCGTCCGAGTCTCGATCGAACAGCGTAGCTGCATGAATCGAGGCGTCCCATGCGCCCGAATCGGATGATGCTTCGGACAGCTGTCCTGCTTGCCGCGTTTACCATGGTGACGGGTACGGCCGCGGCCACGGCTTCGCGCGCTGTCGCGTCTCCGGCGCAGTCGTACAACGGACTTGCGCTCACCCCGCCGATGGGCTTCAACAACTGGGCGGGCTTCGAGTGCAACAACAGGTTCGGTGAGAAGCTGTTCCTCGATACTGCCGATGCCATGGTGCGGCTGGGCCTGGACAAGCTCGGCTACAACCAAGTCAACATCGACGACTGCTGGATGCAGCGCAACCGCGACGCGAACGGCAACCTTCAGGTCGACACCACGCGGTTCCCGGGCACGGACCCACGCCTGCCCGCGGGCAGTTCGGCGAACCCGCTCAAGGCATTGGGCGACTACATACACGGCAAGGGCCTGAAGTTCGGCATATACGAGGACGCCGGCTACCGGACCTGCCAGGGTGCGGCAGGCAGCTACGGCCACTTCCAGCAGGACGCCGACCTCTACGCGTCATGGGGCGTCGATTACCTCAAGCTCGACTACTGCAATCAGCCGCTGGACCAGTTCCCGCACAAGAGCCAGGCGCAGGTGGCGCAGATCGTGTACAGCGAAGCCAGCCAGGCGTTGGTGAACACCGGCCGTCCGATCGTGTTCTCCGCGTCGGCGCCTGCGTATGAATGCTGCTCGGGCGGCAACTTCTGGCAGGAGTTCCAGTGGCTGCCCAAGGTGGCCAACCTGTGGTGGTTCGGATCTGATATCGCGGACAACTGGCCGAGCGTCGTCGAGAACCTCATCGCCGTCGACCAGGACCCGCTCGGCAATCAGGGCCAAATCGTCGACCAGGGCAAGGACTGGGACGTGCTGTCTCGGCCGCTGGCCAATGGCGACTACGCCGTGGTGTTGTTCAACAAGGCCGACACCGCCCAGACGATCACGACGAGCGCGGCCGCGGCCGGGATGTCGCCCGCGAAGTCCTACGCCCTCACGGATCTGGTGACCAAGGCGCAAACCCAGTCCGACGGCGCGATCGCAGCCAACGTTCCGGCGCACGGCACGGTGATCTACCGGGTCCGGGCCGACGCCGGCACCGGCCTGCCGCCGTCCACCGTGCTCACGCTCGCCGGTGGCAACCTCAACTCGCTCGGTCAGCCCACCACTACGACGGCGACCCTTACCGACAACGGCTCCACCGCGATTGGCACCGGCACGGTGACGCTGTCATTGCCGGACGGATGGACGGCGCAGCCGGCGAGCCAGCCCGTCGGACCGGTCGCTCCCGACGATTCGGCCTCGACCACGTTCACGCTCTCCCCGCCACCACCGCCCGAAGGCAAGGCAGCGCAGACGCTGGCCGCAACCGCGGCCTATGCATGGAACGGATCTATCTACCGCACCGGCGCCCAGGAAACGGTTGTCACCGACGTGCCCTACGACAACCTCACCCAGGCCTTCAACAACATCGGAATCACCGACGAGACCAACCCCACGCCCGGCAACTTCGACGGCGACGGCAACAGCTACTCGGCCCAGGCCCTGGCCGCCGGCGACCCGGCGAGCCTCGCCGACCCCAAGGTCACACCGGGCACCACGATCTCAACCAACGGCGCGAGCTTCACTTGGCCGAACGTACCGTCCGGTACCGCCGACAACGTCGCGGGCGGCGGCGTTACGGTGAAGCTCAGCGGACAGGGCAGCAAACTCGCGTTACTCGGCGCCGAGGCCGGATTCGTCAGCGACACGGTCACGGTCCACTACACCGACGGCACGACGAGCACCGGGACGCTCGGCTTCCCGAACTGGTGCTGCACCGATCCGACCACGTACGGCGCCCAGGTTGCGTTCTACGGCCTCCACCGCGACACCCAATCCGGGCCGGCCAACTACGGCATCCACTACCAGGTCTTCTACAACTCGATCCCGCTCACTGCGACGAAGACCGTTGGCTCGGTGACGCTGCCGAACGCGGTCCAGATCCACGTGTTCGACATGACCACTCAGCCGTGACGGTCCTGGAACGCCGCTCGGCAATGGCCATCTGGAAGTGAATATGCCTTTGGCCACGTCGGTCAGCGGCAATTGTCGGTGGTGTCGAAGAACAGAACGCGGCCACGCTGCGTCGTGGTTGATACGAAATGGGGTGCTGGCACTTCGAAGGTCGCAGCCTGACACCCTTGCTGGTTGCGCGGCTACGAATGTAGCGTCCGCGTGATGCTGCTTATATGGTGCGCATCACGCCCAGGAATTGAGCCAGCAAAATGCAGCAAGGGGGGAATGACATGGTGATGACGCGCATTAGACGATGGGCCGCATTTGTCTCGATCACTTTCGCGGCCGCTATGCTGGTGCCGGCAGCGACGGCTACTGCAGCCACTCCTGACAAGGGCGCCGTCGAGGTCTTCCCGTACCAGGGCTCTGCGGACTGCAGCCCGTATGGCTTCACGTTCGACAACAACGTCAAGGGCCAGGAGTCGTTCTGGGTTCAGACGTTCTTCGACACACACGGCAATCCAGTGAAGCAGGTCACCCACGATTCGTTCTCCGAGACCGACACCAATAGCGTGAGCGGCAAGACACTGCGCCTTTCCGGGAAAAGGGTCGAGACCCTGGACTTTGTCCTCAATACGCGCACGGACGTTGGAATCGATTTCATCATGATCGACCCCGGCACCGGGGCTGTCATTCTGGATGTTGGCCGCGTGGTGTTCGACGCACCGTTCCATGTCTCGTTCGAGGCCGGCCCGCACCCTGTACTTCATGGCGACATTGACCAACTCGCCTGTACTGCTTTGGCCGCCGCCTGATCTACCGTGCCACGGCACGCTACTGCACACCGACGCCCGCCCTGTCTCCAGGCCGGCTCGTTCATCGCGACTGGCGGGCGACGAGCGCGGCGAGCTCGACCCGTGACGTGAGGTCGAGTTTCGTGAGGATGTTCGAGACGTGGAATTGCACGGTCCGACGAGAGGTGAAGGTCCGCGCGGCGATGTCCGGATTGGACATGCCGTCGGAGACGAGCTCCGCGATCTTCTGCTCGGTCGGCGTCAGCGCGGTCCAGCCGGTCTTGGGCCGGCTGCGCTGACCGTGAGCCCCGCGCCGGATTCCGTAGCGGCGTAGCCGGCCGCTCGCACGTGCTGCGTCCCAATGCGCGTCGACTGCTGCATAGCGTCGCAGCGCGGCGTCGAGATGCAGGCGGGCAGCGCCGCTGTCGCCGCCCGCGGCCAGTAGCTCTGCGGCCTGCTCGCGAGCCTCTGCCTCGAAAAGCGGCCGGCCGGCGGCGGCGTAGTCGTCGGCGACCTGCAGGAGTTGGCCTGCGTCGGAATCGATCAGCGCAGCGGCGAACGCTGCAGACCGATGCATCGCCGGGCCCGGCCGATCGTTCAGGTACCGGTTGAGCACCGCTACCGCCTGACTAGCCTCCGCCTCGTGGCCTTGCGCCATGCCGAGGGCGACGAGACTCGGCAGCAGGTAATGCCCGCAGAACTCACGCTTGCCTTGGACGCAGGCGTTCCACGCGGATGCCAGCACGGCGTAGGCCCCTGCCTCGTCGCCGTCGGCGAGTGCTGCCATGCTCCGCCCCCACGATCGGTCATCGAACGTGTGCCGCATCGAGCCCGTAGGCAACGATCGATGAAGAGAGGTCCTGAGCCGAGCCACGGCGGCGCGATCGCCGCGATGTGCCGCGATCACGGTCGCCAGACCGTCGAGGTGCAGCGTGTACCCGAGATGGTCGGGGGCCTGGCGGGCAGCGTCGATCTCGGTGAGAGCGTCGTCCCAAGCACCAGACAGGAACTGCATGCGGGCGACGGAGAGGTGGTGGAAGGCGAGAAAGAACGTCCCCACGCCGGCCTCCGCCAGCCTCAGGTCATCGGCATAGGCGTTCGCTGCTTCGGTCATGCGGTCGAGTTCGACGAGGCAGTTCGCGCGGATGAGGTTGGGGTCGAGTTGGGCGTCGAACATCGAGCCTGCCTGCCGGATGTGGTCCGCTGCGCGGCCGGCAAGGTCGAGCGCATCGACGAATCTGCCGTCCCACCGTTCGGCGCCGGCAATGGCCTGCAGGCCGTACGCGGCGGCACGTGGATCACCGCTCGCCAGCCCCACATCGCAAGCTTGCCGCGCCGCTGCCTTCGCGGCATCGGGTCCTTCGTTGGACAGCACGTGCATCAGCTGTGCGGCGATGCCGTGGAACCGTGCGGTCTCGACTGCGCTTAACACGCCGCTCGCCAACGCGTCGCGCGTCTCGCCAAGAGCTGATTCCGCGCGCCCCTCGTTCAACAGCGCGTGCACCACAATCCACCGCAAGGAGCCCTGGTCCGGCGTCGAGTGGCGGGCAAGGGCCTCGCGGGCGACGGTTTCCGCCTGCCCAAACCGGTGTGTTGCCAGCAGGGCGGTCGCGAGCGCCTGCTGCAGGCGTCCGACCTGTGCCTCGACGGGGTTGGCGACCTCAAGAGCCTGCCGGAAGAGCTCGACGGACAGTTCCGGCGCCCGCATCGTCAACCAGTCGGCCGCGTTCGTCATCCAGGCGAGCGCCTCGCCGTCCAATAGGTGCGCGGAGAGCAGATGCTCCGCGACCTGTTCGATGGGCGCGCCCGTCCGGGCCAGGGCATGCGCCGCTTCCAGATGCAACGCCGCGCGGGCCGACCGCGGGATCGACTCGTAGATGGCGTCTTGGATCACGCCGTGACCGAACGCGAGCCGGTCGGCGTCGGTGACTACCACGCCGGCCTCGATGAGCTCGTGCAATGCGTCGAGCATCTCGAAGGCAGGAATGCCCGACGCGGCCGACAGGTCGGCGACACTGAACCTGGGACCGAAGACGGCCGCACCACGCAGCAAGTCACGGGCGCGCGTAGACAGGGTGCTGAGGCGGCGGCTGACCGCATCGATCAGCGACTCCGGAAGCCCCGCCGTCTGGCCGGCCGCCGGCTTGACGTCGGCCGCATCGTCCGTGAGGACCAGACGCCCGGTCTCGAGCAGCGCCTTGGTGAACTCGGCCACGTAGAGCGGGTTGCCGCCAGCTGGTGCGAGTAGATCCAGCAAGCCCACTGCCGGCCGTTTGCCCGTTACTCGCTCGGTGAGCAGCGCCACCGCGGGTTCGTCGACCGGGCCCAGCGTCATGAATTCGGCCCCTCGGGTCCGCCAGCTACGGATCAGCCGGCTCACGTCGTCACCACCCGCGCCGCTGCGGCAGGCGGCAACGAGCAGCAGCGGCAGTTGGGAGGCGCTGAGTCCGAGGCGGTGCAACACCAGCAGGCTCGCCTCGTCGGCCCAGTGCAGGTCGTCGATCGCGAGCACCACCGGCTGCGCGCTGCACCACCGGTCGACGAGTCCGAGGATCGCTTCGGTAGCAATGAATCCGAAGTCGGCCGGCGTCGAGGCGTCGGCGTCCGTGAGGCTCGCACCGCGCAGCACGCCGGCGATGCGACGCAGCTCCGGGTCCGCCGGCGCATGGGCGAGACAACCCGCGATCGCCGCGAACGGCACGCGTTGCTCGAGTTCCTCAGCGGTACCGAGGGCAAGCAGCGCCCCGCTTACGGACGCGCGGCCGGCGATCTCGCGCAACAGAGCCGTCTTGCCGATGCCTGGTTCGCCCCTTATGAGCAGGACGTGACCCTGCCCGGATGAGAGCTCTGCCGCGAGTTCGGAAGTGCGCTGCAACTCAGCCGCACGACCCACCAGCCCGCTCACCGGCCCGGCTGCGATGCCGTCGCTCACACGGCAAGTTTGCGCAGTCCGCAGCGCCCGGGCAATCACCCCGATAAACCCCGCCACCTGGCCGGTGTTTCCGGGCGCGCTAAAGCGGAGAGTCGGTGGGCAACAGCCACTGGACGGGAGCGAGGAACGGTGTACGAGGAATTGCCGACGGCGGTAGATGTCGTGGTGGTCGGCGCGGGGCAGGCCGGCCTAGCCACGAGTCATTACCTGCAGGCGTTCGGCGTCGAGCACGTGGTACTGGAACGCGGCCGGGTCGGCGAGAGCTGGCGCACCGCTCGCTGGGACTCCTTCACGCTCGTCACGCCCAACTGGATGACGCGACTTCCCGGCGAGTATCTCGAACCGGGCAGCGCGGAGCGTTTCCTGTTCCGCGACGAGCTGGTGGCCCGGCTGGAGCGCGTCGCTGCACGTCTTCCGGTGCGCACGGGCGTAGACGTCGTGTCCGTCGCCCCTGGACACAGCGGCTATCGCGTGCAGACGACTGCCGGACTGGTGAGCGCGCGGGTCGTCGTGGTCGCTGGCGGAGGCCAACGCCGACCGACGATCCCTGGCCTCGCCGAGGCACTGCCGCCTACCGTGCAGCAGCTCGATGCGAGCCGCTATCGCGCTCCGGATGCAGTCGGGCCCGGAGCCGTGCTTGTCGTCGGCAGCGG
>Ga0126383_10002713_pt1 | contig 11504 bp, 10 predicted proteins | sample PanSoiMetPlot_35_FD_96882 | JGI IMG/M metagenome (GOLD analysis project Ga0126383, IMG submission 96882) | Tropical forest soil microbial communities from Panama - MetaG Plot_35 | ecosystem: Environmental > Terrestrial > Soil > Tropical forest > Bulk soil | place: Panama | collected 2016-02-17
CCAGTTCATTGAAGCCTTCTGGCAGCGTCGCGATCCCACCCCTGATACCGCGGAAAACGAGTACAAGGAAGAGCACTACCGGCGCATCGCCTACGCCAATGAGCACTATGCCGCCGGCATGCCCGGCTGGCGTACTGACCGGGGAAGAATTTACATCATGTATGGTCCGCCTACATCGACTGATTCTCACCCCATGGGCGGCCCCTACCAGCGCTCGGCGGAAGAAGGCGGCGGCCAGACCGAGACTTTCCCGTTTGAAGTATGGCGTTACCGCTATCTGGAAGGCATTGGCCAGGAAATCGAGATCGAATTTGTGGATGATTGCGGCTGCGGCGCTTATGAAATGACGCTGGACCGCTCCAAGAAGGATGCCCTTCTGCACGTCCCCAACGCCGGTCTTACCACGATGGAAGAAATGGGCATGGCCAACAAAGCCGACCGTTTCCGCGGCGGGCTTGAGGCCATTGGCGAAGGTCCATTCAACAAATCGAACCAGACCAAGCAGTTTGACCGCCTGGAAACGTTTGCCAAGTTGAATCGCGCTCCAGACATCAAATTCAAGGACCTGCAAAACGAGCTGGTCACCCACAAATTCCGCACCAATCTGCTGCCCTTTGACGTGCAGGTTGATTTCGTGAAGCTGACCTCAGACACCGTCCTGGTTCCTATCACGCTCCAAGTCCCGCTCAAGGGCCTTACTTTCGCCAACAAAGATGGCATTCAGCGCGCGGTGGTGAACGTTTACGGCCAGCTCACCAAGCTTTCCGGCCAGATCGTACAGACCTTTGAAGAAACGCTGCGCAAGGATATTCCCGCCGAGCTGCTGGAAAAAGAAATCAACAACGTCTCTCTGTATTGGAAGGCGCTTCCGATGCGTCCGGGCCTTTACCGCCTTGACGTGGTGATGAAAGATGTTAACGGCGACAAAACCGGCATCTTCAGCCGCAGCTATACCGTCCCCGACTTCGGCGACGAAAAGCTCACTTCCTCCACGCTGATCCTGGCTGACCAGATGGAGCCAGTCCCGGCGCGTGAAATCGGTACCGGCAACTTCGTCATCGGAACCAACAAGGTTCGCCCTAAGGTGCAACCTTCTGACGGCAAGCCAGCTCTCTTTACTAAGAAGGAAAAGGTCAATTTCTGGCTCCAGGTCTATAATCTTGGGCTCGACCAGAAGACCAACAAGCCCTCGGCCACGGTGGAATATCAAGTTGTTAATACCGCAACCAACCAGCATGTGCTAGACTTCACGGAAACAACGGCACAGATGGGTAATGTGGGTGAGCAAGTGACCTTAGGCAGAAGCCTGCCGTTGGGCCAGCTGGATCCCGGGGTATACCAGGTAACGATCAAGGTGAACGACCAGATATCTAAACAGACGATTTCGCCCACGGCGAAATTCGCCGTTCAGCAATAGGCAAGCTAGGGACTCCACTTATATTGAGGTGGTGGATATGACCCGCAAACTCGGATGTTTATTGGTCGTCCTGTTGGCATGGGCCCCGCTTCATGCGGCCAGTGTTGGCGCCATTGCCGGCTACGTCAAAGACAGTTCGGGAACGCCCCAGATGGGCGCGGTGGTGGAGATTTTTGTCTCCGCCGCCCAAGTGGGTACCACCGTCTTCACTGATTCGCGCGGCTATTATCTGGCCAACAATCTCCCCGCCGGCACGTACCAGGTAAAGGTCACTGCAACCTCATTCCTGCCGTCTCTGCGGGAAAATGTTCTTCTTCGCTCCGGCGCGCACCTCATCATTAATCTTACGGTCAATACTCTTGCCGATGCGCTCAAGCTGATGCCCGTCCGCCGCTCTGAAGCCGACGAGCCCGACGACTGGCATTGGACCCTGCGCTCCGCCGCCAACCGCCCCATCCTGCGCCTGGAAAAAGACAAGGACAGCAGTAGCAGTGACAACAGCTCCATGGTCGTGGTCTCGCACAATAAATCTGAGCGTGGCGCAAATCAGCTCCCGGTAAAGGCCAGCGTGGCCTTCATCGCCGGCGCTGAAGCCGGAGGCTTTGGCAGCGCGGGCGACGTCACCACCGCTTTCGCTCTGGAAAAGTCACTGTTCTCGTCCGGCACACTTTCTTTCAATGGCAATATCGGCGCTTCGTCCGGCGATCCCACAGGCGTTCTGCGCGCTTCTTACGCGCACGATATCGGTGACTCCCGCCCCTCTTTTACCGTTACCTACCGGCATTTTGCCGCGCCCGGCGTTGCTGTCCAGAATTCGCCCTATGCTGCCGTTGAGATGAGCAGCTCTGACAGTACCACCATCGCGGGCTTCATCGATTTGAACTATGGCGCTGACCTGAACTCTCTGGAATTTGCCAATCGCATCATCGCGCTGCGCCCGCACGGCTCCGTCGACGTGCATCTCTCGCCGAACATGGTGGTTGAATATCGCTACGCCACTTCTGAGCCCGATACACGCGCATCCAAGGGCTTTGATTCTGCTCCCGCCGACTTGAGCGAGTCCGGTCCCCGCATGGCCCTGCTGAATGGCCAGCCGCAGGTGGAAAAGGCCGCGCACCATGAAGTTTCAGTTTCCCGCCGCATGGGCAATACCAGCGTGCAGCTGGCCGCTTTCTATGACCACGTGCAGAACGCTGTGCTCACAGGCGCCGGCGATCCTTCCAGCTATTCTGATGACGTGCTGCCCGACGTTTATTCCGGCACGTTTTCTTATGGCTACAGCCCCGGCGTGAAAAGCACAGGAGCCCGCGTGGTGGTGGAGCGCAAGATTAATGATGACCTTACCGCCACCGTGGATTACTCCACGGGCCAGGCGATTGTGGCCGATTCCGCCGCGGACTGGCAGGCCCTGGCCCAGGCCATGAGCACCAGCCGCCAGCACTCAGTAGGGACCAAGATTTACGGACACATCCCGTCCACCGGCACGCGCTGGATCGCTTCCTATAAATGGACCAGTGGCAACACCCTCTCCACCGTCGATGCCTTCAACGCCTCGCCCGGCCAGACCGATCCTTACCTGAGTTTCTTTATCCGCCAGCCGCTCCCCGGAACGTCATTTTTCCCCGCCAAAATGGATGCGCTGCTTGACCTGCGCAATCTTCTGGCCCAGGGCTATGTCCCCGTGATTGGCCAGGACGGACGTACGGTCTACATGGTCCAGTCCGCGCGGTCGTTGCGCGGCGGTTTGGCGTTTACTTTTTAAAAGCAAACCACAAAGGACACGAAGGAACACAAAGGGATTTGTTTGCCTTTCCCGAACCCCGAGCGAAGCGAGGGATCCCTATCTCCTTACTAGGCCCTAACATTTGACGATCATTTCCTCTGTTCGTCTTATGCTGTCCTGAGCCGTTTCAAAACCTCTATAAGCTGTTGTCCTGAGCGGCGCGCCGCAAAATCGCGGGCACGGCGCTATGGATTGGCGCGGAGTCGAAGGATCCCGAGAATATTTCCATCTGAAATGCCGCATCAAGGCGTTCTCCCAGGATTTGCTTTCCGCGCGAAGCTTCTACTTATATAGTGTCGTTTGTGTCGACTTCCGGGACATGTTTTTCAAAAAATATTTTGACCGCCAGTTGTGTCCCAATGCTAAACAAGTGTCAGGGCACGGCTTCAGCCGTGCCGTATAGGCCCGATAATATGGGTGGCTTTAGCCACTGGTTGAAATTCTGGAATTCTGTTTGTTATCAGCGTACATTTTGCGATATGAAACGGCTGAGATCAGCGATCGCCTGTGCTGCTTTATGCGCTCTTACCGTCGCGCCACGCGCGACAGAAAAGCAACCGCTTGTCGTTGTGAGTGGCCCGACCGTTGTAGCGTTTTTCGAGCCAGTCCCGCCCGCGAAGCTGGACAAGGACGCTGACGCGAACGAGGCACTGGCGGATTTCCAGTTTTATGCCAGAAGCGTCCGTGCATCGCTCAAGAAGCAGGGAATCGAGTTTCATGAACTGTACACGCACTCTTTTGGTTGCGCACTGGAACCCAATCAATAACGTTTCGGCCAGTCAAAGAGTACGTTGGATATTACTTAGTCGCACCCGGCAAGAAACCACGCATTGAGTATGGGGTCATGACCGATTCCGACCTCTTCCAAGTGGCGAACGCATACTTCGGTATACAAGGCTCAGAAAAGGGCAAGATCGCATCCAAACGCACAGTGACGGTTTCGCCATGAAGATACAGCCTCTCACGCTCATTGCCCACCTTTGTGGTTAGTCCCCTACGTTTTCGGCTTGCTTTCAAATACGTGGTACGTGACCGCGTCCCACGCATTGTGAATGCCTACAAACAGCAGCAGCAAGGCCGCCGCTCCAATCGCAAACAGCGCTGCGCTTAGATGAGAACCGGCTGCGAACGCGGTGGCAGCCAGCGTGGCATAGGCCGCGAACGGCAGCAGAAGGTGAAACAACCAGTCTTCGAACACAGGCTTGTATACCCCCTGTCGGCGCATCCGGCGAGCCACAACTGACACATAAATGATTCCGCTAAAACCCAGCAGGCCCCACAGCACGGCAGCGGGAGTGATCGCTTGCCAGGGTGCGCTCAGCATTCCTGCCAGCAACAGTACAGCTCCAAAGTGGACGATATTCGGTGTCGAAAATGCATGTCCGGCTTGCGCCGTACCTGCTCCAACGGGTCTACTGGCGATGAGGGTCAGGACGACGAACTGCAGTCCAATCAGGGCGCCCGCCGAGGACCCAACGATTACGTAGAAGTTTTCCCATACGGATAGCGCTGTCATGCTATGGAATTATGTCAGGGACTTGTACTGCTCGTCACTGACGTGCTCCATCCAGTCCACCACCTTGCCATCTTTCTTTTCCTGGATGGCGAGGTGCGTCATCGCTGTGGTGGGCGTGGCGCCGTGCCAGTGTTTTTCGCCGGGCGAAAACCAGATCACGTCACCGGGCCGGATCTCTTCAACAGGCCCGCCCCACCGTTGCGCGCGGCCACAGCCGGCCGTGACGATCAAAGTCTGGCCCAGCGGATGTGTGTGCCATGCCGTCCGCGCTCCCGGCTCAAAGGTCACGCTGGCGCCTTGAACAAATGCAGGATCGGGCGCCTGAAAGAGCGGATCGATGCGTACCGTGCCTGTGAACCAGTCTGCCGGCCCTTTGCCGGAAGGTTGCGAGCTTGCTCTCTTGATTTCCATTTTGTAACTTCCTTCCTCAAAATCATTTTTCTTAAGTGTTGCTTACCTTCGTCTTCCGCATCCAGACGCGCCACGTGATTGGCCCCGCTTCCTCATTGGTCATCGGGTGGCCTGCCAGCTTAAGGGCCAGCTTGATCTGCCCGTGATGGTAGCCCTCATGCCAGATCATGTGTTGAAGCAGCAGGATTGGATGGTCATAGTGAAGGTCCGTGTCGCGGCCTGCCTCTACTCTGCTCTTCACCGTGGTTCGCACGGCCCTGGCGCTGTCATTTAGAAGCTGTGCCATGTGAATTGGATCAGCTTCGGCTGCCCACTCTTGCCCGGGCACGACGACGGTTAACTCAGGTGCGTCCTCAGAAACAAACACCAGCCGTACATAATGGATATGCCCAAAAAGTTCTGCTACAGATGGACTACTCTGCATCGCCCTCACGTCGAGTGCGGCTTTTGGAATGGCGCGAAGCAGGTTGATCAGGATCGTATTGTTCCGGTCCCACGAGTCCAGAAGCGCCTCAAGCAGGCTTTCCGACATAGCTTACCCCACCTGGTAATTCAGAACTTTCGTGAAAAATAGTGCAAGAGGATAACTCTTCACGGCCCGGATTATCGATTGACCAGTTTCTGTAGATTTTCCGGATACCGTTCTCCCTGCACCGCAATCTTCGAACTGGCGTTGTCGATCTGGCGAAGATCATCGGGTGTCAGTTCAACGGCAGCGGCGCCGAGGTTTTCTTCCAGCCGATGCAACTTGGTTGTGCCCGGAATTGGAACCATCCATGGCTCTTGGGCAAGAATCCAGGCGAGCGCGATTTGCGCGGGCGTGACCTTTTTTTGTTCTGCAACTTTGCCAATGAGATCAACCACGGTCTGGTTCGCTTTCCGGTTCTCCGCCGTGAAGCGCGGTACCACGTTACGAAAATCGGACTTATCGAACTGCGTGTCTGCGCTGATTTTGCCCGTGAGAAACCCTTTGCCCAGAGGACTGAACGGAACGAATCCGATGCCGAGTTCTTCAAGAGTCGGCAAAATTTCAGCCTCAGGTTCTCTCCACCACAGCGAATATTCGCTCTGCAGCGCGGTGACCGGCTGAACAGCGTGTGCGCGCCGTATGGTCTTCACGCCCGCTTCCGAAAGACCGAAGTGTTTCACCTTGCCCTGCTGGATCAACTCCTTCACCGCTCCTGCCACGTCTTCAATCGGCACGCCGGCATCGACGCGGTGCTGATAAAACAAGTCGATGCGGTCCGTCTTGAGCCGCTTGAGTGAAGCCTCGGCAACTTCCTTGATGTGGTCTGGGCGGCTGTCGGTCCCGGCCGACTTGCCGGTGGCCGGATCGATCTTGAACCCAAACTTCGTGGCAATCGCCACGCTGTCGCGGAATGGGGCCAGCGCTTCGCCCACAAGCTCTTCATTGGTATAGGGACCGTAGATTTCAGCGGTATCAAAGAATGTGACGCCGCGTTCCACCGCCGCTCGAATCAGTGCGATTCCTTCCTTCTTGTCCATGGCAGGGCCCAAGCCGAAACTCATGCCCATGCAACCAAGGCCGAGGGCTGAGGCTTCCAGATTGCTTTTTCCAAGCCTGCGTTTTTGCATGATTACTCCAGTCAATAAATGTAACAAGGTTTTATCCCGAGCGCAGCGAGGGACCCCTATTGGCTTGTTCAATCCAGAGGTTTGAGAGATTACAAATCCATCTGAAATCGTCTAAGCCGTTTCGAAGTGCTAAGAACTGTCGTCCTGAGCGGAGCGCTATTTTCCGAAGTCCCGAAGCGAAAGCGAGGGATCCCTATCACTAAATGGAATCTACTTCTTTTTTGTGGCGCAGGCACTCTTGCCTGCGTTTTCTTTTTTTTAGCCGGCTGCCGAGTGCTGATTGCTGAATGCTTTTTCCTCAGGGCGAATTCTCGGCCATAGGGATCCCTCGCTGCGCTCGAGATTTCAGAAGAGATTCGCGAGCATTCGTGAAAATTCGCGGCTCAAAAAATCCCGGTGGCCATAGGGTTCCCTCACCCGCTGGCGCGGGATTCGGGATTTCGGAGACTATTCATCCCAGAACTTCCGCCACCAGCCCTTCTTCTCCTGCGGCGTTTCGTCCTCGAAGACCGGCTCGTCGCTCAGCCCCAGGAAGCCGCCGGCGCGTGTAGTGGCCCGATGTTCGGTGCGATGAGCGGCCGGTTGCACCGGGGGAATGCGTCGCAGATGTTCTGCTGCCGCCTTCGGTTGCATAGCCGCCCGCACGCGGCGGAACACCGCAATCCCAAGATCGCTGCCACCGGTTGCAGGCAGCAGGGCAATCACAGTGCTCGGCTTGGCCAGCGCGTAATCCACCGGCCCGCGCAGAAGCGTGTCAATCCTTGTTCCCTGCGCCAGGGTCGAGCGCAGAATGTTGGTTGTTTTCTGGTCAAAAGCGATCCAGCGAGCCATGAGCAAACCATCCCGGACTATAAAAGTCGACTTTTTAGACGAAGTGGCACTTAGTTGGATGCAAGTAGCTGCCGCCGCGTTTGATGGCCGTATTCGCGCCATTACGGTTAGCCGCTCCGGCCATGTTTTTGGGGCCGGTGGTTGTTTTGCACAAAAAGCAAATCCTACGACGGATGACCACTCGTAGGGTGTAAATCAGTGTTATCAGTGTCATCAGCAGTGAGGTTTTTGGGCTTTGTGCAAGCCGGTGGTGTTTGACGCTGACGACGCGCTTCATTTACTCTCCCGGCTTAGAAACTTCTTAACCGGAGAAGGACGCGCATGCCCAAATTCCTGCTCGGACGTCGCCAGTTTGCCCTCGGCGCAGCCGCAGCCGCTACCACCGCGTTAGCATTGCCCGGCAAAGCCGTTCTGGGCCACGATCTGCTGGCACAGACCGCCCCGAGTGACGCCCAGTCTTTGGATAAAAAGACCCGCGCCGCAATGGCCAAGCTCTCATCCTCCGCGCAGGCCGAGGTGGAAATGAAAGTGGCCTCCATCTTCCGCAAATATGGTGACCGCCTCAATGACGAGCAGAAGGCCGACATCCACCGCATCATGGCCGAGTCACAGGAAGGCCTGGAGAAAATGCGCGCCTTCAAACTGGAAAATGGCGACCAGCCCGCGGACGCGTTCCGCGCCTATCGACACGAGGAAAAGCGGAGCGAACAAAAGCCTCGCCAACAGAAGTCACGGGAAGCGGCCAAATAAATGCTCAGCGAAGATATTCTTTTTCTCTCCGTCACTGAACTTGCAAAACGCATTCGCGCGCGCCAGCTTTCGCCCGTGGAGCTTACGGAAAGCTACCTGGATCGCAGCCGCGGCATCGGCCCAAAACTGAATGCCTATGCCACGCTCACGCCCGATCTGGCGATGAAGCAGGCGCACGCCGCGGAAAAGGAAATCGCGGCAGGGCAGTACCGCGGGCCGTTGCACGGCATTCCTTACGCTGCAAAAGACCTGCTGGCCGTGAAAGGTTATCCCACCGGCTGGGGCGCGCGGCCATACTCTGACCAGCGTATTGACCAGGACGCCACGGTGATCAAGAAGCTTGAGGCTGCGGGCGCGGTGCTGTTGGGCAAGGCCGCGATGATCGAACTCGCGGGCGGCATGGGATACCGTTTTGCCTCAGCGTCTGCCACGGGCGCGGCCAGAAATCCCTGGAACACTGACTACTGGACCTGCGGATCGTCTAGCGGTTCTGCCGCGATTACCGGCGCGGGGCTGGCGGCATTCGCCATTGGCACTGAGACCTGGGGTTCCATCATCTGTCCTTCAGGGTTTTCCGGCCTCAGTGGTTTGCGTCCGACATACGGGCGCGTGAGCCGCAGCGGCGCCATGGCGCTTTCTTACACCATGGACAAAATTGGCCCCATCACGCGCAGCGCCGATGATTGCGATCTGGTCCTGCAAGTCATCTCCGGCCACGATGCTGAAGACCTGGGCTCGCTGCCGGAAGCCGACGCAAAATATTTGGGCGCAGCAGAGACGAAGGGCAAGCTGCGTGTGGGCTGGCTGGTGAACCAGTGGAAAGAGATCAAACCGGACGTAAATGGGCCAGTAATGGCGGCACGCCAGGTGCTGGAAAAAAGCCCTTCGATCACGCTCAGCAACGTCTCTTTGCCCGAGGGTCCGTGGGAAATCGCTGCTGGTCTCGTAGTCTCCGTGGAAGGCGCTACGGCGTTTCGCGATCTTATCCACTCTGGACGCGCGGCCGAACTGAACGATCCGCTGGGAAAAATCGGCGGCTATATGAACGAAGAAATCAGCGCCTCGGATTTTATTCTGGCCCAGCGCATCCGCGCGGTTCTGCAGGTGAAGATGGATGAAATCTTCAACCAGTTTGACGTTCTGGCCACCGCTTCGCTACCGGTGACCGCCAGCAGAATCGATGCCAACCTGGACGATGAGCTGACCTTTGCCGATCCTATCGGCGGCATCGGCAATATCTGCGGCCTGCCAGCCATCAGCGTGCCCTGCGGCTTTGGCCAGCATGGCCTGCCCGTGGGAATCCAGTTCATCGCGCGGCCACTGGACGATGCCAAGGTCGTGCAAGCAGCGCGCACCTTCCAGCGCCAGACGGACTGGCACAGGAAACACCCTAAGCTTTCCTGATAAGGTATTTCACCTGAGTGCGTTGCGAGCATTCACTGTGCCATACTAAATAGGTTGCCGCTTATTGGCGTGCATCCAAACACCCAGAATGTCCGCTGATTTATTAACGGGAACACCGTTTGAGCCCGAGCCGTTGCGCCAGTCCATTCTGCGGCACATTCATTACACGCTCGCCCGCGCAGGAGGCGACGCAGTCCCGCGAGAACTCTTCAAGCCTCTCGCGCTCACCATCCGTGACTATCTGGTTGACGGCGTGCTCAGGACCGAGCAGCGCTATCGCCAGCAGAACGTCAAGCGCCTCGGATATCTTTCCATGGAATTCCTCATGGGCCGCTGGCTCAGTGACAACCTGTGCAATCTGGGCCTGATGGAACCCTGCCGCGCGGTACTGGCTGAATTTGGCGTGAAGTTGGAAGACGTTCTGGATGTTGAGCCCGACGCTGGTCTGGGCAATGGCGGCCTTGGCCGTCTGGCGGCTTGCTTTCTTGAATCGCTGGCGACGATCGGCATGCCCGGCTTTGGTTATGGCATTGACTACGAGTACGGCATGTTCAAGCAGGAGATTGTTGGCGGCTTTCAACGGGAAAAGCCGGACCAGTGGAAGTCCGAAGGTACGCCGTTTTACATTGAGCGGCCGCAGGATTTCTGCGCCATTCCTCTCTATGGTCGAATCCAGTCGTCGCGCGATTCGCAGGGCAACCGCCGCCAGAGCTGGGTGGAGAGCAAGATCGTGGTGGGCGTCCCCAATGACATGCCGGTGGCCGGCTACGGCGGCCAGACGGTAAACTTCCTGCGCCTGTTCACCGCGCGCGCATCAGAAGATTTTGACATTGAGATTTTCAATCGCGGCGACTACATTCGCGCCGTCGAGCAAAAGATAGCTTCGGAAAATATTTCGCGCGTGCTTTATCCATCCGACTCCGTGCTCTCCGGCAAGGAACTGCGCCTTACCCAGGAATATTTTCTTGTCGCGTGCGCGCTGCGTGACATCATGCGCCATTACGTAGCGCACCATTCCGGGTTTGACGAGCTTCCCAGCAAGGTGGCTGTTCAGATGAATGACACGCATCCCAGCCTGTGCGTGGCCGAACTGATGCGCCTGCTGGTGGATGAGCATATGCTGGATTGGGACCGCGCATGGGAGCTGACCGTGGCCACGCTCGGCTACACCAACCACACGCTGCTGCCGGAGGCGCTGGAAAAATGGACCGTCTCATTGATGGAGCGCGTGCTGCCGCGCCACATGGAGATCATCTTCGGCATCAATCACCAGTTTCTCCGCACCGTGGGGCGCAGCTGGCCCGGTGACATGGACCGTCAGCGCCGCATGTCGATCATTGAAGAAGGACCGGAAAAACACGTTCGCATGGCGAACCTGGCCATCGTGGGTAGTCATGCCATCAACGGCGTTTCCCGGCTGCACTCTGATCTGATCAAGAGCTCGCTGGTTCCGGATTTTGCCCAGCTCTGGCCGGAGCGCTTCAGCAACAAGACCAATGGAGTGGCGCCGCGCCGCTGGATCCTGAAAGCCAATCCTGGCCTGGCCGCGCTGCTTACCCGCACCGTTGGCGAAGAATGGATTACCGATCTGGAGCGCGTGCGCGCCATCGAGAAAGGCGCCGGCGACCCCGCATTCGTGGAAGAATTCCGCGCGATCAAGCGCCGCAACAAGGAGAAGCTGGCGCGCGAGGTCTTTAATACCACGGCCGTGATGATCGATCCGCAATCGATGTTTGACGTCCACGTAAAGCGGATTCATGAATACAAGCGCCAGTTGCTGAACGTGATGCGCGTGA
>Ga0126383_10002714_pt1 | contig 11502 bp, 11 predicted proteins | sample PanSoiMetPlot_35_FD_96882 | JGI IMG/M metagenome (GOLD analysis project Ga0126383, IMG submission 96882) | Tropical forest soil microbial communities from Panama - MetaG Plot_35 | ecosystem: Environmental > Terrestrial > Soil > Tropical forest > Bulk soil | place: Panama | collected 2016-02-17
AAGATGGTCTGCGCGCTAGACCCACGCCGGAGGTGCGCCTGTGAACGCTCCTGTCCGCGTACTGGTGGTTGACGACTCGGCGCTCATGCGCAAGGTGATCCCACAGATCCTGCAGACCGACGATTCCATCCAGGTTGTTGGCACCGCCATGGACGGCAACTTCGGTCTCAAGAAAATCGAGGAGCTCAAGCCCCAGGTCGTCACCCTCGACCTGGACATGCCCGGCATGGGCGGCATCGAAATGCTCAAGCAGATCATGCGCCGTCATCGTCTGCCGGTCATTGTCGTCAGCTCGCATAGCACCGAAGGCGCTGCGGTCACCATGAAGGCTCTGGCTCTCGGCGCCTTCGATTTCGTGGCCAAGCCGCACGACGTCTCCGCCCGCATGCCGGAAATCGCCCGTGAACTGATCGCCAAGATCAAGGCCGCCGCCGATAGCCGGGGATTCGAAGCCAAGCCTGTTCCTGACGCCGTGCGCCTATCGGAGAAAGCCATCCCCGCGCGCGACCGCCGTCCCACCCGCGTCGTGGCTATGGGTGTCTCCACCGGCGGACCGAACTCTCTGCAGTTCATGCTGTCGCAGCTACCGGCCGACTTCCCCGGCACCCTGCTCATCGTGCAGCATATGCCCGAGGGATTCACCGAGATGTTTGCCAGGCGCCTGGATGAAATCTGTGCCATTGCCGTCAAGGAAGCCCAATCCGGCGACCTGCTGCTCGCCGGGCGTGCCTTGATCTGCCCTGGCAGCCGCCACCTGAAAGCCAAGCGTCTTCCCCTGGGAGACGTCGCCGTGCTGAGCGACGAACCGCGCGTCAATGGACATCGTCCCTCGGCAGACGTGCTTTTCAAGAGCGTGGCGGAAGAGTTTGGACCGCAAGGCTTGGCTGTTTTGATGACTGGCATGGGTGAGGATGGTGCCCAGGGCATGGGCGTGGTAAAGGCCGCCGGCGGCATGACCATCGCGCAAAGCGAGGATTCATGCGTCGTCTTCGGCATGCCCAAGGCCGCGATCGAGCGCGGCTACGCCATCCGCGTGGTGGGTCTCGATGCCATGGCCAATACCCTGCAAGCGCAGTGCGCGCCCCAGGGCAATGGCCGCGACTTCGGGGAGAACGGCAAGGCCATTGGAGCAGGACGACGTTAGCTTTCGCCGGCTGTACGCTTGGCCGGTGCACATTCGGATTCCGTTGGAGGAGGCTGTTATGGAACAGTTTGCGCCCGTACGACGCAGCAAAGATGGGCAACCAGTTCGCTACCTGGTGGTAGACGACTCGGTTTTCGCACGCAAGAACCTGGCCCGCATGATTGAAACCTTTGGTGGACAATTAGCCGGAGAAGCCGGCGACGGCATGACCGCCATCACCGAGTATGAACGCACCCATCCCGACATCGTGCTCATGGATATCACCATGCCGCAGATGGAAGGTATCGAAGCCGCCGAGAAAATCGTGCGCTCGCATCCCGAGGCGCGCATCGTCATGGTGTCCTCCGTCGGCTATCAGGAAAACATCGTGGCCGCTCTGCAGGGCGGCGCCCGCCATTTCGTGCAGAAGCCGGTCAAGCCGGAAGTGCTCTACGAAGTCATCAAGTATGTGCTGGGAGAAGACGGCACCGTGGCGCACGCCGCGGGCGCGGGAGTCTAGCCATGAAAATGGAGTTGATCCAGCCGTTCATCAATGCGGCGGACGCGGTGCTCGCCCAAGAACTCGAATCTCCTACGTCGATCGGCAGCCTGACCATGGAAGAGGAAGCCTATCGCCGCAAGGGTGTAGCGGCTCTGGTGTGGGTCACGGGGGACATCGAGGGCCGGATCATCTTCGACCTCGATCCCGGTACTGCCGGGCGCATCGCCGCCCACTTCTCCGGCACTGAAGTTCCGGAGTCGGACGAACTGGTCCGTGAGGCCGTTTGCGAAATGGCCAACCAGACCATCGGCAATGCCATCACTGCGCTGAACGACCAGGGCTTCCACTTCCGCGTCCATCCCCCAGTGCTCCACACAGCGGACCACGGTCCGCGCGGAAGTGAAGACACTGAAGCCCTGGTGATCTGCTTTGAGACCATCGCTGGCAACGTCTTTATGAATATCGCCTTGCGCTATAACCGCCGCCGTCAGGGAGAGCGCGCCGCCGTAGCCGGCGAATAGAGACGGGAAAATCACGCGCCGACGGCCGCCTCGGCCGTCCACACCAAGTGATACGAGGCAGAACCGAAGTATCAGCCTCCAGCCCCGAAAACTCCTACGGACTGGCAAAAATGAAAAATGGATTCTGCGGCGGCGGCAACTGTCCCCCTACCGCCGGGGGAAACGCGCTGGGCGCGGCGAAAATGGTCAGCACAATCGTGTCCGGCGCAAACGTCGTCCCTTCACTCACCGTGCGAATAATCGTCGCCGAACCCGCATCACAGCTGCCCGCGTAGACCCGTCTGGCGTCCGCTCCCGCGGCAATAAACATGCGGAACCGCGCCCCACCCAGCACCCCGCCCGGCGTGCCTAACCCGTTCATCGTGCACCCCGTGGCATTGCTGGTGTCGACTTCCACCACGTTTACCGCGGTCCCGCTCTGGCTAGCGGCTGACGCCCCCAGGGTGTTTGCGACCGTGAACGTGTTCCCCACGGCTGTCGAGATGACAAACGTTCCATTGTTCCCCGCATTTGCCATCCCGCTGATCACAATTGTCATTCCCGCCTGCAGCGGCGGCCCCGACGTCTGCGAGTAGGTATAGGTCGTATTCTGCGACAGGGCGTCTTCGGTCGCCGCCGTAATCGTTGCCGTCGCCTGCAGCGGAATGGTGCTGCGCAGGCTGGTGTCGATCGCGTTCAATACCGTTACCTGCGATTGAATGCAGGGCCGGGTGTCGCCCGCATTCGAAGTGCACGGCGGAACCTGCTTCAGACTCGCCACATAGAGCCGGCTTCCGTCATTCAACGCCGTCACCGAAAGCGGGCTGGCCGCAATCGAGGTGGTGAACATCACCGTAGGCGGATCCACCCCGACGTTCAACGTGACCAGGTTGTTGGTCACCGGATTGGTCACGTACACCCGGTTGCGCAGGGGGTCGTAGAACATGTAGTTCGCACCCGCCCCCACCGAAGGACAGGCCGGCAATCCCGATGCCCCGCAGGTCGCCGCATCAGCCAACGTATCGATTGACGTTACCGTGCCGCTGCCGGTATTGAGCACGTAAACCTTCTGATTGTCCGAGCGCTGCACAACCCACGAAGGATAGCTGCCCAGCCCGAAGCCATTGGTGATCGTCGTCTTCACCACCTTCGACACCGGATCAATGCTGGTCACCGAACCCGGCACCGTGCTGGTGCCCTGGTTCACCGCGTAGACGTGATTCATGTCGGCGGTTTCGAGCACGGAAACCGGGTTCGCTCCCACCGGGATCACGTTGGTGACGACATTCGTGGTGGTGTTAATCACGTCCACCGTCGGTGGCACATACGAGGGCGCTCCCGCGGCATTATTCACCACGTAGACAGAAGAATTGTCCGCCGTGTGCACGAAGATCGGCACCGGAGAGTAGCTGACATTGGGGATGCTGGGATCGGGCAGACGCGGAATCACCGTGGTCGAAACTGTGCTTGGCAGCGACGACATGAACGACGACACCGTGTCTTCCATGCTGTTGGCAATGTAGGTGTGCGTACCGTTGGGCGGCAGCGTGACGGACACTGGCCCCAGACCTACCTGCGCCTGCGCCGCCGCCGTGTCGCCGGAAACGTCCAGCCGCAGGGTCGCTCCTGGATTCTGTGGCCCATTCCCCGTGAGTACCAGCATGTAATGCGTCGCTCCCGGATTCGGAGGCGTGGGCGGCTGGGGAACGGCTACCGGACGGTAGGTGTCGCCACAACTCAATTCAATGATGATGAGGACGAAGAGGGCCGCCAATCGGCCCAGACATGACAACTTCATCGGTACCCCGACACGAGAACCCATGGATTCATGCAATTCCTGGAGGAATCCACTTATTTTAGCGGTTGGCGGCCATCCGCGCCAGAGACCCCGAACGATATAGACGATGGAGTACAGAAAGCGCAGGGGGCGGAGACGGGCGACCTGCCCGTCATGCTGAATGGCGGCGAAAGAATGTGCACCACAGGGACACCGGAGGCATGGAGAAAACGGGCAGAAATCTTGGACCTAGAGACTTACACCTGATGGCAATCACCCGGCTGAGGCCGAGCGGACGAGTGCACTGTGGCGTTGAATGTCGACTGCTCAGCGCCGCGCTTATCCTTTTCGCACCTTCTTCCCGGCTGCCTCCGCTTCCCGCGCCGCCGGCTTCTTCTTCCCTTCCATCTCCGCCAGGCTTTGCTTCAGCGCGGCCATCAAGTCCACCACAGGGGCTAGCTTCTTGGGCTTTTCGGCTTCGACAATCTTGCCGCCCTCGAGCTTGGTCTGAATCAGGTTCTTCAGATTGTCCTGGAATGTATCGTGATACTTCTCCGGATCCCACTCATCAGCCAGCGCTTCGATGAGCTGGTTGGCAACCTTGATCTCGGCTTCCTTCAGCTCTACCTCGGGCGCGCCAAATCCCTCCACCTTCTTCACTTCCTCTGCGTAGTACATCGTATGCAGCATCATGCCGCCCTCGTGCGGACGCAGAAATACCGTGTACTCCCGGTTGTGCATGGTGAGCTTGGCGATCGCCACGTAGTCGCTTTCTTCCATCGCCTTGGTGAGCAGCGCGTATGGTCGCCGTCCCGCTTCTTCCGGCAGCATGTAATACGACGCGTCGAAGTACACGGGATCGACTTGGCTTCCCTTCACAAACTCCAGAATCTCCATGGTCTTTGCCGTCTTCGGCTCGATCTTCTTGATCTCGTCGGGCTCGATGACGACGTACTCGTCTTTGCGAAACTCGTAACCCTTCACAATCTCGTCGCGGCTGACCACGCGATTGTCGGCCGGGCAGTAGTACTGCTGCTTAACCCGCTGCAAGTCATCGCGATGCAGCATGTTGAAGGAGATGCCGGAACTGCGCGCGCCGGAAAACAGGCGCACCGGCATGGAGATCAGTCCGAAGGTGAGATATCCCGACCAAACCGACGCTGCCATAAGTGAACCCCGTAGCTGGATGGGCGCCAGAGCCGCGCCAAAACACTGAGTTTAAACTACAACAGAGAATTGGACGTAAGACTTCGCCCCCGGTAATCCAAAGTGAAAGCACGACCGGGTGGGGCGCTCCGCAAAGTCACACAAGCGCTGGTAGTTCGAAACCTGATGCCTGTAGGTTCATGCCTCCGGAGGTGAGCGACCGAATTCACGAGTCGAGGCAGGTCATCGCTTTCGCTTACCTCAGCCTCGGCCAGTCGACGGTCGAAGTACGGAGGCCGGAACTCACCACCGGCCCGCCAGGTACTGTTCGGAATTGAGCTCAGTTTCTGAGAGCGTTTCACCAACCGCTCCTCCCTGCTCTCGTGATGAGCCGATTTACCCGCATTTTCCAGTTAAGTAGCGAACATTTCCAGTTGAACTACAACTCCAGCGACGTGACGCTATCGGTGGTTCCCGGACCTTAACTCAGCGGTGGTGGATTTTTCACCCGAATCATGGGCGGAAATCATGGGTTCAGTAGACTCCGAGTACCACGCCGACGTGGCCTCCTGATCGCTGAGCGGCGTAACCTCTTCCTCTGCTTTTCGAGCGTCGGCTTTCGTTGGAGGTTCCAGCACAAACTGGCAGGAGCCTCTGGCCACTTCTCTTCCCAGAGCATGCAGTTGCTCCACAAGTTGATCCCTCGAATTGGGGCTGGACGTTGTCGGCTCGTGAAGCGTTGGTGGTTGGAAAGAACTTGAGGTGTCAACCTATCAGTTAATGACGCAATGAAGTTTGTACACCTTTAGGTTGGCACAAAAGCTGGGCGGCACAATGGCCGCCCTTGTTTAGCTCGCTTCTCCTCTGGGTCGCGCTTTCGGAAGGCAGCCTCTCCGGCGTCGGACACCTGGACCCACTTGGGGTCAGGCGGGGCCTCGGTATCGTAGTTGTCGTGCCAGTTCCACCACTTGTACGGCGGGGTCTGCGGGTACCCCTCCGGCGAGTCCTCCCAAATCTCCTGACGGCCGAGCGGTGTGATGTCGAGGTAGCTCCAGGTGGTCCCCATCGCCTCGTCGCCGCGGCTGTTGATGAAGTATGTGCGGAACACCCGGTCGCCGTCGCGGAAGAACACATTGTGGCCGTGCCATTCATCGACGCCGAAGTCCACGTCGAAGCCGTCGGTGATGGTGTACCAGGGCATCTGCCAGCCCATCCGTGCCTTCAGGCGCGCAATCTCCACCTGCGGCGCGCGTGACGCGTAGGCGAGGGTGGTGTCGCGAGCGTTCAGATGCGCCAGGTGGGCGACCTGATCTGCTCCCAGGGAGCAGCCCCGGCAGGCGTGCTCGGGCCAGCCGAAGACCCCGGGTTCGAAGAACGCACGGTAGAGGATCAACTGCCTGCGGCCCTCGAACAGGTCGAGCAGGCTAACCCTACCCTTGGGCCCGTCGAACTCGTATTTCTTCTCCACCGCCGTCCACGGCATGCGTCGACGCTCGGCCGCCAGTCCATCACGGGAGCGGGTGAAGGCCTTCTCCTTTACCAGCAGCTGCTGCCGCGCAGCCTCCCACTCCTGCTGGGACACGATCGGGGGTGTCTTGATGGCGGCATGCCCTTTGGGGTTCCGCTCGTCTTTCTCTTTGCTTGTTCCCATATTATTTCTCCTTTGTTTTCTCGAATGACCGAGACTGTTCGCTCGGAAAAATTTTCTACATTGCGACACGCTTTTGGAGCTAGCGGCGCAACTGCCATGGCGATAAGGCCTGTCTGCAAGTGCAAACAAAATCCCTGGTGTCCATCTGCCGATGAAGATCAACGAAGCCGCTCTTGATCTTTGTATGGTATTCATGCTGCTCTTCCGTCTGCGAAAACGTCTCTGTGAAATTGTCTTTCGATGTTGCCTTTGGCGCCTTGGTTTTCGCGTCAGCGTCGTCATAGCGTGCCAATTCTCGCGCTCCAGGCGCAATCAGGAACATGTGTTTAGCTGCTCGAGCCGCTGGCGCCATTGCTAACCATGAGCACAGTGCGGCCCGTTATCCGAGCCCAGTTGCTGCCTTCGCAATCAAGAGCAGCCCTACCGCTACCACGACAATCCCGATGGATCGCGCGGCGCGCTCTCCGTTTGCTGTGAGCCGTTCGCCAGTGATTGCTGCCGTAACCAGAACCATTACCCGCAGATCCATGACTCCGAGGACGAGCAGGATCGCTGTAAGGCCAGCGCAGCCGTAAGCGCAGTGGAGGCCGAGGCGCAGCCCGTGCCTCCAGGCCGCGGCGGCATCTGACGACAACACGCGGCCGAGCGCCGGTGCCTCTCGGCAGGAGGCAAGGTGATGGGCCTTCCATGCGCTGAATTGCAGCGCGCCGGCGATCACGACGACAACACCGACCGCGATGGGAACAGCGCGCGCCAGCGTGGGCTTTTGCATCTCGATCTCCACCAGCGCCGCGCCTATTGGAAAGACAGCCACTCCGCACATCGTCCACACGAAGAAGTAAGCGATACCGACCAGTGCGGTCAGCCAACTCAGGGGCATTTCGCCTGCCCTGCCAACCGCCCGGCGATAGCGCCACAGTGTGGGCACCAGCGACGGCAGCATCATCGCGATCATCATCACGATCCACATGCCAACGAATGACGCCGCGGTGCCCAGCCAGGTCTCACCGGGCATCGGCATCCATGCCATCGACATGGTCCAACCGCCGGGCATCGTCATCTCTCCCATTGCTGACATGGAGCCACACCAGACGGTCGTCATCCCTGCGCTTGCGACAAAGAGCAATGCTGAAGTGCCGAAGAAGACCTGCTGTGAAGTTCGTTCGAAAGTCATGGGTCGTAATCTCCTTTCTCCCAAAAGCATCGCTAGGAGCACTGCGTCGCTGATCACGTGCCGTACTCGTCGTGGCGGCGCCACCAAACGCCAGTCTCGTTCCGCCCTCTAGGAGCGCGGTCGAGCCAGTAGTACATCCCCCAGAGACTGTCCACTCCGCGGGCATAGGTGGAATAGGTGTGGTAGACAATGCCGTCTTCAAGCGCGAACGCGCTCATGCCCGGTCTTTCGCGATGGTAGGTGGCCGAATCGGTTCCGCACATGGCCGCGAACTTGTCTTCCGCCGGCTGGCCCCCGCCTGCCTGCCCAGGTCGCCACAGCAACTCCGATTCGCGGGTAAAGTTGTATTCGATCCCCGCGCGCTGTTGTTCCTCTGTGTAAGAAGCACAGAATTCAAAGTTGAAATCGCCGCCAACAGAGGATGCCCAGGGGAATGTCCACCCCATCCTGCGTTTGTAGGCTTCGAGTTTGGCAATCGGCGCACGAGAGACAGCCCAGAGCATCACGTCATGATTGGCGAGATGCACCGCGACGCCGTTGAAGCTGTCCGCGATCGACGAGCACGAAGGGCAGCCGGCGGCGAAGTCAGGGCCGAACATAAAGTGGTAGACAAGGAGTTGCGAACGGCCATGGAAAAGGTCGACCAGCGAAGCGCTGCCCTCGTCGGTTTCGAAGCGATACCCCTTATTGACTGGCACCCACGGCAATTCCTCTCTCTGCCTGGCCAGCTCGTCGCTGCGATGTGTGAGTTCCTTCTCCGCTTTGAGCAGTTCGAGCCGAGCCTTCAGCCATTGTTCTCGTGTTCCGGTCCGGTGTGCGGGCATTGTCTTTGTCTCCTCTCGTTCCTTGCTCGATGTGACCTGGTGATTGATTGCCATGCGCTATATTTAGCGCGGGGCATGGAAGGGGTGGGAGTGACAAGTGTGTCGGGATTCGGATGGACCCTCTGATTACAGTTGCAGCCCGCGCACTCGCCGCGGGCGATCCCCTCGGAGCGTTGAAGCGAATCGCGCTGCGCGAGGATGCGCCAGCACTCGCGCTGCGCGGCATCGCCATGGCGCAGCTTGGCGATTTCGCGCGCGCGAAGGAACTGCTGTGCAATGCAGCGCTCGCCTTCGGTTCGAAAGAACCGATCCCCCGCGCACGATGCATAGTAGCGCAGGCCGAAATCGCCCTCGCCTCGCGTGATCTCGGCTGGCCTGCGAAAATGCTCGATGCGGCGCGGTTGACCCTCGAAGCGCACGGCGACCGTTTGAACGCCGGATTCGCGCGGTATCTTGAAGTCCGGCGTCTCCTCCTCATTGGGCACCTCGACGAGGCGGAGCGTATCCTCGCTGAACTCGACCCGAATCTTTTCCCGCCCGCGTCGAGGACTTTCCATGAGCTGGTGGTCGCGGGAATCGCAATGCGGCGCTTGCGGACGAAAGAAGCTCGCGCCGCGCTGGCTCGGGCCAATCGCGCTGCGCACCAGGCTGCGATCCCTGCGTTGATGGCGGAGGTTGAAAGCGCATCCCGCATCCTGAATACGCCGGCAGCGCGCTTGATTGCGCGTGGCAGTGAGCGTTTGCTACTGCTCGAAGACGTTGAAAAATTGCTGGCTTCCAAAGCCGTCGTTGTGGATGCCTGCCGTAACCTCGTGCGTCGCGCAGATGCTCTGGTGTCACTTGCGAGACGTCCGGTGTTGTTCGCCCTCGCGCGCGCGCTAGGTGAAGCGTGGCCGGGAGACGTGCCGAGAGACCTGCTCCTGGCGCGGGCATTCGGAGCAAGGTTCGTCGACGAGTCGCATCGCGCGCGTTTGCGGGTCGAGATTGGACGGCTTCGCCGGATGCTCCGAAGGCTTGCCGACATCAGCGCGACGAAGCAGGGCTTTGCACTCGTTTCGCCGCGTGGACGTGAAGTCGTCGTGCTGGTCCGGCCTGTCGAAGAGGAACACGGTAATGTGCTAGCGTTCCTCACGGACGGTGAGTCGTGGTCGAGCTCGGCCCTAGCGCTTGCGCTTGGCACCAGCCAACGCACGGTCCAGCGTGCACTCGACTCGCTTGCTGCAGAAGGCAAGGTACAGTCGTTCGGCCGGGCGCGCTCTAGGCGCTGGATAACCCCGCCCGTGCCGGGGTTCACGACGATCTTGTTACTCCCCGCTCCACTGCCGGCCGACTAGGATGGAAGCATGAACCGATCAAACGCCGAAATCGTCCGCGAATATGGCCCCTTTCCCGGTGCCGACAGAATCCACGGTGTCACCTATGACGGGCAACACGTCTGGTTTGCTTCGGGGGACAAGCTGAATGCCTTCGATCCCTCGAGTGGGAAGATGCAGCGTTCGATCAATGTCGCCGCGCAGGCAGGAACGGCTTTCGACGGCCGGCACCTGTTTCAGATCGCCGAGAATCGCATTCAGAAGATCGATCCGAAGAGCGGCCAAGTGCTGGCTACCATCCCCGCGCCCGGCAACGGCGGTGACTCGGGGCTGGCCTGGGCCGAAGGGTCGCTCTGGGTGGGGCATTACCGGAATCGAAAGATCTATCAGGTTGATCCCGAAACGGGCGCGGTCTTGCGCACGATCGAGTCCAACCGTTTTGTCACGGGAGTCACCTGGGTGGATGGGGACCTCTGGCACGCCACATGGGAAGGCGATGAGAGCGACTTAAGAAGGGTCGATCCTCAGACAGGGGAAGTGCTCGAGCGGCTCGAGATGCCCACTGGCCTATACGTTTCAGGGCTCGAGTCTGACGGCCGCGATCAGTTCTTCTGTGGAGGAGGCCCGTCCGGGAAGGTCAGAGCGGTGCGGCGGCCTCGGCGCACCGGTACGGCTGCTGGCTCACGTTTCCCGGCCCGCCCCAGAAGCAAGTGATCGAAGCCACCGTCCAGCCATCAAGATGCGGATCATCCTTGTCCTAGGGAAGTTGAGTTGGGCGGATTGTCGCCCACAGTGGACGCCGTGGAGTCGCTCAGAAGTTGGGCTTTCTAGCAGGATCGTGAGAGACTTCGTCTTGGCATTACCTCAATAGGACGATTGCTCATTGTTGTAAACGCATTTCGAGTGCTTTGTTGACTCTTGGTGTTTCCCTCGGATCCACTGCACCGGCCCAGGATGGAGCAGAGCAAAAGAATATGGTCCGCAGTCCGCCGGATCAGGCAAAGATGATCGAGATCATGCAGCGTTACGGCCTAAGGCCCGCGGGGGCCGAACCCACGAGATAGACTCGACGGCGCCTCTCGGTCGATTTTCGACGTCGAATCGATCGATGTCGGGACGAGCGGAAGAAACGAGTGAAGAACGCGACTACATACAATTTGTGGGAGGATTTGTGAAACTCTCAGTGATACTTCTGGCGGTAGCGATCGTTGTGTCGACCGCTGCGCAACAGGGTGGCGCAGGCGCGCCCCCGGCACAGCCTGTCGACATCCACAACAGTCGGAATTCGCTCGATTGGGCCGGCACTTACGAAGGAGTCTTGCCCTGTGCTGACTGTCCGGGCATCAAGACCAGGCTGACGCTCAACTGGAATGGCTCCTACCAGCTGGTCACCCAGGCCCAGGGATCGCAGAATGCGGAGAAGTCCGTAAGCGGGGTCTTCAAGTGGCAGCCCAGTGGAAACGCCATTACCCTCGACAAGCGCGGCGGCCGA